>OLPA01003237.1_pt1 | contig 11275 bp, 10 predicted proteins | sample 1672811 | NCBI WGS metagenome assembly OLPA01 (sample SAMEA3136726, study PRJEB25190) | human gut metagenome | biome: human gut; feature: human-associated habitat; material: faeces | place: Austria | collected 2013
CGTGGCCATCGCCGACGTGCAGAAGGGTGACGTCTTTGTGGTCCGCCCCGGCGAGAATATCCCGGTGGACGGCGTGGTGCTGGAAGGCACCAGCGCAGTCAATGAGAGCGCCCTGACCGGCGAAAGCGAGCCGGTGGAAAAGCATGCCGAAACCCTGACAGGAGAAGGCGACCTGCCTCTGGGCGATCGGGCCAACCTGGCCTTTTCCGGTAGCCTGATCACCTACGGGCGCGGCGAGGGAATCGTCGTGGCCACGGGCATGGATACGCAGCTGGGCGCCATCGCGGGCATGCTGGGCGGCGAGGAAGGCGTGGAAACGCCTCTGCAACGCCGCATGGCCGACCTGGGCAAAAAGCTGGCGCTGCTGTGCATCGGCGTATGCGTGCTGGTCTTTGTGGCGGGCGTGGCCTACGGAAACGACGCGGGCGAGATGTTCATGACGGCCATCAGTCTGGCCGTGGCCGCCATTCCCGAAGGGCTGCTGGCGATCGTGACCATCGTGCTGGCCGTCGGCGTGCAGCAGATGATCGCGCAAAACGCCATCATCCGCCGCCTGCCGGCCGTGGAAGCCCTGGGCAGCGCCACGGTGATCTGCTCGGACAAAACGGGTACGCTGACCATGAACCGCATGACGGTCACGGCCCTGTGCGAACCCTTCGCAATCAGAGACGCCGCGGCCCAGGCCCCCTCCGCGCCGCTTATGAACGCCATGGGGCTGTGCAACGACGCCGCGCCTGCCCAAAATGAACGGGGCGAGACGGTGCTGACGGGCGATCCCACGGAAACGGCGCTGCTGGCCTGCGCCAATCGTTGGGGCTTTGACGGCCCTGCCGCCCAGACAGCCACGCCGCGCGTGGATGAACTGCCCTTTGACAGCGATGTCAAGCGCATGGCCACCGTGCACCGCCTTGCGCAAGACCGCTATGCCGTCTACGTCAAGGGCGGTCTGGACGAGGTGCTCGCCCTGTGCACGGAGATCCGGGAGGGCGAAACCGTGCGCGCCCTAACGGAAGAGGACCGGAGCCGGATTCAGGCGTCCGCGGCGGAGATGGCGTCAAACGCCCTGCGGGTGCTGGCCTTCGCCACAGGCGAGACCAGCGCGCTTGCCGCCCCCGGCGACCGCGCCGCCTACGAAAGCGGCCTGACCTTTCTGGGCATGGCCGGCATGATCGACCCGCCGCGTCCCACCGCGCGCGAGGCCGTGGCGCGCTGCCGCCGCGCCGGCATCAAGCCCGTGATGATCACCGGCGACCACCGGCTCACGGCCAGCGCCATCGCGCGCGACCTGGGCATTCTGGAAAAGCAGGATCGGGTGGTGACCGGGCAGGACCTGGACCGCATGGACGATGAGCGCCTGCGCGAGGAGGTGCGCGATATCGCCGTCTACGCCCGCGTATCGCCGGAGCACAAGGTGCGCATCGTGAAGGCCTGGCAAAGCTGGGGCGACGTGGTGGCCATGACCGGCGACGGCGTGAACGATGCGCCCGCGCTCAAGCGCGCGGATATCGGCGTGGCCATGGGCCAGACCGGCACCGAGGTCAGCAAGGAAGCCGCCGCCATGATCCTGACAGACGACAATTTTGCGACCATTGTGGGCGCGGTAGCGCAGGGCCGCGTTGTCTACATGAACATCCTCAAGGCCATCCAGTTTTTGCTCAGCTCCAATCTGGGCGAGGTGTTACTCATCTTCGTGGCTACGGTGCTGAATCTCGGCTCGCCGCTTCTGCCCATTCACATCCTGTGGGTGAACCTGATTACCGACTCTTTGCCCGCGCTGGCGCTGGGCATGGAGCCTGCCGAACCCGACGTGATGGATTGCCCGCCGCGTGACCCCCGCTCCCCCATCTTCACCCGACCGCTTCTCTTCCGCGTGATCTATCAGGGGCTGATGATCGCCGGTCTGTCGCTCACGGCCTATCTGGCCGGCGTGCGCGTAAGCCCGGACACGGGGCATACCATGGCCTTTGCGGTGCTGGCCTTCTCCCAGCTTGTGCACGCCTTCAACGTGCGCAGCAACACGCATTCGGCCTTCCTGTGCGGCAAGCTGAACCGGTGGATGATTCCCGCCTTCCTGGGCGGTGTCGCGCTACAGCTGTGCGTGCTGCTAGTGCCCTTCCTGCAGGGTCTGTTCCACGTGGCTGTGCTGACCCCCGCCCAATGGGGCCTGGTGGCGCTGCTCAGCCTGATGCCGCTTCCCATTGTGGAAATGCTCAAGGCTCTGGGCCTGACGGGTGAAAGCCGTACAAAGCGTTCCTAAAAAAACAGGAGACCGTCCGGCATTGTGCCGGACGGCCTCTTTCGGCTCTCTCCTCAGGAATCAGGGGCCTTTTCATAGGTATAACGCACGATCAACCATGGCTTGCTGTCATACATGCCGTATGCGTCGCCGTAAAGGTCGTAGCACTTGCCCACCTCCCAGGTGGTGCGGGACCCGTTTTCCACGTACACCAGCATGGGCGACTCCTCCGTACCCACGTTCACAAAGGCGCGCTGCGGCTTGGTGGTTTCGATGGAGGTGACGATGGCCTTCTGGCAGATGTAGATCTGCTGATTGGCCACGCGGGTGCTGAGGTTGTCCATGTAATTGGTGTACATATCCTTCATGCTCCAGGCCTTGCGCGAATAGATATCGACGTTTGGCACATAGGTGACGATATGCTCCACGCGCGTGGTCGACTTGCCGGGATAATCCGCCGTGATCACGATGGTGTTTTCGCCGATTTTGTCAAACTTGGCGACGAAGCTGAACGATCCGTCCACGGCGGTATTGGTGATATCCAAATCCGTATAGGGCGAAAGCACCTTCACCACCGCGCCGGGCAGCGTGGTGCCGCGCACGGTCATGAATCCGTCGTCGTTGGTGCTGCCGATATCGCTGGCCAGATCCAGCGGTATCTCCTGTTTCTCGCGGTAGAGGGTTACGGTGAGGGTGTTTTCGCGGCAATACTGGCTGCGCACGCGAATTTCAAAATTGTTTTCGCCGATGGGCTGCACGGTGGCGTTGTAGCTGACCTTGCCGCCCTCGGTGTTGACCAGGTCGCTGTAGTCCTCGCCATTGATGGTGACGGTGCTGCCCTCGCGCACATAAAAGACAATGTTGTACAGGGCCGTGCTCACGACCTGGTAAGGGCTGTCGGGCGTGCTGAGCTCGATGGGCGAGAGCGGGATGTCGATCTCATAGTGAATGGGCTCCAGCGCCTGCTGCTTGCCCGAATCGGTGATGACATAGGGCGTGAGGGTCACGGTCATGGTATCCTGAAGATAATCCTCGTAGTTGTCGTACCAGACGTGGTCCAGGATATCAAAGGTGGCGATGCCCCCCGTCACGATAGCCGAGGTACGCAGCTCGCGGATGGTGATGCGCTGCCCGTCCTCGCCGGGAATGGTCACGGTGTGGGCCGCCATGTCGTCACGGATGGTGGGAATGACCACGGCGGTACGCTCGTCCACATCCCGATCGGCCGTGAGCATGGGGACGACGAACGCCACCGCCAGCCATCCCGCCACGCCCAGCATGCCCAGCAGCACCACAAAGCGCAGGATGCGCCTGCCGCTGTGGCGGCGCGGCTTGCGGCTGAGGGCGGCGTTTTTGAGGCGCATGGAGTTTTCGTATTCGTCCTGATTGGCAAACGACGGCAAATACGCGCTGGTATCGTGATAGCCGTCGTACACCGTTTCGCTTTCGTCGGGATGCTGGATGTTGACGATGCGGCGGGTGTTGCCGGAGCCATAGACCTCATCCTCCGGCTGGGATGCGGAGTAGGTGGTGCGGTACTTGACCGGCACCACGCGCCTGGCGTCGGGCGCCACTTCGCTCTCCTCCACCAGCTCCGGCGCCACGGGACGCAGGGTGGTGTCGGGGTCGTCATAGGCAGAAAAGAAGGTGCCGCGGTTGCTGGTGGTGCGCACCGAGCGCCCCGACGGCGCCATGCCGCGCCGGGCGGCTTCCTCGCGCAGCATGCGCTGCTTCTGCTCGCCTGTGATCTTGCGGGATTTCAGGTCCGCCATCTCGCTGGCCAAAGTATCGCGCGGGTCGCTGGTGGTTTCTTCCTGACCCGATTCATCTATACGAACATAACTGTTCTTGCGGTCCCTGTCCTCCAGCTCCAGCTGCCAGGCCGGCACGCCCTGGGGGCCGTAGGCGTCGTTGGGCAGTTCCTGTCCGCAGTAAATGCAGTGCGGCAGGCTGGCCTGATTCCATTTTCCGCAATTCGGGCATTTCATCCGCCAAGCGCTCCTTCTGATGTTGGTTTCCTAGGGAATTTCGCCGCTGCGCTGCCGGATTCCTGCCCGGCGCGCAAGTGTTACAGGCCGGCGAACCGCTGCCGCGCCCCGTCCGCCCCGCCGCTAAGCAGCTGCAATTCAAAGGTGCGCGTTTCGGGCTCGAGCCGGCTTTGCCCAAGGTTGGAAACAAGCACCGCATCCCCGTCGCGCAGGTCAAAATACCGCCGCAGCAGCGCCTCCATATCCTCCCCCGGCTGCCAGTCCGCCTGCACGCACCGGTACGATCCCTCGGGAAGCTCCACGATGCGCTCGTCCGCGCTGAGCGGCTCGGAGATTTCCCAGTACACCGCGCGCAAAAAACGTCCGCCGGTAAAGCGGTTGAGTATGCCCATGGGCAGCACGGGGAAGAGCTGCCGTTCCCTCGCGTACGTATTGAGCGTGGCAAAGGCCGTCTCCATCGCGTTGATATCGCTCAGGCCGCCCCCGTACGGCGCCGTCACCAGCCGCCGGCGCGGAATGGGACGGCAGTAGGGCGTGTTTTTCTGCGTATAGCGGCCCGTGTCCTCCAAAAACGTCAGCGTGTGCTCGATGCTGCGCAGGCTGCCCTGCAATTCGCGGATTTTTTCCTTGGTGCGCCGCTTGCCCTCTTCAAACAGGGCCCGGTTCTGAAAACGTCCGCTCTCGTCAAAGTAGGCCTTCAGCTCCTTGAGCGGCACGCCCAGATTGATGCATAATAGAATCATGTCCAGAATCGAAAGCTGCTCGGCGGTATAGTAGCGGTACCTGGTATGCGGATCGGTGTACGCGGGTATTAGGATGCCAAGCCGCTCGTAGTAGCGCAGGGAATTGATGTCGATTCCGCGAAGCCTGGCAAACTTGCTGATGGTAAAATAGCGATTCATGGCGTTCCTCCTATTGATTCTATTATAATAACAGGGTTTAGAATGGTACGCAAGCAAAAGAGGTAAGGAGGGGACGCGTCATGGACGCCAAGCAGGATTTTACCAGCGGCAGCATCTTTGGCAAGATGATGCAATTTATGATTCCCATACTGGGGGCACAGATCTTACAGGCCATGTACGGCGCCGTGGACATGCTGGTGGTGGGCCATTTCGGCACCAACGCGGGCATATCGGGCGTATCCACGGGCAGCAGCATCATGAACCTGGTCACCTTTGTCCTCAGCCAGCTGGCGGCGGGTGTGATGATTCTCATCGGCCGCTACCTGGGCGAACGGCAGAACGAGCGCATCGGCCGGTTGATCGGGCGGGCGGTAGCGTTTTTCCTGGTGGTATCGGCGGTGCTGACGGTGGCGCTGATCGTCTTTGCGGAGCAGATCGCGGTGCTGATGCAGGCGCCTGCCGAGGCGGTGCAGCTGACGGCGCAGTACATCCGCATCTGCGGCATGGGATGCGTATTCATCGTGTTCTACAACCTGATCAGCTGCATCTTCCGCGGGCTGGGCAATTCGCGGCTGCCGCTTCTGTTCGTGGGCATCGCCTGCGTGGTCAACATCGTGGGCGACCTGCTGCTGGTGGCAGTGCTGGATATGAACGTGGCGGGCGCCGCCATCGCCACCATCGGGGCGCAGGCGGTGAGCGTGATTCTCTCGCTTTTGATCATCCGCCGGCAGAAGCTGCCCTTCTCCTTCTCCATGCGGGACATCCGCCTGGACAGGGAAGTGGGCGGGTTCGTGCGCGTGGGCGCGCCGCTTGCGCTACAGGAACTCTTGACCAACATTACCTTCTTGGCCATCTGCGCCTTCATCAACCGGCTGGGACTGGACGCCTCCAACGGCTACGGCATCGCGCAGAAGATCCAGTCCTTCGTGATGCTGGTGCCATCCTCCATCATGCAGTGCATGGCGTCCTTCGTGGCGCAGAACGTGGGCGCGAACAAGGAGGAGCGCGCGCAAGGGCATGCTCTACGGCATGGGCGTGGGCGCGGCCATCGGCGTGGTGATCGCCGCGCTGGCGCTGTTCAAAGGCGATGTGCTGGCCTCGCTGTTTTCGGGAAGCGAGCGGGACATCGCGCGCGCTTTCGAATACCTGCGCGGCTTTGCGCCCGAGGCGGTGCTCACCAGCGTGCTGTTCAGCTTTTTGGGCTATTTCAACGGCCATTCCCGCTCCACGTTCGTCATGGTGCAGAGCATTGCGCAGGCGTTTCTGATTCGCCTGCCGGTCTCCTACTTCATGAGCATTCAGCCGGGCGTATCGCTGACGGGCGTGGGCCTGGCGGTTCCGCTCTCGACGGTGTTCGGCATTGCGATGTGCCTTGTATACTACCGCCGCATGAAACAAAAAGCGCCGCTTTCGGAGGCGGCGCTGGCACAGGACGAACCCTTCACGCAGGCCTATAACCCGAACGTGTCGACGGTGATCGCCATCAGCCGCAGCTACGGCGCGGGCGGCCGCACGGTGGGACGCATGGTGGCGCAGCGGCTGGGCATCCCCTTCTACGACAAGAGCCTGCTGGCCTCCACCGCCGAGCGCAGCGGACTGTCGGTGCAGTACGTGGCCAGCATCGACGAAAAGGCGCGCAGCCTGGTGGAGCAGATCTACACGCTGGACCAGCCGGAGCCCATGCACAGCATCGACGACCGGGCGCAGCGCGAGGTGATCGAGCAGATTGCCTCCGAAGGCGGCTGCGTAATCGTGGGCCGGCGAGCCGACCAGGTGCTGGCAGGCCGGCCGGACCTGCTGCGCGTGTTCATCACCTCCAGCGTGGAAAGCCGCGCCGCACGCATCGCCCAGCGCGACAGTCTGACGGCGGAAAAGGCGCTGGCGCAGGTGCGCCGGGCAGACCGGGAGCGCGCCGATTACTGCAACAGCCTCTCCAGCCTCAAATGGGGCGAGGCTGCGTCCTACGACCTGTGTCTGGATACGCAGCGCCTGGGACTGGAGGGCGCGGCGGAAGTGATCGTGGCGGCAGCACAGGTAAAGCAGTCGCCGTAAGGTGCTCCATGTCCCGCCGGCATGAACGCCGCATGCCGTTCAGCCGCGGCCCCACAGGTATTCGTGCCACAATTCCATGAAGCAGTCCAAAAGCAGCGCCACGGTCATGTCCTCGTCGTCCTCGCCGGGATTGTCGCCCAGCCAGGCGTCATAGACATACTCAAAGGCCTCGTCCTCATCGTATTCGTTGGGGCCGGGGCCGCCGTCCGGCGCGATCACCCCGGTGAGGCGCATGAAATGCAGGTCGTATTCGATCATGCTGCCCACGATCTGCGGCAGGCGGTCCCAAAGGGCCCGAAAGGGCTTTGGGTCCAGTCCGTCGATGACGAAGCGCACGGCCGCTTCCCTGTCCAGTTTTGGCATGGTGTTTCCTCCCTGAAATGACGAATAGCAAAGGAGCGCCCAAAAACCTTTGGGCGCTCCCGGCGTTTTCATTTGGATTACACGCGCTTGGCTTCCTTGATCTTGGCCGCCTTGCCCTGCAGGGAACGCAGGTAGTACAGCTTGGCGCGGCGCACCTTGCCGCGGCGGATCACTTCGATATGGTCCACACGGGGGGAATGCAGCGGGAACGTGCGCTCCACGCCGATGCCGTAGGACACGCGGCGCACGGTGAACGTCTCGCGGATACCGCCGTTGCGCTTCGCCATCACGGTGCCTTCAAAAGCCTGAAGACGCTCGCGGCTGCCTTCCACAACCTTCACGAAAACGCGAACGGTGTCACCGATGCCGAACGTGGGCAGATCGGTGCGGAGCTGAGCCTTTTCGATGGAACGAATGATTTCACTCATTTCATTGGCCTCCTTCCTTCGTAGACGTTCGTGCCCGCGGCCTTGCCCGGACAGAGGACCGCCCGTTATGTCACAAGGAGTATTGTAACACGCATCCGCTCTGGATGCAAGCCTTTTTTGGACAGGCGGCCCTCTTTTTTTGCCAGACGATAGGAGCCATTACTCCTGGGCGTAAGCGGCGGCGCTGTTGCCGGCGTCGCGTCCGGCCACGTAGCAGTTGAGCACGGAGGTGCCGGAGATGTAGCCGCGGTCATAGATGGCGCCGTTGGAAGCCTCGCCGCAGGCGTAGAGGCCGGGCATGACTTCGCCGTAGATGTCCAGCACTTCGCCGGTCATCTGGGTCTGGATGCCGCCCATGGTGCCCGCGTTGAGCGATACCATCAGCACGCCGTAGAAGGGGCCTTCCTCCACGAAGGACAGCTGGTTGTTGGGCACGCCGAAGGCCGGGTCGGGATCATCGGTGCCCTTGACGGAGTTGTAGGTTTCGATGGTCTTGAGGAACGCATCCACGTCCTTGATGCCCATCTTGGCGGCCAGATCCTCAAGGGTATCGGCCTTGACCACGTAGGGGCTGCCCTCGGCGATGGCCTGCTCGATGGAGTCGTACTTGAACTCGGCCTCGGTGCCCTTGAGGAAGCTGCTGTCAAAGATGCCATAGAACGGCGCGTTCTCCACGTTGCGCACCATCTCGGAGTTGAGGGTCCACAGCAGGAACTCGTTCATGAAGCGGTTGCCGGTCTGGTCCACCACAGGCATGGACGCATACGGCGGGTAGCACACCATGCCCAGCGCGGAATCAGGATCAGAGGTGAAGCCGCAGGTGAGCATGAACTGGTCATTGTACCAGGCCGCGCCCAGATCGGCGGCCATCTGCAGCACCTCGCCGGTGGCGCCGGCATTGGCGCAGCTGTAGGAGAACAGCGACTGGGGCGCCAGGCGCATCATCATTTCGGGGTTGTTGGCATAGCCGCCGCAGGCCAGAATGACCGACTTGGCGTTGATGTCAAAGGTGCCGTTGCCCTGGGAAACGGTGATGCCGGTCATCACGCCGTCCTCCTGCTTGAGGGCGATGCACTTGGTTTCGGTCATCACGTTGACGCCGGCCTTTTCCACGTTCTCAGAGAGGATCTTTACCTGTCCGGGGCCGTTGGAGCCGTCGGCCAGGATGTGGTAGTGCTGCTTGGCGTCCTTGATGCCAAAGTCGGTGGTGGTGAATTCGTAGCCCATGCCTTCCAGCCACTCCACCAGTTCCGGCGTGCTTTCGCACAGATGGCGGATACGGTCGGTGTCCACATTGTCCAGCGAGCCGCCCTCGGCGATCATGTCCAGAATGTGGTTGTACATCTCGTCGATGGTTTCCACCTCGGCGGGCACCACGCTGGTTTCCGCGCCGTAGAAGCCCGCGGCGGTCAGGAGGCCGCTGCCGCCCACAACCGCCTGCTTCTCCACCAGGATGACGTCCGCGCCAGCCTGCGCGGCCGTCAGCGCGGCGGTGAGGCCCGCGATGCCGCCGCCCACGACCACCACGTCGGCGCTCATGTCCTCAAGCTCCTCGGCGGGAGCGCTCTCCACCGCGCCCTTGAGGGCCTCGGGGTCACCGCCCGCCTGCTTCACGCAGTCCTCCACAGCCGCCAGAATGGCGTTGGAGGTGTTGGTCGCGCCCGCGACCGCGTCCACCGCCAGCGACTGGTTTTCCACGATCGCGGCGGGAATCCGCTCGATGGGCGTCTCGCAGATGCCTGCGGTTTCCGCATGCTCCGTCACGCGCACGGCGGTGATGGCGCTGTCGTCAAAATCCACCTCAACGGTCACGGGGCCGTTGTTGCCGTCGGCGCTGGCCGTATAGGTTCCGGCCGTATAGCCCTCGGCCACGGCGGGCACGGCCAGGCCAAGCGCAAGCGCCAGGCACAGAATGACAGACAGAATCTTCTTCATGGTATTTTCCTCCTTCTCTCTTTTCGTGTACCGATTCTGCACCCGCATTGTGCGCCTTCAATCTATTTGAGAGTCAAGAGAAAAATGATAAAAAAATATCAATAATTTTTGCTCATACCACCGGCACAAAGCAGTCCACGGCCGCGCTCATGCCCCGGTCCGTCCAGGAGATTACATTGAAGCGGCAGAATGCGTTTCCATCCGCCTTCAGGCCGCGCTGATCAAGCTGGGCAAACAGGCCGTCCGCCCATGCGTCCCAGTCAAAGGCGCCGCTTTCAAAAGGGAACGCCGTATGCAGGCACAGCCGGGAGGGAATTCTCACCACGCTTTGATGGCTGGCCGGCTTGAGCACGTCCGCACCCACCTCGGCCATGCCCAGCCCCACGGTGACAGGCGCTTCCGCATGCGCGCCGCTTCCGGCCAGCGGCACCAGCATCCCTACATATACGTAGGGAATGTGCCCAAGCCATTCACGCACACAGGAAAGGTGCGCCTCGTCGCGGGTCAGCTCGTCGCCGTACTGGTAAGGCAGAAAGCGCGTGGCGGCGTTGACCTCCAGCTCGAAGCGGCCCATCAGGGCGCAGGCCGCCTCCGCCTCTGTGCGCCAGGCGCGCACGGTGCGCAGCAACCGGCACTGGCGGGCGATTTCCTGCTCAATGGCCACTTCCCGCCCCCGCAGCTCATCCAGCACGGCGGTGGGTTTGCGCTGGCCCAGCATGTCCGCGCTCTCCTCCAGGGTAAAGCCCAGTGCGCGGTACTGCCGGCAGGCGCTGAGCACCGCCATGTCCCACGCCTGATAGTAACGGTAGGAGGACCCCTCCGCCTTCTGCGGATGAATCAGCCCCTGCCGTTCGTAGTGCCGGATGCTTTCGGTGGACAGGTTGAACAGCCGTGCGATATCGCCGATCTTGTAACGCATGAACGCCTCCGTGTGAGCTTTGCTGAAAACTCCAAAGCCGGGTTGAGCTTATTCGGGATAAAAAGCGCCCGCCGCTTCTCCTCCATCTTATCACAAAGCCCGCCGCGCCGCACCCCGCTTTTTTCAGCCCCGCCGGGGGCTTGCATTTTCCGGCTCAAAACAGTATAGTGAGGGCAAATCCCGCAAGGAGGCGCACGGCATGGAGCAGCAGACGTTTTTTGACCGGGACGGCGCGCAGCCCCTGGCCGCACGGCTTCGTCCCCGCACGCTGGACGAATTTGTGGGCCAGCGCCACCTGCTGGGTCCCGGCAAGGTGCTCACCCGCCTGATTGAGGGCGACCACCTGTCCTCCATGATCTTCTGGGGCCCGCCGGGCGTGGGCAAGACGACGCTGGCGCGGGTGATCGCCAACCGCACCAAAGCGGCGTTCATCGACTTTTCCGCCGTCACCA
>OLPA01003238.1_pt1 | contig 11271 bp, 10 predicted proteins | sample 1672811 | NCBI WGS metagenome assembly OLPA01 (sample SAMEA3136726, study PRJEB25190) | human gut metagenome | biome: human gut; feature: human-associated habitat; material: faeces | place: Austria | collected 2013
CATTGTAAAATAAATATAATGAAAACGACAGAAAGGAGCGAATACATGAACAAAAAGCTTAGTATTCTGCTATGTTTAACACTATTAATTCTTAGTGGTTGCCGTGCTTCGGGAAATACTATCCGATTCGGTGCCGCTGATATTGGTGGTATGTATTACTCTTTTGCTAACACTTTTACTGAACTGGCAAATGAGGAATATGAAAATTATGAATTTGAAGTTAGAGCCACTGCAGGTTCATCTGCTAACCTGCGACTTTTATCTGACAACTATATTGAGTTAGGTATTGCCCAAGCTGATTTGCTTGACAACGCTTACAAGAAGAACAGCAATCTGCGTGCCATTGCAGGATTATATACCGAAGCATGTCAGCTTGTTGTAAAGGCTGATTCAGATATTAAATCAATTAACGACCTTTCCGGTCATACAGTAAGTATTGGAGCAGAAGAATCAGGTACTGAATTAAACGCCAATCAGATATTGGAATTTTCAGGTATGCCTTCTTCCATTGTTACAACTAAGAATATGGATTACATTGATGCTGCTAATAGCCTTAAGTCAGGTGACATTGATGCGTTCTTCTGTACAGCCGGATTAAAAACTACAATTATTGATGAGCTTTCAAAAGAATACCTGATAAACCCAACAACCTTAAAAGATACATTTAAAGGTATTTTTGGGCAGCCTATCGGCAGCTATATGAAAGAGTATCGTATTAGACAGGCTGCGATCTTATTAAGGCAAACGCAGTCCACCATAGCCGAAATAGCAAATAAAGTCGGCTATGAAAATCAAAGTAAGTTTGCCACAGCATTTCGGGATGTGCTAAAAATCACCCCGGCTGAATACCGCAAACAAAATAGCGGAGAATAAAAGCTGTTAATGAATGGTGGTATTCTTGTCTTACTATAAGAGTAAGACAGCCAGTGGGTGAAAATTTTGCCTGCTGGTTTTTTTAATAAGAGCATTATTTTATTTGCCCTCATGATAAAGAAAAACAGCAGAACAAGAATAATTTCTGTTCTGCTGAGTTCACTTAGTATCTTCGGTATCAACTTCTGATGTATCGGCTTTGCATAGCAATTCGTTAGCCAAACAATTTAGTGTCCTGATTAATATTTTGCGATCACGTTCAGAACAGGCAAGATACTTTCCGATAAACTGATTAATCTCATCGTCCTGTTCTAACTCTGGATGAAAAAGGGTTTCACCAGAAAATCCGAGTCGTTTTTTCAATGTGGCAAGGACTTCATAAGATGGATTTATTTGTCCTTTCTCGATTTTTGCTATATGCCGAGCCGATACGCCAGATTGCTCCGCCAATTCTTCTTGGGTCAATTCGCAATCTTTCCGACTTTTACGAATAAAAGCCCCGAGATACTGTAGCATATCTTCCGGCATAATCGTTCACCTCATATACATTGTATCGTGCTGAAAGAGGTTTTAACATTCCTCTGTAATTCGGGTTAAACCGGAATTATTATTCCTATATATGAACAAATCATTCTCTTTTTGGCCTTATCTTAATCGCCAATAAAAAAAACGGCGGTTCAAGACAGGGCCTAAAGGTGTGCCGTCTATGTTTCGCCGGGGAGGCGAATATGGACGGCATTTTGATTTGTCCCTCTAAAGTAGACATATTCTCAAAAAAATAGATTTCAGTCCAGGAACATACTTCGCCCATCAAGCAGAACAATCCTTCACATATAAAAAGAATTATAATTCTTGCTCATGGGCTTTAAATAGCGTCGAACAGTTACAAAAGCTGTCCGGCGCTTTTTCTTGTCGTATTTTGTCAAACTTCGGATTTGCTCCGAAGTGTCGTTCTCCTCCGTTTGTCTGCCCGCCCACGCAGACAAACATCAGAAAGGAGAACAGGCTTATGGCCGAAAAAGATTGGGCTGCGATCCTCAAAGACGAGGATCGTATCATTGCAAACTCTGACCGCCGGTTCCGGTATCACTGCTACTCTCTGGAGAGTATGAGCGAGGAACTTACATACAAGGAGCGGTCTATCTATATTCAGGATGATTTCACCGAGCAACTGATGGTAGAAAATTTCATTGATACTGTCCGGAACGAAAAGCTGGCATATGGTTTACGCCGCCTGACAGACCGGCAGCGGTACGCCATCGAGCTGGCTTTTTGGGAAGGGTATCGGTACAAGGAAATTGCAGTTATTCTTGACTGCTCACCGGCAGCGGTCACGCTTCTGCTTCAAAGGGCCTTTCACCGGCTTCGCAACTTTTTAGCTGAATAAGTGAAAGCAAGGGCAGCATTCTCGTGATGCTGTCCTTGCCTTTGCCTATTCAGTTCAATAAAATTGGCAGCCCCCCTTAATTACAAGGCTCTGGGATCTCCGATGGATAGAGGGGACAAGCCCTCAAAAAAGAATCGGAGGTGTTTTAATATGCTGAAAACTGTTAAAGTAGTTCATCTGGCTCCTGGTGAGTCACTTCTCATCCTGACCGATCACAGGCCGAACCCTGTGCCGCCGCCTGACGCTGCGGCTACCCAGCCATGCCCGCTCCTTGTTGACCCCCAGGACGATGATAAGATCGTCGCGCTGTTTCGTGTTGCATAAAGGAGAGCGCTCTATGTATCTTGTCAAAATCCTGAACGCTGATCACCGCCCTGTCGATGTGGAAGTATCCGTTGAAATCTACCGTGTCTATGAGGAAAGCCGTAAGCAGGAGGAACGGCAGCGGTATGAACGCCGGAAACATATCGAAGGTAAGTCCTTCGATAACTGCCTGTTGTTCGATTTGGCTACGGAGTCATTAGAAGAAACTTTCGAGCGGATGGAAACCTTAAAGGAAATTGGCGGCATTTTGGAGCAGTTGCCTCCGTTGCAGCGGCGGCGCTTTATTCTTCATTTTTTCTACGGCTACTCTTATTCGGAGATAGCGAAAATGCAGGATTGCAATAAATCAGCGGTCATGCGTTCCGTGCAGTCGGCCTTGAAAAAAGTCCGGAAAAATATTGCCGCGTAACTATCAACGATTGCCCGTTTTCCCTCCTATATAGTGAAAGGGATTTTAGAGAACCCCTTTGACTATGTACCTTGAAAAACAGCGGGCAATCCGCTCATATTCAGTATTCAAGTTTTTGAGTGCTGCGTCGAGCATCGCATAGCACAAACGCCATAACCCCCTGCGGATGGTCAGAGCGTCCGTCAATACGATAACATCAAAGGGGCCGAGCGGTTATTTGGTGGCTGATGACCGGCCTATGGTGGGCTGGAAAGTGCCAGGACGCGCAGCGCAAGGAACCGTGCCACTCACCGAAACTTACTGCGAATATGGTGCCAACCACCTATCGGCGGTATGCGGCGGCTTCAGCAGCCATCCGGCTGACCAACCCTGAACCGGCTTGAATATTCCCTGTATCGGGGGTGTGCCGATGGACAGTCCTGCTGTCCAAATAATACGATACAAAAAATAAAAGATAAGCGGTGCTGCGTCGGACTAACTGGCGCAGCACTTCTTTGATTATAGAAAGGTGTGATGCAACTATGGCGGAACAAAATAAACCCGCCATGATTACAGAAACGAAAATCAATGGCGTGACCTATATTGTCCATTCCAGCTTCAAAGAAGGCTGCACCGAAACAGCGGTGTCAAAGATGGCAAAGGTCTTAAAAAACGAATTGCGTGGCGATAAAAAGTGTTCATGAAAATTTTATCACTTTAATGTGCTAAACTACTTTTCGCGGCGGCCTGTCTGGTGTATAATAGGACTCGCAAAACCCACACAATTTTGCGGGGCTGTCGGAATGGAGGCTTTTATGAAACAGACAGCCACGCAATTTCAAATGCCGGGTATGCTTAACGTACTGAATATCTCTCCTCGCCGTTCATTCGATACGGAACCCTGGGCGGCCTTCTACTGCCGGTTGAGCCAGGACGATGGTCTGGATGGTGAATCAAACAGTATCCAACATCAAAAGCAAATCTTAGAGCGGTACGCAAAAGAACACGGCATTACCAGGTATAAATTCTATGTAGACGACGGAATCAGCGGTACGACTTTTAACCGCCCTGGGTTCCAGGAAATGTTAGCCGATATTGAAGCCGGATATGTCAGCATGGTTGTCGTAAAAGATATGTCCCGCTTCGGCCGCGATTACCTTCAGGTTGGAATGTACACGGAAGTGCTGTTCCCTGAGAAGGATATACACTTCGTTGCTATCAACGACGGGGTAGACAGCGAGAAGGGCGATAATGATTTCACCCCTCTGCGAAACCTTTTCAATGAATGGTATGCCCGTGACACCAGCAAGAAGATCCGTGCGGTGGTAAAAGCCAAAGGAATGTCCGGGAAACGCCTTTCCCATCTCCCGCCTTATGGTTATATTATGGGGGATGAAGGAAATTGGGTGATTGACGAAGAAACCGGCCCTGTTGTAAAAGAGATTTTTGCGTTATGTCTGTCAGGTTTAGGCCCGACAAAGATTGCAAATATTCTCACTGCCAGAAATATTCCTACTCCCGGTACAATTAACTACCGGCGATATGGAAATAAGCAAGGCTACTGCCCGCAGGCTCCTTGTAAATGGGTTTATCAGACCGTCAGCAACATTCTGGAAAGAGTCGAGTATCTGGGGCATACAGTCAATTTTAAGACTACTAAGAAGTCGTACAAGAGCAAGAAGGTCATTATCAATGGCGATGACAAACGGATGATTTTCAAGAACACACATCCTGCCCTGATTGATCAAGACACATTCGACCGTGTTCAGGCTATTCGTAAGGGCAAATGCCGACACACCAAAATTGGCTCTGTCGGACTGTTCTCTGGTCTGCTGTTCTGTGCAGACTGCGGCTCGAAAATGTACCATCATCGCGGGTCTGGCATTAAGGAGAGCTATGAGTATTACACTTGTGCTGGCTATAGCAAACGAGTAAATCCCTGCACCACTCACCACATCAGCGTGAAAAACCTGAAGAAGCTGGTAACCGATGATCTTCGCAGGGTAACACATTTTGCCTCTGAGAATGAGCGAGAATTTGTTACGATGTTGGTATCCTGCTCTATGCGAGAGCAGAAGCGGGCATTGGCAGAAATGCAACGGGAACTGGAAAACAGCCAGAACCGATATGACGAACTGGACAACATTATCCAACACCTTTATGAAGATAAGATAAAAGGACAGTTGACGGATGAACGTTTTGCAAAGTTGTCAGCCGGTTACGAAGCAGAGCAAAAAGGTCTGGAAGGGACTATCAAGGAGCTTTCTGAACAGATCACCCAAAAGACAGATAAGACCATTAACATTGACCGCTTTATGAAGCTGGTTAAGAAACACACCTCTTTTGAGGAACTGACACCAACTCTGCTCAATACCTTCATCGAAAAAATTCTTGTTCACGAAGTAGAAATTGATGCCGAGGGTAAAAAACATCAGGAAATTGAAATCGTCTACAATTTCATAGGCAGCGTGGAACTGCCGGAAGAAGCAACTCACGAAGAAGCATCTGAACCCGTTGAATTGCCGAAACGTGAGAGCCGAAGAAGTAAAAAGTCGGCGTGAAATACCGCCGACTTACATTCCACCCTTAGGGTGTCCCTATCACTACTATACTTTTATAAAGTTGTCCATGCAAAACCGGTGTGATACAATGCATCCAAGATGACAGCCGTGCCGGGGAAACCCGCAGCGCACGTTAGGGAAGCGAGGAGGAAACGCATGGAACTGACCCAATTGCGCTATTTTTTGCAGGTGTACCGCCTCAAGAACATCTGTAGCGCCTCCGCCCGTCTCAATGTGACGCAGCAGGCGGTTTCCAAGCAGATCCGCAAGCTGGAGGACGAGCTAGGCGTCGCGCTGTTTGTAAGGAATCCGCGCGGTGTGGAGGCCACGGCCTACGCGGATATGCTGGCCAAAAAGGTGCAGGGGTTTCTGCCGGAGCTGGACGCGCTCGTCAGCGATATCCAGAAGCGAGACCGGGAGATATCGGGCGTCGTGCGCCTGGGCGTGCAGTGCTGGCAGATGAGCGTGGCGCACGGCCTGAAATACGATGTGCTCAAGGCTTTTGAACAGGCCTATCCGCGCGTGCGCCTGATCTGGGAAAACAGCATCCCCGGAAGGTGCCTGAGCGGCCTGCGGGAAGGCGCGCTTGATCTGGCGGTGATGGGCGTGCGGGAAAACTCGGAGGATCTCGACCTCACGCCCCTGCGCCGGACCGGATGGTATATGCTCATGGCCAAAAGCCATCCCCTGGCCACTCGGAAGGTGCTGTATATGAATGACCTTGCCGGCCAACGCATCATCCTCTCCGGAAATGAAGCAAAGGTGCGCCGCAAGATCAACAGCCTGCTGGGAGAGCTGGAAAAGCCGGAATTTATCGGCGTGGAGGATTTTATCTTCGACCTGATCGGACAGCAGATCGAAGGCAACGGCGCCATGATGCTCACCACGGAGATCACGCAGGAGATGTTCAACCCCGCGCGTTTTGTCATGGTTCCCCTCACCGGCAGCCTGTGGCGGACGGAACTGTACCTGGCAAGGCTGAAAGACATGGTGCCTTCCCCCGCCGCGCAGGCGCTGTATCAATTTCTGTTTGAAAAATGGTCCGATTCGTCACAACCGTCGGTTGTGGGCAGAGACGAATAATCGGCGTTTTACAGGCTGCCCTCCCGAATGATAGAATTGTAACAAGCCGGACGTTCTCAAGCCCGGTCAAGGAAAGGGAGGGCAATCATGAAAAAGGTTATCAGTATGCTGGTGGCTTTGTCCATGCTGCTGTGCATGAGCGCGGCAGCCACGGCCGAAGCGGCTTACACGCCGGGCACCTACACGGCGACCGCCGCAGGCTTCGGCGGCGACGTGACGGTGACCGTCACCGTGGATGAAAGCGCCATCACCGACGTGAAGGTTGAGGGCGAAGATGAGACGCCGGCCATCGGCGGCGTCGCGGTCGCCAATATGCCGGCGGCCATTCTTGCGGCCGGCGGCTCCGACGTGGACGCCACCACCGGCGCCACCGTGACCAGCACGGCCATTCTGACCGCACTGGACGCCGCGCTTGCGCAGGCCTCCGGAACCGATCTGGCTGCAAAGATGGCGCCGGGCACCTATACGGCCCAGGCCTACGGCTTCCAGCAGATTTCCCCGATCACCGTAACGGTAACCGTCGATGAGACGAGCATCCAGGACATCGAATTTGACGGCAACCTGGACTCCGTCGCCATGATTCGTGCGGTCAACACCTACCTGCTGCCGCGCATTGTGGAAAACCAGTCCGTCGGCGTAGACGCGATCACCGGCGCGACGGCCACCAGCAATGCCGTGCTGACCGCCGCGCGGGACTGCCTTGAGCAGGCGCTCGTGGCCGGAGGTTCCAGCGCCGCGGCCATCACTTCGTTCCTGACGCCCGAACCCAAGGTGGAAGCGCAGAAAACCATCGATGTGGACGTGCTGGTGGTCGGCATGGGCGCGGCGGGCATTTCCGCGGCGACGGCCGCAGCCGAAGCCCAGCAGGCAGCGGGCGTTCCGGTCAGCGTGCTGGCCATTGAAAAGTCCGGCCGTTACGGCGGCACGGGCGCTTTTACGGGCGAACCGATGTCCGTCAACCCGCCCAGGTATCAGTTGCAGTATAACAACGGCGAGGACTACATGGACTACGACGAGCTGCTCGCGGCCTGGACCGAATATGTCGAAGGCGACGCGAAGATGGAGGTCGTCGAGACGTTCCTGCAAAATTCCGGCGAGACGGCCGACTGGCTCTACTATGACCACGGCTTCCTGCTCAACAACCCCACCAGCGGCTTCGGCGCCAACACCTACCGCTGCAAGCAGCAGTATGTTTCCATCGCCACGGCCGAGGAAGGGCGCGACTACGGCATGGACGTTTCCGCCGGCCAGAACACGATGGTGGACCAGTATTATCAGCGCTTCGTCTCGGACTATGTGAAGCTGGGCGGCCAGTACATGCTTGAAACCGAAGGCTACGAGCTGATCTACGACGAAGCCTCCAACCGCGTCACCGGCGTCAAGGCCAAGGGCCATGACGGCACCGACTACACCATCAACGCCAAGTCCGTCATCCTGTGCACCGGCGGCTTTGCCGGCAGCGAGGAGATGGAGAAGGAGTACCTGTCCCAGAACCCCTATTTCGATCATTTCGGCGACGAGCAGTGGACCATGATCGGCATGCACGAAAACGACGGCAAGATGCTTCAGGCGGCCATCGACATCGGCGCGGGCACCTACAACATCTCCGTGGTCCCGATGATTCACTTCGCCACCTCCAACATCGTCATTCACGATTACCCCGTTTATACCTTTGCGAAGGATGATCCCAACTATGCCCGCGTGCTGTGGTATGGCTGGGAGCAGACCTGGTCGCTCAACGAGCTTCCCAACGCGCTGATCCTGTGCAGCGACATCCCCTGGGTGGACGCCGACGGCGAGCGCTTTGAGGCGGAAGGCGAGCTGTTCGGCTGGTGGAAGGCCGGCCCGTCCTACTGGGCGGTGTGGTCGCAGGACCAGATCGACGGCATTGCCGAAAACGGCTTCTCCAGCAACCTGTCCACGCTGGCTGCGGGCAACCAGGGCCTGATGCCCGGCAACATGCCCGTGCCGGAGATCTACGACGTGCTGGACAAGTTGGTGGCCCAGGGCTATGTGGTCAAGGCCGATACCTATGAGGAGCTGGCCCAGCAAATGGGCGTCGATCCGGCCACGTTTGCCAAGACGATGGAGGATTACGCTTCCTACTGCGAGACCGGCGTGGACGAGCAGTTCGGCAAGGCGGCCGAGAAGCTCGTGGCGCCCGGCAACGGCCCCTTCTATGCCCTCAAGGGCTACTCCGCGGCCTTCGCCACCAACGGCGGCCTGGACATCAACGAGCGCTTCGAGGTGCTCCAGGCTGACGGCGAAACCGTGATCGGCGGCCTGTGGGCCTGCGGATGCGACGCCTCCGGCGTGATGTATTCCGAGAAGAAGCCCTACGTCACCTATGGCGGCGCTGCGATCGGCTTTGCGTATACCTCCGGCCGTCTGGCCGGCGGCTATGCGGTGGATTACGCGGCCGAGCTGCAATAATCCCGCGAGGCTGCGCTTCCAGCGCCTCCAATCCCACCTCCCGGCATGGCGGACGGCCCTCGTCCTCCCAGCCGGGAGGTTTTTTCGCGTATAAAGCCCGGCGCGGGGAAAGAAGGAATTTTTCCCCGCGTTCACGAAATGTCATCGTTGCGGCGCACGCCGCGTCCCGCGAATTCGAAAGGAAGGCGAAGAGCCATGAACGGCAGGCAGGAATATCAGCGCTGGCTGGAGCGTGCAACCGATGCGGAGCTTCTGGAGGGACTCAAGCGCATGGAGGAATCGGCCATCGAGGACGCATTTTACCGCGACCTCGCCTTTGGAACCGGAGGCCTGCGCGGCGTGATCGGCGCAGGGAGCAACCGTATGAACGTCTATACCGTCGCCAAGGCTTCGCAGGGGCTGGCGGACTATCTCGCAAAGCGCTTTTCCGCCCCCTCCGCCGTCATCGGCTATGACAGCCGCCTCAAAAGCGATGTGTTCGCGCGCGTGACCGCGGGTGTGCTGGCTGCAAACGGTGTGCAGGTTCACTTCTGGCCACAGCTCACCCCGGTGCCCACCGTGTCCTTTGCCACCCGCTATCTCCGCGCGTCCGCGGGCGTGATGATCACCGCCTCCCACAACCCCGCCAAATACAACGGCTACAAGGTCTATGGTGCGGACGGCTGTCAGGTGACCGTCGAAGCCGCCGCCGAGATTCTCTCCGAAATCGAAAAGCTGGACCTCTTTGACGGCGTCAAGCGGGCTGATTTTGACGCCTGCCTGCACGATGGACGGATACGCCTCATTTCCGACGAAGTGCTCGCGGCCTTCCTGGAGGCGGTAAAGGCGCAGTCCGCCCTCTTCGGCGAGCAGGCGTGCAAGGATATCGCCATCGTCTACAGCCCGCTCAACGGCGCCGGCTATGTGCCCGTGACCCGCGCGCTAAAGGAGCTGGGCTATGCCCGCGTTACGGTGGTGGAGGAGCAGCGCCTGCCGGACGGCCATTTCCCCACCTGTCCCTATCCCAACCCGGAGATCCGGGAGGCCATGGCGCTGGGCATCACCTATGCCGGCCGCTTAGGCGCGGACCTGCTTATGGCCACCGACCCGGACTGCGACCGGGTGGGCGTGGCCGTCCGGGACCACAGCGGCGGATACGTGCTCCTCTCCGGCAACGAAACGGGCCTGCTGCTGCTGGATTACCTCTGCGCCCAGCGCATGAAGCATGGCGCAATGCCCGCGGACCCGGTGCTGATCAAAACCATCGTGACCACGGACATGGCCGAGCGCATCGCGGCGCACTATGGCGTGAGAACCGTGAACGTACTCACCGGCTTCAAGTTCATCGGCGAGCAGATCGGCCGTCTGGAAGCGCAGGGCCGCCTGAACAGCTATGTCTTCGGTTTCGAGGAAAGCTACGGCTATCTCTCCGGCCCCTATGTGCGGGACAAGGACGGCGTGGGCGCCGCCTGCCTGATCTGTGAAATGTTCAGCTACTATGCCGCCCGCGGCGTCAGCCTGCTGGACAGGCTCGAGCAGCTGTACGCCGACTACGGCTACTGCCTCAACACCCTGCACAGCTATACCTATGACGGCAGCGCCGGCTTTGCCAGAATGCAGGCCGTCATGCAGGGGCTGCGCGGCGGCGTCGCATCCTTTGGCAGCAGAAGGGTGCTTCGCGTGCTGGACTATGCCGGCGGGCTGGACGGCCTGCCCAAATCCGACGTGCTCAAGTTCATCCTGGAGGGCGGCTGCACGCTGGTGGTGCGCCCCTCCGGCACGGAGCCAAAGCTGAAGCTCTATCTCTCCGTCAGCGCGCAGAGCCGGGAGGCGGCGCAAGAAGCGGAGGCGGAGCTGCTGCGAAGCGCCGAGGCGCTGCTTGGCTGAGGCGCCTCACCCTATCGCCGGAAGGTCCATACGGGGCTTTCCGGCGTTTTTGCGTCCCCGGAAAAGGCCCCCTAGCGCCTGAATCTGCGCATTTTCGCGTTGTAGTTCAGTTTTTGCGATATATAAATAGAATATCCGGTTGAATTTTTTCCAAAACGCAACTATGATGAACACAGATTGAATCAGCTGTTTCACAAAACAGCAAATGAAGAAAGGGGAATCATCCATGAAGAAGCTGTTTGCTCTGTTCCTTTGCGCCGTCATGGCCCTGAGCATGGCCTGCGCCACCGCTGAAACCGCCAGAGAGAGCATGGAACAGGGCCCGCACCAGGCAGCCCAGAAATCCAGCAGCACAG
>OLPA01003239.1_pt1 | contig 11271 bp, 9 predicted proteins | sample 1672811 | NCBI WGS metagenome assembly OLPA01 (sample SAMEA3136726, study PRJEB25190) | human gut metagenome | biome: human gut; feature: human-associated habitat; material: faeces | place: Austria | collected 2013
AAAACACCTCTTTGTACGGTTCATCCATTGTATGAAGAATTTTGTGAATGGATTTCAACGTTTCCTGATTTATGATCATTGACTCAACTGTCTCACCGTTCCACTCCAATTCCCTGAAAAGAACCTCATCCGACACATTGCGTTTCTCTTTTTTGATCTTTGTGGTTGTCCGGCTTTGCCTGACGGATTGCAGGCGGAATTCTTTACCCTGCAACTGCGTTTTTCGCGCCCTTTGCCCGTGGACATCCGGCTGCGCCGCGATTCCCTGCGCCTGTATTGCGCACCTGCCATTAATTTATTTATCCACCATGCAGAAGCCATCACGCTGGACAACCGGCGGGCAGACTATCCGCTGGTTCCCAGCCGCCATTACCCACAACATTACGATGTATTTTCCGTTAACAGTGTGGTGAGCCAGGTCCAGGATATGTTCAGGAAAAAAGATCTGGGGCGTCCTGTTTCGACGCAGGCCGCGCGCCAGTGGCCAGCCTTTGAAAGTTTCAGCCATCAGATGGAATACAGCCGGAAGCGGGAAGTGGTGTACTGGCATCACCGGACCAAAACATCCCTGTTCCATCGCGGCTTTGATCATACTCTTGCCTTTATACATGCTGATGGCAGTTATCCGTCAGATGAATCTCTGCTCAGTAATGAAGTGGTTTCGGTATCGCTGACCTGTACCAACCGTGAGCTTCCGTCACAAATTCGTTCCGGCGATATCACCGGCACAACCGGTAAAAATGCGGCTGTTGCTTCATTTCGCAACATTACCCGCCCGACGCAACCACTCTGGCCGGTCATTGATGGCAGCCTGCACTGGTCCCTACTCTCCGCCATGAACCTGAATTATCTGTCATTACTGGATACGGACGCGCTGAAGCAGGTCATCGCCAACTTTGATCGCCACGCAATCCATCATCCGCAGACGGCGCGGCTGTCACAACAAAAGCTGGATGCCATTGAGCGTCTGGAGACTCGCCCTGTCGACCGCCTGTTTACGGGCATTCCCGTCCGGGGGCTGGCCTCCACGCTGTATCTGCACCCGGAGCCGTTTGTCTGTGAAGGGGAAATGTATCTGCTCGGTACGGTGCTTTCGCATTTTCTGTCGCTGTACGCCAGCGTTAACTCATTCCACATGCTGACCGTTGTGAACACAGAAAGCCAGGAGACATGGAAATGGACGGAAAGAACCGGGCAGCATCCTCTTATCTGAGTCCGGGAAATCCCCCGGCAGATAAAGAGCAGAATGATCCGCTGGCACAGGTTTTTCATAACGCCTGCTCTTACAATTTTTTTGCGATGGCGGAGCTGTTGCACCGCCTGGCACAGGGTGAAAAGGGGACGCCGGAATTATCCCTGCGCGACGATCCGGCACAGGAAACCCTGCGTTTCAGCGCCGATGCCAGCCTTGCGTTTCCCCTGAGTGATATCAGTGCGCTGAAACGGGATACGTCAGGGGCATTCAGGATGACCACTACCTTTATGGGGTTACAGGGGAGCCAGTCGCCTCTCCCCGGTTATTACCTCGATCACCTGGCCTGGAAAGCGGTACATGAACAAAGTCCGGTAGGTGATTTTCTGGATATGTTCAGCCACCGCCTGACCCAGTTTGTCTGGCATATCTGGCGTAAGTACCGCTATCACATCAGTTTTCGTAACGGCGGTGTGGATGCGTTCTCGCAGCGCATGTACTCCCTTGTTGGGCTGGGCCACCGCCAGCTTCGCGATAAGCTGGCGATTAATCACAGCAAAATGCTGGCGTATTCCGGGATCCTGGCAAATCCGGGACGATCCCCGGAAATAATCTGCGGTCTGGTGTCCCACTGTTTTGATTTGTCAGACGTGACGCTGCAAAACTGGCAACGTCGCAAGGTGGATATTGAACCGGATCAGCAAAATAGCCTGGGGAGTTATTCACTTAAAAATGGCGAAAAACTGGCAGGAAGATCGGTACTGGGCAACTTTGTTCTGGGTACACGGGTGCCCGATCTCAGCGGAAAATTCCAGCTCAGTATTACCAGCCTGACCCGAAAACAGTTCCTCTCTTTTCTGCCGTCCGGCGAAAACTTCCTGCCACTGACGATGTTTGTGTCCTTCATCCTGCGCGATCAGCTTGCCTGGGACTTACATCTGGGGCTGGCGCCGGAGCAGGTGGGCGCAATGCGCCTGGGCGATAACAAAAGTGCGCTGCTGGGCTGGACCAGCTTCCTCGGCACACCGGAAGAACGACCTTCAGTCACCATCAGGGTACGGTCGTAAATTATGATAATCACGGAGCAGAATATGCCGGAAGAGAAACTACAGACGCTTTCATTGCAGGTCATTAACGGCAGTGAGCTGGAAAGCGGGCGGGCGGCGCGCTGTCTGTTCACACAGCAGGGAAATGTCGGCCATGGCCCCGAATGCCACTGGTCGGTACAGGATCGTCAGCAGAGCATTCCGGCTCAGGCTTTTACCGTTATCCTGCACGATGGCACATTTTGTCTGCGCCCGCAGACGGCACAACTGTGGCTGAACCAAGCAAAAGTCACAGCAACATCAGACCTGATACAGCTGCGCCAGGGCGATGAGATCCAGATAGGGCGTCTGATGGTGAGGGTTCATCTGAACCGGGGAGATATCCCCCATTACGATGAGGAAATGGCCACTCCCGAAACCATCGTCACCAATCGCGATATGCTCACGGATACCCTGCTGTCAACGGAGGGTGCGCCACACTATCCGGGAATGACTCACCGGCATCAGCTTGCAGACACCGTGGTAAACGGTTTTTCTGCCGATCCACTCCAGGCTCTTCAGTCCGAAAGCCTGATTACCACGGGCGATCCGCTTTCAGGCATTGCGGCTGTCCGGCCATCGGCACCGCTGTCCGATCCGGCAAGTAATGGGGGGATCAATACGCCGTTTATGGATCTGCCGCCCATTTATGCCAGCCCCGGCGATCGTAATGATGACGTCTCTGTGGCAGAAATGGCGCAACGCCACCTTGCGGTCACCCCCTTACTGCGCGGTCTCGGCGGTTCGCTTACCGTGAGCAATTCCGACGATGCGGATGATTTTCTGGAAGAGGCCGGACGAACGTTACAGGCCGCAATAAAAGGTCTGCTCGATTTGCAGCAACAGCGTAACAGCCTCTCAGACAAACATTTGCGCCCGCTGGAAGATAACCCGCTGCGCCTGAACATGGATTACGCCACCGCGCTCGACGTGATGTTTGCCGAAGGTAAAAGTCCGGTACATCTGGCGGCTCCCGCCGCTGTCAGTGAAAGCCTGCGCAATGTCCGCCACCACGAAGAAGCTAACCGGGCAGCGATTGTGGAGTCGCTTCGTGTCCTGCTGGATGCTTTCTCACCACAAAATCTGCTGCGCCGCTTTGTGCAGTACCGCCGCAGCCATGAACTGCGCCAGCCGCTGGATGATGCCGGAGCATGGCAAATGTACAGCCATTATTACGAAGAACTGGCCTCCGATCGCCAGCAGGGGTTTGAGATGCTGTTTAACGAGGTCTACGCCCAGGTCTATGACCGGGTGCTTCGTGAAAAACAGCGGGAGCCGGAAGCATGAACAGGAAGGCGTTTCTGGCCTGCGTGCTGATGTGCGTCATATTAACCGGCTGCGAAACGGCGAAAAAAATCAGCGAGGTGATCAAAAACCCGGATATCCAGGTCGGGAGCCTGAAGGAGCAACCTTCGGAAATAACCGTCACCCTGCTGACCGAACCGGACACCAATACCAATGCGGAGGGTGAATCAGCCGCCGTGGATGTGCAACTGGTGTACCTGACTGACGACTCAAAATTGCTGGCAGCCGACTATGACCAGATAGCCAGTACGCCGCTACCGGATGTGCTGGGTAAAAACTATATCGACCACCAGGATTTCAACCTGTTGCCGGACACCATCAAAACCCTGCCGCCGGTAAAGCTGGATGAGAAAACGCAGTTTATTGGTGTCGTGGCCTATTTCTCCGATGACCAGGCCACTGAATGGAAACAAATCGAGACGGTGGAAGGAACCGGCCACCATTACCGCCTGCTGGTGCATGTACGTCAAAGCAGCATCGAAATGAAAAAAGAGGATGAATAATTATGGCAACCACCCGCAACAAGGTGATGTGGCAGGAAGGGATGCTGATGCGCCCACACCATTTCCAGCAACAGCAGCGTTACAACGACTACCTGGATAACCAGCGTTTCCGGGCCATGAATGATTTATCCTGGGGATTTACCGAACTCACCCTCAACAATGAACTGCTGGCGCAGGGTAAGATCATGATTGACAGCGCGTCAGGCACACTGCCCGACGGCACCGTCTTTTCTATCCCCGACCAGGACGCACTGCCCGATCCGCTGCACCCGCAACATTTTCCGGACGAAAGAAGCCGCAATATTTACCTCGCTCTGCCGGTCGCCAGTGATGTGAGAAATGAAATCAGCGACGGGCGGCGAATCGGGCGTTACCGGCTGAATTATGCCGATGTCCGGGATCTGCATTCAGAAGAAGGTGACGCGCGAACACTGACGCTGGGTCAACTGACGCCGCGCATTATGAGCGGTGCAGAAGATATGAGCGCCTATATTACGCTCCCGCTTTGCCGTATCAGCGATCGCCATGCCGACGGCTCCCTGACGCTGGATGACGATTTTATCCCCTCCTGCCAGAATATTCAGGTCAGTAAGAAACTGCGTGTTTATCTCAAAGAGGTACAGGGGGCCATTGGCGGACGGGCAAGCGATCTGGCAAACCGCATTGGCTCTCCGGCGCAGAGCGGCATCGCGGATGTGGCGGAATTTATGATGTTGCAGTTACTTAACCGTAACCAGACCCGGTTTACCCATCGCGCTCGTCGATCCCAGCTCCACCCGGAAGATTTCTACCTTGATCTTGCCGGGTTGCTGGGTGAACTGATGACCTTTACCGAGCCGTCGCGCCTGCCCTGCCCGCTTGATGTGTATGATCATCATGACCTGACCAAAACATTTAAAACGCTGTTACCGGAAGTCAAACGGGCGCTTCATACCGTACTGTCGCCAAGAGCCGTTAATCTGCCGCTGCATCTGCGTGACGGTATCTGGCAGGCCGATATCCATGACACAGAACTGCTGCAATCTGCCACCTTTGTGCTGGCCGTGGCGGCAAACATGCCGGTCGATCAGATCCAGCGCCAGTTTATCCAGCAGTCGAAAATTTCCTCGCCGGAAAAAATCCGCAATATGGTCAGTGTGCAGATACCCGGCATTCCATTGCGTGCCCTGATGGTGGCTCCCCGCCAGCTTCCTTACCATTCCGGGTTCAGCTATTTCGAACTCGACAAGAGCGGCCAGGCCTGGACAGAAATGGCTGCCGCCGGGGCCGTTGCACTGCATGTATCCGGCAGTTTCCCGGATCTGAACATGCAACTGTGGGCGATAAGAGGGTAAGACGATGGATGAGGGGTCACTGTCTCTGCCACCATTTACCGGACACCACGAAAAAAGCCAGCGCGACTATCATCTCGCGCTTCGTGGCAACAGCCTGAATCCGATGATCGACGCAGCCACGCCGCTCCTCGGTATGGTGATGCGCCTTTCAACCATGAACAGTCAGACGATGCCGGAGCATCTTTTTGCTCAGGTGGTGACGGATGTTCAGGCCGTGGAGCAACTGCTTCAGGAGCAGGGCTACGAACCGGGCGTGATTATCTCGTTTCGCTACATCCTCTGCACGTTTATTGATGAAGCGGCGCTCGGTAACGGCTGGTCGAACAAGAACGAGTGGATCAAGCAGTCATTGCTGGTCCATTTCCACAACGAAGCCTGGGGTGGAGAGAAAGTTTTCATCCTGCTGGAGCGCCTGATCCGTGAACCCAAACGTTACCAGGATCTGCTGGAATTTCTCTGGCTCTGTTTTTCTCTGGGATTTCGCGGGCGCTACAAAGTGGCAGCACAGGATCAGGGGGAATTTGAGCAGATCTACCGCCGCCTGTACCACGTCCTGCATAAACTACGCGGCGATGCCCCTTTCCCGCTGTTACACCAGGACAAAAAAACCCAGGGCGGGCGTTATCAGCTCATCAGTCGCCTGACCATTAAACATATTTTTTGTGGTGGCGTTGTCGTGCTGGCGTTGTTTTACCTGTTCTATCTGTTGCGGTTGGACAGCCAGACGCAGGACATCCTGCACCAGCTAAACAAATTACTTCGATAAGGACGTTTATGATCCAGATTGATCTTCCCACGCTGGTAAAACGGCTTAACCTGTTCTCCCGCCAGGCGCTGGAGATGGCCGCCTCTGAATGTATGAGCCAGCAGGCAGCGGAAATTACCGTCAGCCATGTGCTTATTCAGATGCTCGCCATGCCACGCAGCGACCTGCGGGTTATTACCCGCCAGGGCGATATTGGCATGGAAGAGTTGCGCCAGGCGCTGACGGTGGAGAACTACACAACTGCCCGTTCTGCGGACAGCTACCCGGCATTTTCCCCGATGCTGGTTGAGTGGCTGAAAGAGGGCTGGCTGCTGGCGTCGGCTGAGATGCAGCACAGCGAATTGCGTGGCGGCGTGTTGCTGCTGGCCCTGCTGCATTCGCCGCTGCGTTATATACCGCCTGCTGCCGCCCGGTTGTTGACCGGCATTAACCGTGACCGTCTGCAACAGGACTTTGTACAGTGGACACAGGAGTCGGCGGAATCAGTCGTGCCGGATGCAGACGGTAAAGTCGCAGGCACACTGACGGACGCTGCTGACACCCTGCTTGCCCGCTACGCCAAAAACATGACCGCAGACGCCCGTAACGGCAGGCTTGACCCGGTACTGTGCCGCGACCACGAAATCGACCTGATGATCGACATTCTCTGCCGCCGCCGCAAGAACAACCCGGTGGTGGTGGGCGAAGCAGGCGTGGGTAAAAGTGCCTTAATCGAAGGGCTGGCGCTGCGCATCGTGGCAGGCCAGGTGCCGGACAAACTGAAAAACACCGATATCATGACCCTTGACCTAGGCGCATTGCAGGCCGGGGCGTCGGTGAAGGGCGAATTCGAAAAACGCTTCAAGGGGCTGATGGCGGAGGTCATTTCCTCTCCGGTGCCGGTCATTCTGTTTATTGACGAAGCACATACCCTGATTGGCGCGGGCAACCAGCAGGGCGGGCTGGATATCTCCAACCTGCTCAAACCGGCGCTGGCGCGCGGCGAACTGAAAACCATCGCCGCCACCACCTGGAGCGAATACAAAAAATACTTCGAGAAAGATGCCGCCCTGTCGCGCCGCTTCCAGCTGGTGAAGGTCAGCGAACCCAACGCCGCCGAAGCCACCATTATTCTGCGTGGTCTGTCGGCGGTCTATGAACAGTCTCACGGCGTGCTGATTGATGATGACGCCTTGCAGGCCGCAGCAACGCTGAGCGAACGTTATCTCTCCGGGCGTCAGTTGCCGGACAAAGCCATTGATGTGCTGGATACCGCCTGCGCCCGCGTCGCCATTAACCTTTCCTCGCCGCCGAAGCAAATCTCGGCGCTGACCACTCTGAGCCACCAGCAGGAGGCGGAAATTCGCCAGCTTGAGCGCGAGCTTCGCATCGGGCTGCGTACCAACACCTCACGGATGACCGAGGTGCTGGTGCAGTACGATGAAACGCTGACGGCGCTGGATGAACTGGAAGCGGCCTGGCATCAGCAGCAGGCGCTGGTCCGGGAGATTATCGCGCTGCGCCAGCAGTTGCTGGGCGTGGCAGAAGACGATGCGGCGTCGTTGCCGGACGCAGATGCCGCGGAGGATACGCCGCCAGAGTCAGAGTCAGAGTCAGAGTCAGAGTCAGAGTCAGAACAGGATAATACCGGTGCCGTACCGGCTGATGAGGCCGACAGAGAACAGCCGGAAGAGACCGCTGAAACAGTTTCCCCGGTACAGCGGCTGGCCCAGCTCACTGCCGAACTGGACGCCCTGCATAACGACCGGTTGCTGGTCTCCCCGCACGTCGATAAAAAACAGATTGCGGCGGTGATTGCCGAATGGACCGGCGTGCCGCTCAACCGCCTGTCGCAGAATGAAATGTCGGTCATCACCGACCTGCCGAAATTGCTGGGCGACACCATCAAAGGCCAAGACCTGGCGATTGCCAGCCTGCATAAGCATCTACTGACCGCACGCGCCGACCTGCGTCGTCCGGGACGCCCGCTCGGTGCGTTCCTGCTGGCTGGCCCCAGCGGTGTGGGTAAAACCGAAACCGTCCTGCAACTGGCAGAGCTGCTCTACGGCGGTCGCCAGTACCTGACCACCATCAATATGTCCGAATTCCAGGAGAAACACACCGTCTCGCGGCTGATTGGTTCGCCTCCGGGCTACGTTGGCTACGGTGAAGGCGGCGTACTGACCGAAGCGATTCGCCAGAAACCCTACTCGGTAGTACTGCTCGATGAAGTGGAAAAAGCGCACCCGGATGTGCTCAACCTGTTCTACCAGTCGTTCGATAAGGGCGAAATGGCAGACGGTGAAGGCCGCCTGATTGACTGCAAAAATATCGTCTTCTTCCTGACGTCCAACCTCGGCTACCAGGTAATAGTCGAGCACGCCGATGACCCGGAAACCATGCAGGAAGAACTGTATCCGGTGCTGGCCGACTTCTTCAAACCTGCCCTGCTGGCGCGTATGGAAGTGGTGCCGTATCTGCCGCTGTCGAAAGAGACGCTCGCCACCATTATCGCCGGAAAACTGGCCCGTCTGGATAACGTGCTGCGCAGTCGCTTTGGTGCAGAAGTGGTCATTGAACCGGAAGTGACGGACGAAATCATGAGCCGCGTCACCCGCGCGGAAAACGGCGCGAGGATGCTGGAATCGGTTATCGACGGCGACATGCAGCCGCCGCTCTCGCTGCTGCTGTTGCAGAAAATGGCGGCTAACACGGCGATTGCCCGGATTCGGTTGTCGGCGGTGGACGACGCATTTACGGCAGACGTGGAAGATGCTCAGAACGACGAGTCCGTCACAAAGGATGAAACGGTTTTATGAGCAGGTTGCGCGTTTTCCGGCAGACAGGATGGTTTATCGCGGGCCTGATGACGGGCTTACCCGCCACTGCCGCGCCCGCAGAAACATCGTCAATGGCCGGTGTGGCGGTCGCCGTCGCCACCACGACCCCGCCGGATGCGACAGCCACGTCACAGGCCATGCAGTCCTGTCGGCGGGAGTCCGCGGCGCTGGAGCGGCTTGACTGCTATGACCGCCTGCTGGCACCGCTGTCCCCGTCAGGGTTTGACGGGGCGCTGGTCAAAGCCGGTTTTGTGGGCGAGGCCTGGACCCGCGCCACAGAGCAGGAAAAACGCCGCGAGGGCAACACCACAGAACTGCTGGTGACGCAGGTGCCGGGGGAGCGCCCGACGGTGGTGATAACCACCCCGGCTATCGGCCATGTTCCGCCGCGCCCGGTGCTGATGTTCAGTTGCGTGGACAATATCACCCGGATGCAGGTGGCGCTGATGCACCCTCTGGATGTCCATGATATCGCCGTCACTCTGAATGCCGACAGCCGGGCATTGCGTAGCCACTGGTTTGTGCGCGAGAACGGCACCCTGCTGGAGTCCAGCCGGGGGTTATCCGGGATTGATGAAATTAAGCAACTGTTCGGCGCAAAAACGCTGACAGTGGATACCGGCGCAGATAACGCCGCAGGAAAGCTGACCTTTAACATTGACGGGCTGGCAAGGGCGATTGCCCCCCTGCGCGTTGCCTGCCACTGGGCGGGAGAATAAAAATATGGCAATGGACTTACGCGATCCGAATGTCTGGATAACGCACCTGCTGGAAAACCTGCCGGAAGAAAAACTGGCATCGGCGCTGAAAGATGACAACCCGGACTGGGAGTATATCGACGGCGAAATCGTCAAACTGGGATCTCTGGCCCACAGTCAACTGGATATCCCGGAACTCCAGCGCCGGGGGCTGGTCATTCTGGCTTCGGAGAGTAAGGACTTTCGTCTGCTGGCGCATCTGCTGAGAACCCTGCAACACGCCGGTGATCCTCATCTCGCATTGCGCCTGCTGGCGCTGTATGTGGAGCATTACTGGTCGGTGGCTGCGCCGCAGAATATGGCACATAAAAAACGCTTTGCCAGCCAGGTCATTAAACGCTTCGAAACAGGTATTGAAGGCTTTTCACAGAACGCCGCCACAGCGCAGCGCGACGCGCTGTCAGGGGAACTGGCGAAACTGGCGCAGTGCTGGCAGTCACATAACGCCCCGGAACTGGCACTGGCTACCGATGATCTTTTTGCCCTGTACCAGCGTGCGTTTAATCGTGCGGCACCGGCTCCTGCCCCCACTCCGGCGGCCTCCGATAGTTCACGACAGACCACCGCCACGTCTGAAAGCGGCGTGACGCAACCCAGTGCTCCGGCTCCCCAAATCGCCATCGACAGTCACGACGACAAAGCCTGGCGCGACACGCTGTTAAAAGTGGCGGCTATTTTATGTGAACGCCAGCCGGACTCGCCGCAGGGCTATCGCCTGCGCCGCCATGCCCTGTGGCAATCCATCACCAGTACACCCCAGGCGGAAAGCGATGGACGTACCCCATTGGCTGCGGTCTCTGCCGATATGGTGGCGGATTACCAGTCCCGGCTTGCCAGCGCGGATATGGCGCTGTGGCAGCAGGTTGAGAAAAGCGTATTGCTGGCTCCTTACTGGCTGGACGGTCACTGTCTTTCTGCACAGACGGCACTGCGTCTGGGTTACAAACAGGTGGCAGACACCATCCGCGATGAGGTCATCCGCTTCCTTGAGCGTCTGCCCCAGCTTACCGGGCTGCTGTTTAATGACCGCACACCGTTTCTCAGTGAGCAGACGAAACAATGGCTGGCAGCTTCGCCCGACGGCAAAGTTGCACCGGTTGCGCAAATCGGTGAGGAATCGCAGGCAGCCAGAGCCTGTTTTGCTGGGCAGGGTCTGGAGGCGGCGCTGCGATATCTGGACATGCTACCCGAAGGCGATCCCCGCAATCAGTTTCACCGCCAGTACCTTGCCGCACAGTTGACGGAGGAGGCGGGGCTGATACAGCTTGCGCAGCAACAGTACCGGATGTTGTTGATGATAGGGAGTCAGATGATGGTGTCTGACTGGGAGCCATCATTACTTACGCAGCTTGAACAAAAATTCACGGCAGAACAATAAAAGAGAACAGGAGTTTTTGTGTTCAGATTACCAACACCCCGACTACTCAGCGGACTCAAATCAGCCCTACGCCCGGTGATTTTGAAATGACTGCATCGAACTAGGAAGTCATGGAAACATTGTGTTTATTG
>OLPA01003242.1_pt1 | contig 11267 bp, 13 predicted proteins | sample 1672811 | NCBI WGS metagenome assembly OLPA01 (sample SAMEA3136726, study PRJEB25190) | human gut metagenome | biome: human gut; feature: human-associated habitat; material: faeces | place: Austria | collected 2013
CTGCTTGAACAAATTTTCTTTTCAAATATTGTCTAACTTTTTGGGGTCACTTCACAAGCAGCGGCTCTTTTTTCGTGTATAGATGCAGACTTTTCCGCGTACAATAGTCCCTGTAAGCCGCACAAAGATGGGAGGGTCTGCCATGGCCGACAGAAAATGGCGTAAATGGGAGCTGGCGGGATTGTTTGTCACGCTGATCCTTGGGAATCTGCTGCATTTCGTTTTTGACTGGAGCGGAGAAAACAGCATCGTGGCGGCATTTGCCGCCGTCAACGAATCCACATGGGAGCATATGAAGCTGCTGGTGATCCCGTGGGTGGTGTGGTCGCTGGTGGAGGCGGTGGTGCTGCGGGACAGCCGCCGTCCGGTGCTGCTGGCCCGTGCCATAGGCCTTCTGGCGGGCGTGGTGCTGATCCCCACCGTGTACTATACCTATACCGGGGCGCTGGGTGTCAGCAGCATGATCGTGGATGTGCTGTTGTTTCAGGCGGCGGTGCTGCTGGGCGCGTGGGTCTCGTGGCGGATCATGGCAGGAGGGAAGGGCACCGGCCTTCTGTGGTCGGTGCTGGGCCTGCTGATCCTGCTGGGGGTGTGGGCGCTGTTCGTGTGGTGGACGTATGATCCGCCGATGCTGCCCATCTTCACCGATCCTGCCAACGGCACTGTGGGGCTGCCCTTAAACGGAGAATAACGAAAGGAGACGGGATGTCCCGTCTCTTTTTCTTGACCAGCGGCGGCAGTTGGGCTATAATGTAAACTGTAAAAGTATTTATGTTGATCTGTCCGTTGAACGGAGGCGATAGGATTGAAGAAAATCGTTCATAAGTCCGCCATCCCGCTGTACGCGGTGGCGGTGACATGGCTGCTGTACGCGCTGTTGTTCCCGCTGTACAGGCTGCCCCATTTCCTGCTGGCGGCTGCCGCCGGTGCGGTGGTGGGCATTGTGGCCCGCCTGTTCTGCCGGGATACGGTGGAGGAGGTGCCGGAGGAGCCCAAAACCACTGGTAATCCGGAGCTGGACAAGATGATCGAGGACGGCAAAAAGGCCATTGCCGAGATGAAGCGGCTGGACGACAACATCGCCGACCCCACCATCTCCGCCCAGATCGTCCGCCTGCAGCAGCTGGCCGGGAAGATCTTCGCTCAGGTGGAGCAGAATCCGGAGAAGCTGCCTCAGATCCGGAAATTTATGAACTACTACCTGCCCACCACGCTGAAGATCCTCAACGCCTATGACCGCATGGGCGAGCAGGGCGTGGCCGGTGAGAACATCACCTCCACCATGGAGAAGGTGGAGGGCATGATGGATACCATCATCAAGGCTTTTGAAAAGCAGCTGGACAACCTGTTCGGCGCGGAGGCCATGGATATCTCCACCGATATGGTGGTGCTGGAGAACATGATGGCCCGTGAGGGCCTGACGGACGATCCGCTCCATAGCGCGGCGCAGTCACAGGCCGAACCGGTCAGGACCGAGCCGGATGACGGCGGGATCACGCTGGAACTTTGATACAAAATGTAATATAAAGTCGAAAAAATACAGAAAGGAATTAAGACAATGACTGACAACAACATGCCCGAACTGACGCTGGCTCCCGATACCGCCGCTGCTGCGGAGATCCCTACCCTGACTTTGACGCCCGAGGCTCCTGCTACCCCTGCCGCCCCTGAGGCGAAGAAGGAAATTGAGCCGGTGGTGCTGGACGACAGCATGCTGACGGAGCAGGAGAAGGCTGCCGTCAACGAATTCGCCAAGAAGATCGACGTGCGGGACACCAATCAGGTGCTGCAGTACGGTGCGGCGGCCCAGAAGAGCGTGGCCAGCTTCTCCGAGAGCGCACTGGCCAACGTCCGCAACAAGGACATGGGCGAGATCGGCGAGGACCTCAGCCGTCTGGTGGTGGAGCTGAAGGGCTTCGGCGCGCCGGAGGAGAAGAAGGGCTTGGCGGGCCTGTTCAAAAAGACCGGTAACCGCATCGAGACCATGAAGGCCCAGTACAGCAAGGTGGAGTCCAACGTGGACAAGATCGCCCAGAATCTGGAGAGCCATCAGATCGCACTGCTGAAGGACGTGGCCATGTTCGACCAGATGTATGAGCTGAACCTGAAATACTATAAGGAGCTGACCATGTACATTCTGGCCGGCAAGAAGCGGTTGGCGGAGGTGCGCGCCGGTGAGCTGGAGGAGCTGCGGAAGAAGGCGGAGCAGTCCGGACTGGCCGAGGACGCGCAGGCCTATAACGATCTGGTCAGCATGTGCGACCGGTTCGAGAAGAAGCTCCACGATCTGGAGCTGACCCGCATGGTGTCCATCCAAATGGGCCCCCAGACACGTCTGCTGCAGAATAACGACACCTTGATGATCGAGAAGATCCAGTCCTCGCTGGTGAACACCATCCCTCTGTGGAAGAGCCAGATGGTGCTGGCGCTGGGTATGGAGCACAGCCGTCAGGCCACCGCCGCCCAGAACGCCGTTACCGAGATGACCAACGAGCTGCTGAAGAAGAACGCCGACACCCTGAAAATGGGTACTATCGCCACCGCCAAGGAGGCGGAGCGCAGCGTGGTGGATATCGAGACCCTGCAGCATACCAATGAGCAGCTGATCTCTACGCTGGACGAGGTGGCCCGCATCCAGAAGGAGGGCGCCGCCAAGCGCAAGGCGGCGGAAGCCGAGCTGGGCCGCATCGAAGGTGAGCTGAAGCAGAAGCTGATGGAGCTGAGAGGGTAAACAAATCTGTTGGGGTAGGATTCCCCTGCAACCAATCTCCTTCCGAAAGGAGGAATATCCCATGAAATTTTTCAAAAAACGCGCGGTAGCGTGGGTGGTGCTGGTGCTGGCGGTGATCGGCAGCGTCTGCATCGGTCTGGCCCGGAAGGACAGCTATCTGGCCAAGCAGCCTACGGAGCTGCTGGACGTCAAATACCGCCAGTGGATCTGCGACGATGCCGGCCTGCTCAGCGACGAGACGAGGCAGCTGATCGAGCAGTATAACGCCGACTGGGACGAGCGGTACTATGCCGTGGTGGCGGTGGCCACCGTGGAGCATATGGCCGGCTGGAAGGATCAGGAGTATGCCGCCGCGCTGGGCAAGGAATGGGGCCTCGGCGCCAATGACATGATCCTGCTGCTGGTAAAGGACGGCGACTGGCAGGTCTACCGCGGCGACAACGTGGGCCGCTATATGACCGACACCCAGCAGCAGAAGCTGCGCAGCGCCATTGAGAGCACCTATTACGACGGTGATTTTAACGGCGCGGTGACGGCGTTCTTCCGTCAGGCGGATGTGTTCTACGGCCAATTTGGTCAGCAGGGCAGCGGCGTTTACAGCAATAGCGATATCGGCTGGACGGCCAAGACACCCACTTCGGCTAAGACCGGCGGCGTATCGATCGGCGGCGTGGTGCTGCTGATCGTGGTCATCTTCGTGGTTTGGGTGCTGCTGGATCGGGTGCGGTACAACCGCTACCGGCGGCGGTATATTGTGGGCACGCCTGTGAGCGTGGTGCGGCCTGTGTACTATCCCATTTTCTGGGGACGGCATATGCGGCCCCGTCCGCCCCGACAGCCCAGAGCGCCTTACGGCGGAGGCCCCCGGCCTCCCATGGGCGGCGGAGGGTATCAGCCGCCCCGTGGCGGCGGAGGCTACCGTCCGCCCCGCAGCACGCCCCGTTCCGGCGGCAGCTTCAACAGCCGCCCCGGTGGTTTTGGCGGCGGCGGTTTCAGCGGCGGAAGCCGCGGCGGCTTTGGCGGAGGTTCCCGCGGTGGCCGTGGCGGTTTCGGTGGCGGCGGCTTCGGCGGAGGACGCCGGTAATAAGAACGAAAAAGGTCCGGTTCGATGGAACCGGGCCTTTTTGCTGCGATTTAGGGCTTGACAAAGGCGGTTGGTGCTGATAAAATAACACATGTTTCGTAACGAACGTTTTGAAACAAGGAGGTCAGTATCATGCCGCCAAAAGCAAAGCATACACGCGACGAGATCATTGCCATCGCCTATGAGCTGGTGCGGGAACAGGGCGCGGGGGCGCTGACGGCCCGCGAGGTAGCCAAACGGCTGGGCACGTCGCCATCGCCTATTTTTGCGCTGTTCCGGGATATGGAGGAGCTGAAAACCGCCGTGAAGGAGCGGGCTGCCGCCTGCTTCGGCGACTATATGGCCGACGCGGAACAGTTCCATCCCGCCTATAAGCGGCGGGGCATGCAGTGGGTGAAGTTTGCGCAGGAGGAGCCGATGCTGTTCCAGCTGCTGTTCATGCAGGATACGCACGGCGTGGATCTGGACACGGCGCTGCGGAAGATCCCCTTTGACGCGGACACCGATATTGCCATCATTATGCAGGACTATCACGCCACGCAGGCGCAGGCGGAGCATCTGTTCCGCCAGATGTGGATCTACACCTACGGCATGTGTACCCTGTGCTCTGCAAAGGTATGTGCCTTTACAGAGCAGGAGATCGCCCTGAGGCTGGGCGAGATCTTTCAGGGCATGATCTTTGTGCTGCGTGCCGACAAGGCGCGTGAGGCTTCCGTCCGGCCCGTGGCGCGGGACAGCGCGGACGGAAGGGAGCTTCAGCGAAATTCGCCGGATCTGAGCCGGGGCTCCTGAATATTTTGATGATATAACGCAGCGTCAGGTATTGCTTGTGACGCTGCGTTATGTGGTAGGATACAGAAGAACAAACCGATAGACACATCAACAGGGAGGAATTTAGAATGTTATATATCCAACATCTGACCAAACGCTACGGCGAGAAGAAGGCCGTGGACGATCTGAGCCTACACATTGCGCCGGGCGAAATTTACGGCTTTATTGGCCACAACGGCGCGGGCAAGACCACCACGCTGAAATCCGTGGTGGGCATCCTGCAATTTGACGAGGGTGAGATCACCATTGACGGCCATTCCATCAAGGCTGATCCGCTGGTCTGCAAGCGGGAGATGGCCTATATCCCCGACAACCCCGATCTGTATGAGTTCATGACGGGTGTCAAGTATTTGAACTTTATTGCCGACATTTTCGGCGTGGGCGCGGCGGAGCGGCAGGAGCGCATCCGCAAGAATGCCGACGCCTTTGAGCTGACGGAGGATCTGGCCCAGCCCATCGCCGCCTATTCCCACGGTATGAAGCAGAAGCTGGCCATCATCGCCGCGTGGCTCCATCAGCCGAAGCTCATCATCATGGATGAGCCCTTTGTGGGCCTTGACCCCAAGGCGTCCCATCTGCTGAAGGGCATGATGCGGGAGGTCTGCGATCAGGGCGGCGCCATCTTCTTCTCCACCCATGTGCTGGAGGTGGCGGAAAAGCTGTGCGACAAGGTAGCCATCATCAAGGGCGGCAAGCTGATCCGCTCCGGCACCATGGAGGAGGTCAAGGGCGACGACAGTCTGGAAGAGGTCTTTTTGGAACTGGAGGGAGAAGAATGCTGAAGCTTCTGGTAAAAAAGCAGCTTTTTGAGATTTTCCGCAGCTATTTCTACGACGCCAAGAAGAATAAGGCCCGCACCAAGGGGGCTACCATTGGCTATATCGTGATGTTCGTGCTGCTGATGGTAGGCCTGCTGGGCACTATGTTCGGCGTGTTGTCCAACACCATGTGCGGCCCTCTGGCGGAGATGGGGATGGACTGGCTGTACTTTGTCATCATGGGCATGATGGCGGTCTTTCTGGGGACCTTCGGCAGCGTGTTCAACACCTATTCCGGATTGTATCTGGCCAAGGACAACGACCTGCTGCTGTCCATGCCCATTCCTGTGCGGGTCATTATGACCTCCCGGCTGCTGAGCGTCTATCTGATGGGCCTGATGTATTCCGGCGTCGTGATCCTGCCGGCCATCATTGTCTATTGGTGCACCCTGCCCGTCACGGCAGGTCGTATTCTGGGCGGCGTGGTGCTGCTGATCGTCATATCCCTGTTTGTGCTGACGCTGTCCTGCGTACTGGGCTGGGTGGTGGCCAAGATCAGCCTGAAGCTGAAGCGCAAGAGCTTTATCACGGTGATCGTTTCGCTGGTGTTCTTCGGACTGTACTACTTTGTCTGCTTTCGCTCTCAGGCCATGATCGCCGATCTGCTGCTGAACGCGGAGGATGTGGGCAATAAGATCAGGGGGATCTACCCCCTGTACCTGTTCGGCCGGGTGGGCTGCGGCGACGGCGTGGCCATGCTGATCGTCTCCGCTGTGGTGATCGCCCTGCTGGCGCTGGTGTGGTATCTTATTGCCCGCAGCTTTCTGCACATCGCCACCGCCTCCGGCAATACCGCCAAGGCGGTCTATCATGAGAAGGCCGTTAAGCAGGTCGGTGCTGATATCGCCCTGCTGCGTAAGGAGCTGGGCCGGTTCACCGCCAGCCCTCTTTACATGCTGAACTGCGGTCTGGGTACGGTGTTCCTGCTGGTTCTGGCGGTACTGGCACTCATCAAGGGCCGCGATGTGTTCCTGATGATGAACGCCTTGTTCGCCGGAGAGGAGAGCTTCGTGACGGTGCTGGCGGCGCTGTGCCTGTGCCTGCTGGCAAGCAGCAATGACATCACCGCGCCGTCGGTGTCGCTGGAGGGCAAGAGCCTGTGGATCGCTCAGTCGCTGCCTATTGCCCCGTGGCAGGCGCTGCGGGCCAAGCTGAGGATGCACCTGCTGATAACGGAGCTGCCGCTGGTGGTGTGCGCCGTGTGCGTGGCGGCGGTGTCCGGCTTGGATTTCCTTCATGCGGCGCTGCTGGTGGTCGTCCCCATGGTATATGTGGTGCTGTCCGCCGCCTTCGGCCTGTTCATGGGCCTGAAACGGCCCAATCTCAACTGGACCAGCGAGGTGGCTCCCATCAAACAGGGATTGGCTGTGTTCCTGTCCATGTTCGGCGGCTGGCTGGTGGCCGTGGCGCTGGGCTTCCTGTATTACGCACTGATGGCCCGCATAGGCGCGGTGGCGTTCCTGCTGGCGGTGACGGCGCTGTTTGCCGTGCTGGCGCTGGTGCTGGTGCGGTGGCTGAAAACCTCCGGCGCGAAAATTTATCAGCATCTGTAAAAATTTCCTTTTCAGGGGTTGACTCTGCCATTGTGTCAGGGGGTATCCTCTATCTGAGCTCAAACGAAGAACGTATGGAGGTACCGCTATGCTGAAGATCGGAGAATTTTCCAAGCTGTCCCGCGTCAGCGTCCGGATGCTGCGCCATTATGACGACATCGGATTGCTGCACCCGGCGTATATCGACCGGTTCACCGACTACCGCTATTACAGTGAGGCCCAGCTGCCCACCGTGTGCCGCATCACGGCGTTGAAGGACATGGGGTTCCGTCTGGCGGACATCTGCCGGATGCTGGACTTCTATGACGACCGCCAGCGGCTGGACGAATGTCTCGCCGCCCAGCAGGCGGCGCTGGAGGCGCAGGCGGAGGATGTGGCCCGGAAGCTGCGGCTGCTGGACAGCGCGCGGAAACGATTGAGAAAGGAAGATACTATGGCTTATAATGTTACTGTCAAGACCCTGCCCCAGCGCTATGCCGCCTGTGTGCGGATGACCATTCCCTGCTATGAGAAGGAGGGCATGGTGTGGGGCGTCCTCTGTGCCGAGACCGACCACATGAACCTGATCCCCGATGATCCCTGCTATTGCAGTGTCACGTTTCTGGACGCCGAGTACAAGGAGCACGACGTGGAGGTGGAGGCTCAGAAAACCGTCAAGGGCCAGTACCCCGACACGGAGCATGTGAAGTTCCGCACGCTGCCTGCCGTCACCTACGCCAGCTGCACCTATCAGGGCGGCTATGAGCATATCGGCGAGGTGAACGCCGCCGTGGCCGCGTGGATCGAGGCCAACGGCTACCGGTACGCCGGGCCCATGTTCAACATCTATCATGTCTCGCCCCACGAGACACAGAACCCCGACGAGTTCGTCACCGAGGTATGTTACCCCATCGAAAAATAACATAAAGGAGAGCCGCCCGAATGGTCGGGGGTCATAAGAAAGTAATATCGTATTTTCTCAGGAACGGCGTGGCTTCGGTCACGCCGTTTCCTGTTTCAGCAGTTCTTCCACGGGGATAAAGCCTGCAAGGTCAGCAAAGTGGAGCAGATATGTCGATCGTTTTCAGATGTTTTCTGATTGCGTGGCCTGTCTTCTTACGATATAATGTTAGCATAACAGACGAAAAACGCGAAGGGAGGCGCATGCTATGACATTCATTCAGCATTACGATTCTCCGCTGGGAGGTATTCTGCTGGCGGCGGATGAGACCGGCCTGACCGGCCTGTGGTTCGACGGGCAAAAATACTTTGCCCGTGGCCTGCCTGCGGAGTGCGTAGAGCAGAACACGCCTGTTCTTTCGGAAGCCGAGCGCTGGCTGGACATTTATTTTGCCGGTCAGGAGCCGGACTTTATGCCGCCGCTGCACCCCATCGGCTCCGCATTCCGGCGAGACGTATGGGATATTCTTCTGCAAATTCCCTATGGGCAGACCACGACCTATGGCGAGATCGCACGGCAGCTTGCCGCGAAACAGGGCCTGCTCCGGATGTCCGCTCAGGCGGTGGGCGGCGCAGTGGGGCACAATGAAATATCCGTCATTATTCCCTGCCACCGTGTGGTCGGCACAAACGGCAGCCTGACCGGATACGCCGGTGGAATTGACAAAAAGGTGAAGCTGCTGGAATGGGAACATACCGACATGACCGGCTTTTTTATCCCGAAGAAGGGCACCGCGCTTTGATATGCGGACAGACAAGCGCTCATTTTTCAATAATCGAAGGAGAAGCACGTATGAAGATCGCGGAGATCATGAAGAAGATGATCGACTTTTCCGACGGCAACATCCACGACATCGACCACCTCATCCGTGTGTGGACATATGCCAGAACCATTGCCGAGCTGGAGGGTCTGGATGCGGAAGCGCAGTATATCCTTGAGGTGGCCGCCATCACCCACGATATCGCCTGCCCGCTGTGCCGGGAGAAATACGGCAACACCAACGGGAAGCATCAGGAGACGGAGGGCGCGTCCATGGTGCGGGACTTCCTGCGGGATACCGGACTGGCGGAGGCGCAGATCGACCGTGTGGCATTCCTTGTGGGGCACCATCACACATTTGCCGATGTCCACGGCAAAGACTATCAGATCCTACTGGAAGCGGACTATATTGCCAATGCCTCCAAAAACGGCTATGAGCGCCGGAATGTGGAGAACTTTATCCATAAGATTATGTGGACGGAGAGCGGCAAGGTCCTTGCAAAAGCGGTTTTCCGCGTTTGAATTCCGGAGAATTGTCTCGTAAAGAGCACAAAAAGGACTGACACAAGCGTATCAGTCCTTTTGCATATGTGGGATTTGGGGAGAGAAAAGGGATGGTCGCTTCGATCAAGGCGGCGCTTTGTACCTGAAAAATTGCTCTTTCCCTTTGGAAAGTTCTGTGCTATACTACTGGGGCAGGCAGCTTGGCGGCCGCCGCTATGCCATTGCACCTGCGAAGATCAAGAAATACGCAAGCTACCAGTGGTAGCTTTTCAAATGCTGGATGGTTAGCGAAGCCTAACTATCGGAGCGCATTGCGGATATCTGCTGGATGTATGGAAGCGGAGGGTGAAGATCATGCAGATATGGGAACACGGTCAGGAGCATGCGAGGACGTTGCTGTTCTTTCCCTGTACAGCAGAGCCTGTATGGGCATTTTCGGAGACCATTGCGCTGCTTTCCCGGAAATGGCACGTTTTTCAGGTGATCTATGACGGCCATCAGCCGGAGTATCCGGGAGACTTCACCTCTGTGGAGCAGACCGTGGACGAGGTAACAGCCTACTTGAAAAGCCATGGTGTTGTCCAGCTGGACGCGGCCTACGGCTGCTCTCTGGGCGGCGCGTGCCTGACCCGTCTGCTGGCGCTGGGAGAAATTCCGGTCGGCCGAGCCATCATCGATGGCGGGATCACTCCTTATCAGTTCCCGTATCCGCTGCGAAAACTGCGCTTGGCGCTGGACGTGCTGTCCTTCAAGCTTGCGGCCAACAACCGCAAGGTGCTGGAGGCGGCATTTCCACCGGAGCGTTTTACCCTTCCCGGCCATGACGCCGTAAAAGAGTACGACGAGATAGAGCGCTATGAGCACGGCGGTGCGTGGCACGAGGCGCTGAAGGAATATCTGGACGGCAACTTCGCCTTTGTGAAGAAGTTTCTGGCGCGCGAGCTGCCGGAGGCGGTCATGTACATCCCGGAGACCACGTATCTGGCGTGGGTCGACCTTGGCAAGTGCCTGCCGGAGACCACCGACCTGCCGGACTTCTTCGCCAACAAGGCGGGCGTGCTGCTGGAGGGCGGCAACGGCCTGTTCGTGGGCAACGCCGCCGGGTACATCCGCCTGAATCTGGCCATGCCCCGCAGCATCATCGAGACCGGCCTGACCCGCATGGTGGAGGCCATCCGTAAGGAGCAGGGCTGATGCCGGATCTCCGGTAGTCCCTGTGATCCTGCGCTGACAAAAATGCCTGCCTGTGATCGGCAAACGCATAAAGGACATCGGGCTGCATGTGCGGCCCGATGCTCTTTATAGGAGAAAATAGAGGTGATCAGACAAATCACCAGCATATTGGCCTTTCCGTTGGTAAGGCCGGAAAGCCACTGGGCAAGACAGGCTATGGTCAAAGAGAGAGGGACTGCCGGTGGGCAGTCCCTCTCTCTTTCCTTCATGGAATTTCCTCAAAGAGCGCTTTGTAGTATGCGGCCGGTTCACCGCAGTACGGTGCCGTCGGCCAGCGTGATGGTATAGCCGTTGAAGTTGATGGTGCCGCTGTTGGTCAGGCTGGTGATGACGCAGTCGCCGGTTAGCGTCCATGTGCAGCCGCTCTCAATGGTGACCACGGCGTTATTGCTGACCGCTGTGCCGTTTTGTGCGTTGTCCACAATGCTGATGGTACCGGTGAATGTGCTGCCGCCCGTCAACTTCATGTTCAGGGTGGTATATTTGAAAATATTTTAAAATATTATTAAAAGACAAGCCCGCGCCCGTTACACTTTGCGCGGCGCGAGGGGCAATACGCTTATGGGAATAATCTGGATTCTGCTCATGGTGATAAGCATAGGCATGATGATGTTTGCCGACCCCGCAGGGATTTTGAGCGCCATGACGGCTTCGGTAAACGGCTCGCCATAGTCAAAGTCCCACGCCTCGGGGTTGAAGCAGTCTTTACAGTGGTGCGTACAGCCGGAAACAAAGAGGCTGACACGGACGCCGGGTCCATTTGCGATGTCCCACGGCTTAATTGTCGCATAGTTCATAGATGATCTCCCTTGAC
>OLPA01003245.1_pt1 | contig 11252 bp, 13 predicted proteins | sample 1672811 | NCBI WGS metagenome assembly OLPA01 (sample SAMEA3136726, study PRJEB25190) | human gut metagenome | biome: human gut; feature: human-associated habitat; material: faeces | place: Austria | collected 2013
ACAGATTGCTATTCTATTACTTGAAACTTTATGAAATGAATATCTCTTTGGTTAAAGGTCATAGCGAAGCGTATGGTGATTTGGAATCTTTAATTCAGTTGGAGATAAAGTATCTTGAGGCATTGCACAGTGGACTTAAGAATGTCAACGCAGCTACTCAGACCGAAAGAGAAAAAGCACGAATTGAATATTTTGGAACGAGGATGATGAATCTGCGGACATTATGGACACAGAAAGGAACGCAGATTCGGCTTGATAAAGAAAAATATGATGCGTTGCTTTCTGGAGAAACCGCATTTGACATTGATGCATACGAGGATATTTTTAATGTCACGAATGATACGGAAAAAATCATAGAGATAAAAGGAGTTGTAAAAATGACTGATTTAAAAGACTATCAACAAATTATGGAGAATATTGGTGTGCGTCAGATGGTGTTCCAAGGCCCTCCAGGTACTTCAAAAACTTTTGAGAGCAAGAAATTTGTTTTAAAGCAATTAAATCCTGAATCGGATGCATTGGCAGCACGTTTTATCAGTCAGGAAGATATTTCTGCTGAACTGGATGCGTATAAACTGAATGAGAATGACTATGCCAATCCTTCTGCCTCTTCGAAGTTAACAACTGGTGGTTGGGATCTGGTTCAGTTTCATCCATCATATGGATATGAAGACTTTATTCGTGGTATCGAAGTGAAAGCGGATGGCGGTCTTCCGTCCTACAACAGTGTAAATAGAATTTTGGGTAAGATTGCAGAGTTCGCCAAAATCGCGGAAAACGCTAATCCGGATGAGCCACCTAAATTTTATCTTGTTATTGACGAGATAAACAGGGCCAATATTGCCACTGTATTTGGCGAACTGATTTACGGATTGGAGTATCGTGACAGCAAAGTGTCTACACCATACGAAGTTGAAGATAAAGTCAGCACACCTGCATCAAGAACAAAGGATATTGTTCTTGGTAAAAATCTGTTTATTATCGGCACAATGAATACCGCAGATAAATCGATTGACTCGATTGATTATGCTATCCGTAGAAGATTTCTTTTTGTTGATAGTCCGGCTGATAGAAATGTGGTTATTAGTTGTTATCAAAATGCTTCTGAAAATGAGGATGAGAATTCTATCGAGTTGCTGATATTTGATGCTGTGCAGGCAATATTCGATAATGAAAGTTATTTCAACGATGAGTATCAGAAAAGTGATGTGCGTCTTGGACATACATATTTCCTTCGTAAACGTAAAGAGGGATATGAAGAAGATTTTGTAGAGCGTTTTGTATTCCAAATCATCCCTATCCTCAGAGAATATGTAAAAGACGGTATTTTAGATACTATTGAGGATTTAATTGCTATTGAACACACTCCTTCTGAAATCAGAGACGCTACAGACCGTGGTGAACGTGTGCGATTTATTAGTGATAATATCATGTTATATGCAAAGGAATTTGGTAACATGACTCGCGCAGGAAAGCGTATTGACAACGAATATGTTGGAACTTTCATTGAAGAAGTGAGGACGAAGATAGGATACTGATTAGGAAGGTGATGTTATGGCACGAGATGTAATAATACACCAAATAAATGACTGGTCTATGTTGAACAGTAAAGATGATATATGGTCTAAGATTGACCTTTCGACTCCAGAAATAAATTTTGGAATTCATAAATTCCAGGGGAGACTTTGGAGCGGTGGTTATGTCGGTGTGGGTAGACTACATGACAAGAATGGACATTACTTGCAGTCAGCCGGGAAGGAACATATTGTGGTAGTAACATCGCAATATGGTATGGAGCCGTGGCATATGCTGGAAACAGTAATGACTGACGATGAGTATGATGACTATATTGCCGAAATGGAGTCTGATGGAAGGTCATTATTTCATGTGTTTTATGACCAGCCACTTATTAAGCTTTCACAGGACATAGAACAGGATGGAGAACTTTTATATGCATTAAGTTTTATAACTTCGTGTTATGGTTTATGCAAAAAAGGTTTGAAAAAGACAATGTTCCATCAAGAGGAGAACTATTCCTCAAAGGTCAGAGGAAAGATTGAAATCAAAAAGAATATACGCATGAATACTTGCAAGGGCAGAAATGACAGATTTTACTGCAAATATATCGATTTCACCGAGGACAATATCGAGAATAGAATCTTAAAGGCAACTTTGCTGAAATGCAAAGAAATTATAGGTAGACGTTTTCCATCGACGTCTGAGGTGTCAAAACGAGTGGCATATTGCATGAATTCGTTCAGGAGAGTTCAAACTGTGCGCATAAAAACCAGTGATTTCAATGGTGCGGATGCATCTGGACTTTATATGTATTACAAACCATTATTGCAGCAAGCAAGGTGTATTTATGGTCAAAAATACTATGCTTATAAAAGTGAAGAAGGACAATCGGTTGCAAAAAGTGTTTTTACAATCCCGTATATGATTAATATGGAGGCTTTGTTTGAATTTTACACTCGAATAATCCTCAAGCGAACGATTGATAAGGATAAGTATTCTTTGGACAGTTATTCGAAAAGGCTGTATATCCAAAAAAGTGTTAGTGATGTTTCGGAAGTAGAGCGAGGTATTCACTTAATGCCGTATTGTATTCCTGATATCATCATACGTGACAATGAAACACAGAATCCTGTTGCAGTTATAGATGCAAAATACAAGCCGAATACTCGTAGTGTTAGAGCAGATACACATCAATTGCTTTCTTATGTCCTGTTAACTGGTGTGAAAAAATGCGGTTTTGCATTTCCGGGTTCTGAAAGCAGAGTCAAAATAATGCGTTCAACGGAAACGGCTGCTTTACCGTTGGCAGTCGATTCGGTTGATTATTATGAATTGATTTTTGGAAATGACTCTGAAAATGCGGCAGATGCCTTGAATCAAATGCTGCCGTGAAAGGAATTGTGATGAAGTACTATACCGTATATCGCGAGGATACTGATGAGATAGTTGCATTTGGTAATGCAGTGCAATGTGCAGAAATTCTTGGGTTGAAGGATGCGCGTCAATTTCATGCTTTTGTTTCAAAAACACGGTCTGGATTAAGAAAACGTTATACTGTAGTGGTCGAAGAAGATGACGAAGAATAAATGAAGATATCCATCAGGGAGGGTAACTTATGGCAGCAGCACATCGTTCATTTGCTGAATATGTAAAAAAGAGATTTGATAATAATTTCTGGGCGACGGCCGAAAGCTACCTGGAGCAAAACCTTGATTCCTTGGGTATTGAACTGAGGAGAATACACCGTGCCGGAGAAACAGAAATTTCCGATGTTAAAGTAGAACACGTGTGGGTTGAAGATAAGCCGGAAATGGAGATACATTTTGATGTGGCCGTTTCTATTTGGTTTGAAACTCATGAAGGCGATTACCATTACGATGACTACGATGAGAATATTGTGTGGATGATGGCTCATTGCCGAGGTAATCTGGATAATAATCTGGATGATTTTGAAATCCTGCGTGTGACGAAATACAATGGAAAGAGCCGCGTAAAAGACCCAATGGATGATGCTCTTGTGCCGATTATCCCGTATGAAAAATTAGATGAAGTAGCCACAGAGTTCTTGCGTGAACATTATCCCGCCGCACTACGCATACCAATGAGAGGTCAAGTACCCATTTGGGTTGACCCGATTGAACTTGCGAAGAGCATGGAATTAACGGTTAAGAACCAACGCATTCGTGAAGATGGCTCTGTGTTTGGTCAGATTTATTTTGATGATACTGATACGGAGATGTACGATGCCAATGCAGGTGAGGATGTTCCCACGCATATCAAAGGAAGAACGATTGTTGTGGATCCGCAGATTTATCTGCTTCGGAATCTTGGTTCCTTTAACAATACCATCGTTCATGAGTGCATTCATTGGGCAAAACATCGTAAAGCCTTCAAACTGGAGCAGCTGTTTAATGCGGATGCGTCCTACATCAGTTGCGAAGTTGTAGGTGATGCTGATTCTCGGATATCCATTAAATCTACAAAGTATATGGAAAAACAAGCAAATCAGCTTGCACCGAGAATCCAGATGCCTAAGGAACCGTTTGCAGCTAAAGCAAAGGAATATATCGCCTATTTCATGAAACAAACCAATGCAAGGCATACGGTAGATGTCATGGAAATGGCAATCGGCGCATTGGAGAGTGATTTTGGCGTTTCAAGACAGGCGGTAAAAATCCGCTTGGTAGAACTTGGCTTTGAAGAGGCAATCGGTACATTTAACTATGTTGATGGTCACTATGTTAAACCACATGGATTCCGCAAGGGCTCCATAAAAATAAATCAGACATTTACTTTAAGTGCTCAAGACGCTGCCATTCAGCGTTTTGCGAATTTGGAACTCCGTGAAAAGACAGCCAGCGGTGACTATCTTTTCGTGGATAACCACTATGTTTATAATGCTCCCCTTTATGTCGGGTATAACGAAGACGGTAAACTTGAACTGACCGATTATGCCCGTGCACATATGGATGAGTGCTGCCTTGCTTTTGATATGATCATCACAAGCAAAGTGGAGTCTACATACCATACGGCTTGTTTCCTTAACCGTGAGTTGAGTGATGTCACTTTTGATATTATCTACCACAATGGGTATCAGAACGCTCCACAATCCCGCCAGATTGAAATGAGAAAAAAGCAGCAGGCAGAGTGGTTGGAGATTCGTAGGAAGATGACGGATGACCCGGAACAGTGTATGGATTTATTGCTTGAATGGAGAGGAATGAAATATACAGATCTTGGTGATGCGATTGACCGTGACCCTAAAACAATAAGTCGAACCGTGAAAGGTATAACAAATCCGTCTGTTGAAACAGCGGTGCTTATTTGCTTTGGTATGAACCTCCCTCCTGTTATCAGTGAAAAGCTGTTAGATGTTTTAAATTGTAAGCTGAAGCCTATGAACCCGGACCATCAATGGATTAACGAGGCTCTGCACGTGAAGTATCCGGAGTCGTTGTGGGTTGTTAGAGAGTATTTGGAACAGTACGGCGTAAAAATTTAAAAATTTTTTCATAAAAAACGGACATGGCGTGTCCGGTATGTCAGAAGGACTTGTGAAGCATAATCACAGGTTCTTCTTTTTTGTTTACAAATTTGCGTATTTATTTGCTTGACATTTGTTTGGGGGTTAATTATAATAATTGCGTAAGCAAATAACACGCAAATGCAAAGGGGCGAAAATCTTGAAAAAGAAGAATTATATATTTAAGAAAACTCACGAAATGGATAAGGATAAATTTGCAGAGTTGCTTAACGCTGCAAAGGGAGCGAGAACTATGAAAGACTTTTCAGAGGTTTGCGGAGTTAATCCATCAACGTTCACTCGTATTATTCAGAAAGCAAACAAAGGCTCCAGTTCTACTGAATTGCTTGAGGCTATCGCTGAAAATGCTGCGCCCAATAGCGGAGTAACAATCGAGGCCTTGGCGGATGCAAACGGCTACACTACAGAGAAGGATTGGGGAATTAAGGCACTCAAGTTATCAACGATGGGAACGAATATCGAAACGCTGGTAAGAAATGTTCTTGTTCAGGAATTAATAGACCGAAATGCAGAAGTGCGTATGGGCAATATTCGATATAACTTTGGAAAGACAATGGCGCTTAGTCCAGATGCACTTATTATGACAGATGCCTTTGGACAAAAGGATGAGGTATGGTTTGTTGATTCAATCGCAACAACAATGGATACAAAGTCAAAATCCATAAATAAGACAACGCTGAAACGAATGGCATTTGATAGACTAAGCCGTTTTGTATTCATATCAATGAATAAAATTGAGTTGTTCAGACCATCCCGTTTCTCGTTAGTTTTCTTTGACAAAGAGATATTTAACTTGATTGTAGAAGAATTCTCAGAAACTCTTGTGCCGACATATATTTCCTTGATACTTATCGATACACTTAACAGTACTATCAGCGACGAGTTTGTATTGCCACGAGTTTCTTGTGATACACAAGAATCATATTTTATGACCACGCCAGTAGCAGATAGTAAAAATGCAGAATATCTGACAAGTAGTGATGATAATCTCGAAGATTTTGAAGGAGGGATTTAATGACAAAGAAAGTCCCTATCAGAAATTTGCACAGCGATAAACAAGTGCCTCCCCGCTTCTGCGATGTTGTCATCGATAATGGCAAAGTCTATCTTGAGAAGAAGACAGACAAAAACAAATATGAAAAAATCCCTTGGGAAGATGTAGTCTACCAAGTTGAGGTTGCGAAGGCCTCAAATCAATAGTATACAGAAACTACCGCAAATTGCCCCGAGCGTATTGTCGTGGAGCAGAAAGCCGGAGTTATCTACAAAATGCCTTTATAGGCAAAGTAGGTAACTCTGGCTTTTTTTGCGTTTTACAGAAGTTTTTAGTGGACATGGCGTGTCCATCACAGAAAAAATTTCCGGTGTACACTATGAATAAAAACGCCTGACATTGAGACGGGTACACAGAAATGCGTATCCATCTGAGTGCCAGACACTCAAATAAAGTGAGGTGATTGAAATGGCAAAGAACAGCAAGCAAACGTCCAGAAGAGTGGCATCCACAGCAAGCAAAATTCTTCGTGATGGACGTTATGGCAAGGATTCAAAGTCAGTGGCAGCTAGTGCATTATCACAGACAAAGCCACGTGGAAAGAAATAATTTCCACATTCTGGACAGGCAGAGAATGATTGGACAATCAGCCTGCCTGTCTCCCGTAAGGGAGAAAATTGAAATTCGTCAGGCTTCTAATTGACAAATCGAACAAATGTTCTTATAATTAAAGCATCGCTACATTAGGAAAAATGTTAAACAGCAACAGTAATAAACAAGTGTATGGTCAGTTTGACTTTCCCTTTGGCTGGCCTCTTAAGTATAGGAGGCGTAGAGATGCAAGAAAGATTAGAAGTTGGCTCACACGTTTTTATTATTGAAAGCAACCATACTATCACGGAAGTGATGGTAGCAGCAAGGCGAGGAGAATTTTATACGGTCAGATTTCTGAATGGCGGTGCGATTCAGTTGAGAAGAAGCAGAATCTTTGTAACAAAAGAAGAGGCGGAATCGGCACTTCCAGTCAAGACAGAAGCAACGCGCAGATTTCGCTCTCCATATTATTACAGTATGTGATTGGAGGGTGGAGCCATGAGGGAAGAAATACACGTAGCTTGTCCATGCTGCAAAAATAAAAGATTATTTGATGCAGACCCAAATACAGAAGGGATTATAAAAATCAAGTGTCCTATTTGTAAGAGTGTCGTAGCAGTTAGCTTTCATTTAAAGAAAATTCGTACTGAGCGAATCGCCACACAGTAAGTAGTGAGCAAGGCCTGACGAAGTTTAGAGGTAAAACTCTATTCTTTGTCAGGCCTTTTTCTGTTTTCTGGTTTACAAAATCAGTGCAATTTCATTTTTGAATGGAGAAGTAATAGGTAGATAAACCGGAAAAATTTTCTCCAAAGACGCTTAGGAAGAAGAGGGATTTAAAAATTGGTCTTGTAGTAGGAGATAAATTTTAACAAAAGTTGCAAAGCAAACGGAGAATTTAATACTGAGAAGAAAATTATGGAGTCATAGTTTTCTTCTGAGCATTAAAGCTCTATCAAAGGCGAACAGTCTGCCTTAGAGTGACTGGTAAAAAAATAATCGTTGGCCCGAATTACGTAATACGGCAAGCGGATACATACAGATTACATTCACAGAAATTCTTGTGAAGGTGACATGTAGAGTACCCTTTGTTTGCTATACACGTTTTTCGGAGTATTGGGTACCAGACCAAAGCACCAACTATCTTTTGAATCCCTTGCCTTAACGCCAGATTCGGGCGGAAAGGTAAGGGATTTTTATGAAAATTCGTAAAACAAGACAGGATCAGAGAACAGAGTACCGCTATCCGGTACAGGTAGAAGACGGAAAAGGCGGATACCGTGTGGTGTACAACACCATCCGTCCGGGAGATGGTGAAGGGGAAGACATTGTAACGGAATTACACATCCAGACCATGCATTCTTTGGATGACAGTGAGGTTTACTACAACACCAAAAATATGCGTCCACAGCGCAGCGATTCCATGAAAGCGGAAATTGCAGAATGGAAGAGAAAATATATTGCAGATTTTGTGGACAAGTATGGCTATGAGCCGCATCCGCTTGATGTGGAAGAGGAAATTAAGGACAGATTCCCAAGTAATTGGAATCTGTCTCTTGACTGGGAAATGGATGATGAGAACACAGATGGCAAGTCTGCTATGGAAGCTGCGACTGCATATGTTCCAGAATCCGATAATCCTGTGGTGGAGCGTTTTCATGATGTAATGGCGGAGATGACGGAATTACAGCAGCAGGCGTTAAGATTGGTGGAACTGGAAGGTTATACCTTAAAAGAAGCTGGAGAACAGATGGGTACAAGTCCTCAGAATGTGAAGAAACATGTGGACAAGGCTAAGAAATATATTGAGGAAAACTTTTACAAAAATTATTTTTAAAAAATTTTCGGGGCGGGTTTAAATCCTGCCCTTTTGCTTTGCCTGTGACATGTAAGGAAGAACACTTACAGAAAGCGAGGTAATGAAGAGATGGGTATTAAGCACAAAATTACCATCCATGTTTCAGACCCGAAGGGAAAGTCCAAGACCATCCTTAAGGGTGCGAACATGAAACTTCCTGCAAGGATTGTCCGCCTGTTATTTGGCGACTATCAGCAGATCTATCTTTTATCTCCCGGACAGACGGTTGAGTCTGTGGGCATAAAAGAAATTTTCACGAAAGGAGATGACGCAGATGAGTAACAAGTACAACTTACTGTTGGATGCGGCAAGACTCATGCATTCTCTGGCGGATGTGTTGGCTGCCATTGCAGAGACCTATGCGGATGTGAAGCAGGTTACAGATGCAGAAGTCATTGAAGCGGCAGAGCCACCCAAGGAACTTCCGGAAAAGAAGGCTGTCAGCTTAGAACAGGTTCGTGCAGTTCTGGCACAAAAAACACAGATGGGTTTCACAAAGGATGTGAAGGCACTGCTTACGAAGTATGGTGCTTCTAAGCTTTCCGATGTTTCACCAGAGCACTATGAAGCCCTGATGAGGGATGCGGAGGAACTTGGAAATGAGTAAGCACGCATTATTAAGTCCTTCCAGTTCCCACAGATGGATGAACTGTACACCAAGTGCAATGCTGGAGGCTGAGTTTGAAAACAAATCCAGTTCAGCAGCAGAAGAGGGAACAGCGGCTCACGCTTTTTGTGAACACAAATTAAAAAAGGCTCTCCGTATGAGAAGCAAGCGTCCTGTCTCTGATTATGATAGTGACGAAATGCAGGAACATACAGATGCTTATGTGGATTTTGTACTGGAACAGTTGGAAATCGCAAAGCAGACATGCAAAGACCCAATCATCCTGATTGAGCAGAAGGTTGATTTTTCCGAGTATGTTCCGGATGGATTTGGAACGGCAGATTGTCTGATTGTTTCCGATGATAAGCTCCACATCATTGATTTCAAGTATGGTCTTGGGGTTCTGGTGGAAGCAGAGGAAAATCCACAGATGAAATGCTACGCATTAGGAGCACTTGCAATTTATGACAGTCTGTATGACATCACGGAAGTATCCATGTCCATCTTCCAGCCAAGAAGAGACAATGTATCTACTTGGACGGTTTCGGTAGAAGACCTTAGAATCTGGGCGGAAGAAGAATTGAAACCAAAGGCAGAAATGGCCATTCGTGGAGATGGAGATTTCTGTGCCGGAGAATGGTGTCAGTTCTGCAGGGCGGCTGTGAAGTGCAGAGCAAGAGCCGAAGAAAAACTGAAAATTGCCCAGGAAGAATTTAAACTTCCGCCGCTTCTGACGGATGAAGAGATTGAAGAACTGCTTCCAATCTTACCGGATATCACGAAGTGGGCAAATGACATTGCCGCTTACGCGCTGGAATCCGCAGTCCATCATGGAAAAGAGTGGAACGGATATAAGGTGGTAGAGGGCAGAAGCAACCGTAAATATTCCGATGAAGATGCTGTGGCAAAAGCGGCCAAAGAGCATGGATACACGGATATTTATAAACAGAGTCTGATCAATATTACCGAGATGCAGAAACTCATGGGTAAGAAGGACTTTGAAGAGATTATTGGCGGATTACTTATCAAGCCGCAGGGGAAACCGACACTGGTTCCGATAACGGATAAGAGACAGCCAATGAATGTAGCAAATGTAAAAGATGATTTTAAAATGGAGGATTAACGATTATGGCAAACGTAAACAGAACAAAGGTAGTAACAGGTAAAAACACAAGACTTTCTTATTTCCACGGCTGGGAGCCGGTCAGCATCAACAATGGTCCTGAAAAATACAGCGTGTCTGTATTGATTCCAAAGGATGATGTGGAAACCATCAATGCCATTCATGCGGCAGTGGATGCGGCGATTGAAGACGGTATTGCGAAGTTCGGCGGCAAGAAGCCACCTAAGGGTTCCTTAAAACTTCCACTCAGAGATGGCGATTTGGAAAGAGAAGATGAAGCGTACAAGGGTCATTACTTTGTAAATGCCAACAGTACAACAGCTCCTCAGATTGTAGATAAGGCAGTGAAGCCTATCTTAGACCGTGATGAAGTGTACAGTGGCTGCTATGCAAGAGTATCCTTAAACTTCTATGCGTTCAACTCTAACGGGAACAAGGGTGTAGCCTGTGGTCTTGGAAACATTCAGAAGATCCGTGATGGAGAATCTTTAGGCGGAAGAACTTCTGCAGCAGATGACTTCAAGACAGAAGCGGATGATGATTTCTTAGCATAAGAAATACCTGGTGGCGGGCGGTGTGAAAACATCGTCTGCCAGAAAAAATATGAAATGACGAGGTAAAACGATATGAACGAATTATTTGAATTTATGGAAAAGGTAAATGTGATTGTAGTTTTCTGTATTATATACGGATTTGCCATCAATGGCATTGTCTGGTGCGTGATGGAGTTTATCAGATTTATTGTAAAAAAGATAAAATCCATTGTGGCAAAATGTAAGCAGAAAAAAGATACACAGAATGAAGATGTAGTGGAATAAGAATGACAGGCGGCGGAGGAACTTCTTCTGTCGCCTTTGTCATAGGAAGGATGAATTTTATGAGAACTCTTAGTATAGATATTGAAACATATTCTTCTGTAAATTTGCAGAAATCCGGTGTTTACAAATATGCGTCCTCAGCAGATTTTGAAATATTGCTGTTTGGATATTCCGTGGATGGCGGAGAGGTTCAGGT
>OLPA01003250.1_pt1 | contig 11236 bp, 11 predicted proteins | sample 1672811 | NCBI WGS metagenome assembly OLPA01 (sample SAMEA3136726, study PRJEB25190) | human gut metagenome | biome: human gut; feature: human-associated habitat; material: faeces | place: Austria | collected 2013
TGGGGTACTCCACGCCGTAGGTATACAGCTTGGGGTCGGTGATCTGGAAGTAGATCACGGTGTCGATCTGCATGGTGACGTTATCCTTGGTGATGACAGGCTGAGGATCGAAGTCCGCCACCTGCTCCTTCAGGCTGATCTTCTTCACCACGCGCTCGATAAAGGGCCACTTCCAGTGGAGGCCGTTGCCCCACACCGCGCTGAAGGAGCCCAGACGCTCCACCACGAATGCCTTGGACTGCTGTACCACATGGATGCTGCTGACCACAAGGATCAGGATCAGAACCACCAGTACGCCGATCGCAATATAAGCTCCCATTTTCTTTTCCTCCTATTTTCTTAAAATAATGTACAGGTTATGACTTACTGCTTACAGTCGTGGGGAACGTCCACATAGAGCTTGACGCCCTCCAGACGGATGACCGTCACCAGCGTTTCCGGTGCGATGACCGCGCCGGACTGGCTGCGGGCCGTCCATGTCTTGCCGTCGATATACACCTCACCGGACGGGATGGTGTTGTCGATGGTCTCCGTGACGCGGGCCGTGCCGCCCAGCACCCGGTCGGCGTTGGTGGCCGCGCCGCCCTTTTTGCTGATCTGCCGCACCAGCGGCCGGGTGGCGATCAGCGCCGCGATGGACACGATGAAGAACACCACCACCTGTAACCAGATGGGCGCGTCCAGCGCCGCGGCGATCAGGCCCGCCGCGCTGCCGATGACGAACCAGATGGACACAAGGCCCACCGTGGCCGCCTCCACCACGCCGAAGATGATGATGGCGGCGATCCATATGATCGTTGACATATCTCCGCTTCCTCCTTTCAGGCACAGGCCAATCAGCAGCGCCAGAAGCGCCACGCCCGTCAGTATGCCAATGCCGATCCACTTGCTTTTGGGGGATAAGTTGGTGATGAAAGAATCCAGCGAGGTGAACAGGCTGTCCTTGGGCGGCTGCGGCGTCTCCTGCGGCTGCTGGGGCCTGCCGCTTTCCGGGATGGGGTTCTCCTCGGCGAACAGTTGGCCGATGGACACGCCGTAGCGGTTGCAGATGTAGAGGATCTTATCCACCTCCGGGTAGCTGCGGCCGGATTCCCACCGGCTCACCGCCTGACGGGATACCTGAAGAGCCTCGGCGAATTGCTCCTGCGTCAGTCCGTTTTTCCGCCGCACCTCCTGCAGCTGGTCTCCAAAGGACATGGTCTGCTTCCTCCGTTTCTTTCTGGGGATATGGTAACATATTCTGCGAAAATGTCTATCAACTTCAAGTTGCGTTTGCGTTTTTGCCGGAAATTTTCGCGCAACCTGAAGTTTACATGGCCTGTAAGGCCGTGGTTTCGGGGTACTTTCTATTATACACGATGGGCGGCGATTCTTCCACTGTTATTTTTTTGCCGTTTACCTTGCGCTTTGGGATAATTTTCGGTATACTGTCATTTATATATGACATTTTTTCGAGGTAACGCGATGTATACATATGTGATCCCCTGTCTGCTGGGGCTGGAAAAACTGGTGAGCGATGAATGTAAGCGCCTTGGCCTGCGGGATGTGAAGGCGGAGAACGGCCGCGTCCTGTGCCGCGGCACGCTGGAGGATTGCGCAAGGCTGAATATCAACCTGCGCTGCGGCGCGCGGGTGATGCTGGTGCTGGCGGACTTCCCGGCCCGCAGCTTCGAGGAACTGTTTCAGGGCACCCGCGCTGTGGCGTGGGAGGACTATCTGCCCCGTGACGCGGCCTTCCCGGTGAAGGGGTACTCCATCTCCTCCCAGCTCCACGCCGTTCCCGCTTGCCAGAGCATCATCAAAAAGGCCATGGTGGAGCGGATGAAGGCCGCCTATCATCTGGAGCAATTCCCGGAGAACGGCACCAAGTATCAGGTGCGCTTTGCCATCTTCAAGGATCAGGTGCTGCTGACGCTGGACACCAGCGGCGAGGGTCTGTTCAAGCGGGGCTACCGGGCCGTGGGCGTGGAAGCGCCGTTGCGTGAGACGCTGGCGGCGGCGCTGGTGCAGCTGTCCCGCTACCGTGGCCGCGACCCCTTCTGCGATCCCTTCTGCGGCAGCGGCACCATCCCCATCGAGGCGGCGCTGATCGCCCGCAACCGGGCGCCGGGCCTGAACCGGGCCTTCGACGCGGAACAATGGGGCTTCGTGCCCGGCGCCAGCTGGCAGCAGGCCAAGGACGAGGCCCGGGACAAGGAGTTCCACGGCAGCTACGACATCTGGGGCGGCGACGTAGACCCTCAGGCGGTGGCCATCGCCCGCTCCAACGCCCACAAGGCCGGCGTGGCGGAGGATATCCGCTTCGAGGTGGCCGACATGCGCACGTTCCATCGGGACAGCCCCTATGGCCAGCTGGTCACCAACCCGCCCTACGGCCAGCGGCTGATGGAGAAGCAGGAGGCGGAGGAGCTGTACCGGGAGTTTGGCAAGGTATGGCGGAAGCTCCCCGAGGGCTGGCGCGCGCTGGTGCTCAGCAGTCACACGGAGTTCGAGCGCACCTTCGGCCAGCAGGCCGCCAAGAAGAGGAAGCTCTACAACGGCATGATAAAGTGTGATGTGTTTATGTACGGGAATAAAGTGTAACTGACTGGCGCAAAATCTGACGATTTTGCTGCCAAATGGATTGCGGCCGGCTGCGCGCGCCCTTCGGGCACACTGGCGGCCGAGAAGAATTTTTCTGACGCACATGTCGTCAGAAAAATGACTGGAATGATTCGCCGCCTGCGGGCGGCGAACTCTGCGAGGCTTTTGACCCGCAGCAAAATTAAAGGTTTGTTCATCCTATTTCCCGCAGCGCTGATACAATAGAAAGAAATTACTCTTCGGAGGGGATATTACTGTGAAGCATATTTTTATCATCAATCCCAACGCCGGTAAGCACGACAGCCGGCAGCGCATCTACGATATGGCGGACGCTCTGCGGGAGAAGCACGGGCTGGATGTGCAGTGTATCCTCACCAAGAAGCAGGGCCACGCCACCGAGCTGGCCCGCAGGCTGTGCGACAGCGGCGAGGAGCTGCGGTTCTATGCCTGCGGCGGCGACGGCACCGTCAACGAGGTGGCCAACGGCGTCATCGGCTATGACAACGCCGCCATGACCGTGATCCCCGTGGGCACCGGCAACGACTTCCTGAAGAACTTCGGCGGCGCGGCAGCCCTGTTTGAGGACGCCGAGAACCTGTGGGACGGCCCGCAGTTCCCCATGGACGCCATCGATGTCAACGGACGTATCGCCCTGACCATCGCCTGCTCCGGTATCGATGCCCGCGTGGCCGCCGACGTACATAAATACAGCGAAAGCCCGCTGCTGGACGGCAAGACTAGCTATATCGCCTCGCTGGCGGTGAACTTCCTCTTCAAGGGCATCGCCTCCCACTGGACGGTGACGCTGGATGACGAGGTGATCGAGGACGATTTCTCTCTGGTGTCGGTGTGCAACGGCCGGTATTACGGCGGCGGCTTCATGCCGGTGGCCGAGGCCCGGATGGACGACGGCGTGCTGAACACTTTGGTGGTGAAGAAGGTCAGCCGCGTGACCTTTGCCAGATTTGTGGGGCCGTATTCCAAGGGCGAATACAGCAAGTTCCCGGAGTATGCCCGCTGTTCCACGCCTCAGGTCGTTCATATCCATTCGGCAAAGCCGGATATCGTCACCTGTCTGGACGGCGAGTGCATGACCAACAGCGACGTGACCATCCGCATGAGTGACAGGAAGCTGAACTTCTTCGGCCCGGAGGGCTGCTCCTGCAACGCCACGGCAAAGTGACTGGCGCAAAATCTTCGATTTTGCTGCCAAAGGGGTTGCGGCCGACTGCGCGTGTCCTTCGGACACACTAGCGGCCGAGAAGAATTTTTCTGACGCACATGTCGTCAGAAAAATGATTCGATTTTTTCGCGGCGTCCGCGCCGCGAACTCTGCGAGGCATTTATCCCTCGTTTGTGAATTTTTTGTGATTTTTTCATTTTCCCCTTGAAATTCAGGAAAAGTGTGGTATGATAATCAGCGTTAGCACTCAGAGAGTTCGAGTGCTAACGCTGAACTTGTTTTCGTAATGAAATAAAAAATATAAGGAGGCAACCAACTATGAAGCTGACACCGCTTGCTGATCGTGTGGTGCTGAAGATGACTGAGGCCGAGGAGACCACCAAGGGCGGCATTATCCTGACCGGAAGCGCCAAGGAGAAGCCCTCTGTGGCAGAGGTGATCGCCGTGGGCCCCGGCGGTACTGTGGACGGCAAGACCGTTACCATGTCCGTGAAGGCCGGTGACAAGGTCATTACCGACAAGTACGCCGGTACCAAGGTGACGCTGGATGATGTGGAGTACATCATCGTCAAGCAGGGCGACATTCTGGCCATCGTGGAGTAACAATTAAAGGGGGAGTAGGCTCCCCCTTTAGAACCCCCACCACCAGTCTGCGGACTGGTGACGCCGCCCGGGGCGGCTGGGTCAAAGTATTTTTGTGACGCGCATGTCGTCACAAAAATGATTGGAATTTGGCCCGATACTATCTCACAAATTGGAGGCAAGTTATATGTCTAAGATCATTAAGCGCGGCGACGAAGCCCGCAAGGCACTGGAAGCCGGCGTCAATCAGCTGGCCGATACCGTAAAGGTCACCCTCGGCCCCAAAGGCCGCAACGTGGTGCTGGATAAGAAGTTCGGCACGCCCCTGATTACCAACGACGGCGTTACCATCGCCAAGGAGATCCAGCTGGACGATCCGTTTGAGAACATGGGCGCGCAGCTGGTGCGCGAGGTGTCCACCAAGACCAACGATGTGGCCGGTGACGGCACTACCACCGCTACCCTGCTGGCACAGGCCATGATCCGCGAGGGCCTGAAGAATCTGGCCGCCGGTGCCAACCCCGTCGTTATGAAGAAGGGCATGGCCAAGGCCGTGGACGCCGCTGTGGCCGCCATCAAGGCCCAGAGCCAGAAGGTCAACGGTACCGACGATATCGCCCGCGTGGGCGCTGTCTCCTCCGGTGACGAGAACATCGGCAAGCTGATCGCCGAGGCCATGGAGAAGGTCTCCGCCGACGGCGTCATCACCATCGAGGAATCCAAGACCGCCGAGACCTACAGCGAGGTCGTCGAGGGCATGATGTTCGACCGCGGCTACATCACCCCCTATATGGTCACCGATACCGAGAAGATGGAAGCCATCGTGGACGATCCCTATATCCTGATTACCGATAAGAAGATCTCTGTCATCTCCGACATCCTGCCCCTGCTGGAGCAGATGCTGCAGAGCGGCAAGAAGCTGTTCATCATCGCCGAGGACGTGGAGGGCGAGGCCCTGTCCACCCTGCTGGTGAACCGCCTGAAGGGCGTGCTGAACGTGGTGTGCGTCAAGGCACCCGGTTTCGGTGATCGCCGTAAGGAGATGCTGCAGGATATCGCCATCCTGACCGGCGGCCAGGTCATCAGCGAGGAACTGGGCCTGACCCTGAAGGATGCCACCATTGATATGCTGGGCCGTGCCCGTCAGATCAAGGTCACCAAGGAGAACACCATCATCGTGGACGGCATGGGCGACCAGCAGGCCATCAAGGACCGTGTGTCCCAGATCCGTGCCCAGATCGGCGTCACCTCCAGCGAGTACGACAAGGAGAAGCTGCAGGAGCGTCTGGCCAAGCTGGCCGGCGGCGTAGCTGTCATCAAGGTCGGTGCTGCCACCGAGACCGAGATGAAGGAAAAGAAGCTGCGCATCGAGGATGCCCTGAACGCCACCAAGGCCGCCGTTGAGGAAGGCATCGTGGCTGGCGGCGGCACCATCTTCGTCAACGTGATCCCTGCCGTCACCGAGCTGCTGAAGAGCACCGAGGGCGACGAGAAGGTGGGCGTGCAGATGGTGGCCAAGGCTCTGGAGGAGCCCATCCGTCAGATCGCGGCCAACGCCGGTATCGACGGCTCCGTGGTTCTGGAGAAGGTCCGTACCTCCGGCCAGAACGGCTACGGCTTCGACGCCTATAAGGAAGTGTACTGCGACATGATCGCCAACGGCATCGTGGATCCCGCCAAGGTGACCCGCAGCGCGCTGGAGAACGCCGCCAGCGTGTCCGGAATGGTACTGACCACCGAGTCTCTGGTGGCCGACAAGCCCGAGCCTCCCGCACCCGCTGCCGCTCCCGGCATGGGCGACATGGGCGGCATGTATTGATAACTCGCCGCAAAGGCTTTTGGGAGCGCGGCAAATGCCGCGCCCCCAATTTTTTTCAAAAAAGTATTGACAAAGCCCGGCAGCATATGCTATAGTAATTCGTGCCTGTCGAGCACATGGCGGCGTAGCTCAGTTGGCTAGAGCATGCGGTTCATACCCGCAGTGTCACCGGTTCAAATCCAGTCGCCGCTACCATGTTCCCTGAGATGCAGGGCATCTCAGGGAACTCCCTTTCAGACGCACGGCCCGTTGGTCAAGTGGTTAAGACACGGCCCTTTCACGGCTGTAACATGGGTTCGAGTCCCGTACGGGTCACCACTTCGGCAATCCGTATGGGTTGCCGAATATATGGAGGCTTAGCTCAGCTGGTTAGAGCGCCTGCTTCACACGCAGGAGGTCACTGGTTCGAGTCCAGCAGTCTCCACCAAAAAAGTCCAAGGATCGCAACGATCCTTGGACTTTTTTATTTTTATAAAAAACAAATTTGTTAGTAACGTGTTAGTAACGGTCGAGTGTGCAAAAAGCGGTTCGCCCGCCTATATACGGAGACACCGTTTTGCGCATATCCCGAGCAGGCGTGCGGGGTGGGTAAGCTGAAAATCGGGGTTATTAAGAGGACAATGGAAATGAAGAAAGATTAGGGTATGCCCTTCCCCGCCTGCTATTTTTGGGCGAGATAAAATATGACGTGGGCTTCGGCATCTGTCAGCGGAATATTGACACGCTCCGGATAGCCGCCCTGAAGCTGCCCGTACTCTGTGGTGAAGCACGGAAGCGAAGAAGCGTGCACCAACTCATCGAACACGGCGCTGTCCGGCTGCACCAGAAATTTGGAGGCCGGCATTTTCTCGCGGCACAGGGTGTCCCAAAAGCCCAGCTCCGTGCGCAGCAGGAAGTTGAAGCCGTTGATGTCCGCAAACGTCAGGGAGTTGTGCGTTGCAAGCTCGTGTTCCGGCGGAACGCAGACGAAAAGATTTTCCTGCATAAACGGCTCTGCGCCGGCAATGGGAAACGGCAGGATGGCAATGTCGCAGGAGCCATCCTGCCACGCGGAAAGCACCTCGTCGTTCTGACAGATCGCAGAGGCCACCATCAGGCCGAACTTCCGAGCGCTCAATTTCGGCAGCAGCTCCCAAAGCGGCGCAGGGGCGCAGGACTTCACAACGACAGTTCTCTGCCGCTGCTCGAAATCCCGCACCTGCTGCACGGCTCGCTCCGCCTCGCTCAAAAGCTTGCGGGCATAGTCCACGGCCAGGCTTCCGGTGTCGTTCAGCTCGATTTTGTTTTTGCCTCGGGTAAACAGCGGCACGCCAAAATCATCTTCCAGATGCTGCATAGAGCGGGTCACAGACGGCGTGGAGATATGAAATTCCTCTGCCACACGGCTGAGCGTGCCGAGGTCGGCAAAGGCCACAAGCTGGCGCAGCTCATACAAATTGATCATGGGGGGTCACTCCTGCGTTTCATATTTTGAAAAGTGCTTTCCGATATAAATAGTGTACAATATATATGATCTGCTGTAAAGTATGGATCAGAAGGAAAAACAACTTTTCAGAAAATGGGAGGTATTATCATGGAATATGTGACTCTGAACAACGGCATCAAGATGCCCAAGCTGGGCTACGGCGTGTATCAGACCCCGCCGGAGGACACGAAACGCTGCGTGCTGGACGCCATTGACGTGGGCTATCGCAGCATCGACACGGCGCAGGCCTACCACAACGAGGAGGGTGTGGGCGAAGCGCTGGCGGAATGCGGCCTGCCCCGCGAGGAGTTTTTCCTGACCACCAAGGTCTGGATCACCAACGCAGGCTACGAGAAGGCCAAGGCGTCCATTGAGGAATCCATGCGCAAGCTGCGCACGGACTATTTGGATCTGCTGCTGATCCACCAGCCCTTCGGCGACTACTACGGCACCTACCGCGCCATGGAGGAGCTGTATCGCCAGGGCAGGCTCCGCGCCATCGGCGTTTCCAACTTCGGCCCCGACCGCTATCTGGACATGCAGCACTTTGCGGAGATCAAGCCCGCAGTCAACCAGATCGAGACCCATGTGTTTCAGCAGCAGAAGGCGGCCAAGGAGTATCTCCGAAAATACGGCTGCCAGATCGAGTCCTGGGGGCCGTTTGCAGAAGGCCGCAAGGATATGTTCACCAACCCTGTGCTGACGGAGATCGGCAGGAAGTATGGCAAAACCGCCGCGCAGACAGCCCTGCGCTTCCTGCTCCAAAGCGACGTGGTGATTATTCCCAAGTCCACCCACAAGGATCGGATGCAGCAGAACTTTGACCTCTTTGACTTCACACTGACGGCGGAGGATATGGCGGCCATTGAAGCCCTTGACGGGGGCGAGAGCCTGTTTTTCTCCCACTATGATCCGAAGACCGTGGAGTGGTTCATGTCTATCCTGTAACGCATAGAGTGGCAGAACTGTCATAAAAACAGTTCTGCCGCTTCTTCTATCAGTTTTCCTTATCCGAAAGGCGCAAAAGCGAAATTGATTACAGAAGCCGAACCGGCTACAATAAGCCCATAACATGAAGTGAAAAGGAGTTTTGACATGGCAGCATTGATCGCATACTATTCCCGTGCGGGAGAAAATTACTTTGGCGGTGCGTACCGCCGCATTGCCGTCGGCAATACAGAAAAAGCAGCCAACATGCTGGCCGAACTGACCGGCGGCGAACTTTATAAAATCGAACAGGAGCAGCCCTATTCCGAGGGCTACAAGACCTGCATTGCAGAGGCAAAGGCCGACCTGCAGAAGAAAGCCCGCCCGGAGGTTTTAAATCTGCCCGATGATCTGGATGCCTACGATGAGATTTATCTGGGTTACCCCAACTATTGGGGAACAATGCCGATGGCGGTCTACACCTTCCTCGAGCACTATGATTTCACCGGCAAGACGATTCACCCCTTCTGCACGCACGAAGGAAGCGGCCTTTCCCATACCGTACAGGACATTCAGAAAGCCGCGCCGCAAGCCCGCGTCACCAAGGGTCTTGCCATTTATGGAAGCAGCGTGGACGGAGCGAAAGCAGCGCTTGAAAACTGGATTCAGGAGGTTCACTGAATGGAATGTGAAGAAATTCGGGTCGATCTGCGTACCATCCCGCACAGCGCCGACCGGCAGCGTTCGGCGCAGCTGCTGTTCCGGCTGAACCACACGCTGCCGTTTTCGGAGGAATACAACGCCCTGCTCCGCGAGCTGCTGGGCAAGAATCTCGGCGAGGGCAGCACCATTGCACCGCCGCTCAGCGGCGCGGCGCTGGATATGCTGAAGATCGGCAGGGGCGTTTTTGTCAACTCCAATCTGCTGGCGATGGCGCGGGGCGGCATCACCATTGGCGATCATGCCCGCATTGCCGCCAACGTCCAGCTGCTTTCCAACAACCACGATCCCTATGATCTGGACGTTCTGACCTGCAAGCCGGTGGAGATCGGGGACTATGCGTGGATCGGCGCAGGCGCGACGGTGCTGCCCGGTGTGCGCGTGGGGCGGCACGCCGTCATAGGCGCGGCCTCCGTGGTCACGAAGGATGTGCCAGACTATGCCGTAGCGATCGGGAACCCCGCGCGGGTTATCAAAATGCTGGACAAAGAAAAAATCGAGGACTGAGATAACCGCAGCCGCCCACACTTTGGGCGGCTGCATTATGTTTTGAACGCGGATTTGTTACCACGTCAGTGAAAACTCCACCAACTCCGGCGTTTCCGGCTTGCCGATCAGCGGTTCTTTTCTGTCCAACGCAGAAAGCTGCGCCATTTCGTCAGGCGTCAGTGTAAAATCGAACAGGGCAAACTTCTCCCGGATATGCTCCGGTTTGGTGCTTCTGGGAATGACGGCGATACCTTTTTGCATCAGGAAGCGGAGCAGGATTTGCGCCGGAGTTTTGCCGTACTTCTCAGCGAGGGCACGCACGGCGAGGCCGCCGAACATTTCATTCCGGTTGCCCTGACCAAGCGGTGCATACGCCATGTGCGCCACGCTCTTTTTGTCCATCCAGCTACGCTCTAGGCTGCGCTGGCAGTAGAGATTCGTTTCAATCTGATTCACTGCCGGGACGACCTTAAAGCAGGCCATTTCAAAGATGACTGCTGAGGATCAAGGAGCGAGCAGTGGATCTTGAAGGCGAAGAGATGTATTTGACCTTTGGAGAGACCATGTACGATACTCCCCGACATGGATCGACGGCAAAAAGCACGCGCGGAATGTGTATGCGCATACGCGCGAGGAATGTGAGGAGAAGCTGAAGGTATTGATCGTGGAGATGAAAGCGGAGCTGGCGGAGTTGAAGCGGCAGAAGACTGACAAGCATTGATCGAATGAACGGAACGCAGCCGTCCGGAATGCTCCGGATGGCTGCAATTGCGCTTTGGCCGCGATTTTGCTATAATGAAATAAATCAGAGTTTGTGAGGATGATGGGAATGAAATGCGCGCTTGCAGCTGCCGGTTTTATCAATGGAGACATCGAATATAACAAGGCGGTTCTTGCCGATACACTTGGAAAATGTGCAGGCAAGGCAGATGCCGTGATCTTTGGAGAAGCCTTTCTTCAGGGCTTTGACAGTCTCAATTTTACAGCCGGACATGACATGGCGGTTGCTGTTTCCCGTGAGGGCCGTGTGATACACGAACTGTGCCAGCTGGCAAAAGAGCACGCCATTGCGATATCCTTCGGCTTCCTCGAGCAGGACTGCGGCGCGTTTTTCAGTTCCCAGCTGACCATCGATCAAACCGGCCGGATACTCGATTTATACCGCAGAGTATCTCCGGGCTGGAAGGAGCCGTCTGCGGGGAAGGAATACCGGGAGGGCAGCGGATTTCACACGTTTGACTTTCTCGGCAAAAAGGCCGCTGTCGGGTTGTGCGGCGACTTCTGGTATGAAGAAACTATCGCCCGGCTGAACGACTTGAAGCCGGATATTGTCTGGTGGCCGGTCTATACGGACTACAGCGCCTCGGAATGGAACCGCACCGCGAAGCTTGAATATGCAAAGCAAGCTGGGAAACTCAACGTCCCCGTTCTTTACGTCAATTCCGTATGTCTGGATCAAGCCGATGCT
>OLPA01003253.1_pt1 | contig 11227 bp, 9 predicted proteins | sample 1672811 | NCBI WGS metagenome assembly OLPA01 (sample SAMEA3136726, study PRJEB25190) | human gut metagenome | biome: human gut; feature: human-associated habitat; material: faeces | place: Austria | collected 2013
TTTATAATCTTTATTTTTCTTATTTTTTATAATATCAATTAGACTTTTATTAATACTTTGAGCTCCTTGACTTCCACCAAATGCTAACATTATTGGTTTGCCTGGCTTAAGCCCTATATCATTTATAATACCTTCCTTCTTTTCTTTTGAAAAACTTTGCTTCTTTATCTTGGTTGGATTACCAGTAACAACAATCTTATTTGCTTTTTGTAATCTTGTTTTTGCATCTTCAAATCCTAATAAAACTGTATTTACCTTTTTAGCAAGTACTTTTACTGAAAGCCCTGGAAATGCATTGCTTTCATGTAGAAGAGTTGGTATTTTTAACTTATTTGCAGCACTAATTACTGGCATACAAATATAGCCACCAGTCCCAATTACAACATCTGCTTTAAACTCTTTTATTATCTTTTCTGAGTCTTTTATAGATCTAATGGTACAATATAATCTTTTTATATTCTTTAAAGTGAGTTTTCTCTCAATACCATATGCTTCAATTGTTTTTAACTCATATCCTGCTCTTGGAACTAAATCATTCTCCAATCCTCTATCTGTACCAATAAACAGAATCTTAGATTTTCCATCCATTTCTTTTATTTTATTTGCAATTGCAATTCCTGGATTAATGTGTCCTCCAGTTCCTGCTGCTGCAATAATTACATTCATATGATTCCTCCAAAATAAATTTTAATGCTCAAAACTAGTCTTGTGTTATTTTATATTATAATTGAATTTCTATACTTTTGATGATGACTTTGAAATATTAAGCAATATTCCACACATTCCCATCAGAATAACAAGTGCTGTACCTCCTGCACTAAAGAATGGTAATGGCATACCTGTATTTGGAATTGAATTTGTTACAACTCCTATATTTATAACAACCTGCACCATTACAAGTGCTGTAATTCCTGTTGCAAGTAAACTAGAAAACATATCTGGTGCTTTCATTGCAATCAAGATACCTCTCCATATAAATAAGGCAAATAGAATAATAACTATAGCACATCCTACAAATCCCAACTCTTCTGCTAAAATTGAAAAGATGAAATCATTTTGAGGCTCTGGTATATATAAATATTTTTGTTTACTTTCTCCAAGTCCCACTCCAAACAAACCTCCTGATCCAATCGCATATAAACTCTGAATTGCTTGCCAACCTGTTCCTGTTGGATCTTGCCATGGATCCATAAAGTTTAAAATTCTATCAATTCTAAAACTCTCGTTCCCAGCACTTTGACCTTTCGTTGCTAAAAATAGAGCAAGGGCTCCTCCTCCTAATCCACCTACTGAGAGACCTGATAATATAAAATGTGATAATTTACATCCAGCCATTATCATCATAACACAAGTTATAGCTCCCATAACCAAACAAACACTCAAATGGTTTTGAAATACATATGCAATAGCAACTGGTGGTATTAAAAATATTAATGGTTTTAAAAATCCTTTTTTAAAATCTCTTAATTCATTTTTATGATCTGATAAATATCCTGCATAAAATATTATCATTCCAACCTTTGTAAGCTCAGATGGTTGAAACTGCATAAATCCTAAGTTAATCCATCTGGTTGCTCCATTAGCACTTGATTTTAGTCCTGGTATTAAAACTAATAAAAGTATTCCAACTGAAATCCAGTAAATAATCCAATAAAACTTTTTGAATATTCTATAATCAAATTTTGAAAAAAAGAACATTACTCCAAATCCTAATACTGCAAATATAGCCTGTTTTGTTACATATGTATAACTATTACCTGTTTCAGATAATGCAGATGGTGCACTTGCTGAAAGTACCATAATAATTCCTAATGACAATAACAAGATAATAACTACTAGCAAAATAAAGTCAATTTGCTTTCCAGATGCATTTCGAATATTTTTTCCTTTCTTTTGCATTTTTCCTCCTTAGATAGACATAAGTCCTATCACACAAAAAATTAATGTAATTAAACTAAATACTGACACTATTTTATTTTCTTTCCATCCTGATAATTCCAAATGATGGTGAATTGGTGCCATTTTAAATATTCTTTCTCCTGTTCTTTTAAAGTGTGCAACTTGAATTATAACTGAAAGTGTTTCTACAATTGGTACAATAGCAATAATTACCAATAATAATGGCATTTTTAGATATATAGCTATTCCTGCTATAGCTCCACCAAGCATAAGTGATCCAGTATCTCCCATCATAACCTTTGCCGGATGTAAGTTGAATAGTAAAAATCCTAAGCATACTCCTATTAAAATACTACCAAATATCGTAACTTCTTTTATTCCTAATATAATAGCAATTACAGTTAAACAAGTAATCATAATTGTTGTAACACTTGTTGCTAAACCGTCAATTCCATCTGTTAAGTTTACTGCATTTGTTGTTGCAAGCATAACAACAATTACAAATGGAATATAGAACCACACAGGTAATGTAAAATACATATCTACAAATGGTATGTATATATCTGTACCTATATTAAATACATTTATTAAAGTTAAAGTATATGATACTGCTATAATTAGTAGTCCAAGCATTTTTGCTTTTGGACTTAACCCTTTTGTATTTTTCAGTACTAACTTTTTAAAATCGTCAATAAACCCTATCATTCCAAAACCTATTGTAACAAACAATAATGGTAATAAATTTTTAGCAATTTCTATTTGTTCATCTTTCATATAGTCATAATAGCAAAATAATGTTAATGCTAATATAACAATTATCATTATTATTCCTCCCATTGTAGGAGTTCCTTGTTTTTTCAAATGAGACTGTGGGCCTTCTTTTCTCTCAATTTGGCCAACCTTCAATTTTTTTAATATTGGTATTACAAAAAATGATATTACTACACTTGCCACGAAAGATAACAGTAGTATTTTCGTTTGGAATTGCATATATTTTCCTCCTTAGTCTTATTTCTTTTCTTCCATTTCATCTATTATTTCATTTACAATTAAAGCCTCATCAAATGGATATTTTTTTCCTTTAATTTCTTGATATTGTTCATGTCCCTTTCCAGCCAATACAATAATATCCTTAGTGTTTGCCATTTTAATTGCTTTTCTTATCGCTTCAACACGATTTACAATACATTCATATTTCCCTTTTGTCTTCTTTATTCCATTTTCAATCTGTTTAACGATTTCTTCTGGATCCTCTGTCCTTGGATTATCAGAAGTAATAATTGTATAATCTGCTACTTTGCCAGAGGCTTCTCCCATCATTGGTCTCTTGTTTTTATCTCTATCTCCTCCGCAACCAAAAACAGAAATTACTCTTCCTCGTGTATATATTTTTACAGCACTCAATATTTTTTCTAAGCTTTCTGGTGTATGAGCATAATCTATCATAATTGCTAAACCTTTTTTGTTTTTTACTAATTCACTTCTACCTGGTACTCTAATATCCATTAATGCTTCTTTTATACTATCTGCACTACATCCTAGTTGTAATACTACACTAATTGCAGCTAATGAATTATATACACTAAATCTTCCTGGAATAGATACTTTTACTCTCTCATTTCGGTCTCCAAGTTTAACTTTAAAATCAACTGTTTGATTAGTTACAGTTATATCTTTTGCTAATAAATCACAATGATTATCAATTCCATAAGTTTTTATATTACACTCTGGAACTAGCTTAGGTATCATAATTGCATGAATATCATCCGCATTTATAAAACCATTTTTACACATTTTAAACAACTGTACTTTTGAGTTAAAATAATCTTCCATATTTGGATGTTCTTTTTCGCTTATATGATCTTCCGATAAATTAGTGAACACTGCTGTATAAAATTCACATCCTGCAACTCTTGATAATTTTAGACTTTGTGAAGATACTTCTGCTACAACAACTTCGCACTTTTCCTTCACCATTTTAGCTAAAATTTCTTGTAATTTAAGACTTTCTGGCGTTGTATTATCATTATCAGCAATTTTCTTATTTCCAATATATGATGCAACTGTTCCTATCAATCCAGTTTTTATTCCTTGTTTTTCCAGAATATCTCTTATCATATATGTTGTTGTTGTTTTTCCTTTTGTTCCAGTTACACCTATTAATTTTACTTTTCTAGATGGATTTTGATAATAATTACAAGCCATAATTGCTAAAGCATATCTAGTATCTGGTACAACAACTATTGTAACTTCACTTGGTATTTTTTGAATTATGTTTTTATCAATTTTGTCTTCCTGCATTACAACTGCTTTTGCTCCATTTTTAACAGCTTCTTCTATATATTCATGACCATCAAAATTGAATCCTGTTAAAGCAACAAATACATCATTCTCGCTAACTTCCTTAGAATCGTTTTTTATTTTAGAAATATCAATATCAAGGCTTCCTTTTACTTTTAAATTTTCTAGGCCTGATAACATATTTTTAAGTTCCATAAATATCCTCCCGTTATTTTACACAACTTTGCGTTTACATTATATAACTAAATTATTTTTTTGTATATAGTTTATCAGTTTTTTATTTTACATGTCAAATACTAACTACTATTTTTGTGTTTTTATAAATTTTTATTCCAGCTTTTGGCAACTGCTCTTTTATTATTGTTTCCTTTTTATTAATTTCTTTTGTGTTTAAATCTATTTCTAGACCAACCTCCTTTAATATCTTTTCAGCTTCTTCAACTGTTTTTCCTGTTATTTTCGGAACTACAACTTCTTCCCTTATATCTTCTTCTTTTTCATTATCTTTATTAATTTCTAAATATGGCAATACCTCTCCTAATACTTGTGACGCAATTGGTGCTGCAACACCACCTCCTTGGTGTATTTTAACAACACAAATTTTTCTTAATATTTTATTTTTTTGAATACTATATAATTGAAAAATAGCCTTTCAAATAGTTATATCATTATGTATTGCATTTATATAGATTTTATTGTATAATGTACTTTACATAAGTTTTTAACTTATTTTATATATAACGAAAGAATTAGATTATAATCTAATTGAGAAAGGAAATGTTATGAACAAAAAGCGGATAGTTCCTTATTTAGCTTTACTTGCTTTTCTTATGAGTATTTTTACTGCATGCAGTATAGCTACATCACAGGAGATCCCAATGCCAACTGTTGAGAAAAATGTGTACATTTATGATGATGATAATGTCATAAGCGATGATGTAGAACATTCTCTCAATCAAAGTCTTATTTCCCTTGAGGAAGAAACCGAGATAGAATTTGCTGTTATTTCTGTAAAAAGTTTGCTTAACAAAGATATAGAAAGTTATGCAAATAAGGTATTTAATACTTTAGAAATCGGCAAAAAAGATAAGGATAACGGAATCCTACTCTTATTTTCTCGGTCCGATTCAAGAGTAAGACTTGAAATTGGCAGAGGCCTGGAAGGTATTTTACCAGACTCAAAGTGTGGACGAATTCTTGATAATTACTTTGTTCCTTATCGAGATGAAGATAACTACACTCAAGCAACCAAGCTGACCGTACAAGCCGTTCTAAATGTCATTTCGGACGAATACAACACCAATATTTCAGGCTTGGAAGATATTTCACTAGAAGATCCAAATGAATCAGACCCTTTATTTGTTTGGATTTCTATTATTCTCCTTATTATTGCCATCTTTGTTTTGGCTTTAATTGTGGATAATGATAGTGACGGTCCATTTAGCGGTACATTTGGTGGTTCTTCTGGTGGATCCTCTGGCGGATTTGGCGGAGGTTTTTCAGGTGGTGGAGGTGCTTCACGTTAGTGCCTCTTATCTAATTGTAAATCAAAACAAAAACAGCAAAAGACAACATGGAGGTAATTTACAATGAAAACAGCATTGAAAGTTATTTGTGCAGTTTTGATCCTTTGCATTATCATTTTTGTTGGAATTAACAACAACTTGGTAACGCTGAAAGAAGATGTTGAAATGCAGCAGTCTCAGGTTCAAACAACTTTGCAGAGACGTAGTGATCTGATTCCGAATTTAGTTGCAACCGTTAAAGGTTATGCAGCTCATGAAGAAAAGGTTTTCACTGAGATTTCTGAAGCAAGATCTAAACTTGCAGGTTGCATTGAGACCGGAGATATGGAAAGCATAAGTAATGCAAACAGCTCTTTAGATTCAGCTTTAGGACGCTTACTTGCTATTTCAGAAAGCTATCCAGAGCTTAAAGCAAGTGAACAGTTTATTGCTTTACAGGACGAGTTAGCGGGAACAGAAAATAGAATAGCTGTAGCACGGCAATATTACAACGAAAAAGTAAAAGCATACAATACAGCTATACAGACATTCCCTAATTCCATGATAGCTGGTTTAAATGGATATAAATCCATGCCTTATTTTGAGGCCGATGAATCAGCAACTAAAGTTCCTGAGGTAAATTTCGAGTAATTCATAACTTTACAAAAAAGCGAAGATAGTATAACTATACTATCTTCTTTTTTTATGTCTAACATACAGCTGATAAATTTACTTTCTTGATCAAATCTATTTCTTTTTTGTTCTTTTCATCATCTATAAATTCGTTTATTTCATCCATAAATTTAAAATGAATAGTCATTTTTTTATTTTCATATATCTCTATAAAATCAATCAATTCCATTATAATATCTCTGTCTAATTTATTTATATTTCCACTCATTTCGAAGTTTTCTATCCACTTTTTATTTAAAATTCTTATATTTTCTTTTTTATTCTCCTGCTTATCTAAATTATTTAAAATACCATTTATCTTTTCTATCTCTTTTTCATATTTTTTCTTATACTCAACATATTCATCTTTTGTTATATAATCATTTTTCCAGTCTTCATATAGTCCCTTTTTTAATTCTTTTACTTTTTCTACTTCATCTTTCTTTGTTTTCTTAATTTTTTCTATTTTTTCATTTTCAACTTCCTCCATCTTTTTATTAATATTATCTTCTAATATTTTATTTACATCAACAAGTAAATCTATATGCAGTCTTATAGTTTGTAGTACTATTTCTTCTAAGATTTCTTCTTTTATAGTGTGCTTCGTACATAATTGCTTTGACTTTTTTCTATACGTACCACATATATAATATTCATATCTCTTTCCATTTTTATTTATACAATATTTTTTGTGCATCGCTCTTTCACAATCTGCACATTTTAATATTCCCGCCCATATACTTAAAACTCCGTTGTTTTGAACTCTAGTATCCACTTTATTTAAGCTTTGTGCTTTATAAAATAACTCTTCATCTATAATTGCATCATGCATATTTTTTACTGTAATCCATTGTTCTTTTGGAACCTGTTCAACTTTATGTATTTTATAGCTTTTTACCTTTCTCTTCCCCTGAGTTATATTTCCAATATAAACATCATTCTTTAATATGTTCCTTACCGTGGAAGGACACCATGAATAATCTTCTTGTAAAATTTTAGAATTATTATAATTTTGATTTAACATTTTCCTTTTATACCCAGTTGGATTTAAAATTCCCATTTCATTTAGTTTATGACATATACTTAAATTACCCATTCCATCATTAACTTTCCATTCAAAAATTTTCTTTACTATTCTAGCTGCTTCTTCATCTATTATTAATTTATGAGTATCATTTGGATCTTTTATATACCCATATGACGGAAATGCTCCTATAAATTCTCCGCTTCTTTTTCCTTCCATCTAGTGCAGACCTTATTTTTATTGATGTATCTCTACAATATTCATCATTTATTAAATTTTTAAACGGTACTAAAATTGTATTGGTGCTAGTTGGATCTCTAAAACTATCTACATTATCATTTATTGCAATAAACCTTATATTAAACAGTGGAAATATCTGCTCAATATAGTTTCCAACTTCAATATAATTTCTTCCAAGTCTTGATAAATCTTTAACAAGAATACAATTAATATTACCATTTTTCATATCTTCCAACAGCTCCTGAAATCCAGGTCTATTAAAATCTGTTCCAGTGTATCCATCATCAACATAAAAATTATAAATCATAAGGTCATCATTTTCTTCAATAAATTCATTTAGTAATGCTTTTTGGCTTGTTATACTATTACTTTCCTGCTTATCTTCTCCATTATCACTATCTTCTTGTGAAAGTCTTATATATACTGCAACCGACCACATTTTTGTTTTTCTTGAATTTTCTAAAAAATATTTTGACTTTCTGCCAACCAATTTATATTGCCTCCTTCGTGTTTGTTTTATAGAAGACTACTAGTTTCTGCTTAGTTTTCGCTTTAAAATATTAATCATACATTCATTAAAACTTCTATTGTTTTTTGAATACACTAATTCAACACTCATCTCTCCGATTTCTAATATATACTTTCCATCCATTTTAGATATTCGCTCTATATTATTTATTTGTTTTTTCAAAATATCTTCTCCTAAAAAAATTTATATTCAATTTTATTCTATCAAGACAAGTTTTATTACAACTTCGTCCACAAAAAAATAACTATGACTTAACTCTCCACCAAATCATAGTTACTTAAATATCTTCAATTTAATTTATATTACATATTATTTTTTATTTGTTACATATTTTTTTAACCAATTATTTAAATCCTTTTGTTTTTTAAAGATCAATAATTTATCTTCCGGAATATCTTTTAGAATTTCGAGCATTTCTGGTCTCTTAACTTTATTATATGTTGCCACATATTTTATAAATTTTAGATTTATACGTTCTTTGCAACCAGGTATTTCTGATCGTTCTTTATTATAATTTTGGGCAATTCTCTTTACCACTCCTTTAATTTGAGTATAACTAGAGTAGTCTAGCCATATTATCAAATCAGATTTAATTAATCTCTCTTTTAAAGTTTTGTTGTAATTTCCATCTATAATCCATTTATCTTCATTTGATTTTTCTGAAATAATCTTATCTCTTTCTACTTTATCAACCTGTATCCAATTAGACTTATAATTTATAGCATCTAAGTGTATAACAGGTATTTTCATACTTTCTGATAATATATTTGCCAGTGTACTTTTTCCACTTCCTGATCCACCTATAATTGAAATTTTATCTGCTGGTATATCAATGTAATAAAGTTTTTCTCCGTTATTTAATTTTTCTAAATACCTTGCACCAAACTTTTCATAATAATTTTCTAAATCGGTCTTTAAAAAAAGTTTTTTTATGTTTCTCTTTTTTGCCTCAGCTAAAATAGCATCGTTAAGTATTCTTGAATATCCCTTTCCTCTATATTCTTCTTTTACATACATTGTAGCATACCAAGGTGATAGATCTTGTCTTTCTTCTCCGTCTTTTGGAAAGATTGATATAAATCCAATTAGTATATTATTATCTAGCAATATTAGTTTGCAGTAATAAGGGTTGTCCATATTTAATTTTATTTTATCTATTTTCTTTTTTATCTTTAGTTTAAATTCTTCTTCTGTTAAATTTTGTTTTCCCCATTCTTTTTGAGTAAGAATTGCAACTTCTTCAATGTATTTTTGTTTATCCTTTATATTATATACTTTTAACATACTACATTTCCTCCCAAAACAGTTCTTTTAATCATATTATAACATTAAAATAAAAAAATTCAATTTAATTTCAGTCTATCTTGCCATATATGGCCTTAATTAACTAACCTCTATATTATAACCATGTTTGTTTTCGCAATATGTAGTGACAAAATAAACCACGCACCTCCTTGGTGTCCTCCCTCCCCAGTTGGATTATATAGCGTAATTAAAATTACTACTTCTGGATCTGATATCGAAGCTGTTCCAATAAATGAAGTTACATATTTATTTGTATTAACACCATCTTCTGATGTTCCTGTTTTTCCTCCTATACTATATCCCTTAACTTGTGCATTTTTTCCAGTTCCCTGTGCTACAACAGTTTCCATCATGCTTAAAACATCTTCTGCTGTTTTTTGGGATATAACATTTTCTTGTTTTACTACTTCAATATCCTTCTTTTCACCAGTAGTGCTGTCAATAATCTGTTTTACCACTCTTGGTTTCACATAATTTCCTTTATTAGCAATTGTTCCAACTGCTGCAACCATTTGGATTGGAGTTACTTCAAATCTTTGGCCAAATGCAATAGTTCCTAATTCTACTGGTCCAACTTTTTCTTCTTTTAGGAATATACTTCCTGCTTCTCCCGGTAGATCTATTCCCGTCGTTTTTAAGAAACCAAATTTGTTTAAATATTCATAATATTTATGCACACCTATTTTTTGTCCTAAGCCTATAAATACTGGGTTACATGAATTCATTAATGCATCCCTTAGACTTTCTGGTCCATGTGGTCTATAATATCTCCAACAACTCATTCTCACACCAGCTATTGTAATTCCGCCGGTGCAACAGAACTCTCCTTTTTTGTCTGTTGTTGTTAATCCCTCTTCTAATGCAGCTGAAGCTGTTATAAGTTTAAATGTAGATCCAGGTTCATAAGTATCCGATATTGCTTTATTTCTCCACATTGCTTGCATATTTTTAACTTTATCTGCTTGTGATAGAGTATCCCACACTTTTTTCATATCATCTGTAGTTGGCTCATATGGTGAATTCAAATTATAATTTGGATAACCTGCCATAGCTAATATATCACCATTTTTAGGATTCATTATAATTATATTTCCACCATCTGTACAACTATTATCAATACAAGCCTCAGCTAAATATTTTTCTACTATAGATTGAATTGTCATATCAATAGATAAAACTATGTCATCACCATTAACAGCTGGAGTATACACCTCTCCATCTGTTCCAATTTCTTCACCTGTTGCATCAGTTACCCTAGAAATAGAACCAGCAGTTCCAGATAAAACCTCATCATATTTAGCCTCAACTCCATCTAGACCTTGGTTATCTCCACCACAAAATCCTATAACTTGTGAAGCCAAATTACTATATGGATAATATCTTTTGCTATCTTCATCAATATTTACACCTGTATCTATATTATTTTCTAACAACCATATTCTTAATTCATCTGCTTTATTTTTTTCTATCTTTTTTACAATTGTTTCAATTGAACTTTTTTTGCTTACCTTTTTTAATACTGTTTCATAATCCAAATCAAATATTTCCGCTAATTTTTTTGCTATTAATTCTTTCTTTTCATTTGGAATGTTAGTTGGATTTACACTTACAGTATACGCAGTACTACTTATCGCCAATGTGTATTTTTCTGATGAATCATATATTGTTCCTCTTCTTGGATTAACTGTCCTTTTTTGTACCTGTTGTTCAAATGCAAGCACCTGCAGTTCCTTTCCTTGGACAAATTCTATG
>OLPA01003263.1_pt1 | contig 11193 bp, 6 predicted proteins | sample 1672811 | NCBI WGS metagenome assembly OLPA01 (sample SAMEA3136726, study PRJEB25190) | human gut metagenome | biome: human gut; feature: human-associated habitat; material: faeces | place: Austria | collected 2013
TTTCAAGGCACCCGCTATCTTGGGTTCCAGCGGAACTGAGTGTTTCTGCACTGCTGCCCAACTGGATGAATCGTAAGTTGAACAAGGCAGGATTACACACAAAAAACATCTGCTGCCCCTTTGCCGGACGTAACAGCCTCCGGCGCGGGACAGCAGATGTTTTCCTTTTTTACGATGCAGTCAGATTCACTCTGCAATGGGCATGGTCTGGTAGAACCAGTCCTCAATGGCCTTGCGGGTCCGGGCGAAGAACTGCTTCACCTGTCCACCCCAGAACATGAGCAGTTTGATCGCCGATGCAGAGCCTGAAAAACTAAATAAAAAGAATCAGTGGTTAAAAAATTATGGTGAGTTGTCCAGATGACAATTCACCATAATTTTATGTAAATCGCAAGTTGCTTACTAAACTCCTTTGACAATCAATCGATCACACATGACAGCATTAAGATAACTCCCCCAAAAAAGAGCAGGAAAAGGAGAAAAGAGACCAGCATACAGCCAAGATACCGTCTCCTTTTTCTACTTTCCTCGGGAGTCTGCTCAACAAAATAAGTACGTATCATCAAAATGGCACTTATTACAAATGCAGGTATTGTGAAGAAAGGGATACAGTAAAATGAGAAGTAAACTCCCCCCCAAAAATAGGGCAGGAAAAAAAGAAAGGAGACCAGCATGTAACCAAGATACCGTCTCCTTTTCTTACTTTGCTCGGGAGCCTGCTCAGCAAAAAAAGTACGTATCATCAAGATGGCACTTACCGCGAATACAGGTATTGTGACGAAAGGGATACAATAACTTAGGAGGGTAAATAATTCCATAATAAATTTCATAGGACTCACCTTGCACCCGGCGGAACAGATGTGCAGTTATAGTTTCTGTATTTTTAAAATATTCAATACCACCACCAAGGTTCAAGAAAAATTGGTAACAGCTTAAGTTAATGATAGCTTCTCCCTCTGATTTAACTTCGTCTTTAAGTACGTCATTAATTTGTTGAGTTGCAGTCGTTAATCCACATAATCTTTTTCTGTCTCTACGAATGATGGAATTGAAATATTTCATTACTCCGCCAAGTTCAGGATCCATAATAACCCCAAATTCGTCAGCATAGATTTGTTTTCTAATATCTTCCATATCACTTACTACTTCTGTCCAAATATAAGAAAGAATATTGTAATATTGAGTAATAAGAATTCTAGAAGAAGTATTATCTTGTAATCCTGAAATGTTGAAATTGATCAATGGAGAGTTTAAATCGACGTTTGTATGACCGTTAAAAATAATTGCATCAGCTCCCTTTGCAAGTGGACGAATAAATGCAATACATTCATTTAATTTTTCTTTTTCAATACTGTTATTATTTTTATCAGCATCATCACGCATTGTTTTTAATTCTTCGTAGAGATCCATCATTACTGGATAATCTTCATTTGAAAAATGTTCAACGATATATTCAGCAGTTGTTTGATAGTCAATATTCATGATACGCTTATATATTCTTTCAAGACCTTTTTCAATCAAGTTGTCATGTAGAATACGAATATCACGTTCTCCACTTTTACCTTTATAGGAATCAAAGAAAATACGTAAAAAACGTATATGAGATGATAAGGGTTTGATTTCACTCAATGGAATTTTTTCATCTTCTTTTTCGCTGTCAGGAACATTGAAACGTATATGTAAGGGATTGATACGTCCTTTGTCTCCATCCGAGCAGTCAATGTTTTGACCGCCTAAATCGTATACTAATTTATGAAGTTCTTTTCCTTCAACATCAATAATAAATTGTTCATATCCAAGACCATATCTTTGTTTGATAAGCCACATGATAAGCGTTGTTTTACCAAATCCAGCCGATCCTGCTATAAATTCATTGTAATTAGCTCTTGCATCTTTCTTTACGAAATTATCGTAAAATAAAACCCCATTTGTGTCTTTGGTTGTTCCAATACAAATAGGGGGATAGCGGTATATCACATTTTTATTTTTGTCACGTCTCACTGTTGAATCATATAATGCTTCATGTGTGAAAGGATACATATAACCAAGGGTATCTACTGTCGTTAATTGGTTATATTCAGGTACTTGATTTAAACACAACGGAGAGGATAAATTAAACATCTCCATAGGTCTATGCATTCCTTCTCTAAATTTAATATTTAATTGCGTTGCAAGATTATCAACATCTTTACATCTTTCTTTTAATAATTCAGGAGAATCAGCACTAATACGTATTGATACTAGAAAATAAATAGGTGTGCTACCTTCAGCACTAACTTCTCTAGTCATTTGATAGTTATTTTCCAATTCTTTTTCGATTACTGCCTGTTGAGAAGCATTCTTTTCTTTATTTAGGTTTTTATTTAAGTTATTGATTGTTTTATCAATATCCCTTTTAATTATATCATGAGGTGCCATTTCAAAGTGCAATGAAAAATCACAATATCTGAATGTTGCACAATATCCAAGCAATGCCATAGTTGGTTCAGACATAAATGTATATATCCATTTTGTGCGAGTATAGACATTATCATTGATTGTCATTGTAGATGACAATCCTCTTTGAAGTATTCCAAGCTTATCAGGATAAATCAAATCCATTTTTCCATAATCCAAATCAAAATAAGAAGTACCAACAAACTCACTTTCAGTAGGATTATAATAATTATATACTGTATTCAGCATTTCCTGTGGGGTTGCTGGTTTTGTTTGCTGATAGGGATTTAGAATATTACATACGGTATTGATTTCATCCCTTAGAACATTAAAGTCTTTATGCTTTAAAATGATCATAAAATTTCTATCGACCAGCTCTCTTGTAACAGAAACTTCTTTTAAACGATTTTCAGTATCATTAAGAATTTCATATCTTTTACGGTCAACATCACTCTTTGTTACATTTAAAGTATTCTTCAATACTTCATAATCATGTATATATCCTTCGACATCAGCAGGTACTTCATAAGAATAAATCATTCCAGCATGGATATTTTGTTGAAAAATGGTTGCATAGGCATTTAGATAGGCAAACTGATCTTTTTGATTCAATCCCCAAATATTCGTTCCTGTAACCTTTGCCATCAAGATGAAATTATCATTGTTATCAACAAAGCATTGGTATTCTTCACTCCATTTAACAGGAATAGCATCTTTAATATGTGATACTTTTTTTGTATCTCTAGGAGCAGGTTTCTTGTTTTGTTGCTTATTTTGATTTTTTTCTTTTTTCTTTTTCGATTGGTTGGATTCTTTCTTCTTGAATAAACTCATATTCTATTTCTTCTTCCTCCTTTTCTACATTGATTTCTTTGTAATAAAGATAATTTTTAGGTTGATTTGTTAGAAAATTGAAAAAAAGTTTGATGTGTTCCAACATACTCAAATGATCAGGTAATTCAAAACAAAGGACAGCATAGAAAGCCATTGCACCAAAACCAATCATCAGGGCATAGAATTCACCGATTAACTTTTTTGATATATAAAAAGTTGCTAGAAAGATTATTGTAATTTTAAATACTTGATCTATTGATAAAAAGAAGATAAATTTTTCTTTTTTCTTTCCTTTGTTTATGATGATTTTTAAACTGTTAGGAGCTATCATTTATCTTTTCCTCCTTTTTTATTCTTGTCCGAATAAGTATTGCTGAATAAATCACTCATTGAATTGGTGGTTGTTTTTCTTACATTATTGGAATTAACATTTTGTCTTGTACTTTGTGAAGTACTGCGAGTATATGTCTTTCCTGATGATGAACGGGTAGTACTTCTATTTGAGTTAGCTTTTCTAGAATTTGATTGGCTTTGACCTCTGTTAGGAGCATATCTAATATTTCTAGCACCTCTTTCAACAGTATCACCAATCTTTTTAGTCATTCTGTCTTTGATAGGAACACGACCAACTCTACCGTCTTCAGCGTTACTTTTATCTCCCATAACTGCACCTACGATACCACCATGACGATTACCATAGTTTGGATTTGCAACTGTATTTCCATCTTTATCTTTTGCATAAGGGTTTGTATCTTTTTTACCTAGAACTCCACGTGCAATGCCTTTTCCAACATCTTTAGCACCTTGTTTTGTATTTCTAAATGCACCTTTAGCTCCGCCGACAGTTTGACCCTGCATATTTTTATTACCAAAGAGTTTACCACGAACACCACCAGTCAAATGTCCTGTCATATCATTATGTCTACCCATTACTTTTTTACCAGCAGCCATTACTGCTCCGCCACCGATTGAATTCCAAATTCCTTTCATTTGGTTCATAGATTCCAAGAATCCTGCACCATATCCACCAATCATTGATTGGATAAAAGGTGGGGCAGAGATCACGACTGAAAAGGATGCAAAATACAAAATTAGTGATGCAATCGTATTAGCGACACCTGTTGCTTTGTTGTTAAGAATAGAAGATGAAATATTCATAAAAAACTGTAATAAAAAAAGCTGTGCAAAGTTTACTAGAAATGCTCCCATGCTAGCATTCTTCCAAACGTTGAAAGCTTGTGGGTTTTGTTGATTTGTTAATGATAAACAGCATAAAGGACTTATAATATACCAAAATCCAATCATGATTATTCTCATTGCAATTTCAATCGAAACATAGCCCAATAAAATGACAAATATAACTAATCCTACAAGCGTACCGATATAACTGAAATCCCAAATATAATCTCCTGAATGTTCGACCATATAATCATAGGCTTTTTTTGCCTGTGATTTACTAGATGGTACGGAATGAGTACCATAAGCTTCACTTCCGCCTTGATCTTTAGCTTCAGGAAAATCATCATCTGTATTCCATTTACCTAACAAGTCAAAATCATCTGAACCTTCAGTACCTCCAAAATGGTAAGAACCACTGGTATCCCAACGATAGTAAAAAGACCATCTGTCATATTTTCCTCTAGAAAAAAATGAGGAACTGGAACGACCACTTTTATTAGATGGCTCTCCATCATAACCACTCAAAGCATCAGTTGAGTTTGTAATATAGTCATAGAATCTTTCAGCTCCTATATCCATTTTTTGATTTTTACCATTTGTAACATATGAAAAAACGGTATTGTTTTTTTCCATTCCACCAAAAGAGCACAGAACAGAAACAACTAGATTTTTTGAAAGATTAGTTTGCTGGTTTGACATTGTTTTTTTATTGTTTCCGCTACTTCCTGTATATTCCATTTGCATAAGGGCATTAGACGCATTTACACTAATGTTATTGACCATTGGAATAACATATTGCATTGAAATAGCAATAAAAAAACACATAATAGCACCAAAGATTTTCTTACTAGGATCAACATTGTCAGCATCCATCATAATTGCATAAAAAAGCTCCCAAGCAATTTTTGCAGGGAGAATTGAAATCATTAAAATAATACATGCCTTATATCCAGCATTGACCCACTCATTAGATAGAATGGAGAAGGGCAGAATTCCATTAAGTAATGCATTTAACAAAACGTTCAGTACATTTATAAGAGGTTTAATCATTTGCCACATTATGTATCTAAAAGTATTAGAAATACCATCAGAAGCAAAATCTAAAATTGCATAATACATTAGATCAATACACCTCCTAAAATGAATATAATAAATATGACTGCAAGAAAAATAATTGATTTTTTAGGATTGTTTTTAATAAATTTAAACATGTTAATCATATAATTTTTATATTGGTTATTATGAGAGTTATTTATATTGTCGGTATCTGTTTTATTGGAATTTGTTTCATTCTCTATTGAATCCAACTTATCAACAATATCTTTGAAAATAGATTGCAGTAAGACTGTTTCACGTTCATAAGCATCAACAATTTCTTTTGTATCAACTTCAACATTTTTACTGTTTAATTCAATAAGCATTTTTTTAATTGAAGTGAGTGAGTCGTTGACATTTGAATGATATTCTTTAATCATTTTCATGATTTCCTTTTCATCTTCTTCATTCATAAATGGAATATCATTATTGACTATGTTCATTTCAAAGCTCTTATATATCTCGTTGAATTGATAGATCATTGCTGGAATATTTCCTTTACAGTATTTATAGAATTTTTTGAATTTGTCATAATCATCATCAAATAATTCTCTTACCTTTGAAAAAACCATTTTACTGATTTTAATTTCACCTAATTCATCACGAATAGTTTTTTCATCAACTCCCAAAATAACAGAAAGATTATCCATTATTTTCCTCCTTTCAAAAAGTCAGATAAAACCGCTTGGGTTCTACCTGATCTATTTATTAAAGTAGTTACCGATTACTTCTACGATTGGCTTAGCCAAGAAAATAATTGCTAAAGCAACCAATACACCTTTTGTTTTTTGTGAGTACATTTGGTCTTGTTGTACTTCGGCAAATGATTCTCTAATTTTATAATAAGCAATGATTGCAGGGAATGCGATTGTTGCACATGATTGAACAAATGTGTATCCATCAGTAAAAAATGGTTTGATTAGGTTATAAATAGGTGCAAATCCATTTGCAAATAAAATAGGCATAAAATTTCCTCCTTTCGTTTAAATAAAAAAGAGCCAACATGGCTCAATGACTAAAGCGTTGTAAATAGGGTGATAAACACACTAACTAAAGCGTAAAGTCCTAATTTTTTTAATAAATCAGAAAGCTCCATGTCTTTTTTTGCAAAGTAGTGTACAACTTCTGCAATAGACATGAGAACAAAGAATGATACTCCAAGAATTATGTTCGTAACCTTGACGTGCATTTTTTTCACCTCCTTTCAGGTATAAAAAAAGACAATCATTTGATTGTCTTATAGCTCTAGTATTTCCTTATGGACACCTTCTATTTTGTAATAGATATGATTATAATATCTTCTTTCAAAAACAACAGTTTCATACTCATTAGCTGTAATGAATATAAACTTTGATTCTTTATATTCATTTGTTTTAATAGAATAATGAAGTATAGGAATATATTTTTGAATGGTTTTATCTTCTAAAGTAATGACTTTTATAAATAATGTCATTACTTTAGGATTTTCACCATATATACCTTTGTTTTTTTCTATATCTAACTTTTTTTCTAAATATTTAATTCTATCTAAATATTCTCTTTCTTCAATATGATATTGACTTATTTTATCGTTAAGAAATTCGATTTCTTCAAATGTTTTATCAATAAATTTTTGACTGTCATATCTCCTTATGTAACTTATCCAATATTTTTTTGATTGATCAATGATGCTCATTTTCTATCCTCTTTTCTATTTTATTAAAAAGAGCCAGCATGGCTCTTTAGTTAAATGTAACATTAAATCCATTACCATCAGGACTAACTGAATAACCATGAACTTTACCACTGTTCATCATACTTTCAGCATAGCTGTATGCTGAATTATATGAATCAATGGAATTACCACTAAAATATTTGTTATATTGGCTAGGATTAGTCGAAGTTCCTGAATTTGACTTGTTATTTGATGGGTTAGATGAATTAGAATTATCATTATTTTTATTATTATTAGTATTAGAATTATTTTCATTTGAAGTAGCAGGGGATGTAGGCTGATTGTTTTCAATACTAACTGTTACTTTTTCCTCTAATCCATTTGCTTTTACATGTATGATGGTTTGCCCGTTACTGATTGCTTTTACAAGACCATTTTCATTTACTGTTGCGATTCCTTCGTTTTCGGATGAATAAGTACATTTATTTTCTTTACCAGTAGTAGAAGCGTTTATTTGAACTTCCTGATTTACTTTTAAAGATACTGATTTATTAGATACAGATAGAGTAGGCTTATCATAAATATGTATAGTTGATGTAGCCTTATTTTTATTACCAGCTTCATCTTCAACAGTACAAGTAATTTTATATTTTCCTACTTTGTTCTTGATTTTTCCTTTATATTTAATTTTTAGATTTTCTTTCTTTGTTAGATTGTCATTAATTATAAATAATTTTTTTATATTGATCTTATCATCTATTGTATAATCTATATCTTTTTGATATTCGATTGTTGGCTTCTCTTTATCTTTAACAGTAACATACAAAGGATAACTGTAATTATCAACCTTATATACTAGTTTTTGTTTTCCCATTTTATTTGCTGAAAAAGTAGGGCATTTAATTGTATAATTATCTATTGTAATTGTTTTTGAATTTTTATGTCTGTTGATGTCAGAGATACTATAACTATCATAGCCTGTTACAAATTTAGTTGTATCAACATCCTTTTTTCCATAGTTGATTGTGATATTCTCTTGAAATTTCATTCTGTCTTCTTTGGAGTAAGGATCTTTGATCAAGTCAGTACATCCCGTTGTAAAAACCAGAATAAATAATATGATTATAGTTATTTTTATATATTTCATTTCAATCTCCTAAATTAATTGCATTCTTAATATTTATAAAGAAAAGTTTAACCTTTTCTCTATAAATATTAAGAGGTGGCTATTTGCCACCTCATGCATGTAAATTATTTTTTGCCTTTAAGAATAGGTTAGACTTTACGTCACTTTATTTTTTATTCATGGCTTTTTTTTCTAATAAATAGTAGAGAAAATGCAATTAAAGATAATACAGCAATTACAACATAGTAGTTAATACGAGTATCATCACCAGTTTTTACTTTTTTAGCAACTGGTAATAATTCATCATACATAACGACTTTTTGAACGACTGTTCCATTGTTATCAATAGTGAAATTGATACTTTCAGCAGTTTTGTAGTTTTTAGGTGCGATTTCTTCGATTAATGTATATGTTTTTCCAATAGTCAAGTTTTCAATCATATGAGGTTCTTTACCTGAAATCCAACTATCTACGACATTACCATCAGAATCTTTAACAGTTAATTTAGCACCTTCCAATTCTTTTTTAGTAGTAATATCTTGTTTTGAAATTTCTACATTGTCAGTACGTTTGATATTGACAGTTTGATCTTCATCATCCTTATCTTCATGTTTAGCAATTTCATTACCATCTTCATTGAATAATTTTTCATATACGACTAAAGAACCACCTGTGAAATCTTTAACGTCAAATTCAAAAGTAACATCTACAGTACCATCTTCAGTTTCAGGAATGAATTTTTGAGTAGCAGTAACTTCTTTGTCATCTACTTTAAATACTTTTCCATCTTTGGTATGAAGAACACCAGTTAAAGAATATTCCTTACCTACAGTCAATCCTTCATAAGAAACGGTATCAGTTAATTTGATTTTAGTTTCTTTATTGTTATCAACTGTAATTTCTTTATTGTTTTCTACATTAGCTGAAGTATGAATATCAATAATATTGACAGTTTGATCTTCATCTTCAATGTCGCTATGACTAGCTAACAATCTGTCTTTTTCATACATATCTTCAAAAACAACGATTTTCTTTTTAGAAAGACCTGTACCTTTGAATGTAAATTCTACATCAACAGACCCAATTCTATCTTCAGCAGTAAATGTAGTTTCAGCAGTAACTTCTTTTCCATCGACTAATAAAGGTTGATTAGTTTCTTTATCCATCAATACACCTTTTACAGTATATTCTTTTCCTTTGACTAATCCTTTGTAAGAAACCTTATCTTTAATTGTGATTGTTTCTTGTTCTTGTGCTTCATGGTTGTCATCAGAAGTTGCTGTTGTATGAATTTCAACTTTTTCATTCGTCATTGATTTATCTACTGTATATACTTTAGTAGTTGTATCTTTTTGGCTGAATTCAAATTTGATTGGTGTATCATCAGTAGCATATCCATCTAATGGTTTTGTTTCAACCATTGTATAAACAGTTTTACCATCAGCATTGATTGGTAAATCAGCAATATTGATTTCTCCATTTTCATCAGTTGTATATTCACCGATGACTTCATTTTCGTGATAAATAATTGAACCATCAGCATCATCAATTACATCTTGATTAGCTGTTAATTTGAATCCTACATCTTTCAATGCTTCTTTTGTATCATAATCTTTTTTGATTAATTTGATTGAACCTGTAGGTTGTTCGTTGTTGATAACGATTTCTACTACATTATCTCCATCATCATCTTTAGTAAGATCAACTTCATTTAAAATGCTGAATTCTACAGGAGCATCTAAATCCAAGAATCCTTTTGGAGTTTTGATTTCAGTAATTTCATATTCACCTTTAGATAATTTTAAAGGAGTTGTCACACTTCCTTCTTCATCATCTGAAGATGAGTATTCATCTTTAACGACTACTTGATTTTTACTGTTAGTTGTAAATACAGAATATTTAGTTTTTCCGACTTTTTGAGTTACATATTCATCAGTTTCTTTATTTTTGATTTTGAATGATGCACTGTTTAAAGATACTGTCTTACCAGTTTTAGCATCTTTTTTGACTAATTTGACATAGGCAGTAGTAATGTCATTGTTCAATGTGATATTGTCAGTTTCTTTACTGATTTCATAAATCAAATCAGGGCATGTAACGTATCCATCAGGAGTTTTTGTTTCTCTGATAATGTATTTTCCATATGGTAAGTTAGTTGTAGTTGCATATCCTTTTTTACCGTTTGAATTATTGGCTGTTGTAATAACATCATAAGTACTTGCGTTATCCCAACCTTTTTCATTGACTTCACTTTGAAGTTTCAATGTAAATTCAGCACCGTTCAATCCTTCAACCAACCCACTTTGGTGATTATCTTGACCAATACCTAGTTTTTGGATTTCAACATCTCCAAAATCCAACCAGTCAACATCGTAATACAATCTTGCTTTATCAGGATCCCAATTCCATGAACCTTCGGTTTGTGTTCCTGAACCGCCATCTTTGATTGCTAAAGCAGTGAAATTTTCACATCCAGCACCAGCGACATTTCCACTTTGGTAATCACTGATATTTTTATTAGGTGCAGTCAAATAAAAGCTTTGTCCTGCATTCAAAGTATATGTTCCACCTGTTTGTGTTTCACCAGTGGTAACGTTATGCAATGTCACTTCATCTTGCAATGTTAAATTTGCTTGAGCGTTGTTTCCTTCTAATGTAACAGTATTTGTATATTGAATTCTATTAGCTGGATCATACGTTGCTTTTAATGAAGCTGTTTGACCTTCATCACTTGTTGGATTCCATTTTGCATGTCCAATATCAGGTTGTGACATAATCCAGTTATAACCCCATAAGATATTGTCACCATATCCACTTACTCCGTCGGCATTAGGCCATTTTTTATTGAAATCGTTTAGGTTTAATCCCA
>OLPA01003264.1_pt1 | contig 11189 bp, 8 predicted proteins | sample 1672811 | NCBI WGS metagenome assembly OLPA01 (sample SAMEA3136726, study PRJEB25190) | human gut metagenome | biome: human gut; feature: human-associated habitat; material: faeces | place: Austria | collected 2013
AAGGTCCACACCCCGGAAGAATACGACAAGGCTCTTGCAGAAGTAAAGGATATCAAGATCACATCTCAGCCAGCCATCGATGTTACACAGATGGAAAAAGGCAAAGATTTCATCTTTACAGCAGAAGTTGCTACTAAACCAGAAGTTACACTTGGCCAGTACAAGGGAATCGAAGTACCTGAGAATAAGGTAGAAGTAACAGACGAAGAAATCGAAGCTGAACTGAAGAAAGTTCAGGAACAGAACGCAAGAGAGATTACAGTTGACAGACCAGCTGAGAACGGCGATACAGTTGTTATCGACTTCGAAGGTTCTGTAGATGGTGAAGTATTCGAAGGCGGTACAGCTGAGAACCATCCTCTGGTACTTGGTTCAGGTTCTTTCATCCCTGGATTCGAAGACCAGCTTGTTGGTGCAACAGCAGATTCTGATGTTGTATTTGTGACAGATGTAGAGCCTGCACAGATTGATGCACCGGCCGGTGTGACAATTACAGCAAAAGGTGCTGAGGCTGGCGAATTTGCACTGGCAAGCGGCGGAAAATTAGTTGTTACAGCATAAGAAAATATAGCATTTATACTGGTCAAACCAGTAGAGATATAGTATACTAAAGTAATATGATTTGGATTTTAAAACAACCAAATCCTGATTGCGTGGATTGCTCCGTGCTTTGCACTCCGATAAGTTTTGTGGAGGGTACGGAAGCATTACAAAAAAATATGAGGTGGATGAAATGACAACAAACGTAAAAAAAGTATTGCATGCAGGAATCAGTGTTTACAACATGGAAGAGTCTCTTGCGTGGTACAAAAAGAACCTTGGTTTTGAGGTAGTAAAAAATGACGGATATGTACCGCCACTGAAAGCAAAAATCGTGTTCATCGAGAAAGATGGATTTCAGATTGAGTTATTCGAGTATGATGAGCCGAAAAAAATTCCGGAAGATCGTCTGACACCGAATACAGATCTCCAGACGGTTGGAACAAAACATATTGCATTTGCAACAGATGACATGGATGCACTGAAAGCAGGTTTTGTAGAGAACGGTGTTGATATCGCACATGAGGTTCGTATGGATGGCGAGGCGGTTATGTTTGTACGTGACTGCAACGGTGTTCTGCTTGAGTTTATCCAGGGTAAATAATCAGTAGAAGTTTGTTTTTTGAGAGTTGTAAAATTTAAGCGGTGCCCCGCAATCTGCGGGGAACCGCTTTTCATCGTATGTATCGGCAAAAAGTAGTATTGTGGGCACTGAAAAAGTGGTAAAATGGGATAAAGTGACAAGTTGAGATTGGTAGAGATTGAGGAAAAGAAATGATAAATGGACGCAAACGAGGATTATTGATCATCAGTATCATTATTTTGGTATCGTTGCTTGTGATCTTGTGTGGATCTCTGTTCTATGACAACATCCGCAACAAGGGAAGGACAAAATCCGCCGGAGAGGATGAAAACCAGGTTGAGATTGAACTGGTTTATGCCTATCAGAATGCACAGTGGAATTCAGCCATTGAGGCGACAGTGCGAAATTTTGAGAAAAAGTATCCGAATATCAAGGTTAACTATGAAGTAAACTATGAGGACAAGGTTTATGAGGATATCCTGATCAAAAAAATTGCGCGGAATGAACTGGGAGACATTGTGCAGCTGAAGACGCCGGAGTCTTATGCTAACAGTGATACATTGGGAGAAATCTCAGATGAGGTGAAAAATCTGGTTAAGTATACCTATGATGTAGGCGGAAAAACTTACGGAGTAGGTGCGGTGGAATCTACCTCCGGAATTATTTATAACAAAGAAATTTTTGAACGATGTGGTCTGAGTGTTCCGCAGACGTATCAGGACTTTTTGAATATCTGTAAAACACTGAAAAGCAAGGGGATTACTCCCATTGGTGTGGGCGGCAGTGATCTGTGGCATATGGAATATTGGGTAAATCATTTCTTTCGTACGGATGTGCTGTCAAAGAATCCGGACTGGATCAGACAGTGCTCGGAGGGAGTGGTTTCCTGGACAGATGCGGAAGCGATACAGATGCTTGCTGATCTGAAAAATCTGTTTGATGCGGGATATGTCAACGATGACTGGCAGACGACAAGAGATGGAAATCTGCCATATAAAATGGCGGAGGGAGAAATCGCCATGATGTATACCGGTCCATGGACTTCTTTTGCCATTCAGAAATTGAATCCTTCCATGGAATTAGGCTGGTTTTATGTGCCGGATGTAAAAGGTGTGACCTATGCCGGTGATAATCTGGATACGTTCTGGTCTGTGACAAAGGAATGTGAGGAAGATCCGGATAAGTATGATGCAGCAATGACATTTCTGAAATATTTTTATTCCGAGCAGAATTATACACTGACCTGTGAGGCAATCTGTAGTTTTCCCTTGACAAAAGAATGGATTGCTACTGCCGGAGTTCCTTTTCAGGAAGAAACGGAGCGTGCGTTCCGAAGTAGTGACAAGCAGATTGCAACCTATATTGGTGATGAAGATACACCGGTAGATTTTGAAAAAGGCATGTTGCTTCTGTTACGCAGTGAATGGAACGGTGAAGTGTCCGTAACTGATACGGCACAGCACATACAGCAGCTGTGGAACTCCTGTGAGGCCAGTCAGGAGGCGAATCAATGAGAAGAAGGATAACGGATACGACCTTTGGAAAAATGACGGTGGCATACCTGTTATTTGGTGTGATTCCATTGTTCCTGATCAGTCTGCTGTTTTTTTCCAGATTTACAGATAATATCAGGGAAACCATGATTCGAAATTATGCACAGATCAACGGATATTTTGCCAGAAATGTGCAAGATATTATGGAATCTGCAGACGCAGCCATGGCGGAACTGTATAATTATGAGACGGATGATGGGGAAAGTCTTGCAGCCGTGTTGAAAAACAGTAATCTCACAGACGGGGAACGTTCTTTAGAAGTGGATGAAGCTTTAAAAGAAGTAATTGAAGATGAGGGATACGATGTAGTTGAAATAGAAGTGTTATAATAAAAAATAAGGGATAGCTAAGGCTATCCCTTATTACATTTTAAACATTATAAATTACATTGATTTGTGGAATGTTCTGTTTATAACGTCTAATTGTTGTTCTCTTGTTAATTTAATGAAGTTAACAGCATATCCTGAAACTCTGATAGTTAATTGTGGATATTCTTCTGGATGATCCATAGCATCTAATAAAGTTTCTCTGTTAAATACATTTACGTTTAAGTGATGAGCATCTTGACCAAAGTATCCATCCATCATAGCACTTAAGTTAGTGATTCTATCTTCAGGAGTTTTTCCTAAAGCATCTGGTACTATTGAGAATGTATTTGAGATACCATCTTGTGAATGTTCGTATGGTAATTTAGCAACTGAGTTTAATGAAGCTAATAAACCATTTTGTTCAGCACCGTAAGATGGGTTAGCACCTGGTGATAATGGTTCACCTGCTTTACGTCCATCAGGTAATGAACCTGTAGCTTTACCATAAACAACGTTTGAAGTGATTGTTAAGATAGAAGTTGTTGGTTCTGAATCTCTATAAGTATGATGTTTTTTGATTTTAGCTAAGAATTCACCTAATAACCATACAGCGATATCATCAGCACGATCATCATCGTTACCATATCTTGGGAAGTCACCTTCAACTTCATAATCTACTACGATACCATCTTCATCTCTGATTGTTTTAACTTTAGCATATTTGATTGCGCTTAATGAATCTACTACATGTGAGAATCCAGCAATACCAGTTGCGAAAGTACGTTTTAGATCAGTATCAATTAATGACATTTGTGCAGCTTCATAATAATATTTATCATGCATATATTGAATTAAGTTTAATGTATTAACATAAAGATCTGCTAACCATTCCATCATTTGGTCATAACGTTCCATAACTTCATCATAGTCTAAGTATTCAGAAGTAATTGGACGATATTTTGGAGCCACTTGATCTTTAGTTTTTTCATCAATACCACCATTGATAGCATATGTTAAACATTTAGCTAAGTTTGCACGTGCACCAAAGAATTGCATTTCTTTACCAGTTTGAGTAGCTGATACACAACAACAAATTGAGTAATCATCTCCCCATACAGGACGCATTACATCATCATTTTCATATTGGATTGAGCTAGTATCTACTGAGATTTTAGCAGCAAAACGTTTGAAGTTTTCTGGTAATGCTTTTGTATATAAAACTGTTAAGTTTGGTTCTGGTGAAGGACCCATATTTTCTAATGTGTGTAAGAAACGGAAACAGTTTTTAGTAACCATTGAACGTCCATCAGTTCCTAAACCTGCAACTTCAAGTGTAGCCCATACTGGGTCACCAGAGAATAATTGGTTGTAAGAAGGAATACGAGCAAATTTAACCATTCTACATTTCATAACGAAATGGTCTACTAATTCTTGTGCTTCTTCTTCTGTTAATGTTCCGTTAGCTAAATCTCTTTCTACATAGATATCTAAGAAAGTAGAAATACGTCCAACTGACATTGCAGCACCATTTTGAGTTTTGATTGCAGCTAAGTATCCAAAGTATAACCATTGGAATGCTTCATGAGCATTTTTAGCTGGTTTAGAAATGTCATATCCGTAGATAGCAGCCATTTCTTTCATACCTTTTAATGCTTTTACTTGTTCAGCAATTTCTTCTCTTTTACGAATGATGTCTTCAGTCATTGATCCACTACCACAATGATTGAAATCATTTACTTTTTGTTCAATTAAGAAATCAATACCATATAAAGCAACACGACGATAGTCACCAACAATACGTCCACGTCCGTATGTATCAGGTAAACCTGTAATTACTTTATTATGACGAGCTTTTTTAATTTCTGGTGTATAAACATCGAATACTGCTTGGTTATGTGTTTTATGATATTTTGTGAAAATTTCATGTAATTTTTCATCTGGTTCATATCCATAAGTTGCAGCAGCTTGTTCTGCCATTTTGATACCACCATAAGGCATGAAAGCTCTTTTTAAAGGTTTGTCAGTTTGTAAACCAACAACTTTTTCTAAATCTTTCATTTCTTCATCGATATATCCAGGACCATAAGCAGTAAGTCCACTTACTACTTTAGTTTCACATTCTAATACTCCACCTTTAGCTCTTTCTTCTTTTTGTAACTTTTGAAGTTTTCCCCAAAGTTTATTAGTAGCTTCTGTAGGACCAGCTAAAAATGATTCATCTCCATCATAAGGTTTATAGTTATCTTGAATGAATTGACGAGTGTTTACTTCTTCTTTCCAAAGTCTTCCTTTAAATCCGTTCCATTCTTCATTGAATTTATCTGTTAAAGCCATTTTGTTTATTTCCTCCTAAATCAAAATTCCTTCATAATTATAGCACTTACATTTTGCATAGACAACAAAAACTTAAAGAAAATGATTAGCGCTTACATAATTATTTTACAAGTTTAGTATAACAGGAATCATTCCTAAAATCCAATCATATGCTCTTATAAAGAATATTTATTTTTTCCTAGCTTTTCTAATTGATTTAGTATATAGTTTACGTAGACATTTTAGGAGGCTTTTTTATGACATTAACAAATCAAGCTTTATCAAGCGCTGCTGATAAAGATTTAGAATTATCAAAACAAGTATGTCGCGAAGCAGTAAATGAAGTAATTGAGAAAAATCATTTAACATTATCTCCACAATTTACGCAAAATCTCGTTGTACATCTTGCAATTGCAATACTTAGAATCAAAACAAACAATTACATTCCTTTAAGTCAAGGACAAATCACATCATATAAAGCAAACACTAACTATGATTCAGCAGTTGAAATTTGTAATATTCTTAGTAAAAAATTTGATATTGAATTTCCAGAATCAGAATTAGCACTTATTTCAATGTACCTATCTAAAAATAACGTATTAGATGTTGAATTTAATGCTGGTGTTAATTTATTAGATGATGAAATTATTGATGTTCTACAAAACACTTTAGATTCTTTATTTAAACAAAAAGGTATAGATTTAAGAAATAATGAAAAATTACTTGTTTCTTTAGGATTACATTTAACACCTGCACTTGATCGATTATTAGATGATAGTCAAATCGAAAATCCTTTAACTGCAAAGATTAAAGAAAGACATCCTAAAGAATTTGCAATGGCAGAAATCTTAAATGACGCTATTGAATCTATTTATCATAAAAGATTTACTGAAGATGAAGTGGCTTATTTTGCATTACACTTTATTGTTTCAGCAAGACAAAAATAGAAGTTCACATTGAACTTCTATTTTTTTATAAATATTTACCTGTAATACTCTTTATATTATTTTTTATTTCTTCAACACTACCAGTAGCTACAATCATTCCACCATCTTGACCACCACCTGGCCCCATATCAATTATATAATCCGCATTTTTCATCACATCACGATCATGTTCAATGACGACGACTGTCGCACCTTGATCTACAAGTGATTGAAAAACTTTAACTAATATTTGAACATCTAAAGGATGTAATCCAATCGTAGGTTCATCAAAGATAAAAATTGAATCATTTTGAGACTTACTCATTTCACTTGCAAGTTTTAAACGTTGTGCCTCTCCACCAGATAAACTTGGTGTTTCCTCACCCAATGTCAAATATCCTAAACCTAAGTTTTCTAATACTTCCAGTTTTCGATAAACACCTTTTAAACCTTGACAAGCTTCTTTAGCAAAACTCACATCCATTTCCATCAATTCAGGTAAAGAATACTCTTTCTCTTTTGACGTTTTATATTTAATAAAATAACTTTCTTTATTATATCTAGAGCCATGACAATCAGGACAAGTCACATGAACATCTGGCAAGAATTGTACATCCAAACTTAATGTCCCTGTTCCATCACAAGTTGGACATCTAAGCTTTCCTGTATTATAAGAAAAATCTCCTGCTTTATACCCCTTAGACTTAGCGCTTTCTGTTTTGGCAAATCTTTTTCTAAGTTCATCATGAACATTAATATAAGTAGCAACAGTCGAACGAATATTAATACCAATAGGTGAAGCATCAATCAGTTTGATATGTTCTATTCCTTCCATTTGAACATCTTTAACATGATCAGGTAATGATGAGTCATTGATTTTAGTTTGAATCGCTGGTAACAAGCTTTCTAGAATCATCGTTGTTTTTCCAGAACCTGACACTCCTGTAACAACTGTTAATTTTCCTTTAGGAATATCTACTTCTAAAGGATGGACTGTATGTATTTGATTTGTTGAAAGATGAATTTTTCCAAATTCAAATAGTTGTTCAATTGGAGATATTGGACGCATTTTTTCATCATAATGATTTGTAAGGAATGGCCCAATCATTGACTTTTTATCATTTTTAATTTGTTCTATTGTTCCTTCCGTAAAAACATAACCTCCATTTTTTCCTGCTTCTGGTCCCATTTCAATGAGCCAATTCGCTTCTTTAATAATTTCAGTATCATGATCTACTAATAAAATAGAATTTCCATCATGAATTAAATCATTCATGACTCCTATAAGTCCATAAATATTAGAAGGATGTAATCCAATAGAAGGTTCATCTAAAACATAGAGAATACCTGTTGTACGATTTCTTACTGCTCTAGCAAGTTGCATACGTTGTCTTTCTCCTGTTGAAAGTGTAGAAGCAGCTCTATCTAAAGAAAGATAGCCCAATCCTAAATCTAACAGCCTTTTAGAAACATCTAAAAACGAATCACAGATTTCACAAGCCATTGGCTTCATTTCATCAGGCATTGAATCTGGAATACCTCTTACCCATTCTACTAAATCATTTAATGGCATTTGACAAGCTTTATCTAAACCAATTCCTCTAATCAAAGGTTTTCTTGCTTCTTTTGATAAACGTGTTCCCTGACATTCTGGACAAATTTCTTCTTTTAAAAACTTTTCAACTCTTTTCATTCCTTTATCATCTTTAACTTTTGATAAAGCATTTTCTACTGTATAAGTTGCATTAAAATAAGTAAAATCCATTTCTCCTGCATGATCTGTATTTTTAGCCTTATAAAAAATATGTTTCTTTTCCGCCGGTCCATAATAAACAATATTTTTTTCTTCATCAGTTAATTGATTAAAAGGCACATCTGTTCTTACTCCCATAGCACGACAAACATCTGTCATCAAAGTCCACATTAATGAGTTCCATGGAGCGACTGCTCCTTCATCTATGGTAAGTGTTTTATCAGGAACAAGCGAATCAATATCAACAGTTCTAACAATTCCTGTTCCACCACATTTAAGACAAGCTCCTTGACTATTAAAAGCTAACTCTTCAGCACTTGGTGCATGTATTTTTTCTTTACAAATTGGACAGATGATTTCTTTTTCAGCCGCCACATTTAAAGTTGGTTCAATATAATGACCATTTTTACAACAATGCTTAGCAAGACGTGAATACATGAGTCTTAAACTATTTAAAAGTTCTGTCCCTGTTCCAAACGTACTACGAATACCTGGAACAGCTGGTCGTTGGTGAAGTGCTAAAGCCGCAGGAACATAAAGAACTTCATCTACTTGTGCCTTCGTTGCACTCGTCATACGCCTTCTTGTATAAGTTGATAAAGATTCTAAGTATCTTCTTGAACCCTCACTATAAAGAACACCCATGGCTAGTGATGATTTTCCTGACCCTGAAACACCTGTAATAGCAACTATTTGATTTAATGGTATATCAACATTGATATTTTTTAAGTTATGTACTTTTGCACCTCTTACTTTTATTTTCTTTGGTGTATTTCCCATATAATCCCTCATTTCTTCTTTAGTTATATATTATTTTTGTAATAAAAAAGTAAATGATATTCATTTCGAATACCATTTACATATTTTTCATTTTATACCTGTATTTTATAAATAACATTAAAAAATTAAAATTACATCCAACTTATTTTTTAACTAAAGAACATCCTGCACTTGTTCCAATACGATCAGCTCCAGCAGCAACGATTTTCACCATATCTTCAGGTGTTCTAACACCACCTGCAGCTTTTACTTTTGCTTTTCCATGAACAGCTTCTTTCATGATTCTAACATCTTCAATTGTAGCCCCTCTTGTTGAAAAACCAGTACTTGTTTTTACATAATCAGTTTTTGCTTCTACGCATAATTCACATGCTTTTTTAATTTCATCTTCTGTAAGTAAACAAGTTTCTAAAATAACTTTTACTAATGTTCCATTAGCAGCTTCAACTACCGCTTTAACATCATCTCTTACTAAATCATAATTTTTATCTTTTAAAGCTCCGATATTCATTACCATATCAATTTCATCAGCCCCATTAGCAATCGCATCCTTTGTTTCAAATGCTTTCACTGCACTTGTATTAGCCCCTAATGGAAAACCAATAACTGTACATACATTGACATCACTATCTTTTAGATAGTCTGCACAATAAGCAACATGGCATGGATTAATACAAACACTTGCAAAACCATATTCCATTGCTTCATCACAAATTCTTTTAACTGTTTCTAAAGGTGTATCTGCTTTTAAAACAGTATGATCAATCATTTTGTTGTAGTTCATTTTCTTCTTCTCCTTCGTATACTCTTTTAATAGCTTTTAATGCTATCGCTTTATCTCCTTCATACTCTCTTTGACCAACTTCTAAGGCAATAAATTTTTCATGACCTTTTCCTAATAATAAAACAACATCTCCTGGACTTGCTTGTTCAATGGCTTGTTCAACAGCTACTGCACGATTAGGAATAATAATGCTTGGAATATCTGTAATCTCACTTTGAATTTCTTTACAAATTTCCTCAATATTTTCTCCTCGATCATCTAATTCAGTCAAAATCACATGATCTAAATATCTATTGGCCAATGCTCCTATTTTCTTTCTTCTTGCCATATGTCTTTTACTTGGTGCTCCTAAAACAGCAATAATATTTCCTCTAGAAACACGATCTGCAAATTTAAAAACATTTTCAAAATCTTTTGTATGACAACAATAATCGACAATAATCGTAATTTTATGTTTATTAGGAATAAGCTCCATTCTTCCATTAACTGGTTTTAAATCACTAATGGCTTCAATAATCATGCGATCATCAAATCCTAAACCAACAAGTACTCCTACCGTTGCTAGAACATTATAAATATTAAAATCAGCAATTGTTGGACAAACAATATGATATAGATTTCCTTTTAATGAAAGATCAAATTCACTATGATCAATAAATAATTGGATATTCCTTGCCATCACATGAGCTTTATGTTCAATTCCATAGGTCAAAAGATGACAACGTATAGAATCTTTCACAAGATTATAAAACCTCACCTCATCAGTATTTAGAATTGCATAACCTTTTTCATCAATCAAGGTAAACAATTTGGCTTTAGAAGCCATCAAATGTTCCATTGTCCCATGAAAATCGAGGTGTTCTTCATAAACATTTGTAAAAATAGCGATATCAAAATGAACACCATCAACACGTTTCAACGCCAATCCATGACTAGAGACTTCCAATGTCACACCCTTTACATCTCTTTTCACCATATCATTTAAATGACGTTGCATAAAGATTGTTTCTGGTGTTGTATAAGGACATTCTTCTTTAACGCCATCATACTCAAGTGATATTGTTCCCATATAAGCTGCTTTACAATAATGATCCATAACACTTTTAACCATTGAGGCAACCACCGTTTTTCCACTTGTTCCCGTTACCCCAACAATACGCATTTTTTTACTTGGATAATCATAAAAAACATTTGATACACGATTCAATTCATCTAAAGGATCCGCTACACGAATGTAAATAATTCCTTGTTGCTTGTCAATATCCTTACTATGAACAATAACCTTTGCCCCTTGAAAAATTGCATCATCAATATAACGATGTCCATCTACACTTAATCCTTCAATACAAAAGAAAATAGAATAGGGTTTTACATATCTTGAATCACTATGAATTGAATAGATTTTCATATCATTATCAATATCAAACAGCTCATTTAAACGTTTCATTATACCACTCTTCCAATTAATATTTCATCATATGAATCAATTATAACATTCTTCAATTGACCTATCAATTGCTTGTCACTTGGAACCTTTACAAGTAAATAATTATCACCATGTCCAACATAGTAACCATTTTCTTCTTTTTCAAAAAGAACTCTTAAAGTCTTTCCAATTTGAGACTTTGCATAATTTTCATTTAATTCAT
>OLPA01003269.1_pt1 | contig 11179 bp, 12 predicted proteins | sample 1672811 | NCBI WGS metagenome assembly OLPA01 (sample SAMEA3136726, study PRJEB25190) | human gut metagenome | biome: human gut; feature: human-associated habitat; material: faeces | place: Austria | collected 2013
AAGGATGAGGTCGGCGGTTCGAATCCGCCCAGCAGCTCCAAAAAGCATCGAAAACTTCGGTTTTCGGTGCTTTTTTGCTGTAAAAACGCACTTTTAGGCGTGGGTCAAAATGCGGGTCAACCGCCTGACCCACACCCTGACCCACACGCGGAAATGCGCGGAAAGGGTCGGATGGGAACACGCGGAACTAAATCATACAGAGTTAACTCTCATGCCACACTTTGCCACCCGTTAGATTGCAAGTCGACTTGATGACTTTCTTCCGCACCAAGTGTATCACATCACGCCCAACAATACGCGAGCCAAAGAATCAAAAGTGGCTCGACATATGCAGCGAAGAATGATATACTTCCCTTATAAAATCAACAGTTTCATCGACATATAGGCATCTACAGAAGGGACTTACAACATATGACTCCATATTATCAAGACTTGTGTATTTCAAGGTGGCATCTTGATGAACTCAGCTCCGCAATTGATCAATATGAGTCTATATTGGGTGACTATGTAAATTCAGCTGGTCTCGAGGTATCTGAAGTCTACCCTGAAATTATTCTCAGAACGGTATGTAGATCAATTCGAACCCTTAGGGGTATTCTTGCAGTGTCAGCCTGCGGCCTACCTGATGAAGCTATGGCTCTTGCGAGAGAACTGTATGAACATTTTGTAGTCCTGTATTATTTGGATATTCACAAGAATGATGAGAATTTTCAGGACATGGTTTCAGATTATTTTCTCGATTATTTGCTACAATGGTACAAATCTCGGAAATACCAGTTGGAAGCTTTGGGCGATTCGTCCGGTCTGGATGAAATCAATTCTGAATTTTCCAACATCAAAAGCCATGCACATCGCAAGCTAACGGGCAGCTTTTGGTGGTCTGGTTTTTCTACTCTTAATAACTTGGTATCAGAGAATATAAAACGATCCTCCAAGCAATACCACAATTTTTTATACGAATTGCACCTCTTGTATAAACGCGCTTGTCTATCTATCCATCATAGTTGCTCAGGGAATATGATACAATTAGGTGTTAGTTCAGATTTCTACGGAATTGACAACCGCCCTACTTCAGATGGACTATCTACACCGCTGTATTTTGCAACCGCCTCATTTATCTATGTAGCTGGTACTTGCGGTGCTGCATATGGTTTGGATGTATCAAGCTCTATTGACAAGTTAAATGAATTGGCTACTTTTTACCATTTAAGCGACGATTACTCCGGGAGTCGAGAGTCCGACACGACTTTGTAGTTCAACTTTGGCAAACACTTTTATCCGCTTTCCCCCCGCCCTTTCTTCCTTTGGCACGGGCAAAAATAGATGTATTTATAACTATGTGTATAAGTTGGGTTATTGCAAATGGATGCGGCATCTCGCTTATTGTTTATGATTCTACACCCTTTAAACAAGAACCAACGAACAGGAAATCTCCTATTCGTCGGTTCTTGTTACATCACCTGTGCCATGAAGCTGCCCATGGTTTGGGCGGCTTCATCCTGCTTTTGGCGGGTGGCGTGGGTGTAGGTGCGCAGGGTGAAGCCCGCGTCGTAATGGCCCAGCATACTGCTGACGGTTTTCACGTCCACGCCGTTTTGCAGGGCCAACGTGGCGAATGTGTGTCTGAGATCGTGAAAGCGTATGTGCGGCAGACCCGCATCTTTCAGAATTTTCTTATGCAGGTTCACGATGGAGTCGGGGTAGTACATCTCCCCCGTGATGGGTGAAGGGAACATGTAAGGGTTATCGGGATGCTTCTTGTGTTCGGTAATCAGCAGGTCGACGGCTTCTTGGGGGATAGATACCTTGCGGACGGACGTTTCTGTCTTTGGACGTGAGAGTGTCAGCTCACCGTTGGGGTTTTTGACGTACTGCTTGCTGACAGAGATGGTCTTGTCCGTGATGTCGAGGTCGCTCCACAGGAGAGCGGTCAGCTCACCTTTGCGCAGGCCGCTGACCAGTTCCAGATAGAACATGGGCAGCACTCCCCTTTTGTCCGCGGCGTCGAGGTAAGTCTTGATATGCTCCGGCTGGAGGATCTGCATCTCGAATTTCTGCACCTTCGGCGCGATGCAGTCCTCGGTGGGGTTGCGGAGGATCAGGCGCTCTTTCACGGCGCGGTTCAGGGCGTTGTGCAGCATCAGGTGCAGGCTGCGGACGGTGGTGCTGCTGAGTCCCGGATTGCCGTGGCCGCTTTTGCGGTTGGTGCGGCCACTCTCCATCAGCTCCTTGTAGAGCTTTTGCAGGTCGTGGGCGGTCAGCTTCGTGAGCTTGATGCTGCCGATGCGGGGGATGGTGTACTGTTCGATCATCAGGTGGTAGCGATCCGCCGTGGCGACGCGGACATTTGGCTTGGCGTAGATGTCGTACCAGCTCCGCAGCCACGTGGCCACGGTGTATTCGTCGGCGCGGCTGACGTCGACGCCCTTTGTGGCCTCCATAGCGGCAGCCAGCTTCGCCTTGCACTCCGCCTGCGTCTTGCCCAGGACATTCTTGATGATGCGCTTACCGGTTTCTGCGTTGTATCCTGCGGTGTAGCGGCCCTCCCATCGGCCATCTGACCGCTTGCGGATATTGCCCTCGCCGTTGGCGCGTTTCTTGGCCATTGAATCAGCTCCTTTCTTGGCAGCAAACACAAATACCACAACTTTGCGCGGAAAGCTACCATTTTTGAAATGATCTTTTTATTGTTTCCAGCAGCGCAAAATATGTGCCTCTTACAGAACCTCTTATAGCTACCTCCCCTTTGTTGATAGTGATTTGAATTGGGTCAAACAACGCAGTGCTCCACCAGCGTGCCTCATCTTTCTTGTTGTCGAGGCCGGAAGTGTATGGTATCCTATTCCAGAGGGGCGTTTCCCAAAGTTAAAGACACCACACTAAAACCCACGCTTACATTACTTCCAAACAAAACGATTTGGGAGGCAAACCCTATGAAAAAACTGATTCCTGCGAATATAACTTCGATAACTGCTGTGTGGAATTGAAATTCACCGATGGCAGCATGACTTTATTACTTGATGATGATTGACGAGAACTACGAATGGGTTGACCTTTAGATTGGAGAAATAATTATGCTTTACCACATATCGAAAATCGCAGGCTTGAAAATATTGAAACCGCAGGTTTCAACACACAAAAAGGCGTATGTGTACGCCATCGAAAATGTGGTTACCGGGCTTCTGTTTGGTGCGCCGCATGATGATTTTGACTTTATTATCAGCGAAGAAAATGGCATTCCTGTTATTATGGAGTGCTATCCAGATGTTTTTCGCCTATCTTTCAAAGACAAAAAATGCTCTATCTATGAGATTAGTGATGAGGGCTTTATGCGAGGAGTGACATCGTGGAGTCCGGAGTTTGTCAGTGAAAACGAAGTCGCTGTTGTTCGTGAGATTGCCGTTAATGATCTCTATTCCCGTCTTCTTGATGAGGAATCATGTGGAAATTTGATAATACGCAGATACGAAGATGCAGAAGATTACAAAAGCATCATCGCAGAACATATCGTAGATCGTCTCGTGCGTTTTGATGCCGTATATACCGAAGATAAAAGAATCAAAAAGCACTACGGGAAAATTATTGATGCGCTCAAGGATATTATGGATGGGCATTTACTATAGCAGTTTTGTCTCTACTATTCTTCGTTCATTGAGGCATGGGTTTTGCACCTCTTACATGCCGCCCATACCGCCCATGCCGTGGTTCTGCTCATCCTCGTGGTCGTTCCACTTGTGGCCCATGGCCATCTTCTTTTCGCGCAGGCGCTGTAGGCGTTTGTGGTCGATCTGGATGCCTGCGGGAGTGGTGGGACGCGGCACATTGTCTCGGAAGATGCTACCCATGTGGTGAAGCAACCGCGTGGCTGACAGCAGGACGGAGGGCGGCTCCTGTTCGCCGCGCTCCATGCGTTTCATGAAAAATTCCGCGTAAGTGTGGCCGTTATCCCGCGCCGCCGCGAACCATTCATAGGCGGCGTCCATGTCTTTAGGAACGCCCTCCCCCATGAGGGTCAGCTTGCCCAACAGATATTGGGCGTAGGCGTTTCCACCGTTTGCGGCCTGCCGCAGATATGATGCTGCGATTTCGGCATCTTTTACCGTATTTTTGCCGCTGAGATATTCCTTGCCCAACCGGTAGGCGGCGTAATCGTTGCCATTATCAGCAGAGCGTTTCAGCCAGTAGATGCCCTTGGCGGGATCGTGAACGTCAACATCGTCGGAGAGATACAGCTTGCCCAATGCGTACTGCGCTGCGTCCAAGTCCTGCTCGGCTGCACGTTCCAACAGCTTTTGTGCTTTGACCGTGTCGGGGATCAGCAGTCCGCCGTCACGGTACGCCGTACCGATGATGTACTGGGCGTAGGCGTCACCGTCCTCCGCAAGCTGCTCCAATTGCTCCGCCGCTTTATCCCGTTCCTCCAACGGAAAGCTCTCATCGTTCGCCACGCTTTGCAGATCCTGACACTCATAACTCATATCGTAGGTGCTGATCTGCTCACCGTCATCCTGCATGTCTGTATCTTCGAAGGAGATTTTGTTCATGCGAATATGCTCCGCCTCACGGATGACCGCGTTCTTGATCTGGCGGAACTCCTTTTGCTGAGACAGCGGTGGGCGCAGACGTTTCTTCCCCTCGGAATAGTAATCCTCCACCTGACATTGCAGCTCCCACCATGTTTGGTAGCACGCATCCACGGTGGGCAGCCGCGCCATTTGGTCGACGATCTCGTCCACCAGCTTTTTCATTGGTTTGGGCAGATAGCCGTAGGTTTTCTTGCCGCCGACTTGACCGAGCTGCCGCGACAGGTTCCAGATCATCTGCTCCGCCTCCGGGTGGATGCAGGTCATTTCCCGCATGGCCTTCGCCAATTCCAGCATGGCTTTTCGCGCCTCTGCCACCAGCTCGTCACGGGACTTGCTTTTCCGCTCGTAGACGTGCAGCAGCTCCTGTCGGAAAATTTGGTTGGTCAGCGTGGACTTGATTTTCTTGATTCCTTCCACTGACAGGTACGCCTGATTCGGCTTTGCCGACCACGCCATCATGTGGACATGGGGATGATTCCCTTCGTCATGGAAGGCGGCGTACCAGTGAAAGTCCTCCGGCGGGATCTTCATCGCCGCGGCGATGTCATTGCGGTGGGTACGCAGTAATGTGCGCCATGCGTCCGCGTGGTCATACCCCAGCCGCTTCGCATCTTCACGATGGAGGGAGATGATGTGTGTCCACACGTTGCCGGTGTAGTGATCCAATTCGTCCGCGACAGCGGCGAGGTCAACGGCATCGTTATCTCCGAAGAGACCGTGTTCCCCCAACCGCTCCGCTCTCGGACGCAGAGCGATGTACTTGGCGTAACCTTCCATACCCTGTACCCGATCCCAATTCGATTCCAGCGCCAGCGTGATGAGCGCGGACGCCGTTGCTTTTGTCGGGTGTGAGAGGTAGTCCTTGTACTCCATCAGCTCTTGTGCGTCAGGAAAATCCTTCACCAGTTTTGCGATGAGCTGCGTCTGCTTGTTGGTGGGTGGACGGTCATCCGGGATGATCTCCACCCGCTCCCGCGTCGCGATGTACTTGAGATACCCACCGGCACTTTTCCCACCGCCGCACTTGATGTACGGACTTTTGACGATCAGCCTTGCCATGATTCGCTCTCCAGCTCACGGAGCTTTTGCTCTAACCGCAGCTGACCGTTGGTGCGCTTGACTGCGGCGATGCTCTTGGCCCGTTCCTGTCGCAGCACTTCCTCGCTCACGTTGAGGCTTTGCAGGAGAATGGACATCGCCATATCCATCTCCACCGTCTGCTTGTAGAGCAGCGACGCGATGCGATCCTCGAAGATCTTCAACCGCGCGTCGATGGCAGACTGCACCGCACGGGGCAGCGTGGTGCTTTCGCCTGCGGCCAGCATATCCGCGTAGCAGTTCACCGCCTTTTCGATGAACTCATTTTTGCTGCGGCAGTTATCTTCCTGATACCACCGCTCTATTTTGGCGGCTGTTTCATCCGTCATGCGGAAGTTCAGCCTGTTTTCATTTTTGCTCATAATGCCCTCCAATCTGCCGTAAGGCACTCTCATTTTCGTTGAAACACCTGCGCTTGCGGGAACAAAGACGCCAGCCGCTCCAAAATTCCCCATAGAAGGTGCCACAACCGCCTCTCTGAAAACCCTCGTCAACTGCCCGCACTGCGGGTAGAAGTGATCAGGCGGAGCGTCGGAGTAGTACCCTGTAAGTGCAGTCGCAAAATCCCCAAAAATCTGTTAAACTGAAAGAACAGAGATGGAGGGAATCGCAATGAAGCATTACAGCAAAGAATTCAAGGAAGAAGCGCTGAAGCTGTCAGACGAGATCGGCGTGAAGAAGGCTGCACAGCAGCTCGGTGTTGCGTACTACACGCTGGCGGATTGGCGCAGCATACGCCGAAATACACCGCCCGCGAAGACACCGAGCGCAGAGGAGCAGACGATCCGCATCCGTGAGCTTGAGCGAGAAAATGCCGGGCTGCGGACCGCGAACAATATTCTCAAGGACGCACTCGGTTTTTTCGCGCAAGACCGCAAGAAGTAAAAGCGTGTGAGCGGCACCTGTTCGTAGCCGAACGCAAGGGTGTCTACACGGCAAAGGATATGTGCCGTGTTCTGCACCTGAGCGAATCCGGTTATTACCGGTGGCTTCGAAACAGGGGCAGGCACAGCAGCCGTCAACTTCTTGCGGGAAAGGTCAAAAGATTCTCGAAGAGCATCCGGATAACCGCAACTACGGCGTGGATCGCGTCTGCCTTGCGCTTGAGCAGGACGGCGTTGACGTCAGCCGGAGGACAGTGTATCGCGTAATGAAAGAGAATGGCTGGCTCCATAAAAGACGCATTCCGCATGGAATCACGAAAGCCACAACAGAAGCACAGGAGCAGGAAAACATTCTGAAACGGGACTTCAGTGCCCAGCGCCCTTCGGAGAAGTTTCTCACAGATATTACCGAGGTACAGTGTGCAGACGGCAAGCTGTATGTGTCTCCGATCATGGACTGCTTCAGCGGCGAGATTGTCGCGCTCGAGATGCGGGACAATAGGAAGAAGGAGCTGTGCATTGACACGGTGCGGCAGCTGGAGCGGATTTATCCGAGCCTAAAGGGAGCGGTGTTCCACTCAGATCGCGGGAGTCAATACACCAGCGCAGCTTTTCGCGCAGAGCTGTCTTGCTGCGGCATGATACAGAGCCTCAGCGGCACCGGACATTGCTTCGACAACGCACGGATGGAGAGCTTTTTCGCCACGCTCAAAAAAGAGAAGATCTACCAGATCGCGGCATACAAGCTGCCGAGAGAACAGGTCAAAACGATCATTTTCCGCTATGTTTTTATCTACTACAACCGCGTTAGGATCTATACGCGCAACCCGCTGGGACTGCCGCCTGTGAAGTACCGGGAGTGGATGCGGGCGCAGACGGCAGCCTGATCCGATGCCGCCGCAGTTTTCCTGCGTTCCGCTACGCTCCACTTCGGAAAACTGCGCTGTATTACCATGCTTTTCAGATTTTGGGTGTTTCCCGACTGCACATTTCTTGACATTTCCAGCGATGCGTTTTTGGGAAAGTCCTATTGTTTTCAGCGGTGCAAAATATGCACGGGCTGTGTTGCCTTTTGCATTAGCTGGATCAATAAGACTTCATTGAATATCAGTGCTGCTCTAAGCCATTTGGCTTCTGGCTCAGGGTAACACGTTTGTACTGAGGCTTCCTTACCCATGGAGTGTAGCTTATCTAATACAAAAATGCCTATTAAAAAATATTAAGTAGATTCATACATAGAAATTATCAATCGCTGTTTTTGTAGCAATATGTTGAAAACGCTAAAATATTTACGGTATAATCGCTGTCAGGATTAGATAGGAGGGGCAACCATGAAACCTGACACAGAAAAGGTCCTGAGCATCCTTGCCGTGCATGAGAACAATGCGGCAAATCTCATCGCGATTTTGCAGGATGTGCAGGCGGAGTACAACTACTTGAGCGAGGCAAACCTGACGCTCATCGCCGATGCGCTGGATATCAGCGTATCCCGCGTCTACAGCGTAGCGACGTTCTACGAGAACTTCTCGCTCGAAGCCAAAGGAAAGCACATCATCAAGGTCTGTGCCGGCACAGCCTGCCATGTGCGCAAGTCCGGCCCGATCTACGATGCGGTGTATGAGTATCTGGGTCTTTCCGGCAAGAAAAAGACCTCGGATGACGGGTTGTTCACGCTGGAGACTGTGGCGTGCCTCGGCGCGTGCGGCCTTGCGCCGGTCATGACGATCGACGGCGAGGTACACGCGAAGATGGATCCCGAAACGGCGCTTGCGCTGCTTGAGGACATTCGTGCAAGGGAGGATGCTGCAAATGCCTGAACTGACGAGAGAACGGCTTGGCGCTCTGCGCGTACAGGCCAAGGAGCTGCTCGCGGCGGACCGGCGCGAGGTCCTTGTCTGCGCGGGCACGGGCTGCATTGCGGGCGGCTCGCTGAAGATCTACGACTACCTGAAGTCCGAGTGTGAAAAGCGCGGGCTGAAAACGCGCGTCGCGCTGCGCCATGAGGGCCATGAGGGCGGAGACGACGCCATCCACTTCAAAAAGAGCGGCTGCCACGGTTTCTGCGAAATGGGGCCGCTGCTTCAGATCGAGCCGGAGGGCTTCCTTTACACGCACGTCAGGCTTGAGGACTGCGACGAGATCATTGAAAGGACCATCCTCGGCGGCGAGGCGGTCGAGCGCCTGCTCTATGAGCTCAATGGCGTGCGGTACGCCAAGCACAACGAGATCCCCTTTTACGCCAAGCAGCAGCGCGTGGTGCTGGAAAACTGCGGCACGACGGACGCCGAGGACATTGACGAATACCTTGCCCACGACGGCTACGCCGCCTTTGAAAAGGCGCTCTTTGAGATGTCCGACGAGGACATCTGCCGTGAGATCCTCGATTCCGGCCTGCGCGGCCGCGGCGGCGCGGGCTTTCCCGCGGGCAGAAAGTGGGACAGCGTCCGTCGCCAGCCCAAGGGCAAGAAGTATGTGGTCTGCAACGGCGACGAGGGCGACCCCGGCGCGTTTATGGACGGCTCCGTTATGGAAGGCGACCCCTTCAAGCTCATCGAGGGCATGATGATTGCCGCTTACGCCGTCCGTGCGGAAAACGGATACATCTACGTCCGCGCGGAATACCCCATGTCCGTGGCACGGCTGCGCAACGCCATTGCCCAGCTGGAGGAACGGGGACTGCTGGGTGACAACATCCTCGGCTCCGACTTCTCCTTCCATATGCACATCAACCGGGGCGCAGGCGCGTTCGTCTGCGGCGAAGGCTCCGCACTGACCGCTTCCATCGAGGGCAGCCGCGGCATGCCCAGAACCAAGCCCCCCAGAACCGTAGAAAAGGGTCTGTGGGAGAAGCCCACGGTGCTGAACAACGTGGAAACCTATGCCAACGTCCCCAAGATCATTCTGCAGGGCGCGGACTGGTTTAAGTCCATCGGCACCCCCAGCAGCCCCGGCACCAAAGCCTTTGCCCTGACCGGCAATGTGGTAAATACCGGTCTGATTGAGGTTCCCATGGGAATTACCCTTCGCGAAGTTATCTTTGACATCGGCGACCGGCAACCATTTCTACACGCTGGCGGGCACGGGCTATGTGATTGGTGGGCCCTCCGGCGGTTGCCTGGTGGAAAGTCAGTTGGACAGCCCCATGGACTTTGATTCCCTCACCAAAATCGGCGCGATGATCGGCTCCGGCGGTCTGGTGGTCATGGACAAGGACACCTGCATGGTAGAGGTTGCCCGGTTTTTCATGAGCTTTACCCAGCGGGAGAGCTGCGGAAAATGCGTTCCCTGCCGCGAGGGCACTCGCCGGATGCTGGAGGTTTTGGAACGAATCGTCGCCGGGAACGGCAGTCTTTCTGACCTGGACGAGCTGGAAGAGCTGGCGGATATGATCAGCAACACCGCCCTGTGCGGTCTGGGAAAAAGCGCCGCAAAGCCCGTGGTCAGTACTCTTCGTGCGTTCCGTTCGGAGTATGAGGCACATATTGTGGACAAAACCTGTCCTTCCCACGTCTGCACCTCCCTGCGCACCTTCCATATTGATCCTGACAAATGTAAGGGTTGCTCCAAGTGTGCCCGGGGCTGTCCCGCTTCCGCCATCACCGGTCAGATCAAGCATCCGTTTTCCATTAATATCGGCAAGTGCATCAAGTGCGGCGCCTGCCTGAGCGTCTGTCCCTTCGGGGCAGTGTATGCCGAGTGAGGAGGGAATTACCATGGGATATATGATGATTGATGACCGTCGGGTGGAATTCACCGACGAAACCAACGTACTCTCTGTGATTCGCAAAGCAGGAATCGACATTCCAACCCTATGCTATCACTCCGAATTGTCCGTTTATGGCGCCTGTCGCCTGTGCACCGTGGAAACGGACACCGGAAAAACCTTTACCTCCTGCTCTGAGCGTCCCAAGGACGGTATGGTGATCTACACCAACACCCCCAGGCTCATGAAATACCGGAAACTAATTCTGGAGCTGCTGCTGGCTGCCCACGACCGGGACTGCACCACCTGCATTAAGAGCCGTGAGTGCCATCTTCAGGATTTGGCACACCGGCTGGGCGTTACCACAATCCGCTTCGAAAACACAAAAAAGAAGCAGCCCGTAGATCTCAGCTCTCCTTCCATCGTCCGGGATCCCAATAAATGCATTCTCTGCGGCGACTGTGTGAGAATGTGCGCCGATGTGCAGGGAGTCAATGCCATTGATTTTGCTTATCGCGGCACCGAAACCCTGGTAACGCCTGCATTCAATAAAACCATTGCCGAAACCGACTGTGTGGGCTGCGGTCAGTGCCGGGTAGTATGCCCCACCGGCGCCATCAGCATTAACACCAATATTAACCCGGTATTCGAAGTGCTCTCAGACCGGAACGCCAAGGTCATCGCTCAGATTGCCCCTGCGGTCCGTGTGGCAGTAGGCGAGGCGTTCGGGCTCCCCGAGGAAGAAAGGCAGCGCATCAACGCGATTTTCGCGGAAGCGTTTGCCGGAATTGAATAGCGCAATCATCAAAACAACAGGAGGAAAAGAAGATGAACGGAAAACGATTTTTCATTATGCTGCTGGCGGTTCTGACGGCGCTCGCTTCGCTGTCCGCATTGGCGGAGGGTTC
>OLPA01003279.1_pt1 | contig 11150 bp, 9 predicted proteins | sample 1672811 | NCBI WGS metagenome assembly OLPA01 (sample SAMEA3136726, study PRJEB25190) | human gut metagenome | biome: human gut; feature: human-associated habitat; material: faeces | place: Austria | collected 2013
ACATCCATGGCCTTGCCGGACTGGCCGAAGCAGTCCTGCACGCCAATCTTTTTGAAAGTACATGCCACGCCGCTGCTCAGAAGCACGTCGGCCACGGCATCGCCCAGGCCGCCGATGACGGAATGCTCCTCCACCGTATAGACGCGCTTGCACTTGGCCGCATAGGTGCGCACCAGCTCAGCGTCAATGGGCTTGATGGTATGCAGGTTGACGATGGCGGGATGCATGCCCTTTTCCTTGAGCAGCTCCACCGCCTTGAGGCACTCGCTGACCATGAGGCCGCAGGTGAAGATCACCGCGTCGCTGCCGTCCATCAGCACGTTGCCCTTGCCGATGGTGAAGGGCATGGGATCAAGCACAGGCGTCGCCAGGCGCGCCAGGCGCAGATACACCGGGCCGTCCATCTCGGCGGCGGCCTTCACGGCCTGATAGGTCTCGTTGGCGTCGCAGGGGCAGATGACGGTCATGCCGGGCAGCACGCGCATGAGGGCGATGTCCTCGATGGCCTGATGGCTGCCGCCGTCCTCGCCCACGCTCAGGCCCGCATGGGTGAAGGCCAGCTTGACATTGAAATGCGGATAGCACACGCCGTTGCGAATCTGGTCGTAGCTGCGTCCGGCGAACACAGCAAACGTGGAGCAGAACGGAATCAGGCCCATGCGGGACATGCCGGCCGCCATATCCACCATGTTGGCTTCGGCGATGCCCACATCAAAATGCCGGTTTGGAAATTCCTTGGCAAAGGTCATCGTCATCGTGGCGTTGGCAAGGTCCGCGTCCAGCACCACAATCTTGTCATTTTCATGGCCCAACTTGACCAGCGCCTCGCCGTAGGCCGCGCGGGTGGCTTTTGTTTCACTCATGGTTCAACCCTCCAGTTCTTTGAGCGCTTCGACACGCTGCTGTTCGTTGGGGGCCTTGCCATGCCAGCCCACCTGATCTTCCATGAAGCTGATGCCCTTGCCCTTGTGCGTATGGCACAGAATCAGCGTGGGCTTGCCCTTCATCGGAGGGATTTTCAGCGCCGCGATCACGGCTTCGATATCGTTGCCGTCCTCAAGCTCGATCACATGGTAGCCAAAGGCGGTGAACTTGGCGTTCAGGTCGCCCAGGCTCATCACCTCATCGTTGCTGCCGTCGATCTGAAGGCCGTTGTTGTCCACCAGCACGGTCAGGTTGTCCAGGCCGTAATGCGCCGCAGCCATGGAGGCCTCCCACACCAGGCCCTCCTGTAGTTCGCCGTCGCCGCAGATGGTGTACACGTGGCAGGGGTTGCCCGTGGTCTTGGCGCCCAGCGCCATGCCCACGGCAATCGAAATGCCCTGACCCAACGATCCCGTCGAAGCGTCCACGCCGGGGCACTTCTTGGCGTCGGGATGGCCCTGCAGGATGCTGTGCAGCTGGCGGAAATTCTTGAACTCTTCGGTGCTGAAGTATCCCTTTTCTCCCAGCACGCCGTAGAGCGCGGGCGCCGCATGTCCCTTGGAGAGCACCAGACGGTCCCTGGCCGGATCAGAGGGGTTCTTCGGATCGACGTTCATCACGTCAAAGTACAGCGCCACCAGCATTTCCGTGGCCGAAAGCGAGCCGCCCGGATGGCCGGAGCCCGCGTTGGCCGTCATGTTGATGATGTCGCGCCGCACCTGGGTACAGATGTTTTTAAGGGCTGGCGTATCCATACTACACAGTACCTCCCATGCTGATGTTCCTGTTCCCCCGGCGAGGGGGATTTGCTTGTGTAACACGTCAGAGAATCGTGCCATTTACTATACCACAGTGCAGAATGATTGTCAATTCTAGGCTGTAGGGGAGGATGGTGCAACGGCTGTAGAAGAGGAGGATGATGCAATAGGAAGAAGGACGCAGGTCAAAATGAAACCAGAAACAAATGGTGCGGGGCTGTCGCGCAGGCCCCGCACCCGGAAGGTTGAGAGTATCATTAGGGTTATTCTTTGACGGCGCCGCTGGCCATGCCCTTGACCAGAAATCGGGATACGCAGGCGGTGAAGATCACCATGGGCACGATCATCAGCACCGCATAGGCCCCCAGCTGGCCCCACAGGATGCCGTCGTCGGTTTTTACCTGAGCAGAAAGGACCGGAAGCGTTGCCGCATCTGTCATGGTCAGCGCCATGGGGATCGTCAGGTTGTTCCAGGACAGAGAGAAGGAGAAGATGCTTGTGGCCGCTATACCTGGCGCCGTCAGCGGCAGAATGACACGGCGGAAGGCCTGAAAGCGCGTGCAACCGTCAATGGCCGCAGCTTCTTCAAGGTTTTCCGGAATGCCCTTAAAGAAACCCTGCAGCAGCCACGTAGAAAGGGGAATATCCAGCGCAATGAACGGCAGGATCAGACCGGTGAGCTTATCATACAGCCCCAAGCGGGACCACAGCATGTACAGCGGTACCACAATGGCGATAGGAGGAATCATGCGCATCCCAAGGATCAGGTAATTGATGCCCATCCTGTGCCGCACGCGCAGCCGGGCCAGCGAATAGGCCGCCAGACACGACAGCGCAAGCGCCGCGGATACGCTGACGAGCGTGACGATCACCGAGTTTTTCAGCACGGCCGTAAACGGCAGATAATTGACTTGGCCGGTGAAAATCTGGGCGTAGTTCTCCAGTGTGGGCTGAAAAAACAGCGTGTTTTTGGTTGCGTCGGCGGCGGAGCGAAACGAGAGCTGCGCGATGTAGAGAATAGGCAGCAGCACCGCTGCACAAAGCAAAAGGGAAACTGTCACGTGATAGAGCGAAGCGAGTTTTTTTCTCACGGCGACCCCCTCTTTTATCAGATGATCACATTGCGACTTTTTAGCAACTCCTGCAGCTCGCCCACAGGAACGTCCTGTACGGCAATATCGCGCAGGGCGGCCATAGCCGCAGCAGCTCCGGCGGCTTCACCGGTTACCATGCAAACGGGCTCGCCGCGTACGGAACCCAGCGCGTCACGGTCCACGGAGATACAGCGCCCGCCTACCACCAGATTGCCAACCTTCGGGGAGATCAGCGCGCGGTAGGGAATATCCGCACCGATGGGATTGGGGGCCTCGGTCCATTTGCGGCCGCCGGAGATTTCGTCCTGCTTGCCACCACCGGTGGAATGCACGTTCATGGCGCGGCCCGTGCGGCCGATGCTGTCCTCAAAATGGGCGTTGGTCATGATATCCTTATGACAGAAGGTATATACGCCGTCCAGACGGCGGCTTTCCCTGGTCCCAAGCTGTGAGGCTGTATAGAGGCAGTAGCAGTTCTCGAAGCCGGGCACGTACTTTCGCATGAAAGCCAGGATGCCAGGAAGCTGGTTGGTACGAATGTCCATCTCCGCCCGGCTCCAGTCGTCGCCGTTGGTCAGGTCGATGCCATACGCCATATCCACCAGCAGCTTGCAGGTATTGGCGGGAAGAACGCTGGTCTGAATGTCGAAAATAGGAATGGCAATTTCGTTTTCACAGCCCAGGGGCATGGGATAGACGTGATCCTTGCCCGCACTTACCAAAAGTTTGTGCAGGCCCATGAGCGCGATGGGCGCACCCGCATCAAACAGCTTCTGCCATTTTTCGGGATCACCGATGTCCAGATCATCCGGGTTTTGCTTGTAATAATCCAGAAGCTTTTGCAGATTCACATCTCCCAGGACCATATAGATGGTCAGCGGCATGCAACGGCGGTTTTCGTCCGTCCCCATGTGGAAGCCGGCACCCGACCATTCAATCAGGTCACCGTCGCCGGAAGCATCGACAAAGGCTTTCGCATAGATATGCGTTTCGCCGGACTTGTTGGCCACCTTGATATATTCAATCCGGTTGTGGTCCATTTCCAGACCAAAGGCGATGGAATCCAGCAGGACGTCCACGCCGCTTTCCTGACACATTTTGAAGAGAATGGGAATCAGCGCTTCGGGGTCAAACTCCACGCGCATGGGCGGATCGTCGATATCCGTATAGGCGGCGCCCGCCTCCTTCAGACGGTTGCACATCTCTAGAGCGATGCCTTTCACCACCAACGGCGTATGCTTGTCGGTCATCAGCATGGAGCCGGGTCCCTTGGAATAATGCCCCTGATGGACGCGCATGCCGTGAAAGCCAGTGACCAGCCCGCCGGTCATCATGCCGCCCAGATAGGAGTGCTTCTCGATGATGAGCGTTTTGGCCCCGCTGCGGGCGGAGGCCAGGGCGGCGCCAATTCCTGCGGGGCCGCTCCCTACCACGACTACGTCATATGTTTTGATACCTACAGACATGTTATTTTTCCCCTTTCATCGTCAGTTTTGTGTATAGCACGCTCAGACAGAAGGTAATCACGATGAGCAACCAGCTAAGCGCAGATGCATAGCCGACATTGTATTTTGTGAACGCTTCCTTATAGAGCTCCAGCGCATAGAATTGCGTATAGTTGGCCGGTCCGCCGCCGGTAAGCACATAAGCGATGGGAAAATTGCGTAGGGCGAAGGTGGTACGGAAGATGAGAGCGACCAGCAGCACGGGTTTGATCAGCGGAATGGTGATGCGTGTGGCGCGCTGCCAGGCATTGGCGCCATCGATGACCGAAGCCTCCATGATGTCTACGGAGACGCTTTGCAGACCTGCCAGCACATTCAACACCACAAAGGAAGTGTTGATCCATACATCGACCACAAGCACGGAGGTAAAAGCCCAGTCCTTGCCCAGCCAAACCTGCCTGGCGCCGTTGCCGAATACCGCTGCCAGCACTTCGTTGACAATGCCACGGTCATAGTTAAGCATCAGCTTAAACACCAGTGCAATAACGGTAGGAGAAAGCATCATGGGAAGCAGTACCACAACGCGCACAAACTTGCAGCCTCTGAAATCCGTATTGAGGAACATGGCGATCAGAAACCCCAGCAGCATTTCGATGCCCACGCTCAGAACGGTAAACTTGAGCGTAAGCCATATGGAATGCCATACCTCGGTGTCCTGAAAAATCTGTATATAGTTATCCAGCCCAAGCCAGTGGATACGGCGCGGAACCAGGTTCCAGCGCATTAGGCTGGCCACCACGCTGAAGCCCAGCGGCACAAGCAGTACGGCACCCAGCATGAAAAACGCGGGGTAAATATACCGCATGGCATAGCGGTGATCGGAGAGCATACGCCGGTTTCGCATAATGTTTCCCTTTCAGAGTCGTATATGCGGACGCGCCAGGCGGGGAATACCCCCGCCCGAAGGCGCTTTCCGCGGTCGGAGGTTCGCGCTTTTATCGATAGGACTCCAGAATATCCAGGCAGTTTTGCTCGCAGGCAGCTAGGGCATCTTCCACCGTCATGTCGCCCAGACAGGCTAGCTTGATGTACAGGGCGATCTCCTCCTGAATGTCGTTAAAGTATACCTTCTGGGGACGGGGCGTAGAGACTTCCAGCGCCAGATTCATGTTTTCCGCCTGCGGAATGACCGCCAGATATTCGGGCGCGTCATAGATGTCGGCGATGGTGGGAGAATTGCTGTTTTCCGTAGCCAGACGCAGCTGTTCGTCATAGGACCCGATAAACTCCACAAAGGCTTGCGCCGCTTCTTTATTGGAGGAATACCTGCTGATGCCAACGGCCCAACCGTCTACGCAGGCGACGCCGCTTTCCAAAGAGCCGTCTTCGGGGCCGGGCATAAAGGGCAGCACGGCCCATTTGCCATAGCCGTCGCTATCTTCTACGTTGACGGAGGGATAGCGGCTCGTCCACAGCAGGCCCATATCCGCCTGGCCGGCTTTCATGGAGTCCACCTGCTCGTTGAAAGAATAGTTCAGCACATCGGGCGGACAGCAGTCCTGCACAAATTTCACGAACATTTTGGTGGCTGCAATGGCCTCGGGACGGGTCAATCCCAAACCATCCTCTGTTTCATTCACGATATAACCGCCGTAACAAATCAGATATTCATACCAGGCTTTAACTACGTTGCTGGGTTCGACCAACCCCATGGACCAGCCATATTTGCTGTTTTCCTTGTCGGTCATCTTCAGAGCCAGCTGATATACGTCCTCCCAGGTGCGGAGGCTGGCGGGGTCCACGCCGAGCTCTTCCAGAACGTCCTCGCGATAGGTGATCACGTCGCCTCCCATGCGCACAGGAATACCATAGATCACCCCGTCGACGGCAAAGGTGTTCAGCATGCCCGGTATGAAAGCGTCCAGCATGGACTGGTCCAGCTCCAGGGGCTCCAGATAATCCTTGAGGAGGGGGACCCAGGGGTCATTGATGGCTACGATATCAATGTCGTCCGTTCCGTTGGAAAGGGAGAGAATCTGCTTTTCATACACTTCATTGAGGGAGAAGAGCAGGACCTCGGCCTCGATGCCCGTTTCGGCGGTGAAGCGTTCAGCGGCGGCTGCAATGGCTGCGCCGGAACCGCCTGCACTGAAGAGCATGGTGATCTTTTGTGGCTCACTCTCTGCAATAGAACCGATGGGAAGCATGGCCAAAAGCATCATGAGAATCAGGAAATGGATAATGGCGCGGACGGCAACAGGGGTACGCTTCATAACTTTCATTCCTTTCTTCGTTTTTCTCCAAGCGGCGTTCAGCCTGTGCCTTTATGATAAAACAAAGCCATCAGAAAGGAGGAACAAATTAGCGCCCTTTCTGCGAGGAAGGGAACAGATTCTAACTTTTTTTGATGGATGAAGAAAGGGAAGCGCGTGGAATCACAGCTCAACAATATCGTCGGGATTGGATTTTTCCGTGCGTATGGCCAGAATTTCGCCGGAGGGGATCTGGTTGCGGCGGCGATATTCCGAGGGCGTTACGCCTTCGTGCTCACGGAAGCAGCGGGAAAAGTGCTGTCGGCTGGAAAAGCCGCATTCCAGCGCGATCTCGATAATGGGAAACGATGTGCTGCACAGCAGCCGGCGCGCCTTTCGCACCCGATACTGGACCAGGTATTCCATCAGGCTCATATGCATGCGCTCCTTAAAGATGCGCTGCAAGTAAGCGGGATGAAGCCCCACCTCGTTGGCAACGTCCGCCACATGCACCACCTCGGTACAGTGTCCTTTCAAATATGCGATGGCACAGTTAACATAACGATCGTAACGAGGCTCTATGTTCTGCTGGCATAAATACGCAATTTCAACCAGCATTGTCTGAAGCATCAGCTTTGGTACGGCTGAGAGATCTGGCTTTTTCCTGCAAAAATCAAAGCAGAGCAGCACTTCGGTAAGGGTGTTAATCAGCATGGCGTTCAGATCTGCCGCATGCACAAACAACGTGGGATTGCAAAGCATCTGATAGGCTGATTCGCTGATTTCCCTAAGCTGTCGCAGCGATAAAATGGCTTCTTCCTCTCCACAGGGATAGAGCATCAGATGCACCATGTGGCAGTGATCCACTTCACTGATGGATAAACGGTGAGGTTCCAGAGAAGACAGAAAGACAAATTCGCCGGGATTCAAATCAATTCTGGTCGGTTTGCGCCCGTGCATCAGCACTACGTGAGCGCTGCCGGAGATAATGTAAAACAAGCTCCACCCCCGGTGCTTGTGGATGCGTTTATCATACAATCTTCGTTTGCATTTGCAGCAAAAAAGAAGTTTGAGAAATCCCAATTCGTTCATTTATGATTCCTCCAAAGAAGCCGTGCAGATGATGCGCTGCGGGATGACTTTCATATGAAAACAGGCAAATGCTATGCTTGGAGACGTGCTTCACGACAGGCTGATGACGCTTGGTTCTGCTATTATACCATCGGTGCTTCGCATCTTCAACCCAATGTATGAATGTGGAAAGTCCAAAAGATTCATTTTAGCCTGCGTTCTTCTCCCTATTTTGGCATGCGTCCTTCCCCCTATTGATTATTCCCCGCATTCCAGCGTATAATATCATCGGTATATTTTGCAAGCGCATTTTGCTTCGGGCGAAGCGAAGCCGCGCCATCTGACGAGACGGGGGATCAAGGATGACCGTACCGCATATCCGGGACTATCAGGGCAAGCACATCCACATGATCGGCATCGGTGGGTCCAGCATGAGCGGGCTGGCGCAGATGCTCCAGGAAAAGGGCTACATCGTTTCCGGGTCGGACAATCTGGAAACCTATACGACCCGGCATCTGCGGGACGACCTGCACATTCCCGTCACCATCGGCCACCGCGCCGAAAACGTGCACGGCGCGGACCTGGTGGTCTATACCGTGGCCATTTTGCCCGACAACCCCGAGCGCGTGGAGCTGGAGCGCCTGGGCCTGCCGTCCATCGAGCGGGCCACGCTGCTGGGTCAGCTGATGGAGGGGTTTGATACCGCCATCGGCGTGTGCGGCGCCCACGGCAAGACCACCACCACCTCCATGCTCTCCCAGGTGCTCATGGAATGCGGCATGGACCCCTCCATCCACATCGGCGGGTCGCTGGACTTCATCGGCGGCAGCACGCGCATCGGAAGGAGCGGTATGTTCGTGGCCGAGGCGTGCGAGTTCAACGCCAGCTTCCTCCACCTGCGCCCCACCGTGGCCGTGGTCCTCAACATCGACGCCGACCACCTCGATTTCTACCGCGACATCGACCATATCGAGGAAACCTTCGGCAAGTTCCTCGCTCTCCTGCCCCCCGACGGCACCGCCATCGGAAACGGTGATGATCCGCGCATCCTGCGCCTGTTCTCCGCGCTGTCCGTGCGGCGGCTCACCTTCGGCCTGGGGGCGGCGTGCGACTACACGCCGGGCCGCCTGACCTATGACGAATTCGGCCACGCCAGCTTTGACCTGTGCTTCCATGGCGATGTGCTGGGGCATATCGCCCTTGAGGTGCCGGGCGAGTTCCAGCTCTATAACGCCCTGGCCGCGCTGGCCTGCGCCCACAGCCAGGGCGCGGACATGGCCATGGCCTGCCATGCCATGAACGAGTTCAAGGGCGCGCACCGTCGCTTTGAGCTCACCGGCGTGGTGGAGGGCGTCAAGCTCTACCACGACTACGGCCACAACCCCACCGAGATGCGCAACGTCCTCTCCGTGGCCCGCCTTCAGCCGCACGGCCGCCTGTGGGCCGTGATGCAGCCGCACACCTACAGCCGCGTCAAGCGCCTCTTTGACGACTACCTCACCTGCACCCAGGCCGCCGACTTCACGCTGGTCACCGACATCTACGCCGCGCGCGAGAAGGACCCCGGCGATATCAAGGCCAGCCAGATCGTCGAGGGCATGCGCGCCCATGGCGTCAATGCCGTGCACACCCCCACCTTCGACGATACCGAAGCCTACCTCCGCGCCCACTGGCAGCCCGGCGACCTGGTGCTCACCATGGGCTGCGGCAACATCAACCAGCTCAACGACCAGATCTGGGAACACGAACAAGCAAAGGAGACAAACGCCAAATGCTGACCCTCACCGACATCTCCCTCCAGTTTGCCGGCGATCTGCTCTACAAGCACGTCGATCTCATCTTCCAGCCCGACCACTGCTACGGCATCATCGGCGCCAACGGCGCGGGCAAATCCACGCTGCTGCGCATCATCTCCGGCGAGCTTGCGCCCACCACGGGCAGCGTGTCCATGCGCAAGGAGGACCGCATGAGCGTGCTGGAGCAGGACCACTTCAAGTACGACGCCTTCCCCGTGATGGACACCGTCATCATGGGCAACCGCCGCCTCTACGACATCATGAAGGAAAAGGACGCGCTCTATGCCAAGCCGGATTTCAGCGACGCCGACGGCGAGCGCGCGGCGGAGCTGGAGGGCGAGTTTGCCGAGATGAACGGCTGGGACGCCGAAACCGAGGCGGCCCAGCTTCTCAACGGCATCGGCATCCCCACCGGGCTGCACTACGCCCAGATGGCCAGCCTCGACGGCCGCCAGAAGGTGAAGGTGCTGCTGGCGCAGGCGCTGTTCGGCCACCCCAACATCATTCTGCTGGACGAGCCCACCAACGGCCTGGACGTGGAGAGCACCGAATGGCTGGAGGACTTTCTGGTGGACTGCGACGCCATCGTGATCGTCGTCAGCCATGACCGCCACTTCCTCAACGCCGTGTGCACCAACATCGTGGACGTCGATCACGAGACGTGCAAGATGTACGCCGGCAACTACGATTTCTGGTACGAGTCCTCCACGCTCATGCAGCAGCTCATCCGCAACCAGAATAAGAAGCGCGAGGAAAAGATCAAGGATCTGCAGGAGTTCATCCGCCGTTTCAGCGCCAACAAGTCCAAGAGCCGTCAGGCCACCAGCCGCAAAAAGGTGCTCGACTCCATCCAGCTGGAGCAGATGCCCGCCTCCAGCCGAAAGTACCCCTTCGTGGGCTTTGAGCCCGAGCGCGAGGCCGGCAAGGACATCCTCTTCGTGGACGGCATCAGCAAGACCATCGACGGGGTCAAGGTGCTCGACAACGTCAGCTTCACCGTCAAAAAGGGCGACAAGATCGCCTTTGTGGGCGACAACGAGGCGGGCGCAACGGCGCTGTTCCGCATTCTGGTGGGCGAGCTCAACCCCGACGAGGGCAACTTCCGCTGGGGCGTGACGATCTCCCAGAGCTATTTCCCCAAGGACAACACGCGCTTTTTCCAGGACTTTGACGGCACGCTCATCGAATGGCTCAGCCAGTTCTCCCACGACACCACCGAAACCTATCTGCGCGGCTTCCTGGGCCGCATGCTCTTCAGCGGCGACGACGTCTACAAGCCCGCCAAGGTGCTCTCCGGCGGCGAGAAGGTGCGCTGCATGCTCAGCCGCCTGATGATGAGCAAGGCCAACGCCCTGATTCTGGACCAGCCCACCGACCACCTCGACCTGGAGAGCATCACGGCGCTGTCCAACGGCCTGCAGGCCTATCCGGGCAACCTGTTCTTCGCCTCGCACGACCATCAGTTCATCGATGAGATCGCCAACCGCATCATCGAGTTCCCCCTGGGCAAGTCCGGCTGTCTGGATTACGAGGGCAACTTCGAGGACTTCCTGCAGTGGAAGCGGGGGCGCGCATGAGCGGGCCCAGGCCGGGCGTGTACCGGCATTTCAAGGGCAACCTCTACCAGCTGATCTGCACCGCCATTCACTCCGAAACGCTGGAGCGCATGGCCGTCTACCGCCAGCTCTACGGCGACCGTGCCGTGTGGGTACGTCCGCTGTCCATGTGGGATGAGCGGGTGGAGCGCGACGGCTATTGCGGCCCGCGCTTTACCTGGGTGCGCGAGGAGGAATAAAAAAAGTCCGTCCCG
>OLPA01003284.1_pt1 | contig 11142 bp, 7 predicted proteins | sample 1672811 | NCBI WGS metagenome assembly OLPA01 (sample SAMEA3136726, study PRJEB25190) | human gut metagenome | biome: human gut; feature: human-associated habitat; material: faeces | place: Austria | collected 2013
CTGCTGGCGGGCGCTGGCGCGGCGGTGATAATCGGTTTATGTAACGGCGTATTGATTGCTGGTATTCGAGTGTCGCCAATTCTTGCAACGCTTGGGATGATGACGTTGCTCAAAGGGGTAAATATTCTGGTGACAGGCGGTAGCGCCATTGCCAATTATCCCTCATGGGTGCTGTGGTTGAATCATGCACAGTGGTTCGGTATTCCGCTACCGATGTGGTTGTTTACCGCAGTGTCGCTAGGGCTGTGGATATTGCTGGAGAAAACGCCGCTCGGTAAATCCATTTATCTGATTGGTTCTAACGAACGAGCAACACTTTACTCCGGCATTAACACTCGTCGGGTGCTGATTTGGGTGTATGTCATTTCCGCCTTGCTTTGTGCGGTAGCGGCATTTTTGATGATGTCGAAACTCAACTCGGCTAAGGCCTCTTATGGCGAATCGTACTTGCTGGTGTCAATCCTCGCGGCAGTACTCGGCGGGGTTAATCCGGACGGCGGCAGCGGGCGGATAATTGGTATGGTGCTGGCGCTGTTTCTTCTGCAAATTATTGAAAGCGGCTTCAATATTCTCGGTATAAGCCCCTACCTGACGATGGCCTTATGGGGAACGTTGCTGCTCTGTTTCATTCAGGCTCGCGGCATGTTGGGGCTGGATCGGGTGGTTTAAATATTGGCTATATTCAATGGACGCGTTTTGCCGCGATGACATATCAGGCATCGCCAAATACACATAGCTAATCAGGAGTAAACACAATGAAGATCAAAGCTGTTGGTGCATATTCCGCTAAACAACCACTTGAATCGATGGATATCACCCGGCGTGAACCGGGACCGCATGATGTCAAAATTGAAATCGCTTACTGTGGCGTCTGCCATTCCGATCTCCACCAGGTCCGTTCCGAGTGGGCGGGGACGGTTTACCCCTGCGTGCCGGGTCATGAAATTGTGGGGCGTGTGGTAGCCGTTGGTGATCAGGTAGAAAAACATGCGCCGGGCGATCTGGTCGGTGTCGGCTGCATTGTCGACAGTTGTAAACATTGCGAAGAGTGTGAAGACGGGCTGGAAAACTACTGTGATCACATGACCGGCACCTATAACTCGCCGACGCCGGACGAACCGGGCCATACTCTGGGCGGCTACTCACAACAGATCGTCGTTCATGAGCGATATGTTCTGCGTATTCGTCACCCGCAAGAGCAGCTGGCGGCGGTGGCTCCTTTGTTGTGTGCAGGGATCACCACGTATTCGCCGCTACGTCACTGGCAGGCCGGGCCGGGTAAAAAAGTGGGCGTGGTCGGCATCGGCGGTCTGGGACATATGGGGATTAAGCTGGCCCACGCGATGGGGGCGCATGTGGTGGCATTTACCACTTCTGAGTCAAAACGCGAAGCGGCAAAAGCCCTGGGGGCCGATGAAGTTGTTAACTCACGCAATGCCGATGAGATGGCGGCTCATCTCAAGAGTTTCGATTTCATTTTGAATACAGTAGCTGCGCCACATAATCTCGACGATTTTACCACCTTGCTGAAGCGTGATGGCACCATGACGCTGGTTGGTGCGCCTGCGACACCGCATAAATCGCCGGAAGTTTTCAACCTGATCATGAAACGCCGTGCGATAGCCGGTTCTATGATTGGCGGCATTCCAGAAACTCAGGAGATGCTCGATTTTTGCGCCGAACATGGCATCGTGGCTGATATAGAGATGATTCGGGCCGATCAAATTAATGAAGCCTATGAGCGAATGCTGCGTGGTGATGTGAAATATCGTTTTGTTATCGATAATCGCACACTAACAGACTGAAAAAATTAATAAATACCCTGTGGTTTAACATATTAACTTCGCTCTCCACTTAACTTTTTAGTTAAGGAGAGCGAAATAATATCAAAGTAGCAGTAAAACCTATAACGTAAATTCAAATTGTTAAATTAACTCCCTCCAGTACACAATACTTCACACGTTAGTTATGAGCGATTTCTGATAGTGTCTGGTTTAATCAGAGCTTTATTATCTGCGACGTTTATTTTTATTTAAGAGAGATCGCGATGATATCATTAAAAGCTCCGCACAATAATTTGATGCCATATACGCAACAAAGCATACTTAATACAGTAAAAAACAATCAGTTACCAGAGGATATCAAAAGCTCCCTGGTTTCCTGTGTCGATATATTCAAGGTTTTGATTAAACAATATTATGATTATCCTTATGATTGTCGTGATGATTTAGTCGATGACGACAAACTCATTCATCTCATGGCTGCTGTACGAGACTGTGAGTGGTCAGACGATAACGCACTCACTATAAATGTGCAGTTTAATGATTTCCCTGGATTTTATGACTGGATGGATTACCCTGATCACCCGGTTAAGTTTGTTTTTCGCATACTTGAAAATCAAAAAGGGACAGTTTGGGTATATGACCAGGACGATGCGTTTCTTGATATTAAAGCAAACGTGCAGGCTGGACGCTTTACCGGGCTTAAGAAATTAGTGCAGTTTATCGATTCAGTGCGAACAGATTGCAAATGTATTCTTCTTGAACACCATATGCCTTTGCTGAGACTTTTCCCTAAAGGGAAAGAGTGTATGCATGTGGAAAAATGGCTTCGCGAAATGTCGTCTATTCCGGAGACCGACGCACCCATTAAGCAGGCGCTTGCGCATGGATTATTATTACACTTAAAAAATATCTACCCTGTTTTTCCTGAATCACTGGTGATGTTATTGCTCTCTGTTCTGGACGTAAAAACATACAGAGATGATGCGCGATTAAATCAATGGATATCTAATAGAGTCCAGGAATTAGGTGACAGATATTATCCTGTAAATAAGCACGTTAAAATCCGCTACACTCTTTAGTTCAGAAAGGGTTCCACCTGCGAGTTGTTATTCCACCAGAGAGTGAATCGCAAAGCAGGTAATCATTTCATCTGTATATCCGTATGCCAAATGGCATTCCACCGCCTTTTTCGCCGATATTTTGTTGTGATCGGCGACGCTTCGCTTAAAAAAGCACCAGTAGTGGTTTCGCAGCTATATGGTGTATAAAAAATGTTCTCATACAGATGTTTTGTGAATGTGTGGGTTGACATTCATATGAAAAAAATCATAATTCCATCATGTTTGTGTGGGGTCTTTTCTGTATCTTACGCATCGCACTCAAGCCTGACAGAAAATATGCTGTAAGGCTCATATCAAAAACCGCCATTAGCTCATCAGGAAGAGCAGACGACAACCAGGATTGTTGTATGGTACGGGGTTCGAGGCCTCGATGGCGGTCCAACTTTTCATAACTCTTCTGAATCAGATCCCCTTATTATCATCCCTGCAAAGTGGAACATTGCCATTGTTTGGCTATTCAGGACGGGTCAGAGCAATGAAAAAAGCCCACACAGGGGAGAGTGGGCTGAAATGGGAAGCTAAAGACTCAAGTAAACTTATCGGAAATAAGGACCACGCATTACGGGGGCTATCATCGCCGATGGTCGGGATTCGGCAAATCAGGTTGATTACGTAGAGAGTAAATTATCTGCTCACCGCTGCGTCACCCCTTCGTAAATCAGGCGTAGCGCGAATACACCAATAATTGCACCAATAACCCGACTGGCAACGCGTTGCATACGCCCATAAGCACGACGCACTGCGGGCAAAGAAAACGCCTGACTAAGAAAGACTCGCCAGATAATTGATGCGAGCACAATCCCCGCCCAGGCCATTAAACGTGCCCATGTTGGTGTTTCGGCATGTAATGTTACTGAGAAAATACTGATAAAAAATAAAACGGTTTGCGGGTTAGAGAGATCGGTAATTAATCCACGGCGAAAAAAGACATACCAGGGGGCGCTAATCGGTTGTTGTAGTGTGCTCATTTGCGGTGTTGACTGGCGGCGCATGCTGCACCACGCAAACCATAAGAGATAAGCGCCGCCGACGATTCTGATAAGCGAAAAAATCTCCTCGCACTGCGTAATTAACGTCGCCAAACCAAACAAACCCAACCCGGAATAAAACGCATCGCCCAGCGCCACGCCCAGTCCGGTCAGCACTCCTGCGCGTCGACCGGAAGCCAGGCTGGTTTGTACTACCACAAAGAGATTGGCTCCCGGATTAAAAAAAGTAATCACGAACAGTCCTACGGTCAGGTAAACGGCATGCAAAGGATCCATAGTGATTTCATCCATAAATAAGTGAACTAACTGCATCATATTTCTACCAAAAATAATCGGGTGCGAGAGAGATCACAAAGTGTCTTATTTCCGGTTACTGGCGTTTATGCCCTGACTGAACTAATTATTAATCAACCCAATAATGTGGGTGGGTGATAGTGTGATAACAACTCTGGAGCCGTAATATGAAAATAATCTCTAAAATGTTAGTCGGTGCGTTAGCGTTTGCCGTTACCAATGTCTATGCCGCTGAATTGATGACCAAAGCGGAATTTGAAAAAGTTGAATCGCAGTATGAAAAAATAGGTGATATTTCAACCAGTAATGAAATGTCGACTGCAGATGCAAAAGAAGATTTAATCAAAAAAGCCGATGAAAAAGGGGCTGATGTGTTGGTGCTGACCTCTGGTCAAACTGACAATAAGATTCACGGCACGGCAAATATTTATAAGAAGAAGTAATTCTGAAACCTATGTAAACATCCCCGATGCGTAAGTTTATCGGTGATCATCATCTATTAAAATTTATGCCGGATAAAGCGTTCGCGCTGCATTCGGCAGTTCAGCTTTTCAGCCGCCGCCAGAACGTCGTCCGGCTGATACCTAAATAATTCGCCGCTGCTGTTTTATCGCCATTAAATTTCTCCAGTGCCTGTTGTGGTGTCAGCAAGGATGAGGAGGGAATTTTCGCTGACTCGCGCGCTAGTTCCGGCAGTAGCAGCTGCAAAAATTGCGGCGTTAAATCCGGCGTCGGTTCCACACTTAAAAACAGCGCCAGTCGCTCCATCATATTGCGCAGTTCACGAATATTGCCCGGCCAGTCGTAGTGCACCAGCACGGTTTCGCTTGCCTGTAATCCCTGGCGTAATGCGGCAGAAAACGGGGCGGAGAGCGCCGCCAGAGACACTTTCAAAAAGCTTTCCGCCAGCGGCAGAATATCCGCCACCCGCTCGCGCAGTGGTGGCAATTGCAGACGCAAAATACTCAGCCGATAAAACAGATCACGGCGAAAACGTCCTTGCTGCATATCTTCTTCCAGATTGCAGTGAGTGGCGCTAATGACCCGCACATCTACCGGAACAGGCTGATGCCCGCCGACGCGGGTGACCTCTTTTTCTTCCAGCACCCGCAGCAGCCGAGTCTGCAACGGCAGCGGCATTTCGCCAATCTCATCCAGAAACAGCGTACCGCCGTGGGCAATTTCGAACAGCCCGGCGCGACCTCCACGTCGCGAGCCGGTGAACGCCCCTTCCTCATAGCCAAACAGCTCTGCTTCCAGCAGCGATTCGGCAATCGCCCCGCAGTTGACGGCAACAAACGGATGCGATTTTTTGCACTGTCGCGCATCGTGGCGGGCAAAATATTCCCGATGAATCGCCTGGGCCGCCAGCTCTTTGCCCGTCCCCGTTTCCCCTTCAATCAACACCGCCGCACTGGAGCGGGCATACAGCAAAATAGTCTGCCGTACCTGTTCCATCTGTGGTGATTGACCGAGCATATCGCCCAGCACGTAACGAGTACGCAGGGCGTTGCGGGTGGCATCGTGAGTGTTATGGCGTAACGACATGCGCGTCATATCCAGCGCATCGCTGAACGCCTGGCGTACGGTGGCGGCGGAATAAATAAAAATTCCGGTCATTCCGGCTTCTTCTGCCAGATCGGTAATCAGCCCCGCGCCGACCACCGCTTCGGTGCCGTTAGCTTTTAGCTCGTTAATCTGCCCGCGTGCGTCTTCCTCGGTAATGTAGCTACGTTGGTCGAGGCGCAAATTAAAGGTTTTTTGAAACGCCACCAGCGCCGGAATAGTTTCCTGATAAGTGACAACGCCGATAGAAGAGGTGAGTTTTCCGGCTTTTGCCAGTGCCTGTAACAGATCGTAGCCGCTCGGTTTAATCAAAATAACTGGCACTGACAGGCGGCTTTTCAGGTACGCGCCGTTAGAGCCAGCAGCGATGATGGCGTCACAGCGTTCGTTTGCCAGTTTTTTGCGGATGTAGGTCACCGCTTTTTCAAAGCCAAGCTGGATAGGGGTAATGTTCGCCAGATGATCAAACTCGAGGCTGATATCGCGAAACAGCTCGAACAGGCGCGTTACAGATACCGTCCAGATAACCGGTTTGTCGTCATTCAGCCGTGGTGGATGTGCCATAGCGCACCGCAAAGTTAAGAAACCGAATATTGGGTTTAGTCTTGTTTCATAATTGTTGCAATGAAACGCGGTGAAACATTGCCTGAAACGTTAACTGAAACGCATATTTGCGGATTACTTCATGACTTTATTTATAACAAATTGAAATTAAACATTTAATTTTATTCAGTCAATTGTGGCACACCCCTTGCTTTGTCTTTATCAACGCAAATAACAAGTTGATAACAAAGGATGGGCTATGTCTCTACACTCTCCAGGTAAAGCGTTTCGCGCTGCACTGTCTAAAGAAAATCCATTGCAGATTGTTGGCACCATTAACGCCAACCATGCGCTGTTGGCGCAGCGTGCCGGATATCAGGCAATTTATCTCTCCGGCGGTGGCGTGGCGGCAGGGTCGCTGGGGCTGCCCGATCTCGGTATTTCTACTCTTGATGACGTGCTGACAGATATTCGCCGTATCACCGACGTTTGTTCGCTGCCGCTGCTGGTGGATGCGGATATCGGTTTTGGTTCTTCTGCTTTTAACGTGGCGCGCACCGTGAAATCGATGATTAAAGCCGGTGCGGCAGGATTGCATATTGAAGATCAGGTTGGTGCGAAACGCTGCGGTCATCGTCCGAATAAAGCGATCGTCTCGAAAGAAGAGATGGTGGATCGGATCCGCGCGGCGGTGGATGCGAAAACCGATCCTGATTTTGTGATCATGGCGCGCACCGATGCGCTGGCGGTAGAGGGGCTGGATGCGGCGATTGAGCGTGCGCAGGCCTATGTTGAAGCGGGTGCCGAGATGTTGTTCCCGGAGGCGATTACCGAACTCGCCATGTACCGCCAGTTTGCCGATGCGGTGCAGGTGCCGATCCTCGCCAATATTACCGAATTTGGCGCAACACCGCTGTTTACTACCGATGAATTACGCAGTGCCCATGTTGCAATGGCGCTGTACCCGCTTTCAGCGTTTCGCGCCATGAACCGCGCCGCCGAACATGTCTACAACGTCCTGCGTCAGGAAGGCACGCAGAAAAGCGTCATCGACACCATGCAAACCCGCAACGAGCTGTACGAAAGCATCAATTACTATCAGTACGAAGAGAAGCTCGACGACCTGTTTGCCCGTAGCCAGGTGAAATAAAACACAACGAAAAATATCTCGACCCTACAAATGACGAGGACAATATGAGCGACACAACGATCCTGCAAAACAGTACCCATGTCATTAAACCGAAAAAATCGGTGGCACTTTCTGGCGTTCCGGCGGGCAATACGGCGCTCTGCACCGTGGGTAAAAGTGGCAATGATTTGCATTACCGCGGCTACGACATTCTTGATCTGGCGGAACATTGCGAATTTGAAGAAGTGGCGCATCTGCTGATCCACGGCAAACTGCCGACCCGTGACGAACTCGCCGCCTACAAAACGAAACTGAAAGCCCTGCGCGGTTTACCGGCTAACGTGCGTACTGTGCTGGAAGCCTTACCAGCGGCGTCGCACCCGATGGATGTTATGCGCACCGGCGTTTCCGCGCTCGGCTGCACACTGCCGGAAAAAGAGGGGCACACTGTATCTGGTGCGCGGGATATTGCCGACAAACTGCTGGCGTCACTTAGCTCGATTCTTCTCTACTGGTATCACTACAGCCACAACGGCGAACGCATCCAGCCGGAAACCGATGACGACTCCATCGGCGGTCACTTCCTGCATCTGCTGCACGGCGAAAAGCCATCGCAAAGCTGGGAAAAGGCGATGCATATTTCGCTGGTGCTGTACGCCGAACACGAGTTTAACGCCTCCACCTTTACCAGCCGGGTGATTGCGGGCACCGGCTCTGATATGTATTCCGCGATTATTGGCGCGATTGGTGCACTGCGCGGGCCGAAGCACGGCGGGGCGAATGAAGTGTCGCTGGAGATCCAGCAACGCTACGAAACGCCGGACGAAGCCGAAGCTGATATCCGTAAGCGGGTGGAAAACAAAGAAGTGGTCATTGGTTTTGGTCATCCGGTTTATACCATCGCCGACCCGCGTCATCAGGTGATCAAACGCGTGGCGAAGCAGCTCTCGCAGGAAGGCGGCTCGCTGAAGATGTACAACATCGCCGATCGCCTGGAAACAGTGATGTGGGAGAGCAAAAAGATGTTCCCCAATCTCGACTGGTTCTCCGCTGTTTCCTACAACATGATGGGCGTTCCTACCGAGATGTTCACCCCACTGTTTGTTATCGCCCGCGTCACCGGCTGGGCGGCGCACATTATCGAACAACGTCAGGACAACAAAATTATCCGTCCTTCCGCCAATTATGTTGGACCGGAAGACCGCCAGTTTGTCGCGCTGGATAAGCGCCAGTAAACCTCTACGAATAACAATAAGGAAACGTACCCAATGTCAGCTCAAATCAACAACATCCGCCCGGAATTTGATCGTGAAATCGTTGATATCGTCGATTACGTGATGAACTACGAAATCAGCTCCAGAGTGGCCTACGAGACCGCACATTACTGCCTGCTCGACACGCTCGGCTGCGGTCTGGAAGCTCTCGAATACCCGGCCTGTAAAAAACTGCTGGGGCCAATTGTCCCCGGCACCGTCGTACCCAACGGCGTGCGCGTCCCCGGAACTCAGTTCCAGCTCGACCCCGTCCAGGCGGCATTTAACATCGGCGCGATGATCCGTTGGCTCGATTTCAACGATACCTGGCTGGCGGCGGAGTGGGGCCATCCTTCCGACAACCTCGGCGGCATTCTGGCAACGGCGGACTGGCTTTCGCGCAACGCGGTCGCTAGCGGCAAAGCGCCGTTGACCATGAAGCAGGTGCTGACCGGAATGATCAAAGCCCATGAAATTCAGGGCTGCATCGCGCTGGAAAACTCCTTTAACCGCGTCGGCCTCGACCACGTTCTGTTAGTGAAAGTGGCTTCCACCGCCGTGGTCGCCGAAATGCTCGGCCTGACCCGCGAGGAAATTCTCAACGCCGTTTCGCTGGCGTGGGTGGACGGTCAGTCGTTGCGCACCTATCGCCATGCGCCGAACACCGGCACGCGTAAATCCTGGGCGGCGGGCGATGCCACTTCCCGCGCGGTACGTCTGGCATTGATGGCAAAAACGGGCGAAATGGGTTATCCGTCAGCCCTGACTGCGCCAGTATGGGGCTTCTACGACGTCTCCTTTAAAGGTGAGTCGTTCCGCTTCCAGCGTCCGTACGGTTCTTACGTGATGGAAAATGTGCTGTTCAAAATCTCCTTCCCGGCGGAGTTCCACTCCCAGACGGCAGTTGAAGCGGCGATGATGCTCTATGAACAGATGCAGGCAGCAGGCAAAACGGCGGCGGATATCGAAAAAGTGACCATTCGCACCCACGAAGCCTGTATTCGCATCATCGACAAAAAAGGGCCGCTCAATAACCCGGCTGACCGCGACCACTGCATTCAGTACATGGTGGCGATCCCGCTGCTGTTCGGACGCTTAACGGCGGCAGATTACGAGGACAACGTTGCGCAAGATAAACGCATCGACGCCCTGCGCGAGAAGATCAATTGCTTTGAAGATCCGGCATTTACCGCTGACTACCACGACCCGGAAAAACGTGCCATCGCCAATGCCATAACCCTTGAGTTCACCGACGGCACGCGCTTTGAAGAAGTGGTGGTGGAGTACCCCATTGGTCATGCTCGCCGCCGTCAGGATGGCATTCCGAAACTGGTCGATAAATTCAAAATCAATCTCGCGCGCCAGTTCCCGACTCGCCAGCAACAGCGCATTCTGGAGGTTTCTCTCGACAGAGCTCGCCTGGAACAGATGCCGGTCAATGAGTATCTCGACCTGTACGTCATTTAAGCAAACAGCGGTAAGGCGTAAGTTCAACAGGAGAGCATTATGTCTTTTAGCGAATTTTATCAGCGTTCGATTAACGAACCGGAGCAGTTCTGGGCCGAGCAGGCCCGGCGTATTGACTGGCAGACGCCCTTTACGCAAACGCTCGACCACAGCAACCCGCCGTTTGCCCGTTGGTTTTGTGAAGGCCGAACCAACTTGTGCCACAACGCTATCGACCGCTGGCTGGAGAAACAGCCAGAGGCGCTGGCGCTGATTGCCGTCTCTTCGGAAACAGAAGAAGAGCGCACCTTTACCTTCCGCCAGTTACATGACGAAGTGAATGCGGTGGCCTCAATGCTGCGCTCGCTGGGTGTGCAGCGCGGCGATCGGGTGCTGGTGTATATGCCGATGATTGCCGAAGCACATATTACTCTGCTGGCTTGCGCGCGCATTGGCGCTATTCACTCGGTGGTGTTTGGGGGATTTGCCTCGCACAGCGTGGCGGCGCGAATTGATGACGCTAAACCGGTGCTGATTGTCTCGGCAGATGCCGGAGCGCGCGGTGGCAAAATTATTCCGTATAAAAAATTGCTCGACGATGCGATAAGTCAGGCGCAGCATCAGCCGCGCGGTGAGGTATTCGAACAGCGTTGCCAAAACGGCTCCCACAAGATAGAGCAGCACATAATTGCCGGAAAACGGACGCAGCAGCGCAAAGCCGAGCATTGCGCCGAAGCCGTAGATGATACAGAACGGCAGATGCGCAAAGCCGCGGTTCTCCCACCGGCCCTTCTCCCGGCGTATGACGATGCACTCCATCACCCAGCCCAAAAAGCTGTAAAGGAAGAATGCGTTGATCAGCACATGGGGCGCCACAGGTGCGGTATAAAAAATCGTACCCACGTTGTCCATCCTTTCTGTTTTGCGGCATGTAGCCGCGATCGCTAATATTACAGCAGGACGCCGCAAAACGGCTTCAACAAAACCGTGCCTGCTGCGGTTTTGCATGGTTCAATG
>OLPA01003285.1_pt1 | contig 11141 bp, 8 predicted proteins | sample 1672811 | NCBI WGS metagenome assembly OLPA01 (sample SAMEA3136726, study PRJEB25190) | human gut metagenome | biome: human gut; feature: human-associated habitat; material: faeces | place: Austria | collected 2013
GAATCGATGACTCTTCCCTTCGAACGTAATAACGCGCCTGGCTCAAAGGCCAGCGTTGGGTCAGTCAGACTTCCGCTTAGCTGCGCAGGTAAGCGGGCATATAAAATGAGATCCGCCTGTTTCGCTTCACCGGTCAGCTGCAGAGACAGCTGGCTGTTATCCATGCTTAATTTTCCAGGGCCAAAATTAAGCACCGCGTTGCCCTTACCCGCTTGCCCCTGGGTCAGCACACTCAGTCGTCCGCTGACCAGAGCGTTCTCGAGCCCTGCCTGCCAGTTGTCGACTTTGACACCCAGTCTGCCACTCAAAGGAAAACCTGCATACGGCCAGCTCCAGCGACCATCGCTTACGGTCAATTGTTGACGAGTAATTTGCCACGGCAAATCGAGCAACGGATCGCCGTTATCCCGTGCCAGCACAATCAATTGCCCGCTATTTTCCTGCCAGTCCAGCTCGGCATCCACCAGTGAAGGCTCCTGCGGCAAGTTTAACGTCGCAGTAGCATGACCACTTACAGGAAGTCCATCCGGCACTAGCGGCATAGTAAATTCCCCCACCAGTTTAACCGGCGGCTGATTTTCAAACGCGACGACATCCAGTTCGCTGACTGTAAGTTGTTGCCCTTTCAGCTGGCCTTGAAATTTAACTTTTTCGCCCTGATAACGCAGTTGCTGGATATCGGAGGTTAATGCGAGAGAGAGTTTTCCCTGCCATTCCTGCCAGGGAGAAAAAATCAGTTTATCGATATTGATCCAGGTGTTAGGCAACATGGCCTGCCACTGCGCGAGGATTTTTGGAGCAGCTGGCGATTGCTCCGTCTGCGGCAATTTCGCCAGACAAGCAGAATCAAGTTCTACCGTGCCGACGTTCAATAACCAGCGGCTGGGATGTGAAAGGCTGGCGTTGGTGATATGCGCAAGCTGACAATCTCCCACCAGATAACGGAGATCGGGGATGATTAAACCTTTACGCGTAATGCGTGGGCTTTCATCTAATGCAATACGTGTCCCGAGCGGTAGCCAGATGCCCGCCAGCGTGGGAACCCACAAGCCGAGCGTCATCAGCAGCGTCAACGGCACAAGAATAATCAGTAATAACAGCGCGAGAACGGCTTTATATTTACCCAGCATGGGTAGTTAATATCCTGATTTAGCGAAAAATTAAGCATTCAATACGGGTATTGTGGCATGTTTAACCGTTCAGTTGAAGGTTGCGCCTACACTAAGCATAGTTGTTGATGAATTTTTCAATATCGCCATGGCTTTCAATTATATTTGAAATTTTGTAAAATATTTTTAGTAGCTTAAATGTGATTCAACATCACTGGAGAAAGTCTTATGAAACTCGCCGTTTATAGCACAAAACAGTACGACAAGAAGTACCTGCAACAGGTGAACGAGTCCTTTGGCTTTGAGCTGGAATTTTTTGACTTTCTGCTGACGGAAAAAACCGCTAAAACTGCCAATGGCTGCGAAGCGGTATGTATTTTCGTAAACGATGACGGCAGCCGCCCGGTGCTGGAAGAGCTGAAAAAGCACGGCGTTAAATATATCGCCCTGCGCTGTGCCGGTTTCAATAACGTCGACCTTGACGCGGCAAAAGAACTGGGGCTGAAAGTAGTCCGTGTTCCAGCCTATGATCCAGAAGCCGTTGCTGAACACGCCATCGGTATGATGATGACGCTGAACCGCCGTATTCATCGCGCGTATCAGCGTACTCGTGACGCCAACTTCTCTCTGGAAGGTCTGACCGGCTTTACTATGTATGGCAAAACGGCAGGCGTTATCGGTACCGGTAAAATCGGTGTGGCGATGCTGCGCATTCTGAAAGGTTTTGGTATGCGTCTGCTGGCGTTCGATCCGTATCCAAGTGCGGCGGCGCTGGAACTCGGTGTGGAGTATGTCGATCTGCCAACCCTGTTCTCTGAATCAGACGTTATCTCTCTGCACTGCCCGCTGACACCGGAAAACTACCATCTGTTGAACGAAGCCGCCTTCGATCAGATGAAAAATGGCGTGATGATCGTCAATACCAGTCGCGGTGCATTGATTGATTCTCAGGCGGCAATTGAAGCGCTGAAAAATCAGAAAATTGGTTCGTTGGGTATGGACGTGTATGAGAACGAACGCGATCTGTTCTTTGAAGATAAATCCAACGACGTGATCCAGGATGACGTATTCCGTCGCTTGTCTGCCTGCCACAACGTGCTGTTTACCGGGCACCAGGCATTCCTGACAGCAGAAGCACTGACCAGTATTTCTCAGACTACGCTGCAAAACTTAAGCAATCTGGAAAAAGGCGAAACCTGCCCGAACGAACTGGTTTAATCTTGCCGCTCCCCTGCATTCCAGGGGAGCTTATTCAGATAATCCCCAAAGACCTTTCATCCTCTATTCTTAAAATAGTCCTGAGTCAGAAACTGTAATTGAGAACCACAATGAAGAAAGTAGCCGCGCTCGTTGCGCTAAGCCTGCTGATGGCGGGATGTGTAAGTAATGACAAAATTGCTGTAACCCCAGAACAGCTACAGCATCATCGCTTTGTGCTGGAAAGCGTAAACGGTAAGCCCGTGACCAGCGATAAAAATCCGCCAGAAATCAGCTTTGGTGAAAAGATGATGATTTCCGGCAGCATGTGTAACCGCTTTAGCGGTGAAGGCAAACTGTCTAATGGTGAACTGACAGCCAAAGGGCTGGCAATGACCCGTATGATGTGCGCTAACCCGCAGCTTAATGAACTCGATAACACCATTAGCGAAATGCTGAAAGAAGGTGCACAAGTGGATCTGACCGCGAACCAGTTAACGCTGGCGACCGCGAAACAGACATTAACTTATAAGCTGGCGGATTTAATGAATTAATAGCTGCCACAGCTCCCGGCGGCAAGTGACTGTTCGCTACAGCGTTTGCCGTTGGGTAATGCACACATCCCAATCGCCGTACCATCCAGTTGACGGGCAACAGAAAGCGAACCGCCGATCATTGCACAATTTGCTTCTCCACTACTGGACATCGACGCTTTTAAACCTGGCGCTACGTGCGCCGCAGTCGCCTGCTGAACAGGTTCACTACTACACGCCGACAACAATAAAGCGGCACACCCTACCCAAAACGCTGCTCGCATCTTTTCTTCCTCTGATCTTCAAGCCAAACGACACCGCCATAAATAATAGGCAGCACAGAGGGCGGCGTCGAGAGCTGTCCTGCGCGTTGCCCCGCATTTTTACTTTTTTATGGCTATTTTTTTGCCCTCTGTTTGATCAAAACATTCATTACGCTGATGTGGGGGACACAAAAGCGAAAATGCAGAAGAAAGCCATTTGCTAAAATTGAACGATTACTACTGGGCGCGCAGCAATTTCGTGCGCCCCTCATTTGCGCAATGTAAGGGTGTCATATGATTACTATTGACGGTAATGGCGCGGTTGCTTCGGTGGCGTTTCGCACCAGTGAAGTTATCGCCATCTACCCTATTACCCCCAGTTCCACGATGGCAGAACAGGCTGATGCATGGGCCGGAAACGGCTTGAAAAACGTTTGGGGAGACACACCACGCGTGGTTGAAATGCAGTCGGAAGCGGGTGCTATCGCTACCGTGCATGGTGCTTTGCAAACTGGTGCCCTCTCAACATCGTTTACGTCATCGCAGGGTTTGCTGCTGATGATCCCGACGCTGTACAAACTGGCAGGCGAACTCACACCGTTTGTCCTGCATGTAGCGGCACGTACCGTTGCCACACATGCACTCTCTATTTTTGGCGATCATTCCGACGTTATGGCGGTGCGCCAGACGGGTTGCGCGATGTTGTGTGCAGCAAACGTCCAGGAAGCGCAAGACTTTGCTCTTATTTCGCACATCGCGACGCTGAAGAGTCGCGTGCCATTTATTCATTTCTTTGATGGTTTCCGCACGTCCCACGAGATCAATAAAATTGTCCCGCTGGCCGATGACACTATTCTTGAACTGATGCCGCAGGCCGAAATTGATGCTCATCGCGCCCGGGCGCTCAACCCGGAACATCCGGTGATCCGCGGTACGTCCGCCAATCCTGACACTTATTTCCAGTCTCGCGAAGCCACCAACCCATGGTACAACGCGGTCTATGACCATGTTGAACAGGCGATGAATGATTTCGCTGCCGCGACAGGTCGTCAGTATCAGCCGTTTGAGTATTACGGGCATCCGCAAGCGGAACGGGTGATTATCCTGATGGGCTCTGCCATTGGCACCTGTGAAGAAGTGGTTGATGAATTGCTAACCCGTGGCGAAAAAGTCGGCGTGCTGAAAGTTCGCCTGTACCGTCCCTTCTCCGCCAAACACTTGCTACAAGCTCTGCCGGGATCCGTACGCAGCGTGGCGGTACTGGACAGAACCAAAGAACCCGGTGCCCAGGCAGAACCGCTCTATCTGGATGTGATGACCGCACTGGCAGAAGCCTTTAATAATGGCGAGCGCGAAACCCTGCCCCGTGTCATTGGTGGGCGCTATGGTCTTTCATCCAAAGAATTTGGCCCGGACTGTGTACTGGCGGTATTTGCCGAGCTCAACGCGGCTAAACCGAAAGCGCGCTTTACGGTTGGTATTTACGATGATGTGACCAATCTGTCACTGCCGTTGCCGGAAAACACCCTGCCAAACTCGGCGAAACTTGAAGCCTTGTTTTATGGCCTTGGTAGTGATGGCAGCGTTTCCGCGACCAAAAACAATATCAAGATTATCGGTAATTCCACGCCGTGGTACGCACAGGGCTATTTTGTTTACGACTCCAAAAAGGCGGGCGGCCTGACGGTTTCTCACCTTCGCGTGAGCGAACAGCCGATTCGTTCCGCTTATCTCATTTCCCAGGCTGATTTTGTTGGCTGCCACCAGTTGCAGTTTATCGATAAATATCAGATGGCTGAGCGTTTAAAACCTGGCGGCATTTTCCTGCTCAACACGCCGTACAGCGCAGCTGAAGTGTGGTCGCGCTTGCCGCAGGAAGTTCAGGCCGTGTTAAACCAGAAAAAAGCGCGCTTCTATGTGATTAACGCGGCGAAAATCGCCCGTGAATGTGGCCTGGCGGCCCGTATTAATACCGTCATGCAGATGGCTTTTTTCCATCTTACGCAAATTCTGCCTGGCGATAGCGCCCTCGCAGAATTGCAGGGTGCGATTGCCAAAAGTTACAGTAGCAAAGGTCAGGATCTGGTGGAACGCAACTGGCAGGCTCTGGCGCTGGCACGTGAATCCGTAGAAGAAGTTCCGCTGCAGCCGGTTAATCCGCACAGCGCCAATCGACCGCCAGTGGTTTCCGATGCCGCCCCTGATTTCGTGAAAACCGTAACCGCGGCGATGCTCGCCGGGCTTGGTGATGCCCTCCCCGTTTCGGCGCTGCCGCCAGACGGCACCTGGCCGATGGGCACCACGCGCTGGGAAAAACGCAATATCGCCGAAGAGATCCCCATCTGGAAAGAGGAACTCTGTACCCAATGTAACCACTGCGTCGCTGCTTGCCCACACTCAGCTATTCGCGCAAAAGTGGTGCCGCCTGAAGCGATGGAAAACGCCCCTGCCAGCCTGCATTCGCTGGATGTAAAATCGCGTGATATGCGCGGGCAGAAATATGTCTTGCAGGTGGCACCGGAAGATTGCACCGGTTGTAACCTGTGCGTCGAAGTTTGCCCGGCGAAAGACCGTCAGAATCCAGAGATTAAAGCCATCAATATGATGTCGCGCCTGGAACATGTCGAAGAAGAGAAAATCAATTACGATTTCTTCCTCAACCTCCCAGAAATCGACCGTAGCAAACTGGAACGTATTGATATTCGTACATCGCAGCTGATTACACCTCTGTTTGAATATTCAGGTGCTTGCTCCGGTTGTGGCGAGACGCCGTATATTAAATTGCTGACTCAGCTCTATGGCGACCGGATGTTGATCGCTAACGCCACCGGCTGTTCTTCAATTTATGGCGGTAACCTGCCCTCTACACCGTATACTACCGATGCCAACGGTCGTGGACCGGCATGGGCGAACTCGCTGTTTGAAGATAACGCCGAATTTGGCCTTGGTTTCCGCCTGACGGTCGATCAACACCGTGTCCGCATACTGCGTCTGCTGGATCAATTTGCCGATAAAATCCCGGCGGAATTACTGACTGCGTTGAAATCAGACGCCACGCCAGAGGTTCGTCGTGAACAGGTTGCAGCTTTACGCCAGCAACTCAACGATGTTGCCGAAGCACATGAACTGCTACGTGACGCAGATGCACTGGTAGAAAAATCAATCTGGCTGATTGGTGGCGACGGCTGGGCTTACGATATCGGCTTTGGCGGTCTGGATCATGTATTGAGTTTGACGGAAAACGTCAACATTCTGGTGCTGGATACGCAATGCTATTCCAATACCGGTGGTCAGGCGTCAAAAGCGACACCGCTGGGTGCAGTAACTAAGTTTGGCGAGCACGGCAAACGTAAAGCGCGTAAAGATCTTGGCGTCAGTATGATGATGTACGGCCATGTTTATGTGGCGCAGATTTCTCTCGGCGCGCAGCTGAACCAGACGGTGAAAGCAATTCAGGAAGCGGAAGCGTATCCGGGACCATCGCTGATCATCGCTTATAGCCCGTGTGAAGAGCATGGTTACGATCTGGCTCTCAGCCACGACCAGATGCGCCAACTCACTGCTACCGGCTTCTGGCCGCTATATCGCTTCGATCCTCGTCGTGCCGATGAAGGCAAACTGCCGCTGGCGCTGGATTCACGCCCGCCGTCAGAAGCACTGGAAGAAACGTTACTTCATGAGCAACGTTTCCGTCGTCTGAATTCGCAGCAGCCAGAAGTGGCAGAACAGTTATGGAAAGATGCTGCAGCTGATTTGCAAAAACGCTATGACTTCCTGGCACAAATGGCCGGAAAAGCGGAAAAAAGCAACACCGATTAAATGCTCTGGATAAGGATTATCCAATTCTAAAAAAAAGCCCGGACGACTGTTCGGGCTTGTCTTCTTATGTGTTGGAAAATCAGTAGCAATGCAATGGCCCAACAGAAAATAAAATCTGTGACAATAAAGGCATATAACCCGCGAAGAATAACGCATCACTATTTAAATGTATAATTTTTATTTTGTATATGTCGCCAATAATATATTCACCAAACTTATCATCATTTCCGTAGAATTATTTGATTAAGGTTTTACTTAAGGCGTAACAAATGATATTTATCGGCTAACTGAACTTCTCCTTTAGGATGTTTTCACTCCCCAAAATGGGGATGAAAGGCAAATAAAATAACTAAAGGATTTATTCAATGAAAAGCAAAGTACTGGCATTTTTAATTCCTACCCTGCTCGCCGCAGGTGCTGCACATGCAGCCGAAGTTTATAATAAAGACGGCAACAAATTAGATCTGTATGGCAAAGTTGATGGCCTGCATTATTTTTCTGATAATTCAGCGAAAGATGGCGACCAGAGCTATGCGCGTCTGGGTTTTAAAGGCGAAACCCAAATTAACGATCAACTTACTGGCTACGGTCAATGGGAATACAATATTCAGGCAAACAACACTGAATCTTCAAAAAACCAGTCATGGACCCGTCTGGCATTTGCCGGATTGAAATTTGCAGATTACGGTTCTTTCGATTACGGACGTAATTATGGCGTAATGTACGACATCGAAGGCTGGACCGATATGCTGCCTGAATTTGGCGGTGACTCTTATACCAATGCAGACAACTTTATGACTGGTCGTGCCAATGGCGTCGCGACTTATCGTAATACTGATTTCTTCGGTCTGGTAAATGGTCTGAACTTCGCGGTGCAGTATCAAGGTAACAACGAAGGTGCCAGTAATGGTCAGGAAGGCACCAACAACGGACGTGATGTTCGCCATGAAAACGGTGACGGCTGGGGTCTTTCCACAACATATGATTTAGGCATGGGCTTTAGCGCTGGTGCGGCATACACCTCTTCTGACCGCACCAATGACCAGGTTAACCATACTGCGGCGGGTGGTGATAAAGCAGACGCGTGGACTGCTGGGCTAAAATACGATGCTAACAATATTTACCTGGCAACCATGTATTCAGAAACGCGTAATATGACCCCGTTTGGCGACAGCGATTATGCTGTTGCTAACAAAACCCAGAACTTTGAAGTTACTGCACAGTACCAGTTTGATTTTGGTCTGCGTCCGGCAGTCTCTTTCCTGATGTCTAAAGGCCGTGACCTGCACGCTGCCGGTGGTGCAGACAACCCGGCAGGTGTTGATGATAAAGATCTGGTTAAATACGCCGATGTTGGCGCGACTTACTATTTCAACAAAAATATGTCCACCTACGTTGACTATAAAATCAACCTGTTGGATGAAGATGACAGCTTCTACGCTGCCAATGGCATCTCTACCGATGATATTGTCGCTTTAGGTCTGGTTTATCAGTTCTAAATCCTCCTGCCCGCTGTTATGGCGGGCTTTTTCTGCTTATTCTTCCTCCTTTGATCTAAATTAAAAATGTGAACTCCGTCATTACACAAAAAGTGTCATCTGGCGTTACACTTTATGCGGATACTAAAACAGGAGGTTTTATGAACAGAACGATTCTTGTCCCTATCGATATTTCCGATTCAGAATTAACTCAACGCGTGATTAGCCACGTTGAGGCAGAGGCAAAGATTGATGATGCAGAGGTTCATTTCCTGACGGTAATACCTTCACTGCCCTACTATGCCTCTCTGGGTTTAGCGTATTCCGCAGAATTACCGGCAATGGATGACCTGAAAGCGGAAGCCAAATCGCAACTGGAAGAGATCATTAAAAAATTTAAACTGCCAACCGACAGAGTGCATGTCCATGTTGAGGAAGGCTCGCCCAAAGACCGCATTCTGGAATTGGCGAAGAAGATCCCCGCTCATATGATCATCATTGCTTCCCATCGACCGGATATCACCACTTATCTGCTCGGTTCTAACGCCGCAGCTGTAGTGCGTCACGCAGAGTGCTCCGTGCTGGTTGTGCGCTGACACTAACGCCCGCACATTGCTGCGGGCTTTTTGATTCATTTCGCAAATGTGCTGACATTTTCCCCTCTAATCATTACAATTTAAATTTATGAATTATGCATTGATAATCGCTATTATAATATCGTTCCCCTGTGCATTATTATCAGTTTTCCTGGTATTAAAAGGCTGGGCGCTAATAGGAGATGCAATGAACCACGCAATGTTTCCTGGCATAGTTCTAGCCTGGATTATAGGTATGCCGCTGGGAATTGGTGCATTTATTGTAGGACTGTCTTGTGCAATTGCAACTGGCTATCTGAAAGATAATAGCATCATAAAGAAAGATACCATTATAGGTATCGTTTTTTCAGGAATTTTTGTCTTGACTATCAACAGGCACAAGTCAGCGGATTACAGATATCATTATTACATTACGGTTTACTCTGCATGGTATCGCCTACCATTTTTGCCACATTAAAAGCAGTCGAAATTATTCTGTCTATATACTATTAATAGCTCCAGGGTCTATTGCTGTCCTCATCACGCATCGCTTTCATAAGGCATTACTTATCGCCGTAACGATATCAATAACAATATCAGGTGTATGGTTATTATATTTTCTCGATAGAGCCCCAGCGCCGACAATCGTCCTCTTATTTGCTGTAGCATTTCTTTTCGCGCTTATAATAATCAATTTTCGGAAACAATAATCTCAACAGTAGAATAAAGAGGCAAATCAATCATTACATATATAAGATGGTGCTAATATTGCACCGCCTTTAAATTGAACTTTATCCTTTCACCCTTACACAATTTAAGGAATGCAGATGACTATTTTATCAGCACCGTTCCCTTAAATGAAAAGGATCATACACAGCACGTAGGCGGCATGATTCCAAATGTTGAACATGGATAATAAATAAAACTGTACCGCGACGCAGGCTGTCGGTAAGTGCGTCCCCGATTCAAGCAAAATGCTTGTTCAGGGATCGGAGACGCCTTCAAGCGTAAGCGTACTGTCTGCAGTGCTCTGCAATCACAGCTTCACGATCCGGTCGCTGATATGCTCAACCATCGGCAGGTCATGGGAGATGAGCAGGAGGCTGAGACCTCGCTCCTCCTGCAGTTTTTTGAGCAGGTGGATGATGTCGGCCTGTAGGCTGACATCCAGTGAGGAAATCGGTTCGTCACAAATGATGAGGTCAGGTTCGGTGATCAAAGCGCGCGCGATGGCCGCGCGCTGCCGCTGCCCGCCGGAAACATCGTAGGGATGACGGTCGGCAAGCTCTGTATCAAGTTCTACCTGTCGCATGGCGGCAAGCACGCGTTCGCGCAGTACGGCGCTCGTGCGTTCGGTGCCAGTCGGCGAGCAAGCTTGTCTTTCTGTATCGACCGCCAAACGATTCGCTTCCATGGACCGATTTGCAGCTTCTGTGAAAGGAGCCCGCGTGATGTGCATAGCCTTTCCTCTCGCTACATCCTCTTCAGAAAGCGCTACCCCCGCGTACCACACACATCCGCTCTGCACGTTTCGACTAAGCTTCCTTTCAACTTTCGCGCGGGTTTGGATAGTCGCACTGTCCGTATGATCCGCTCCTGCTGCATGCTTGTCCGCTACATCACACCATGCCGCTGCTTTTGTGAAACAGCGCCGTACGACTGCCCGCCGCTGCCGTCTCGCCTGCAGCACCAGCGGCTCCGCGATGATTTCCGCAATCGTCATATGCGGATTGAAGGCTGCCGCGGAATCCTGAAAGATCATCTGTCGTCTGGTCTGAAGCATTTTTTTATTCTTTCTGAATTCTTTTTTGTCACAGATATTTACATCTTTGTACCAGATTTCTCCCTGCGCCGGCTGATAGATATTCATCAGACATCTGGCTACGGTAGATTTTCCGGAACCGGATTCTCCTACCAGACCAAAAATCTCACCCTTATGAATTTGAAATGAAACATCGTCCACAGCCTTTACTTTGATTTTTCTTGTCAGGTGAAACTGCTGGGTCAGATGCTTCACATCTAATAAAACTTCTTTACTCACTGAACTGCCCTCCCATAGGTGATTTGATCTGTGGTGCCCGTGGGTCCAACAGCCAGGTTGCCGCATAATGCGTATCTGTTATCTTAAACATAGGCGGCATTTCTTCATAATCAATATTCAGGGCAT
>OLPA01003287.1_pt1 | contig 11133 bp, 15 predicted proteins | sample 1672811 | NCBI WGS metagenome assembly OLPA01 (sample SAMEA3136726, study PRJEB25190) | human gut metagenome | biome: human gut; feature: human-associated habitat; material: faeces | place: Austria | collected 2013
AGGGCCGCACATACGTGCGGCCCTCTCCTTATGCGTTACGACGGTGAGGTGAGCTTCAGGCCCACAATGCCGATCAGCAGCAGCGCCGCAAAGAACATGCGGCCCGCGGTGGCCGGTTCCTTGAACAGCACCAGACCGACCACCACTGCGCCCAGCGCACCGATGCCTGTCCAGATGCCGTAGGCCGTCCCCAGCGGCAGCGATTTCATAGCCTGCGACAGCAGGCCGAAGCTGACCAGCATGCCGATGATGGTCAGCGCCGAAAAGCCCAGCTTCGTAAAGCCCTCCGACAGCTTCAGGCAGGTGGCCCAGAACACCTCCATCAGCCCGGCTATCCCTAAAAATACCCATGCCATGTTGATTTCCTCCCAAAAAACAAAATGCGCCCTTTCCTGCATCTTTAAAGGCCTAACGATGCAGGAAAAAGCGCTTGCGATTCACCCGGCGGCGAACCATGAAGCAGAATACCACACTTTCCGCCTTCTGTCAACCGCCAGCCGGGGAACCGCAGACAGGAACAAATAAATAATCCTAATAATCACTCTTAAAAAGTATTTTGTATAAGGTCAATATGATTATCCAGAATAAGAAAGAAAGCATAGATATCACCCTTGCATCTTGGTAAGGTAGCCAGCGGTCAGTGACACATAGCCTCGCTCGTTGTGAGCAATACCCGCCCAGTCCAATACAGCAGCCAACACAAATACTGGATCAACCACAGAAGTACCCTCTGTAGCTGTGAAATACTTTTTGCCAATGGCCCAGACAACCGTATCAGCAGAACAATTTCCTTCGCCGAGTCGGTAGTTCCGGCCGTTTCCCTTTCGAGCCCTTCCACCTTGTTGCACAAGAAAGTCTACAATAATGTCAAAAACCTTATAAGTATATGGGGGCGTGATGGGGAGTTCGCTGCAAAGAAACGAGCACCCATCATTAGCTGCTTTGATAATATATGGCTTTCCCGTGACGGAATAAACTGTGGCTTTTCCACCGCTTTCGTAGAGCTTATTGCGAATTATATCAGATGCTCTTACACTGTTTTTATCTACTTTACTAAAAAGTTTCATATCAACATCTTCCTCCATGTCATTCATGTTTAGTCCTAAGGATAGTAACAACTCATCCAGCTTCTTTTTTGCAGTAGGATAAGAAATACTCAATTTACTCTGCACTTCTTTCATGTTACCACGACAAACAAGAAACGTCTGCAAAAATTGCGAACATTCGTCAGAAAGATAATCATAAGGTGAAAGAACCTCATCAGTAGGAAACTCCGCTTTACACGCAGGACAGGACAGACGAACCAGGCGAAGCTGTTCACTGCATATGGGACATTGACCAGAGAATTTCATATATCTCCCTCCTTTGCTACAAGTATAGCAAAAACAGCAATCAATGTCAATTGTAGAATTAAAATAATTAACTCTAATTGTTAATATGGAGAAAAATATAGTTTCTATTGCAATTTATGTTGATTACAGTATAATGGAAGCTATTGGAAGCAGCAAAGTGAAAATACGCAGCCCTGCGGGGCCGCGACACCGGAGGAAGCGGACGCATGCTGTAAACGCGCGCATCCGCTTCCTCCGGCTTGTTGTATCATCTCACAAGACCCCTACGCCGTAATTCCCCCTGTTTGCACCTGTGAGCCGCTGTGTGAGATTTTGAGGAAAAGCAGTATCCCTCTTCTACCCAGAGAGGAATTTCGAGTCGGTTCCGGACGGTTTTGAGCAAGCTTCTGACGCGCTGAAAGCGAAACTAGGGAAAGTCCCCTCCGGGTCATCTCCCCTTGATCTTCAGACAGAAATCGCAGCAGTCGCCGCCGCGGCCCAGCGTCTTTGTTCTGTGCCAGTAGAGCTTGGGGTGCATGCCGTCATAGGTGATATCATCGCTGTCGCAGAAGCAGTGACACAGCTCCGGACAGCCATACTGCACGCAGGCGTCGTGATAGGGACACTTCGTCATGTCGATGCGCCACACGCCGCCGGTGGTCTGGATATCCGTAGCCGCAAAGCCTCCCGTTACACCGAAAAGCTTCGGTGTCCATTTGGAAAAAATACCCGGCACACACCGGTACAGTCCGGGAATGCGTATCAGCTTGAGATACGCTTTCTTCTCCCGCCGCGCCTTCTGCTCCACATAGCCGTGAACGGTTTGCAGGGCTTCCTCCTTCGGCATCGCCATTTGCAGCGTCTCATACGCCGCGATACCCGGCAGGATCTGGTGCTCCAGATGCCATTGCTTTTCCTTGCTGGCGCCGGCATTTTCCGCCCGCAGCGCCTGCAGCCGCGCTTCAAAGGCGGCGTTCAGTTCATCGGCACGCGCCGGAAAGCGCTGCGCCACTGTCTGTTGAAAGTTTACCGCAAGATAACTCGGTTTCATGAGAAATCCCCCTTATCTGGTCATCGTATTTGTCCGCGCCCTCACAGCGCCGCCGCTTCTCCGCAGGCGATCCGGCGCACAAGCCGCGCCCACTCCTCCAGATGACAGTCCAGCAACTCTTCATGCTGCATGTCCTGCTCATGGATGATCGGGTGGGCGAAGTGCTGCTGATAGCGGGCGCGGTATTTTTCGCCCATTTTCAAGGCATAGAAAATATGGATCTCCGTGCCGGGAACGTCAATTTTATCCGGCAGCGGCGTAACGAGGTCGGAATAAAACTGATTCTTGCAGCTTCGTGCCGTCACATAGGGCCGCGCGCCGCCCAGCATCGTCATGAATGCCTTCACATAGTCGCCAATCTGCTGGATCCGCTTTTCCATCTTCTTCCGCAGCAGGCGCCTTTTGAATTGGCCGTCCCGTATCACCGGATAGATCAGCGGCACCAGCAGCTCCGTCTGAAGCTTCGCGGTCAGCGCGGAGGCCTGATCGAGGTCGGTGCTGCCGAGGATGCCGTAATCCATATGGATGTTCCCGCGGGCCGCCAGCAGTCCCACGAAGGAGCCGCCCAGCGAGCAGCCGTAAGCCGCCCTGATATGGCCGCCGCAATGCTCCTTGAGATAGGCCTCTATTTTCTCTGTCTCCGCAAGCATGGAGGGAAACTCGGTCTGCTCCGTCTCGTCAAAGCCGTCATAGCTGACGCAGAGCACATGGAAGTCCCGCTCCAGCAGCGGGATCACATGGCCAAAGTTTCCTTTCCAATGGCAGCAGGTGCCGGGCAGCAGCAAAATGGCCGGAGCCGCCGGATCGCCGAACGTATAGACCTTCATTCTCTTTCTCCTTACCTCTGGCCGTTCTGTCCAGCACAACGATCCGGTTGGATATATTCCGCACCAGCGGGATCCTCCCCAGCAGCCGGTAGATGGGCACAAATTCCGCCATACCCTCGGTCAGGCAATGCTCCTCCACAAAGCGGAAGTCCGGCAGCAGCGCCGCCAGTGTGCGGCCATCCTTGACGCCCCATGTGAATTTCGCGTTGCTGCCCTCGATAGAACGCTCCTTGAAGCGCTTTACCACCATGGGATTCATGGTCTCGACCAGCACAGTCGCCTGAGGGAACCGCCCTGCGATCACCGCAAAAATGCGCTTTACATCCGTCTCACTCAGGTACATGGTCAGTCCCTCGATAATGACCAGCACCGGGGTATCGCTCTCCACGACCCGGCCGCCCCAGTCGTCCATGGCCGACATGGCAATCTGCGTGATTGTGCCGCTCTCCGGCAAAAGCTCCTCCCGCACGGCGATGGTCTCCGGCAGGTCAAGGTTGTACCAGTGGGCATAGCCCTGCATCCGGTAGCAGCGGGTATCCAGCCCGCAGGCGATATTCACCGCCACCGCGCCGGGATTTTTCGCAAGCCACGCGCCCACCAGCCGGTCAAGGACGATGGTGCGGGCAATGACGCCGCTGTGCATGGCGGCGTCCCTGTCGGCCAGCGAAAAATCATAGTTCAACCGGCTGATGATCTCCTCGGCCTTCTTATCGCGGATCGCGCCGCGCTTCATGCTCTCCTTGGCCCGCGCGTAAACGGTTTGCAGCATGGTCTCCGGCACACCGGAAAGCTGTATCTTCTCTGCCATACGTTATGACCTCCGTCCTTATGCTTACGTTTCTGCCTGTCGGTTAGCTTCGCCTAACCAACAGCCCTTTAAAAAGCTGCCCTCCACCGGCAGCAGACACGGCTTCCGGCAATATGACCGGAACGCTTTATGCGGTCATATTGTAGCACCGATCCTGCCGGCTTTCAAGCGGATACGCGAAAAATTCCCCCGGAAATGTATGAAATATTCCGGGGGAATTGCCCGCTTACGCTTTCCTCCCTCCCCTTTTACGCCTTCATGAGCCAAGCATCCAGAAAACGCATCTGCTCCGGCGTATGGAACCAGTGCTCGCCCTCCGGCATAACGGTCAGCTCTGCGCCCAGCCGCCCGGCAAAGGCCGATATGGTTTCCAGCGAGGTCAAATTGTCCTGAGCGCCGTACAATATCCGGGTGGGCACGCGCCAGTCGATGGGGTGCGCCCGCACATAGCAGAGATACGCCCACGAAAGCGTTTCGCCGAAGTCCGTGGGTATCTCCTCTTTTTCCGCAAGCTCCCGCTCGGTCACATTCGCCCACTGCATCATGTTGCCGATCAGCTTTTCCATATCTACAACAGGCGAAATGAAGCAGGCCCGATCCACCAGCGCTTCATCCAGCGAGGACAGCGAGAAAAAAGCACCGATGCTGTTGGCGATCAGCGTCAGAGAATCGCAGTGCTTCCGCTGTTCAGAGAAGAAGCGCGGAAATTCCTCCTTGGCCTCCCACGGGGTCTGGGACTGATAATCAAAGCCGACTACCTCACTGTCCGGAAACAGGGCCTTGTAATGCTCGGCTTCCACCGCCGAGCCGCCCTTTCCATGGACATATACCACCATATTTTTCATAGATAAGCTCCTTTCTGGTATCACACGCCGCCATTGACGATTCTGGCATAGGTCTCCTCCGGGATCATGGGCGAGCCGATCCCGGAGAGCAGCGCCTCGTCGATGCCGCCGGTCTCCGCGTATTGCCGCCCGGCCTTCTCAGCAGCTCCAGCCGGGGAACGGTCACAGCGGCTGCCTCAGGCGCGTTGAACATAGGACTTTCCGGCACGGTCAGGATGGTGTGGTCATTGGGAAACATCAGCTCAAACTGCCGGACAGCCGGTTCAAAATTACGGCGGCTGTTGGGAAAACCGCAGCCGCAGATCATCAGATACCGCAGGTGCGAATAGTCCCGCTGCCCCACATGGACATAGCGCCCGTTCACCTCCGCCATCGTCATAGCGCTGAGCGGCAGCATCCGGTCAATGAGATTTTTCAGCGCCGCAGGCATTCCATAGCTGTGAAGTGGAAAGCTGAACAGCAGCACCTCACTGGACAGTATCTGCTCCAGAAGTTCCCCCATATCGTCGTCGATGACGCAGCGCCCGCCGTTCCGCTTGCAGACAAAGCAGCCGCGGCAGAAGCCGATATGCTGGTCGATCACGTCAATGGTATGTATCTCCTGCGGCCCCGCTTCCTTCATCCCCTCCAGAAACGCGCGCGTAATATGCATCGTGTCGCTCTTCTTTTTTTTGGGACTTCCGTTAAACACCAGAATCTTCATCGGGGACCGCCTCTGTTTCCTTTTAATACAAATCACACGTTATGCATCGTATGATACATATTGTGTATTATAGTCAGATGACCCTTGTTTGTCAATAGGGCTGCTGGCAAAAAAGCACCGGAGAGAAAGTCTGAGCTTCCTCTCCGGCGCCTGCAGGCTCTTCCGCTTACTGCAAAACCGCGTCCAGATCACGGGTAACAGTGCCGTCCTCCAGCATAAAGCAGGGGATGCCAATGCCGCCGTGCTCCCGAATGTCAGCGTAAGCAGGGCTTTCCTGCCGCAAAGATAGATAGACCTTCAGGTCGGCCAGACTGGCAGACAGATTCTTGAAGTCGATCTCCGCATTCGCCTCACTGAGGCGATTCAGCGCATACAGGGTATCCGGGCACAGATGGCTGCCGATCACAGTAACTTTCATCGTAAAGCTCCTTTTCTAACAATGTATAGGAATGACCACATAGTACCCCTAATCGGCGTCGCTTCCAACTGTGCCGCCGGTCTCTTTTAGGCACGCAAGCCGCCTTTTTGAAAAAAGTTTTACTTAAATTTTACCCTGTATGGATAGACAGCACGGCCACCGTCGGATATACTGCTGTAAAATTTGCGTTGCATCCGCCCTGCGCGGAGCGACAGCAGGAGGTCTGACAAATGAAAAACAGCTTTTCCCGCCTGACGGCGCTGGGTATGCTGACCGCACTTGTGGTGGTCCTGCAAACGGCAGCTACCTTCATCCGCTTCGGCAGCTTTCCCATCACGCTGACATTGATCCCCATTGGGGTGGCCGGTGCGCTGTACGGCATCGGCTGCGGCGCACTGATAGGCACCGTGTTTGGACTGGTGGTTCTGGTGATGGTCCTGACCGGCGCGGACGCTTCCGGCCAGATGATGCTGGCGCTGCACCCGCTGATCACCTCCGCCGCCTGTGTGGTAAAGGGTACGCTGTGCGGCGCGGCCTCTGCCGCCGTATACCGGCTGTTGACCCGCCGCAGCGAAAAAGCGGCGGTCATCGCGGCTGCCGCCGTGTGTCCGCTGGTGAACACCGGCGTACTGTATCTGGTGCTGGTGCTGTTTTTCGACACCTCATGGGCTGCGGTGCTGTCCGCGTTCATGAGCGTCAACTTCCTGCTGGAGCTGGCGGTCAATGTCGCGCTGGCACCCGCCGTACTGCGGATCGTGGCAATGCGGAGGCGGACGGCATGATTCTGGCAGTAGACGCTGGCAACAGCAATATCGTACTGGGCTGCATGGCAGGTCTTGAGGTGCGGCACACCGTGCGGCTGGTCACGAACCGCGCCATGGATGACGCCGGATATACCGCCGCCATCGAAACCGCGCTGACGCAGAGCGGCTATCTCGCCCAAGGCTTCGACGGCGCGATCCTCTCCAGCGTCGTGGCGGCTGTCACAGAGCCGTTGCGGCAGGCGCTCTCCGCTCTCATCACCGGCCCCGTGCTGGTGGTGGGCAAGACGGCCAAAACCACCATTTCCATCCGCATCGATCACCCGGAGACGCTGGGCGCTGATTTGATCGCCGCCGCGGAGGGTGCGCTTGCCCAATACACGCCGCCGCTGGTGCTGATCGACATGGGCACCGCCACCACCTTTTCCGTGCTGGATCATAGGGGCGCTTTCTTGGGCGGCGCTATCGCCCCCGGTGTGCGTCTGGGAGCGGATGCTCTGGCACAGCGCACAGGCCTTCCCATGGCGGATATGCTTCCGCCGCAAAGCCCGCTGGGACGCGGCACAGAGGATTGCCTGCGCAGCGGCATCGTGCTGGGCGCTGCCGCCATGGTGGACGGCATGCTGGATCGGCTGGAGGATGCGCTGGGCATGCCGGTAACGGCGGTGGCAACCGGCGGGCTGGCGGGATGCGTGATCCCCCACTGCCGCCGCCACATCATCCTTGACGGTGCCTTACTGCTGCGCGGCTTGGCCGTCATGTACAGCCGGGAAACACATTGATTCATTTTCACGCTCTGCATGAAAAATCGGAAAGGAACTCCCATCCCTTTCCGATTTTTCTTTGTTCATTTTTTTGCCGCCCGCGCCAGCGCCGGAATATCGCCCACACCGTCCAGCACGATGCTGGGCCGGTAGGCATAGGTCTTCAGCGTCTCGCGGGTGGAAACGCCGGACAGTACCAGCACCGTGGACATGCCGCTCTCCATGCCGGAGATCACGTCGGTGTCCATGCGGTCGCCCACCATCACCGCCTCGGCAGAGTGGCAGTGCAGCATCCGCAATCCGGTGCGCATCATCAGCGGATTGGGCTTGCCGCAGAAATACGCCTGCTTGCCGGTGGCCATTTCAATGGGCGCTATCAGGGCGCGGCAGGCCGGAGCGATGCCGTTTTCGATGGGGCCGGACACATCGGAATTGGCGCCGATCAGCTTCGCGCCCGCCATCACCAGATTGGTGGCCTTGGTCAGGGTGTCCAGCGAGTAGGAACGGCCCTCGCCCACCACCACATAGTCGGGATTCACATCGTTCATGGTGATGCCCGCGTCATACAGGGCGTTCAGCAGTCCCGCCTCTCCGATGGCGAACACGGAGCATCCGGGAGCCTGTTCCTTCAGGAAGGCCGCCGTGGCCAGCGCACTGGTGTAGAAATGCTCCTCCGACACATCCAGCCCCATACGGACCAGCTTCTGATTCAGCTCACGGGGCGTATAGCCGCTGTTGTTGGTGAGGAAAAGATACTCCTTATCCTCGTCATGAAGCCACTGGATGAACTCCGCCACACCGGGCAGGATTCGGTTGCCGTGATAGATGACGCCGTCCATATCGCAGATAAAGCCTTTTTTTGCGTTGAAATCCACAGAAGCAAATGGTTCCATAGGTATGACCTTGCCCTTCATTATTGATTAAGATTACTATACCACGCCGCGCAGTAGTAAGTCTATCAAAAAACGGTAAAATTTTTCATTTTTGGATGTGCTGTCCGGGAAATACCGCCGCGGCAATCGCCGTGTTCAGGCGATACGCCTTATCGTCTCCTGCAGACGCTGCAAAAACCGTCCCGCATGCGCGCCGTCCATCTGCGTGTGGTGAAACTGAAACGAGAGCGGGAGCGTCGCTTTAAAAAGCCCTCTGTGATACCTGCCCCAGATAATGAAGGGATTGTTGAAAATGCCGCTGTTCATACCCACCGCGCCGTCGATCTCGGTATCCACGATGGCAGAGGTGCCGATCACCATGCTGTCGGTCAGGTCATGGTTTTCGCAGGTCTCAGAGACCTGCCGCGTCAGGCGCAGATAGTCGGCATTGAATTGCGTGAGGTCATCCGAAAACGGCACATCACAGGACCTGACCTCACCGTTTTTATTCTTTACAATGGTATTGACGGCGATGGTATCGTAGCGCAGCAGCTCACGCCCCACCGGAAGCGTATAAAACTCTTTGACGCCGCTGGCCGCCTTGCCGATACACCAGCACAGCAGCATATTGAATTTAAGCCCTTTCCTGCGGCTGAGCCGTACCAGCGGCGTCACGTCCAGCGTTTTGAAAAGCGTCACCATCGGGTTCGGCGCGTCCATCCAGAGGGCGTAGGCTTCCCCACGGGTCGTGGCGTTCGGCTCGACGATGATCGGTTTCATCGTGCGTTCTCCAACGCGGCAATATCACCCGACTGGATCGCCGGGATACTGCGCCGAATGGTTTCCTCGTCCCAAGCCCACCAGCGCAGCGCCTTCAAGTAAACCGTCTGCTTATCATACGGACGGGGATAAATGCCGATTCTCATTGCCGTTCTCCTTTTTACGATCAATTTGTCTTGTTTCGGGCGCTGTGCAGAACAGATGGATACCCAGCGCAGCGTTGAAGCCCGTCGCCGCGAACACGCTGAAGCGCTCCACAACGCCGAAGTATCCGGCCGGCACCAGCTTCATGCCCACCGCGCCGACCAGCATCATACCAAGGGCAATGGCCGCGCATACACCGTAGGAGCGGCAGCGCTTGTCCTTTGCGCCGGCGGCGACGATAATACTCAGCGATACGATGGACAGCAGCACCACGGCTGCCGTGATCACCATGTGCATCACGTCCTGAAACGCGCCCGCGTAGCCGCTGTCCGAGAGGGGAAACATCCGGTAGCCAATGGCGGAGACCCACTCCATGGCGGCAAACAGGTAAACGCCCGTGCGCAGCAGCTTGGTTTTTTGCCCTTGGATGCCGATGCACACAACCGTCACGCATACGACCTCACACACGTTGTAAAAGGCTGTGAGCTGATTCCACAGTGCCAGCGACGGTGCGTTGGCGGCGCTCAGATCACTGACCGCCTGCGCCATCCAATCATAGCCGGGATAGGCCAGCGGCGCGAATATCACCGCTGCCGTATAGGACAGCAGGCTGAGCACGCCCAGCAATCCCAGTTTTTGTATCAAGGTTTTTTTCATTGTTTTCCCCCTTTTCAAGAAAGTGCAGCGCATGACCGCATGCTCCACGGTCAGCGCTGCATCTTGGCATCTGGCTGTTTTTTGATCTCCGTTGACGCTGTGTTCATCGGCGTTCACCGCCTTGCCGCCCGCCGTTATGGACCATCCGGAAAAAGAGTGAAACATGCCGGCGAAGCTTTTCCAAGCACTCGTCTTCCCTTTCCGGCTGGCGGTCGCATACTCCGATAAGCGTCAGCACCGGCGCCACATACAGCATTGACAAGGTGTCGGGATCAGACTCCCGGATCTCACCTGCGGCGATCAGGGCGCGAAAGATCCCGGCATGATAGGCCAGAACACGGTCCACATACCTCCGGGAGTAGAACTCCGCCAGCTCCGGCGAGCGGAATTGCTCAATGGTCATCATACGTCGAAAGCGACTGATGCTCTCATTATGAAGAGAATACAGGAATATCTGACGCACCCTTTCAAAAAGGGTCTCCTCCGTGATCTCCGTAAAGGCAGGGATATCCTGCGCCACGTTCTGCACATGAAGCTGGAGCCGGTCCGTATCCGCTTCATACTGTGCCGCCGTGGCTTCCACGATCCCGTCAAAAATAGCCCGTTTACTGGGAAAATGATTGTAAAGCGAGGGTGCTTTGATACCCACCGCCTCTGCGATCTCTCCCACGCTGACGGAATCGTATCCCCGCGCCGAGAATAGCTCCAGCGCTTTATCCAGAATGATCTGCCGTGTATCCTTCCGCTTCATCCCTTCACCGCCCGCCAAAACTAACTAACATTCGTTAACTATTTGTATTGTAGCGCAAGCCGCCGCGCTTGTCAAGTGGTATCCAAAAAAGGGCGCTCCTGTCCGCTCGGACAGAAGCACCCCTTTTTATCATTTTACCGCATCCAGAGCGTCATGGCCGCCAACAGCACAGCCAGAAAACCGAAGCTGATGGCAGAGAACAGCGCCATGAACCGCCCCGTTTGCCCCTTGGCGTGTTTTGTGTATTCCCGGAAGGTGATGAGGCTGGCCAGTGACGCCACCAGAGTCCCCGCACCGCCGATATTCACACCCACCAGCAGTCCTCGATAGTCGTCTGTGAACCGGCTCAGCAGGATAGCCGCAGGCACGTTGCTGATGACCTGACTGGTCAGTGCCGCCACCGGCATGGCCCCGTGGGTGA
>OLPA01003288.1_pt1 | contig 11132 bp, 11 predicted proteins | sample 1672811 | NCBI WGS metagenome assembly OLPA01 (sample SAMEA3136726, study PRJEB25190) | human gut metagenome | biome: human gut; feature: human-associated habitat; material: faeces | place: Austria | collected 2013
GGGTTTCTGTGAAGAAGAGAGCAAAGTGCCAAAGCCTCCGCGGACAAATGTCCGCGGAGGCTTTTATCGGTTCAACTTACCTGCCGGGCTGAGAAAATGCGGTGGGCGAAGCACGCCAACAGCAGCGCAAGCGGCAGAGAAACGGAGACGGCGCAGAGGGCGTAGGGTAAGCCGCCGTTCAGCGCAGGGGCAGACAGCAGGGAAATATACTGGGCCTCATATACCGGTAAAAGTAAAAAGAGGCGGTACAGAGGGCTTTGCTCCGAAACGGGAAGAAGCACAGGCATAATATACAGAGCGGCGGAGATGGCAAAGGCGGCGAGGCTGCTCCGGCAGAGCGAGGAAAAAAGCAGCGCCATGCCCGCCGCGCACAGTGCGCCGGAGATTCCCAGAAGAAGCTGCCAGCCCAAGAGGGTCCCGCAGCGCATGTTATAGGGAATAAAGCCCTCCGTGAACTCCACAGGCGCAAACAGAATGGAACAGTCCAGCCCCTCCGTTCCGTAGACGGCGAAAGCAAAAATCAGGTTGAGTCCCGAAAGCAGCAGCCATACCAGAAGCACCGTAATAAGCGCTGCCAATACCTTCGCCGCGGCGCATTTCGTCCGGCCGTATCTGCTGCTGAGAATTATGCCGTCCACCCCGCCGTACTCCCCGGCAAAAACCGGGGCAAGAAGAAACATCAGCACAAAGGCAAGGGCCAGAAAGAGCTTTGCGAGATTGCTGCCTGTATTTAAAAGTCCATTTACATAGCCCGCCTTTATCTCCTCTGCGCCAAAAACATCCCTCACGCTCAGGCCGTTCCAGTTTCCGTCCAGATCCGCGAAGCGGGCAAAAACGGAGGACTGAACAGCGTTTTGATATAAATATTTTGCGTTCATGCCGTGCAGGTCGTATTGCGGCCTGAAATTCTCCAGCATTCTCGACACGGACTCATCTGTCAGAACGCCGCCGTATCTTGAGGCCAGCTCCCTGTCAATTTTTACCGCCTCCAGGCCGCTTCCCTCCCGGCCCTGCCCGTCAAAAGCGTACATACTCTGCAGGGTGGACAGGGAAAGGGCAAGAGACAGAAGCAGCAGGACCGCCAGAGAGAAGAGCGCCGTCCGCCGTGCCAATATCTTTCTCAGCTCAAAGCAAAGCAATGTTTTCACTTTTCATTTTCCCCCTTGAAATAATACAGATACAGATCCTCCAGGCATGGCTCCACAGGCTGCGCCTTATCCATGGGCCTGTCCTCCGAGATTACCCGCAGGGCAGTCAGGCCGCCGTCCAGATTTCTCAGATTGCTCACATTAAGAATACCTCTGTACCACTCCGCGTTTTCAGCCGGCACAAGGCATTCCCAGACCTTACCCTGAATTTCGGCGGTAATTTCCCGGGGCCTGCCGAAGTGAAGAAGCTGCCCGGATTTGAGCATGATTATCTCCTCTGCTATGTTTTCCACGTCGGAGACGATATGGGTGGAAAGAATAACGATTCTGTCCCTGGAAAAGGCGCTGATAAGATTTCGGAAGCGGACCCGCTCTTTGGGGTCCAGCCCCGCCGTGGGCTCGTCCAGGATCAGGATGCGGGGCTCGTTGAGCATGGCCTGAGCAATTCCCAGGCGCTGCTTCATACCGCCGGAAAGATTTCTTATCCTGCGCCGGCCTTCTTTCTCAAGCCCCACCGCCTCCAAGAGCTCCGACGCCCTTTGCCCGGCTCGCCCCGTCCCAATGCCTTTCAGGGCAGCAATGTAGAGAAGGAAGTCTCTGGCAGTAAAGTCCGGATAATAGCCGAAGTTCTGCGGCAGATAACCCAGGAGGCCCCTGTACCGCTCCCCAAGAGAGGCAATGTCCTGCCCGTCCAGACAAATTTGGCCGGTGCTTGGCCGCTGGAGGCCGCAAAGCAGGCGCATGAGTGTGCTTTTTCCCGCGCCGTTTGCGCCCAGCAGGCCGTAAACCCCGTTTGAAAGGACAAGGCTCAGTCTGTCTACTGCTGTTTTGGAGCCATAACGCTTTGTAAGGGCATGGGTTTCAAGTTCCATACTTTTTCTCCTTTCCTTACAGGAGGAAAAACTCCCCCTGCGTTTACAGAGGGAGCATAAAGGAAAATATTCAACTTTTTATCTACCCGGGGCAAAAAAGGCTATGACCTCGGCGCCGCGGGCCGTGTTCCCCAGCCGAAGCCGGCCACCATGCTTTCGGCACAAAAGCGCACAGATGTAAAGCCCCAGCCCGAAATGCTCCGCGCGGTCCTCTTCTCCGCTGAAATATGGGCTTTGGGCCTTGCGGAGCGCCTCCCCGGAAAAGCCCTCTCCATCGTCCGAAACGGTAAGGAGCAGCCCCCCATCCTCTACCTGCACGCCCAGAGCGACCCGGCTTTCCGCATATCTCACGGCGTTTGAGAGCAGATTATCGCAGACCTGGAAAATCAGGCCTTTATCAAGGCAAAGGCTTTCTTCCTCTGCGTCAGTGTAAAAAGAGAGTTTTTTATCTGCTCTCAGGCATAGAAGCTCCGCGTTTTCTTTGAGCGCTCCGCCAAGCGCGGACACGCGGCATGTCTCATATGCCGGCTCCGCGTCCTCAAGGCGGCTGAGGCCGCTCATGCTGTCAACATAGCGCTCCAGCCGGGAAATCTGTCTTCCCATTGTCAGGGCCGTGTCCCGGGCGGCAGGGTCCGGGCTTGTGAGCAGCATTTCGTCATAGCCCTTCATCACGGTAAGCGGTGTGCGCAGGTCATGGGCAAAGGCGGCGTTTAACTGCCTGCGTTCCTCCACCTGCCGCCACATACGGGAAAAATTTTCCGCAAGCGTCCGGCGCATCAGCTCAAAGGAGGCGCAGAGCCGGCCCATCTCGTCCCCGGAATAATAGTTTATCTGAAAATCAAGATCATTGTACGCTATTTTTTCCGATGCAGCTTCCAGCTTCGCCAGGGGCACTTTTAATTTATTCCGGTAAAACAGCAGGGCCGCCATAATGACGCTGAGAACTGAATATACCGGCACAGCGGCCAGGGGAATAAACTCCAGCAGGCAGATCAGCCTCATATCTTTTTCGCTTATCGCTTTTTCCTGTTTATAAATATAAGTTCCCTCGCCCAGCCGCTCCCCGTCCTCGGAGGTGAGGTAATATTTCTCTCCGGGAACAGGGTAAGAATCATAAATGCGTGTTTTTAAAATATTACAGGAAGTCGAGGTCAGCGCGCTTAAAAGCAGAGCGGTGAACGCGAACAGGCTGATGTAGGCGATTATGCTTTTTTTCAGGGACAGATCCCGGAAAAAGCCTTTTATTTTGCCCATTTATAGCCGCACCCCCAGACCGTTTCGATGTAGTTTCCATCCGTATATCCGGCGAGCTTCCCCCGGATCCTGCGGATATGCTCTGCCACAACAGCGCTGTCCCCTTCGCCGTCATAGCCCCAGACCCGCTCGTAAATCCGCTCTTTATCAAAAACCTGGCCGGGATTTTGGGAAAGAAGCTCCACAATATCGAACTCCTTTTTCGCAAGCGCGATACGCTCCCCTTTCACAAACAGGCAGCGCTGGGAATAGTCCACCGTCAGCTCTCCGAAAAAACACACCCTTTCCTCGAAAGCGCGGCGGCGCTCCCGGCGAAGATGGGCCTGGACCCTGGCTTCAAGCTCCGCAAGAGAAAAGGGCTTGACAATATAATCGTCTCCCCCGGCGGCAAAGCCCCGCAGCTTGTCCGCCTCCTCAACGCGGGCGGTGAGAAATAAAATCGGGCAGGAGATATGATCCCGGATGCGGCGGCAGACTTCAAGCCCGTCCATCCCCGGCATGTTCACATCCAGCAGGATAATGTCCGGCCCCCTCTGGGCAAGCGCAACCGCCTCGCTCCCGCTTGCAGCGCTGAACACCCGGTATCCCCGGCTCTGGAAAAACCGGCAAAGCATATTCGCTATATCCACCTCATCGTCCGCTATCAGAACTTTATATTCCACTCCTGTCACCTCCGGCGTGAATATAATATTAAATTCTCTACTTTTTTTCAACTTCTTCGCACAAAGCCGCGATCTTGCGGCCTATATCGGCTTCAAGGCAAAGGGCGCGGCGCAAAAAACGCGCCAAACCCGACAAATCAGATTTAGCGCGTCAAAAAGCAAAGCCTTATTCCCAGTTTTTCCAGACTTCGGGGCAGTAGCCAACGGTGGCCTGCTTTCCGTTTCGGACGATGGGAGTTTTGATTAAATAGGGCGTTTCAAAAAGCTTTTCCAGCTTGGCTTCGTTCCCGGCCAGATACTTGAGGAGAGGATAGTCCTCGTCCTCGGTGTTGATCATGGCTTCCAGACCAACGGCGTTTTTTACGGAGTTAAGCTCTCCCCTGCTCATGCCGAATTTGATTATATCCACAAATTGGTATTTTATCCGACGTTCCTTGAAATAGCGCTCGGCCTTTTTGGTGTCAAAGCATTTCGGCCTGCCAAAAATCTGTATATTCATGCCGCGTCAGACTTCGGAGATGACGGGAAGGATCATGGGGCTGCGGCGGGTGGTCTTATAGAGATAGCCGGAGAGGTTATTCTTTACCTTGCTCTTTATGGTGGAATAGTCGTTGATGCGCTGGGCCTCACAGGAAGCGACGGACTCCATAGCCACCCGGCGCAGCTCGTCCATCAGCGCCTCGGCCTCCTTTACATAGATAAAGCCTCTGGTGACGATTTCGGGAGCAGCCAGGAGCTTATGGTCGTTGGCGGAATAGGGCAGGACGACCACAATCATGCCGTCCTCGGCAAGACGGTGCCTGTCGCGCATGACCACGCTTCCCACTTCGCCGACCCCGCTGCCGTCCACAAGGATTGCGCCGGTGGGGACGCTTGCCTCACACTTAATTGATTTCTTTGTGATCTCTATCACCTTGCCGTTTTCGGCGATGACCACGTTTCTGGGCTGCACGCCCATGATGCGGCCCAGTTCCGCGTGCTTGACAAGCATCCGGTACTCGCCGTGGACGGGGATGAAAAACTTGGGCTTTACCAGCGCCAGCATCATCTTCTGTTCCTCCTGAGAAGCATGGCCGGAGACATGCAGGTCGGTATGCCGGTCATATATGACCTCAGCCCCCTTGTGAAAAAGCTCATCGATTACGCGGCTGATGGTGTTCTCATTGCCGGGAATGGCGGAGGCGGAAATGATGATCCTGTCCCCAGAGTCCACCGCTATCTGCTTATGCTCGGAAAAGGCCATGCGGTACAGGGCGGACATGGCCTCGCCCTGGCTGCCGGTGGAGATTATGACCACCTGGCTGCGGGGCAGCTTATTGACCTTATCCAGATCCACCATCACATTTTCGGGGATATCCATATAGCCCAGCACAGAGGCCACCCGGAGCACGTTTTCCATGCTGCGGCCGGTTATGGCTACCTTGCGCTTATACTTTGCGGCCACATTGATAATCTGCTGGAGCCGATGGACATTGGAGGCAAAGGTGGTGATTATGATGCGCTTGTCACATCCCATAAAAAGCTTTTCAAAGCCCTGGCCCACCTTCCGCTCGGAGTCAGAGTGGCCGGGCTTTTCCACGTTGGTGGAATCGCTGAGCATGGCCAGTACGCCCTCGTTGCCCAGCTGGCCGAAGCGGGCAATATCTATCATGCCGCCGGAAATGGGCGTCACGTCTATCTTGAAATCCCCCGTGTGAACAATGGTGCCCAGAGGGGTCTTGATGGCCAGGGCGACCGCGTCGGGGATACTGTGGTTCACATGGATAAATTCAATGTTGAAACAGCCCAGCCGGAAGCTGGAGCCGGTCTTCTTGGTAAAGATCTGGGTGTTGTAGAGAAGGTCGTGCTCTTCAAGCTTCAGCTCCACCAGGGCCGCCGTGAGCGGCGTGGTGTAAATGGGCACGTCCAGCTCTTTGAGCACATAGGGCACGGCCCCGATATGATCCTCATGACCATGGGTCAGGATAATTCCGCGTACCTTGGAGGCGTTGCTTTTCAGATAGCTTATGTCCGGCAGGACAATGTCAATACCGTACATATCGTCATCAGGAAAGCCCATGCCGCAGTCTATCACAATGATGTCGCTTCCGCACTCTATGGCGGTCATGTTCTTGCCGATCTCGCCGAGACCGCCAAGGGGAATAATTTTAAGTTTTGTTATCATAATTTCTCCAATCAATTGAAAAAAATTTCTCGTATGTAAACCGGAATACCGGTTAAACTCAGGCATACAACTCCATGCGCCCGGCAGCGCGGCGCAATGAGCACGATGTGATCGCATTAAGTTTCCGCGCGTCATTCTCCTCTGCCCGGTGGATCGGAAAAGAGCGCATGTCAATCTCCGCCGTGTTATCGCACGGCATAAAGGCACAACACAAAGACCCGCCGCAGCGCGCCGGGATGCTCATACAAGATTATAACCCGAATCCGGGTGAAAATATCTTTCACCCCGGAATAAATTTACATTTCAGTCCGTCCCTCTATGGCACGGCTCAGAGTCGCATCGTCCGCAAACTCCAGATTTGAGCCCACAGGGATACCGTAGGCAAGGCGGGTAACTTTGATATGGAAGGGCTTAAGCAGACGGGAAATGTACATAGCCGTGGCCTCCCCCTCGGTGTCGGGGTTGGTGGCCATGATTATCTCCTCTACCTGGTCCTCTGCCGCGCGGACCAGAAGTTCTTTGATCCGAATATCGTCAGGCCCCACATGGCTCATGGGCGAGAGGACCCCGTGAAGCACATGGTAGCTGCCGTTATACTCGCGCCCCCGCTCGATGCTCAGCACATCCCTGGGCTCGGACACCACGCAGATGGTGCTTTTGTCCCTCCGGTCGCTGGCACAGATTGGGCAGAGCTCACCCTCCGTAAGATTCTGGCAGACGCGGCAGCAGTGGACGCTGGCCTTTGCGTCTGTTATGGCCCCGGCAAAAGCCGCAGCCTCCTCATCCGGCAGAGCAAGAACATGAAAGGCAAGGCGCTGGGCGCTTTTCCTGCCTATTCCGGGCAGTGATGCAAATTTATCTATAAGATTTTCAAGAGAAGCGGGAAAAAAAGACATTTTATATCTCCGATTATATAATGGAATTTGACCCTGTCAGGCCCGCCGCAGTGCCTCTATGGCCGCGGCCCTGTCGGGCTTGCCGAAAACCGCGCTGCCCGCAACAAGCACATCAGCCCCCGCAGCCTTTACCAGCGCCGCCGTTTCGCCGTCTATGCCGCCGTCAACCTCCAGCATACACCCGGGCTTTTCCGCCTCGATCATTTTTCTGACGGCCTCGATTTTGGGGAGCTGCTCATGCAGGAAGCGCTGGCCGCCGAAGCCGGGCTCCACAGTCATCACAAGCGCAAGATCAACATAGGGCAGGAATGGGCGCAGCGCCTGAGCCGGCGTTTTTGGCTTTATGGTGACGCCGGCCATTTTCCCCAGGGATTTTACAATATTTAAAGCCTCCAGTATCCCCTCTTCCTCATCCGCCTCCACATGGAAGTTCACAAGGTCGGCTCCTGCGGCGCAGAACTGCTTCGCATATCTCCGGGGACGCGCTATCATAAGATGCACATCAAGGAACATGTCTGTCGCCCGGCGCAGGGATTTGAGAACCGGAATCCCCACGGAAATGTTGGGTACAAACATGCCGTCCATCACGTCGAAATGGACAAAATCCGCTCCGGCGCGTTTTATATCCTCTATTTCCTTGCCCAGACAGGCGAAATCGGCCGATAAAACCGAGGGAGCAATTTTAAGCATGGCTTCTCTCCTGAATAAATAAGCGGTTTGCACACTTAGTGGGTATTATACTACAAATGCCATTTGATTTGCAATACTCTTGACGGCAAGAAAATTTGGATATAAAATAAACTAATATAATGTAGTTTGGAGGGTGTGGCCTTGTCAAGACACAACAAAGGGCGCTCCGGAGCCGCCGCAATATACGGCTTTGCCGGTGCTTGGGTTATTATGTCCTTCCTGCTGCCCATGTACAGGCTTTGGGGGCTGTTGAGCTGTTTTGTGGTCTGCTGTCTCGCGGCCTGGCTTACGGGCAGGCTCGGAAGAAAAAAGACTGCTCCTGCCCCGGAGCAGGCGCCTGAGGCGGAGGCGCAAAAGCCAGCGGCGGAAGAGGGTAAAAAGAGCTATGGTCCGGAGGTGGACGGGATCCTTCAGGAGGGCGGCCGGGCTCTCAGCGAAATGGGCCGGCTGTATAGCTCTATCAAAGACCCGCAGGTGCGCGGAAAGATAAACGAGATTATGCGCATTACCGATAAAATCACGCAGGATGCCATCGCGGACCCCTCGGATATTCCGCAGATAAAGAAGTTTATGAACTATTATCTTCCCACTACCATAAAGCTTCTCAATGCCTATGACAGAATGAGCTCCCAGGGCATTCAGGGAGAGAATCTTGACAAGAGCATGAAGAACATAAACGAGATGCTGGACGCGGCCATAGCAGCGTATAAAAAGCGGCTTGACTCGCTTTTTGCCAATCAGGCCCTTGATATTGAGACAGATATAGAAGTGATGAACACCATGCTTGCCAGAGAGGGTCTCTCCGGCGGGAAAGATTTTGAAATATAATAAAATTCTGAAAGGAACACCACTATGAACGAAGAAAGCAGCTTCATTCCTTCCCTCACTCTCGACCCCGGCAAGACCGAGGCCGCGGCCGCCGTACAGGAAGCTCCCGCCGCCGAAGAGCTTAAAAAGGATATTCCCATAGAGAGGCCCGAGCTGAGCAAGCTCTCCCCCGCCGAGCAGGCAGCAGTAAAGGAGTTTTCCGAAAAGATCGACGTTCTCAATACCGAGCAGATCATGAACTACGGCAGCAATGCGCAGAAGAACATTTCCGAATTCTCCGGCGCCGCCCTCGGCACCGTCCGGACCAAGGATCTTGGTGAGGTCGGCAACATGCTGGGCGATCTGGTTGTGGAGCTCAAGGGCCTGAACTTTGAACCGGAAGAGAAAAAAGGCTTTTTCGGTCTATTTAAGAAAGCAGGACAGAACATCGCCGCCCTGAAAGCCCAGTATGACAAGGCCGAGGTAAATGTGGATAAAATAGTGGAGGCCCTTGAGGGCCACGAGGTCGTGCTGATGAAGGATATCAGCATGATGGATAAAATGTATGAGAAGAACCAGGAATATCTCAAGGAGCTGACCATGTATATTCTGGCCGGTAAGCTGCGAATTGAGCAGCTTCGTACTGTGGAGCTGCCCAGGCTGGTTGCCAAGGCGCAGGAATCCGGCCAGCCCGAGGACGCGCAGTCCGCCAACGACTTTGCCAATATGATAGGCCGCTTTGAAAAGAAGATCCATGACCTGGAGCTGACCCGGACTATTTCCATCCAGATGTCTCCCCAGATTCGCATGATTCAGAACAACGACAGCCTCATGGCCGAGAAAATCCGCTCCTCCATTGTCAATACCATTCCCCTCTGGAAAAGCCAGATGGTCATGGCCCTGTCCCTGTACCACTCCGAGCAGGCTATGAAAGCCCAGCGGGAGGTGACGGATGTGACAAACGAGCTGCTGACCAAAAATGCCCAGGCCCTGCATCAGGGCAGCATAGGTATCGCCCGGGAAGCCGAGAGGGGTATTGTTGACCTGGAGACCCTGAAAAAGACTAATCAGGAGCTTATCGCGACCCTTGACGAGGTTCGCCAGATTCAGGATGATGGCCGCGCCCGCCGCGCCCAGGCCGAGCAGGAGCTGGGCCGCATTGAGGGTGAGCTGAAGCAGAAGCTGCTTGAAATGAAAGGCTGAGCCATTCCGGCCGGCCCCTTTAGGAGAAATATATGAAATTACTAAAAAAGCCCTTTGTGGCGCTGCTGCTGTCTGCGGCGGTAGTGCTCTCATCCACGCTGCTGTCCGTCAACATCCGCTTCGGAGGCAAATGCCGCGACATAACGGATGGTTTCTATGATGGGGTGTACTATAACGGCTATACGCAAAAGAGCCTGTCCTCCCACCTGAAAAATATCTGCGGCTATGCGGACGGCCTTGTTACCATAGCAAACAATTATGATATTGACACCGGGGATCTTCTCACGGCTCTGGATGACCTGAAACTCAGCCTCAGCTATTCCTATGGATATGCCAGCCATATTTATTTCTGCTATGACGAGCTTTTAAGCCCGCTCAACGCTCTTGTTGACCAGCTCAGCCGCACAGAGTTGTCCGAACGGGACGCGGATGGCTTTGCGCAGTACCGCAGCGGCATAAACGGCGCGCAGCGCGCCATGGAGAGCGCCGGGTATAACGAGAGCGTCCGGGAATTCCTCAGAAGCTATGACCAGTTTCCCACCGACTTTCTTGCCGAGTTAGCCGGTGTTGAAATGCCGGAGTATTTTGCCTGATATGAAATTGATTAAAAAAACAACGGCCCTGCTTTTTGCGCTTTCCCTTTGCTTCAGTCTGAGTACAGCCGCCCGCGCAGTGGTTTCCCAAAGTGAGAGTTTTTACGCGGCAGACTATGCAAATGTCCTCTCCAACGCCACTGAGGAGATGATCATAAACTATAACGGCGCGCTGGAGACCCAGTGCCAGGGTGCGCAGATCGTTGTGGTCACCGTGGATTATCTGGACGGCATGTATTCCGATGAATATGCCTATCAGCTCTTTAACGACTGGGGCGTGGGCTCTTCGGAATATAACAACGGCATGCTTCTGCTGCTGGCCACGCAGGAAAACAAGGCCTGGCTCGCCTATGGCATGGGGCTGAATTCTATCATTGACGGCGACGATGTGGACAAGCTTCTGGAGGATTATTTCTGGAAGGATTTTGACCGGGGCAACTATGACAAGGCCGTCACTCAGCTCTTTGAAGCGCTGCTTGAATGGTATGATGATAAATACGACAGCAGCGTTGTCAAATCCGGCACCAGCGGCGCGGCCGGCAGCCAGAACAGCGGAAACGAAAGCGGCGGAAGCACAGGCACAGGAGTTTTCAGCGGCCTTATCCGGCTTGTAGTCATTATCGCGGTGCTGGCCCTGCTTTTTGGCGGGAATCATCGCGGCCGGGGCGGCGGCTCCTGGCTTCCCTGGTTTCTGCTCTTTAACAACTGGAACAACCGCGGGGGCCGCGGCGGCAGAGGCGGCGGCTTTGGCGGGGGCGGCGGCTTTGGCGGGGGCGGCGGCTTCGGCGGAGGCGGTGGCTTCGGCAGAGGCGGCGGCTTCGGCGGAGGCGGGTTCTCCGGCGG
>OLPA01003293.1_pt1 | contig 11117 bp, 10 predicted proteins | sample 1672811 | NCBI WGS metagenome assembly OLPA01 (sample SAMEA3136726, study PRJEB25190) | human gut metagenome | biome: human gut; feature: human-associated habitat; material: faeces | place: Austria | collected 2013
GGTTTTTGCCATTTTGATGGAAACTGGCTGGAAATCGTCCAGAAAACTGGCGCAGCAGAAGGGCCGTCCGCAGATGCCGAGGCCGCCAACCATTCTGGCCTTGTCCCGGACGCCGATCTGGCGCAGTTCGATGCGGGTGCGGAATACCGAAGCCAGATTTTTCACCAGCTCCCGGAAATCCACCCGCTCGTCGGCGGTGAAATAGAACAGAATTTTGCTCCCGTCAAAGGCCACCTCCGCGTTCACCAGCTGCATGTCCAGCCCATGCTCCGCGATTTTCTGCTGGCAGACCTCGAAGGCGCGCTTTTCCTTCGCCCGATTCTCCTGTATCGTTTTTTCGTCCTGAGGGGTGGCCCTGCGAAGCACCTTCCGCAGGGGCGCTACCACATTCTTCGGCGGGATTTTGTGATTCCCGCCCACGCAGATACCGAATTCTTCACCCCGGGCGGTGTCAATGATGATGTGATCGCCGTCGGCGAAGCGCTGGCCGTCGGGGTCGAAAAAGTAAATTTTCTGCCCGGAACGGAACTGGATGTCCACGACCTCCACGTTCGTCTGGGGGGCTGTCTTGATTTGTTCTTCCATTGAATTTGCTCCTTATATCATACAGGATGCCGTATGCGGCTTCCTGATTATTTCCAACCTATCGCAGCGCCCATTCCAGCCAGCCGCACACGGCGGCAGGGGAGACGTTGCCCGTCGTGTAGTCCACCGCTTTTTGCAGGCACTGCACGGCGTTCAGCAGCTCCGGGCTGCTGCGGCTCTGGGCGAGTTTCCGTGACAGGGGCGACACCGCCCGGATGCCGCTTCGGCTGGCAAGGGCGCTTTCCAGCAGCTCCCGCCAGCCTTCCAGAGTGTCCGCCAGCGCGTCCCGCTTCCACTTTTCCATGGGCGTCAGGGTCTGCATCAGTCCCAGCGCGTCCCGGGCGGAAAACGCCTGAACAAAATCCCGTGTCTGCTGGGGCAGCTCGCCGCCGCCACTCAGCAGCGACATGGCTTGACCCAGAAAGCCGCCGCTGCGGTCGATGGCGGCGGTAATGTCTTCCTCCTGCGCCTGAGGAAACTCCCGGCGCAGGTGACTGCGGAGAACGTCTTCCGGCAGCGCCTGCATATTCAGTTCCGTACATCGGGAACGGACAGTGGGCAGCAGCTTGTCCGGATTGTCCGTGAGCAGAAGAAACACGCCGTATTTCGGCGGTTCCTCCAGAATTTTCAGCAACGCGTTCTGTCCGGGAAGCCCCATGTCCTGCGCCCGGGGGAACATGTAAATTTTGTACTCCGATTCGTTGGGCTGAATGTACACATCCGCCCGCGCCTGCCGGATCAGGTCAACGGTCACAGTCTTCTTCTCCGGGTCGTCCACGGTGATGAAGTCCGGGTGGCTGCCGTCCATCACCTTGCGGCAGGGGGTGCAGCGGCCGCAGGGTTTGTCAGTTCCCTGACATAGAATCGCCGCCGCAAGCAGCTTTGCCAAAGTATGCTTGCCCGAGCCTTCCGGCCCGGAGATCAGGTAGAAGTGGGAAACATGCCCTTTGGCAAGACTCCGGGTCAGATTCTGTTTCAGTCGGTCATTTCCCAGCAGAGCGTCAAAGCCCATGCTTCCCACCTCCTTGGATTCTTTTTGGTCGCTTAGCCCCACAGTACGGACAGCATGGGGATGATCTGCTTCTTCCGGCTCATGACCTTGGGCAGGAAGACGGTGTTGTCCTTGGGGATCACGTTGAATGCCTGCCGGATGGTGTCGTCGTCGCCTACGTAAATGATCTGCGTGCCTTCCAGCAGCACGTCGGTGAGCATCATGATCACCAGATCGAACATCTTCTCGTCGGCGGTCTTCTTCATCAGCTTCAGGAATTCGTCCTTGCGCTTGAGCACGCTGGGGCTGTCCACACAGGTCAGCTGGGACACGGCCAGACTGTGCCCCGCAATATGGAATTCCTTGTAATCCGTGAAGAACACCTCCTCGACGGACTTGTTTTCCACGGCGGCAGAGAAGATCTCATGCCCCAGCTCATCCAGAGACACGTCGGCGATCCGCGCCATGCGTTCCGCAGTGCGGATGTCCCGGGGGGTGCAGGTGGGAGACTTGAACATGACGGTGTCGGAGAGAATGGCCGCCGCCATCATGCCCGCCAGCTTGGCCGAGGGCATCAGCCCCCGATCCTGATACATCTCTGCAATGATGGTGTTGGTGGAACCCACCGGCTCGTTGCGGACGTTGATGGGCTGGCGGGTCTGGATATCCGCCAGACGGTGGTGATCCACGATGGCCAGGATCTCCGCCTGCTCGATGCCCGGCACAGTCTGGGACAGCTCGTTATGATCCACCAGCACCACCTGCTTGCGTCTTGGCCGCAGCAAATGGTAACGGGACAGGGTGCCGACCACCTTCTCCTCCTCATCCAGCACGGGATAGCAGCGGTAGCGGCTCTTCAGCACCACCTCGCGGACGTCGTCGATATAATCATCCAGATGGAAGCAGATCAGATCGCCGGTGGCGCAGGGGCGGGAGATGGGGATGGCCTGATAGATCAGGCGGTGGACGCGGCTGGCGTCAAAGGGAGTGGAGATGATGCAGGTCTTGCCCGCGTTCTTGATCCACTCCGGATCCACATCGGTCTGGCACAGGATCAGGCAGGACACCTGCATGTCCAGCGCGCGGCGGATCATATCCGGCTGGCTGCCGCACAGCACGATGCTGTCGGAGCTGTCGAACAGCAGGTTCTCGCAGCTCTGGGGCAGGGCAATGGACACGCTGCCGGACAGGGTATCCACCAGGTCGCCGCCCTCGCCCACGACGCGGCCCTCGATAACGCTGAGGAGGTTGAACATGGGGACCTCCTCCACCACGGGGTTGGCGATGGTGTTCAGGCTGAAGGTGGCGATGTCACCGGCGGACAGCATGCCGTATAATGTACCGTCCTCGTTGGTGACGGGGATGGCGGAGATCTTCTGATTGCGCATCAGCTGCCACGCCCGATCCATGGTGACGGAGGAGTCCAGGCAGGGCGGCCGGTCAAAGTCCAGATCACGCACCTGGGTGCGGACGTTCTGGATCAGCCGGGGCGGCTTGAAGCCGAAGCGCTTCAGCATCCGGTTGGTCTCGTCGCTGATGGCGCCCAGATGCACCGCCACATACTCCTTTTCGCCCAATGCGTTCTTCAGCGCGGCGTAGGACATGGCGGCGACGATGGAGTCGGTATCCGGGTTGCGGTGGCCGGTCACATAGATCTCGTTCATACCTTTCAAGCTCCTTTGCATAGCGTTTTCCTTCTTTGCTGATATTATAGTGCAGGCCGCGCCGCCGGTCAATGGGCTTGATTTACAGAAAAAACCATGTTATCATTAAATTTAAGTAAAGAAATCACAGAAACAGGGTGTTATATGTATCTCAATCATCATCTTCACGAGACAAAGCACCTGAAGGAGGCCAACCTTCTTCAGGAAGAAAAATACCTGCATCTGACCACTGAGCCTGTGGGAAGGCTGGTGTGCGAAATGGCGGTGCCCACCATCATCTCCATGCTGGTGACGGCGGTGTATAATCTGGCGGACACCTTCTTTGTGGGACTGATGCACTCCAACGCGGCCACCGGCGCGGTGGGCGTGGTCTTTTCGCTGATGGCCATCATCCAGGCCACCGGCTTTTTCTTCGGGCAGGGCAGCGGCAACTATATCTCCCGCCAGCTGGGCCGCCACCAGACCGAGGACGCCGAGACCATGGCCATCACCGCTGTGACGCTGGCCTTTTCCATGGGCGTGGTGGTGCTGATCCTGGGCCAGATCTTCTTGCAGCCCCTGGCCCGGCTGCTGGGCTCCACGGAAACCATCCTTCCCTATGCCTGCGACTATCTGCGGATCATCCTGCTGGGCGCGCCGTATATGACCGCCTCCTTCGTGCTGAATAACCAGCTGCGCTTTCAGGGCAGCGCCATGTACAGCATGATCGGCATCGTGGCGGGCGCGGTCATCAACGTGGGGCTTGACCCGCTGCTGATCTTCACCTTCCAGATGGGCATTAAAGGCGCGGCGCTGGCCACTATCATCGGGCAGCTGTTCTCCTTCGGATTGCTGCTGTTCGGCTGCACGCGGGGCGGCAACCTGCGGCTCCACCCCAGCAAGATCCGCTTCACCCGCCACATTTTCAAGGAAATTCTCCGGGGCGGCTTCCCCAGCCTGTGCCGCCAGAGCCTGATGGCCATTTCCACCATCTGCCTGAACAACGCCTCCGGCCTGTACGGCGACGCGGCCATCGCCGCCATGAGCGTGGTGAGCCGGATCATGACCATGGCCAACTCCGCTCTCATCGGCTTCGGCCAGGGCTTCCAGCCGGTCTGCGGCTTCAACTACGGCGCCAAGCTCTATGACCGGGTGCGGGAGGGCTTCCGCTTCTGCGTCAAATGGGGCACACTGTTTCTGGTGGCGGCAGGCATCCTGGGCTACATTTTCGCGCCCCAGCTGGTGGCCATCTTCCGGGATGATCCGGAGGTGGTGGCCTTCGGCACGGCGGCCATGCGGTGCCAGTGTGTCACCTTCCCGCTGGCGGCCTACGCGCTGGTCAGCAATATGATGACCCAGACCATGGGCAAGACGCTGCCGGCCACCATTCTGGCCGCCGCCCGTCAGGGCCTGTTCTTCATCCCCGCCGTGCTGCTGATGCCCCTGTGGCTGGATCAGCTGGGCGTGCAGCTGGCCCAGTCGGTGGCGGATGTGCTGTCCTTCGCGCTGACGCTGGTGATGATGCGGCGGGTGTTCCTCAACCTGAAGGCCGAGGAAAACGCCGACATGCTGCTGCGGCATCACCGGGAATCCGCGCCTTATTCCGCGGAAAATGCGCCGGAACTGCCGGAAACGCCCTGATCCCCCCTTTACAGCCCACATTTTTTCGGATATAATAGTTTAGTTACTGAAATCTACGATATAAGGAGATTGACACATATGGCCGTTATCGAATACGATGATTATAAGCAAAAGCTGCTGGCACTGGAGCCTACGCTGGGCGAGCTGGAAAAGGCGCTGGGCATCCCCAAGGCCCGGGAGGAGCTGTCCGCCCTCCAGAAGGAGACGGAGCAGGACGGCTTCTGGAACGATCTGGAGCGCAGCCAGAAGGTGAGCCAGCAGATCAAGCGTCTGGAAAACAAGATCAAGAAGCATGACCGTCTGGTCAGCGAGTGGGAGGATATCCTGACCCTGTGCGAGATGGCCCAGGAGGAGGACGACGCCTCCCAGCTGCCCGATGTAATCGACGGCTATGAAAAGCTCCAGAAGGAGATCAGCGAGCGCCGTCTGGCCGCCCTGCTCTCCGGCGAGTACGACGCCAACAACGCCATCCTCACCTTCCACGCAGGCGCCGGCGGCACCGAGGCCCAGGACTGGACGGAGATGCTGTACCGCATGTACACCCGCTGGGCCGAGCGCCACGGCTACACCTATCAGCTGATGGACTACGAAGCCGGTGAAGAGGCGGGCATCAAGTCCGCCACCATCCTCATTGAGGGTGAGAACGCCTACGGCTATCTGAAGAGCGAGAACGGCGTCCACCGTCTGGTGCGCGTCAGCCCCTTCGACGCCAACGCCCGCCGTCAGACCAGCTTCGCCGCACTGGAGGTCATGCCCGAGCTGGCCGACGACAGTGAGATCGAGATCCGGCCCGAGGAGATCGAAATGCAGGCCTGCCGTTCCTCCGGCGCAGGCGGCCAACACATCAACAAGACCTCCTCCGCCGTCCGCCTGACCCACCTGCCCACCGGCATCGTGGTGTTCTGCCAGACGGAGCGCAGCCAGTTCCAGAACCGCGACAACGCCATGAAGATGCTGAAGGCCAAGCTGGCAGAACTGAAACTCCAGCAGCATGCCGAGAAGATCAGCGACATCAAGGGCGTGCAGATGAAGATCGAGTGGGGCAGCCAGATCCGCTCCTATGTGTTCATGCCCTACACGCTGGCCAAGGACACCCGCACCGGCTACGAAATGGGCAACATTCAGGCGGTGATGGACGGCGATATCGATGGTTTCATCAATGCCTATCTGACCGCTGCCGCCAACGGCGAGCTGAAATAAAAGCAAGTATAAAAAAGTACGCTGTGCTTTGCACAGCGTACTTTTTTATACCCGATACACGTCCTTCTCCGTGATGATAAGGTCGAACCGCTTGTCGTGGGGTTCCATGGGTACCTCATCCGACAGCAGCTTTTCCCGGCACAGCAGCGCCGCCGGGCCGTGATAGCGGTCAAAGAACCGGTCATAGTAGCCGCCGCCCTGTCCCAGCCGGTCGCCCCGCAGGTCACAGGAAAGGCAGGGCGTCACCACAAAGCCGATGTCTTCCACTGTCAGCAGCGGGCAGTCCTCCACCGGCTCCAGAATACCATACGCGCCCGGTGTCAGCTGATCCAGCGACGTCACATGGCACAGGGCCATGCTGTGCGCCGCGCCGCAGCGGGGCAGGCACAGGGTTTTGCCGCTGTTCAGCACGTCCCGCAGCAGCGCCGTGGTATCGATCTCTCGCTCCGTGCCCACAAAGGCAAATACCACCTGTGCCGCCTGATATTCCGGCAGCTCCGTCACGCGGCGGCAGATGGCCGCGGCGCTCTCGTCCCGATAGCTCTGGGGCAAAATGCGCTCCATGGTGCGCAGCTTCTTCCGCAGCGCCGCTTTCTGTTCCGCAACGGTCATTTCCCGTTCCTCCTTGGTGGCGCGCTCCGCCTTCTGGCGGCGAGCGATCTCCATCATCCGCTCATACATCTCGTCGCCCACGCACTTGCGGGCATACTGGCACCACTGCACGCAGCTGAGGGCGTCGTTATACGCCACAAAGCCGCATTTGTCGCAGGCTACCTGCGTATCGGTGGAGAATATCTCGATGGTGTTGCCGCACACGGGGCAGGTTTTCTCCCGTATGGTAGGCGTGCGGGGCTTTCCCTGACAGCCGTCCATAATCATAGTATCGTCCTCCTTGGTTCAGTAGAGCAGCCGCCTTCCCGGCTCGCCCGCCGGGAAGAAGTCTGTCTCCTTCACAGTACGCCCTTTTTCCAGCACCAGAAACTGCGTTTTCCACCGGCCGGCCACCAGATTTTCCAGCACACGGTTGCTGCCGGTCACGTAGTCCAGATCGCAGCGGATCAGATCGGCGCACTGCTGCATCTCCGCCACGAAATCCTCGGCGTAGCAGTCGTACACGCCGGTGTCGATCATGTCGGCGTGGTGATAGCCCTCCATGAATCCGCCGAAGATGGAGGTGCCGATCTCCATGCCGTACCGGCGACAGATCTCATCCTTGAAGGCCGCCACCGAGTGTTCGCCCCGGTCGCAGTCCCGGAAATAGATATGGCCCTCCTGCTTGGCGTCGGCGTGCAGCGTGTCGTCGGTTTGCAGCATCATGGTAACGCAGTCGTCCATTTTCGGCAGCACCGTGCGGCAGGGCAAGGTCACGCCCTCCCACACGCCGCCGCAGCTGCACACGCAGGACAGTACCGTGGTGATGCCCTCCGGCAGCTCCGCCATGGTGCGCAGCAGCGTCTCGTGCATCACCGCAGGCTCCTTGTGGTTCTCCCACGCCAGCTCCCTCACCGGAAAGTCCGTCCCGATCTTCTGCTGGGCCGCGTCCAGATGACGCCGCACCGAGGCGCAGCACAGGATCAGCGTATCGTTCTTGTCCAAAGGCACACGCCTCCTTACAAAATCCATAACCTCCGGCCGGGCCGGAGGTTATGGCGGTTATCTCTTACTTCGCCTTCCGCAGGAAGCCGAACCACATGACGAAGCCCACAAACAGGCCGCCCAGAATGTTGCCCAGCGTCACGGGGATCATATTCCCGGTGAAGTAGGTACCCCAAGTCAGGGCGTCCAGATTCAGGTGGCACTCCGCCGCAGCCGCCGCGTAGGCAGGTACGGTCTTGGCGAACAGGCCCATGGTGCAGTAGGTCATGTCAGCAATGGAGTGGTTGAAGCCGCAGGTGACGAAGAACATCACCGGCGCCCACGCGCCCATGAAGCGGCCCATGGTGTCCTTGGCGCCCAGACTCAGCAGCACGCCGATGGTCACCAGCACGTTGCACAAAAAGCCCATGAAAAAGGCGTTCTGGAAGGGCATGGTCATCTTGCCCAGCGCCACCTTCATGGCGTACACCGCCAGCGCGTTGTTTCCGGCGGACAGCCAGCCGAACTTGGCACACAGCACCGCCACCAGCAGCGAGCCGATGAAGTTGCCAATGTACACGAACAGCCAGTCCTTCAGCATGGCGGTGACGCGCACCTTCTTCTCCAGCACGCTGATGAAGATCAGCGTATTGCCGGTGAACAGTTCCGCGCCGATCAGGATCACCATGCCCAGGCCGAAGGCGAACAGCAGTCCGGAGATGGCCCGGATGGTGCTGTTGTTGTCAAGGCCATAGCTGGCCATGTTGGTCACGCAGGAGGGGAAGGCGATCAGCATACCGGCCAGCACGCCCAGCAGCAGCATTTTGCTGACGGGCAGGCTACTCTTTTTTACACCGGCCTCGGCGTAGTTGGCCGCGATCTCGGCAGGAGCAAACAAATTCATGGTCAGCCCTCCTTACGCCAGCGTGCGCTCGGCGGCCTCCACCACATGACCGATCAGCACGGAAGTGGTCACAGCGCCCACGCCGCCGGGCACGGGGGTGATGGCCTCGACGATAGGCTCCACCTCGGCGAACACGGCGTCGCCCGCCATGCCGCCCTTGCCCTTGGAGGTCACCTTGTCGGGGTCCCAGTTCATGGACACGTCGATGACGATCTGGCCGGGACGAACGTAATCCTTGGTCAGGCTCTTCAGCACACCGGCGGCGGACACCAGAATGTCAGCCTCGCGGGCCACTTCCTCCACGTTTCTGGTCTTGGTGTGGCACACGGTAACGGTGGCGTTCTTGGCCAGCAGCATCATAGCGGCGGGCTTGCCCACCACCAGAGAGCGGCCGATGACCACAGCCTTCTTGCCGGTGCAGTCGATGCCGTAGTAGTCCAGAATCTCCATGCAGGCCTGGGGGGTGCAGGGCGCGAAGCCCAGCTTCTTGCCCATGAACACACCGGCGTTGGACAGGTCGGTCATGGAGTCGATATCCTTGCAGGCGGCCAGATGGTTGCAGATCTCGTCCTGATCCGCCTTCAGGTGCTTGGGCAGGGGGCGGAACAGCAGGCAGCCGTGGATGCTGTCGTCGGCGTTGATGGCCTCGATCTGGGCGATCAGCGCCTCCTTGGTCACGTCCTCCGGCAGCAGGAACTTCACCACGTCCACGCCGATCAGCTCGGCACGGGAGGTTGCGCCCTTCTCATAGGACAGGTCGGAGGGATTCTCACCGCAGCGGACGATAGCCAGCTTCGGCGTCACGCCCTTTTCCTTCAGGGCCGCCACACGCTGCTGCAGCTTCTCGTTCATGGCGGCGGTAACTTCCTTACCCAGTAATTGCTTTGCCATATTCTTTTCCTCCCTTATTTGAAGAAACCGGCCTTGACGGTCTCAAAAATGCCGTCGGCCTTCTTGCCGTACACGTCCAGCATGGTCAGGCACTTGGCGTTCATCTCCTCCGCCACCTCGCGGTTCTGCAAGGTCTTGGTGTTGATGAACACGTTCAGGGACGCCGCCTGCAATGCCGCCTTCACGATGGTGGCGCCGCAGCCCGCGTCGGACACCGCCAGACGGGAGCCCTTCGCAGCAAACACTTCGATGGCGTCGATGGCCTCGCAGCACAGCTCCATGATGTGCATGGGCACCTTGCAGGCGGTGATGGTGGCCTCCTCCATGATACGGGGCCGGTCGGGGTCATCCTTGGGGATGCCGTAGGCGTTAGCCAGTGGGATAAAGCCCTCGGCGTCGGCGGGCACCTGATCCAGCAGTTCGGTCTGGAGGGCGTCGCACTTCTTCTGCAGGGCGATGATCTCCGCCTCCACGTCGGCGTACTTCTTCTTGCCCACGGTCAGGGAGCCGACCATGTTGCCCAGCGCCGTACCGATGGCGGCCACCAGCGCGGACGCGCCGCCGCCGCCGGGAGCAGGCTCGTTGGAAGCCAGAACCGTGACGAACTCACGGCAGGATTTGGTGGTATAATCCATAGTTCTCTCCTCGTTTTCTCAAATCAATCTGTCAAAAAGAGCAGTTTGCTTTTTTCCTTGCCCGTCACATCGCCCACTGCGGCAAACAGCCGTACCTCCTCCGCGCCTGCCATCGCCTGTGCCCAGCCTTCCGGCAAACGGAAGTACAGGTGCTCGTGTCCATGACCCGGCAGCGGCTGTGCCCGGCTGTACAGAGGCACCGTTTGCTCTCCGTCGTCGCCGTAGATGGTGATTTCCGGGCACAGGGGCGTATCGGTGTGGTTGCTGGCAATCAGCAGGATGTTCAGGCTGTCCCGCCTGGTCAGCGTGGTGCGGGCGGGATCAAAATAATCGATGGTAACGTCTTTCTTCATCATGCAGGTAGCTGACGGGAAAAGCTCCGGCGGCTTCAAGCCGCCGGAGCTTTCTTGCATGCAGTCAGGCCGCAAACCCTTTTGGCAATGAAATCGAAGATTTCATGCCAGTTTTTTAGAACAGACCGCTGACCTTGCCGGTCTCGGTGTCCACGTCGATGCGGCGATAGGCGGGGTTGGCCGCGGTGCCGGGCATCATGGAGATGGTGCCGGCCATGGGGCACAGGAACTTGGCGCCGCCATACTCCAGAATGTCGCGGATCGCCAGACGCCAGCCGGTGGGAACGCCCTTCTTGCTGGGATCGTCGGACAGGGAGAGATGGGTCTTGACCATCATGGTGCAGTAATCGGCATACTTGGGATCGCTCTCGAAGCGCTTGGCCTTCTCCACCGCCAGAGGCGCCCAATCCACGCCGTCAGCGCCGTAGACCTCCTTGGCGATCAGCTCAACACGCTGACGCAGAGGCATATCCAGATCATACAGGAACTTGACGTTCACGGGCTCCTCGCAGGCCTCCACAACGGTCTTGGCCAGCTCGATGGCGCCCTCACCGCCGAAGCGCCAATGGTTGGACTCGGCGCAGCGGATGCCGCGCTCCTGGCACAGCTTCTTCAGCAGGGCGATCTCGGCGTCGGTATCGGTATAGAAGCGGTTGATGCAGACCACGGGGTTGATGCCGGACTTCTTGATGGTGTTCA
>OLPA01003296.1_pt1 | contig 11108 bp, 7 predicted proteins | sample 1672811 | NCBI WGS metagenome assembly OLPA01 (sample SAMEA3136726, study PRJEB25190) | human gut metagenome | biome: human gut; feature: human-associated habitat; material: faeces | place: Austria | collected 2013
CTGTCTTCTTAGCTTCTTTCTTTTCTACAGCCTTCTTCTCAATGCGCTCCTTCTGTGCAGCACTTGACTTTTCAAGCACAGCAAAATATGATGCTGTACCATTATCATTAACCTGCATTCCAAAGCCCTTTACACTAGTTCCTGTTGCTGAAAGACTGCTTGCAAGCTGTGAGATTCCACTGGCAGCATTTGCAATAATTCCTTCATACTGTTTTCTGTAATTCTCATCAGAAGCCATTCTTTCAATTTTATTCTCATCAATAAGGACAACCATATTATTAGAATTAGCATAACCTGCAGCATTAGCCTTGGCATTCTCTTTCTGATCCTCACTTACAAGAATAAAGTTCATATTAGAGTACTTTTTCTTTAATTGTTCATAATATTTGCTTGCTTTCTCGCTTAACTTGGGATTGCCAATAGTCTGACCACTGACTTTCTTCTTTCCGCTTGTCTCATCGGTCTTAGTTGTCTCTGGCTTAGAATAAACAGCCGCCGTATCTGCATACGAACCGGCTATCTGGGAAAAATTCCCTGAAGATATACTACTCATAATTCATTCCTCCTTGAATGTAAATGTATTGGATAAAGTCATCCTTGACTTTTCTTAATATTATATCGGCATATTTACAAAAAAAATAATCGCATCACATAAAAAATGATACGATTACTTTCATTCTAATCATTCTTTTCCTTCTCTCTTCTTATAAAAAGACAGACACATATAACAACAAAAACAACAGTTGCAGCTATAAGTATTGGCCATACAGAAATCGGACAGACATATCTTCTTATAAGCTTAAGTCCCTGATAAAGTGTATATACACCGAATATCGAGAATATTGCGAATGCAAGTGTATTAAGCAGTCCGTCCGGAGTCTTGCTCTTTAACAGATATCCCACCAGCATACCAAGAATGTCCGCCAAAAAAAGTCCCAGAGAGCATCCGATCCATACGATAAACGCAGCCCCCATCCCTTCATTGGCACCAAAGGTAATGGCTGTCAGCTGGGTTTTATCTCCCAGCTCTGCTACAAAGAACGTACAGAACACTGCCAGAGGAGCAAATTTGATCTTGCTCTTTCCGCCCTCTTCTTCCTCTTCATCCTCGTCTCCTGCAAGCGTCGATGCCGCAAAATAAAGGAAGGCAAAAGCTGCAACAATCTTAATCAGCCATTCCGGGATAAATTCGCTGACCAGTCCGCCCGCCAGTACCGCAAGACCATTCAGCACCAGGATCGCTGCCGCCGTTCCCATGATAATATCTTTTAACTTATACTTGGAAGTCAGCGCGATCAGCATCAGCTGCGTCTTGTCACCCATTTCCGCGATAAATTCCGTGAAAAATACCTTTAAAAATAATAACATGTTCTCCCTCTCTGTGATTCAATAATTGTTTTTAATTATTATCTGATCACAATATAAATCGCATACGCCACATAAAGTGCGATCATACAGAATCCTTCCACTTTTCCGATCCGTTTCTTTGTCGCCGCAAAGATCCACACACATACGGTAAATACAATCAGCACACACAGGTCAATGATATTTTCTCTGATCATGCTGACCGGACTGATCGCAGATGCGATACCGAGAACCATTAGAATGTTAAATATATTGGATCCCACTGCGTTTCCAAGTGCCATATCTACTTCGTTCTTTTTCGCTGCAACGATTGAAGTTACCAGTTCCGGCAGAGAAGTTCCGATGGAAACGATCGTAAGTCCGATCAGCGTCTGACTCATCCCAAGATCACCGGCAATTCTTGCTGCCGCATCAACAGTAACATCTCCACCAATGGCAATAGCAACCGCACCACCAACGATAAAAAGAATACTTAACGGCATGGATATCAGCCTGATCTCTTCGTCCGAACCACCTTCGATCTCCACTTGTTTTCCTTCTTTACTGGCTTTCATCGCTGTACGGATCATGTAGAAAATATAACCGGCAAAGCATCCCAGAAAGATTACGCCATCCAGATGCCCCAGTATCATCGAAGATGTATCTCCGATTCCGGCGATTCCAAAGAGCAGTAACATACCGGCACAGATCAGTGAAAACGGGATGTCTCTTCGAATCGTCTCTTTTGCCACATTGACCGTAGCCAGCACGCCGCAGACACCAATAACCACCATCAGATTAAAGATATTGGAACCTACGACATTGCTCACAGCAAGTTCATTATTTCCTGTAAGAGAAGCCGACACACTGACCGCTGTCTCCGGAAGCGACGTTCCCATCGCCACGATCGTAAGTCCGATGATGATTGCCGGCACATGCAGACGCTTTGCCACACTTGAACTTCCCTCCACAAAATAATCCGCTCCTTTGATCAACAGCACAAACCCAATCACAAGTGCAACCAGAACCAGCGCAAATGGAGCATTGTTAATAAAGTTTTCCATAGTTTCCTCCTTTTTTCTCTCCATGAGTTTCCGTCATCCCAACATCTTTTCCTGTCTTCCAGCAGCTTACAGCACTCTGCTGGTTGGTACAGACACGACGTCGACCCGCTGCCTGCGTAAAAAAAGACTCATGTATATCTTCACCTCGGATCAGACTTCTTATTCCGAAGCAAAGATATACATGAGTCTCATTATTTAAGATTTGCCAGATTATACTCTTTTCTTATAATCAGAATGTTGACAAATCACACATTCGTGCTAACTACTCCCTCATGGAATATTACATTACTTGATAAATACTATCAAATGTCTTCGGGGTTGTCAATAAAATTTGACTTTTTTATCCGAAAGATTTCAGCCCCGCTTACGAATGCATACCAGTCATGGGTGCAGAATACTTTACAAAATATAACAAACCGAATATCCTAAAACGAGAAAAACTTCAAATACAAAAAGAAAAGCAGCGATAAACTTGACGTTTAATCGCTGCTTTTCTTGGTGCGCCGGAAGGGACTCGAACCCCCGACCTTCTGATTCGTAGTCAGACACTCTATCCAGCTGAGCTACCGGCGCATATTCTCTTGGCGTTCTCGCCGGAGAACGTGTTTTATTATAGCGCCGGCGGTGGGGAAAGTCAAGCGGTTTTTCAAAAAAACTCAAAAAAATCTGCAAATGGGCATCTTTACCGAAAATTCGCAGCTAAACGCGCGGCTTTTCGGCTGTTTGTCGTTGCTGGGAGCGCGACAGAGAATTGACAAATACTTTGCAACATTTTATAATATAGAGTAGATTTCGGATTACGAACGATGGCGTTTGCAATCGCAGCCGCCATCGGCTTTTTTATTCTCCAGTCTGTCCGCCTGTTGCGCACAAGCGTGTACGCACGGTACAGAGCGTTAAACGAATAAACCGAAATCGACCTCAATTTGTATTCCATTAAGAAACGGAGTGGCACAAAACCATGGCGAAGTACATCGTCAAGCGCGTGGCAATGGGCATTTTCAGCGTGTTCATCGTCGCGACCCTTACCTTTTTCATCATGAACCTGGTCCCCGGCGGCCCGTTCGTGGCGGAAAAGTCCATCAGCAAAGCAGCCCAGCAGGCTCTGGCCGAAAAATACGGCCTCGATAAGCCCCTCGGCGTGCAGTACCTTAATTATATGAACAGCCTGATCCATGGCGATATGGGCCTGAGCCTGAAACAGCGCGGCCGTACCGTCAACCAGATCATCTTCTCCAAGCTGCCGGTCTCGGCCCGCACCGCCGGTCTGGCTGTGGTCGTCGCGCTCTGCGTCGGCATTCCGCTGGGCTGTCTGTCCGCGTATAACCGAGGGAAGTGGGCCGATAATCTGATCATCGTGTTTGCCACCTGCGGCATCGCCATCCCGAGCTTTATCTCAAGCGTTGTGCTTTTGTACACCTTCGGCATGAACCTGAAGCTCCTGCCCACCGTCGGCCTGAATGAACCGGCGGCCTACATCATGCCCGTGACGGCGCTGGCGATTTATCCCACCGCTTACATCACCCGCCTGATGCGCTCCAGCCTGCTGGACGTCATGGGTCAGGACTACATGCGCACCGCCCGTGCCAAGGGTGTTTCCAGTGTGAAGATCCTCTTCAAGCACGCGCTGCGCAACGCGATCCTGCCTGTCATCACGTATGTCGGCCCCATGCTGGCAGGTCTGATGACCGGTTCCTTCGTCGTGGAGAAGATCTTCTCCATCCCGGGTCTGGGCCGCGACTTCGTGTCCGCCATCACGAACCGTGACTACATGATGATCATGGGCACTACGATCCTGCTGGCGACCCTCGTCATCGTTGCGAACGTCGTTGTTGACATCCTGTATAAGATCATCGACCCGCGCATCAAGCTGAAGTAAGGAGGAGCAGACACATGGAAAATCTGAAAAAGAATCCGTTGAGCCTGCAACTCAACGTTGAGGACTTTGCCCCCGCGTCCAACGACGAGAAGAAAAGCCTTGTCGTCATGCGCGAGAGCGTCAACTTCTGGAAGGACGGCATGCGCCGTCTGCGCAAAAACAAGATCGCCATGGTCAGCCTGGTCGTCATCCTGCTGATCGCCTTCATGGCCTATGTTCTGCCCAGCTTCTGGCCCTACAGCTATGAGCAGCAGATCAAGGGCAGCAACAACCTGGCTCCGTTTGAATATTCTGCCGCCGAGCAGAAGCTCATCGACCAAGGCGAGAACGTATTCCCCCACATTCTGGGCACCGACCGTATGGGCCGTGACTTTGCCGTGCGTGTCATGATGGGCACCCGCGTCTCCCTGTCCGTCGGCCTGCTGGCCTCTGTGCTGGTCCTGCTCATCGGCGCGACCTACGGCGCCATCTCCGCGTTTGCGGGCGGCTGGATCGATAACATCATGATGCGTATTACCGATATTCTCTACACCATCCCCGACATCCTGCTCATCATCCTGCTGGCCATGGCCATCAAGGAACCGCTGGAGAGCCTGGCCACCAAGCCCGGCTTCGGCTGGATGCAGAAGCTCGGCCCCAACATGGTGTCCATCTTCATCATCTTCGCCCTGCTGTACTGGGTCGGCATGGCGCGTATCGTCCGCTCCCAGGTCCTGACGCTGAAGGAGAGCGAGTACGTCACCGCTGCCCGCGCGCTGGGTGCCTCCGGCGGGCGCATCATCAAGAAGCACCTGCTGACCAACTGCATGGGCACCCTGATCGTCACCACCACCCTGCAGATCCCGTCCTCCATCTTCACCGAGAGCTACCTGAGCTTCCTCGGCCTCGGCGTTGCAGCCCCCATGCCGTCCCTCGGCTCGCTGGCGACTGACGCTGTCAAGGGCATGAACACCTACCCGGTGCTGCTGATCGCCCCCGCGCTGATGATCAGCATCATGATCCTGGTTTTCAACCTGTTCGGCGACGGTCTGCGCGATGCGTTTGACCCGAAGCTCAAGAGCTAAAGAGGGAAGGAGGAGCAACATGAGCGAAAAAATTCTTGAAATCAAGGACGAACGCCTGTCCTTCTTCACCCCCGCGGGCGAGGTCAAGGCACTGAACGGCGTGTCCTTCAGCATGAACCAGGGCGACGTGCTGGGCATCGTCGGCGAGTCCGGCTCCGGCAAGTCTGTCACGGCCTACTCCATCATGGGCCTGACCGCCTACCCCGGACGTCTGGTCGGCGGCACGGTGTGGTTCAACGGCCACCAGATCGACAAAATGACCGAGAAGGAGTTCCGCAAAATTCGCGGCAACGAGGTCTCCATCATCTTCCAGGACCCCATGACGAGCCTGAACCCGGTGTACACCATCGGCAACCAGATCGTCGAAGTCATCCTGCTGCACACCAAAAAGACCAAGCAGGAAGCCTGGGCCCGCGCTAAGGAGCTGCTGGAGCTGGTCGGCATCAACGAGCCGGACCGCCGCCTGAAGCAGTACCCGCACGAGCTGTCCGGCGGTATGCGCCAGCGCGTCATGATCGCCATTGCGCTGGCCTGTGAGCCGAAGCTGCTGATCGCCGACGAGCCGACCACCGCGCTGGACGTGACGATCCAGGCACAGATCCTGGAGCTGATGAACGACCTGCGCCACAAGCTGGGCATGTCCATCATCATGATCACCCACGATCTGGGCGTTGTGGCCCAGATGTGCGAGAAGATCGCCGTCATGTACGCCGGTCACATCGTCGAGTACGGCACGACGGACGAAATTTTCTACAACCCCCAGCATGAGTACACGAAGGGCCTGATCAACTCCATCCCGAAGCTGAACGCCGAGGAGAAGGAGCGTCTGGTGCCCATCGAGGGTCAGCCCGTTGACCTGCTGAACCCGCCCGCAGGCTGCCCGTTTGCGCCGCGCTGCAAGAGCTGCATGAAGGTCTGCCTGAACAAGATGCCGCCCAGAACCGAATTGAGCGACACCCACTACACCTATTGCTGGCTGCGCCAGAAGGAAGAATTTGAGAAGGGGGGCAAAGCCTGATGAGCGAGAATCTCGTTGAAGTAAAGCATCTGCAGCAGTATTTCCCCGCCGGCGGCATGGGCAAGAACAAGCAGTACGTTCAGGCCGTGGACGACGTGAGCTTTGCCATCCGCAAGGGCGAGACGCTGGGCCTGGTCGGTGAGTCCGGCTGCGGCAAGACCACGACGGGCCGCACCCTGCTGCGCCTGTATGAGCCTACCGACGGCACCATCATCTACGACGGCAAGGTCCTGTTTGACAAAAAGGAAAAGATCGCCGTTGATATGCTGCCCTACCGCCGCCGTATGCAGATCGTGTTCCAGGACCCCTACGCGAGCCTGGACCCCCGCATGACCATCGGCGACATCGTCGGCGAGGGCATCGACATCCACCACCTGTGCGCCAACGCCAAGGAGCGCCATGACAAGATCATCTCCCTGCTCGAGCGCGTCGGCCTGAACAGTGAGCACGCCAACCGCTACCCACACGAGTTCTCCGGCGGTCAGCGCCAGCGCGTCGGCATTGCCCGCGCCCTGGCTGTGGACCCCGAGTTCATCGTCTGCGACGAGCCGGTCTCCGCGCTGGACGTTTCGATCCAGGCGCAGGTCGTCAACATGTTTGAGGACCTGCAGCAGGAGATGGGGCTGACCTACCTGTTCATCGCCCATGACCTGAGCGTTGTCAAGCACATTTCCAACCGCATCGGCGTTATGTATCTGGGCAAGATGGTGGAGCTGGCCGACAGCTTTGAGCTGATCGCCCACAGCGTCCACCCCTACACCCGCAGCCTGATTTCGGCCATTCCCGTGGCGGACCCCGTCACGGCCCGCCAGAGCCACCGTATCGTGCTGCAGGGCGATGTGCCCAGCCCGCTGAATCCGCCGAGCGGCTGCCGTTTCCGCACCCGCTGCCCCTACGCCGACGAGCGCTGCGCCGCCGAGGTGCCGGAGTTCAAGGAAGTGAGCAGCGGCCACTGGGCAGCGTGCCACCATCTGGACAAAGTAAAGTAATGCAGGGGGCGCTGCCGGGCGTGGCGGACGCTGTTTGTCCGCCCCTCGACTCCACCCGACATAAAAACTCATACTTATACAGGGCGGCTCACCGCAGCCGCCTTGTACTTGACCCCAAAATGTGCGCGCGGGGCGAACATCCATCCGCAGGACATAGAACTGTACGCGGTAGAAATACAAAAGGATTTTCTATCAAAACAGTTACAAAAGTTACTGACCACTTGAAATTGCGGATTCAGAGTGGTAAAGTATAAATATTCATTCCGTTGGGGGCTTGTCTCCCGGGGGGATTGGGTATAAAGTACATTATATTTGGAGGGTATATTCATGAAGATGAAGAACATTGCTGCCGTGGCTATGGCCGGCTGCATGGCTGCTTCTCTGGCTGCGTGCGGCGGCTCTGCAAGCTCCGCTGCCACCGATGCCAGCAGCGCTGCATCCACTGAGGCTGCGACCAGCGAAGCCACCGAGGCTACCGGCACTTCCGCCAACGGTTTCACCGTCCAGCTCGGTTCCAACCCCGAGACCCTGGACCCCGCGCTGAACAGCGCAATCGACGGTGCCAACACGTTGATCACTGTCTTTGAGCCGCTGCTGCTCATCGATGAGAACAACGAGGTTGTTCCCGGCCAGGCAGATCTGCCCGAGGTCTCTGAGGACGGCCTGACCTGGACCTTCACCATGAAGGACGGCCTGAAGTGGAGCGACGGCTCCGACCTGACTGCGAAGGACTTTGAGTACTCCTTCAAGCGTCTGGCCTGCCCCGACACCGCAGCCCCCTACGGCGAGACCGTTGTCGGCATGATCGACGGCTATGAGGATGCCATCGGCAACCCCGGTGCAGACGGCAACACCACCACCGATCCCGACTGGGATGCCCTGAACGTCCACGCCAGCGAGGACGGCAAGACCCTGACCATCCAGCTGGCCTATCCCTGCTCCTACTTCGATAAGCTCTGCGCCTTCGCGGCTATGAGCCCCGTGCAGCAGGCCACTGTTGAGGCCAACGGCGATGCCTGGTGCACGCAGCCCGACACCTTCGTCTGCAACGGCCCCTACATGATCACCAATTGGGTCCCTTCCGAGCGTATTGTTCTGTCCAAGAACCCGAACTACGTCGGCGGCTGGGATACCTCCAAGATCGTTTCCGACACCATCACCCTGCTCCTGCTCGAGGACTCCAGCGCTTCTTACGCCGCCTACAACAGCGGTGAGGCACAGCTCATCAAGGATGTCCCCACCGATGAGATCCCCAGCCTGACCAAGGCTGAGGACGGCGGCGACTTCTACGTTGACACCATCCTGGGCACCTACTACATCTCCCTGAACGACCAGAAGGAGCCGTTCACCGACCCCAAGGTCCGCAAGGCTCTGTCTCTGGCCATTGACCGTGACTACGTTGCCAACACCATCATGCAGGGCACCTACACCCCCGCTTACAACCTGGTCGGCCCCGGCATCGTCGATGAGAGCGGCATGTTCTACGACAACGCCAACGGCGGCAAGACCTACATCAGCGACGACTACGACGCCAACCTCGAGGAGGCCAAGAAGCTGCTGGCCGATGCCGGTTACCCGAACGGCGAGGGCTTCCCCACCATCGAGTACAGCACCAACGACGCCGGTTACCACACCCCCGTTGCTGAGTACGTCCAGCAGGCCTGGGGCGAGCTGGGCATCACCGTCAACATCAACAAGGTCGAGTGGGCCAGCTTCACCCCGATGCGCCGCGCCGGCGACTACGACGTCAGCCGTAACGGCTGGGTCATGGACTACAACGATCCTTCCAACATGATCGAGCTGTTCACCACCACCAACGGCAACAACGATGGTAAGTACAGCAACCCCGAGTTCGATGCCGCCGTCGAAGCCTCCAAGGTCGCCGATAAGAGCGTCCACTTCCAGAAGCTGCACGAGGCCGAGGACATCCTGATGGCCGACGCCGCCTGCATCCCCGTTGCGTATTACAACGACTTCTGGCTGCAGAGCCCCTCTCTGAAGGGCACCTGGCACAGCCCCTACGGCTACTGGTACCTGCAGTATGGGTATATTGAGGAGTAATTTCCTTTATAAATGAAAAGGCACGTCCTGCGTTGGACGTGCCTTTTTCTGTGTCTGGCTTCCCCCTTGGGGGAAGGCTTGGGACTCACGCCCCCAGCGTTGCCGCCATGACCGCCTTGATCGTGTGCATGCGGTTCTCGGCCTCCTGGAACACGATGGACTGCGGGCCGTTAAAGACCTCGTCGGTCACTTCCATGGCGTCGCGGTCAAACTTTTCGCCCATCTCCCTGCCGACGGCGGTCTTGTGGTCGTGGTAGGCGGGCAGGCAGTGCATGAACACGGCGGTGCCCTTGGCCTTCGCCATCAGCTCGGCGTTGACCTGATAGGGGGACAGGGCGTTGATGCGCTCCTCCCAGACCTCGACAGGCTCACCCATGCTGACCCAGACGTCGGTGTAGACGACATCCGCACCGGCCACGGCGTCGGTGTCCTCGCTCAGCGTGATGCTGCCGCCGCTGACGCGGGCGAACTCTTTGCACTTTTCCACCAGCGCGGGGTCCGGCCAGTAGGCTTTGGGGGCACAGGCCACAAAATGCAGGCCCATCTTGGCGCAGCCGATCATCAGGCTGTTGCCCATGTTGTAGCGGGCGTCGCCCATGTAGGCGAATTTCAGCCCCTGCAGCTTGCCGAAATGCTCACGCAGCGTTAAAAAATCGGCCAGGATCTGGGTGGGATGGTACTCGTTCGTCAGGCCGTTCCAGACGGGCACGCTGGCGTATTTGGCCAGCTCCTCAACGATGGCCTGGCCGTAGCCGCGGTACTCGATGCCCTCAAACATGCCGGACAGCACCTGCGCGGTGTCCGCGATGGACTCTTTCTTGCCGATCTGGCTGCCCGTGGGGTCCAGATAGGTCGTGCCCATGCCAAGGTCGTGCGCGGCGACCTCGAACGAGCAGCGGGTGCGGGTGGAGGTTTTCTCAAAGATCAGCGCCACATTCTTGCCGCGCAGCGTGTCGTGCGGGATGCCCGCCCTTTTCTTGGCCTTCAGCTCGGCTGCCAGATCCAGCAGATAACCGATTTCCGCGGGGGTAAAGTCCAACAGCGTCAAAAAATCATGCCCTACGAGGTCCATAGTAAAGCTCCTTTTTAAATATACGGTTTATTTGTATAAATATACATACATTATAGCACGTTTGGGGATGATATGCAAGTGCGGGTTTTTGTGGTATAATTAAAAAAAACGGGGGCTTGCCGCGATTGCCCATTTGCCGTTGAACGGCTTTGTAGGGGCCGGGCATGCCCGGCCCGGAGGTGCAGGGCGGGCGGTAGTCCATGGAAAAGCCGCGGGCCGGACATGTCCGGCCCCTACAAAAGCAAATATTGAATAGAGGAGTACCACTATGTTAGACATTCGTTTTGTCCGTGAAAACCCGGACGCCGTCAAGGAAAACATCAGGAAAAAGTTCCAGGACGCCAAGCTGCCCCTCGTTGATGAGGTCATCGCGCTTGACGCCGAGTACCGCGCCGCCATCGGTGAGGCCAGCGACCTGCGCGCAAACCGCAACAAGCTGTCCAAGCAGATCGGCGCGCTGATGGGCCAGGCCAAGAAAGACCCCTCCAAGGCTGCCGAGGCCGAGGAAATCAAGAAGCAGGTCACGGCCCAGGCTGACCGCCTGAAGGAGCTGGAGGCCAAGGAGACCGAGCTGCAGGCCAAGATCCAGGAGATCATGTACACGATCCCCCAGATGA
>OLPA01003305.1_pt1 | contig 11086 bp, 9 predicted proteins | sample 1672811 | NCBI WGS metagenome assembly OLPA01 (sample SAMEA3136726, study PRJEB25190) | human gut metagenome | biome: human gut; feature: human-associated habitat; material: faeces | place: Austria | collected 2013
CCTGCCCCTGTCCGCCGAGGCCCAGGCCGAGGCCCGCATTCTCATGCTCTCGGCCAATAACCTGCTGCGTCCTCAGGACGGGCACCCCGTCACCGTGCCGACCCAGGACATGATCCTCGGCTCCTACTACCTGACCATGATGCGCATCGGCAAGGCGGAAAAGGGAGCGGAGCGGCTGGTCGTGGACGATCCCGGCGATACCGGCCTGGAAAGCGGCGCCATTGTTGACGGAGACGAGATTTATCAGGCGAACCTGAAGGCCAAGGCCGAAAAACTTCAGCCGGCCACCTTTAAGCCGACCCTTATGTACCGCGACTCCAACGAGGCCATCATGGCCTATAACGAGGGAGCCGTGGGCCTGCACGCGCCCATTCGCCTCAGAGTCACCAAGATTGTGGACGGCGTCGAGGCAAAGAAGGTGATCATGACCACCGTCGGCCGCATCATCTTTAATAAGGCCATTCCTCAGGACCTGGGATATGTTGACCGCAGCGACCCGGAGCATGCTTTCGACCATGAGATCAGCTTCCAGGTGGGCAAAAAGCAGCTTGGCGATATCATCGACCGCTGCATCAAAAAATACGGCTTTACGATCTCAGCCGAGGTGCTCGACAGCATCAAGACCATGGGCTATAAGTACTCCACCAAGGGCGCCATCACCATATCCGTGGCGGATATGACCGTGCCCTCCGCAAAACACGAGCTTATCGCCGCCACCGAGCAGGAAGTCGTCAACATCGAGCGCCAATACAAGCGCGGCTTTATCACCGACGACGAACGCTACCGCCTGGTCGTTTCCGAATGGGAAAAGACCACCAAGGATGTTACCGACGCTCTTCAGAACTGCCTGGACGAATACAACCCCATCTATATGATGGCAAACTCCGGCGCCCGCGGCTCCATGAACCAAATCCGTCAGCTGGCCGGTATGCGCGGCCTTATGGCCAATACCGCCGGTAAGACCATCGAGATCCCCATCAAGTCAAACTTCCGCGAGGGCCTCTCCGTTCTGGAGTATTTCATCTCCACCAGAGGCGCCCGTAAGGGTATGGCTGATACCGCGCTGCGTACCGCGGACTCCGGCTATCTGACCCGCCGTATGGTCGATGTCTGCCAGGATGTTATTATCCGCGAGGCGGACTGCGGCACCAGCGACGGCGTCTGGGCTTCTGCCGTGTATGACCGGGGCCAGATGGTGGAGACTTTCGGCACAGCCATCCATGGCCGCTTCCCCGCCGCTCCCATCGCGGACCCCAAGACCGGTGAGCTGCTCTTTGGTACCGACCATATGCTCATGCCGGAGGACGCGGAGGTCCTGGAGGCCCATGGCATCCACAAGGCATTTATCCGCAGTGTGCTCACCTGCGAGGCACGCACCGGCGTCTGCGCCAAGTGCTATGGCATCAACCTTGCCATCGGCAAGCCTGTCAACGCGGGCGAAGCGGTGGGCGTGATCGCCGCCCAGTCCATCGGCGAGCCCGGCACCCAGCTCACCATGCGTACTTTCCATACCGGCGGCGTCGCCGGTGACGATATCACCCAGGGCCTTCCCCGTGTTGAGGAGCTTTTTGAGGCGCGCAAGCCCAAGAAGATGGCCATTCTGGCCGAAACCTCCGGTACTGTCACCATTGAAGAGGCCAAGAAAGGCGTTATGTACTCCCTCACTGTCACCAATGAGGCCGAGGGGACGACCAATGTGTACACCGTGCCCCATTCTGCAGGTATTCTTGTGCACAACGGGGACCATGTTGACAAAGGGCAGGAGCTCACCTCCGGCGCGCTCAATCCCCATGATGTGCTCCGCATCCGCGGCGTAAACGACGATGAATTTGGCCGCCAGGGCGTGCGCAGCTATATTACCAGCGAGGTCCAGAAGGTATACCGCCAGCAAGGCGTTGATATCAACGACAAGCACATTGAGGTCATCGTCCGCCAGATGATGCGCAAGGTGCGCGTGGAGGAGGCCGGAAGCACCGATCTGCTCTCCGGCGCCACGGTGGACATCTCCGCCATCAAGGACGCCAACCGTGCCGTGGACGAGCGGATTGCCGCCGGCGAGGAGGGCCTGAGCCACGCCACCTATACCCAGCTTCTCATGGGTATCACCAAGGCCTCTCTGGCCACCGAGAGCTTCCTTTCCGCCGCGTCTTTCCAGGAGACCACAAAGGTCCTCACCGACGCCGCCATAAAGGGCAAGGTGGACCACCTTGTAGGCCTGAAGGAGAACGTCATCATAGGCAAGCTGATCCCCGCGGGCTCCGGCCTTTCCGTGTACAGAAACTTCGAGGAACAGACCGATGACACCATTGCCGAGGCGCCCGAAGAGTATGTAGACCTGAGCGCCCTTGTGAGCAAAACCAACGCGCTCTGATAAGTGTTAATCCGAAAATCTCCCTTCAGCAACCGGAGATTTAAAAGACCGTTCTTAATGAAAGGCAAGGTATGACGAGTGTGTCATACCTTGCCTTTCTGAGACTGTCAAAAAACGTTTGCAAAGCGAAAAGCAACTGAGCCGCGGGGGAGCTTGAGGGGGCAAGGCCCGCCTCAAATGGGATAAGCCGCCGTCAAAGGGCCTGAAAACAGGCCGTTTGCGCGAAGCGGCGTTTTGACACTACCTAACAAGGAGGGCGTGACCGAACAACTTAAAGTAGAAAACCCGATGTTGTGGGTTGGTCGAATGAATGAGATACAGGCAAGAGCACGAGAAATTGTATATGCCGATATTATCTATAAGTAAAAAATGTAACATATAGAATATTAAAATTGTGGCAGTCAAAAATTAAAACTTTGCCTGCCACAATTATGATTCGATGTGTTCTCTTTCATAATGACTTTGGTAATTCATTATGCTATAATAAATTTAATTTACGGTATCGCACTGCATCTACTAATTTGGAGTTCGATTAGAACAGGAAAAGATTATATTGATTGCTTTCTATGCGAGATTAAAACCGATTATACAGGAGGAAATTGAATGAGCAATATTATTCAAATCAATAATCTTAATAAAAGTTTTGGAAGTGTAAACGCTGTTCAGAATTTGAGTTTTCGTGTAAAAAAAGGAGAGTTGTTTGCCTTTCTTGGTATCAATGGGGCAGGAAAATCAACTACAATCAATATTATGTGTGGACAACTATCGAAAGACAGTGGAAGCGTTTTTATTGATAAACACGATTTAGATAAGGATATGGACTATATTAAGCGTGAACTGGGCGTAGTTTTTCAATCATCTGTCTTGGATTCTGCCCTTTCTGTTTATGATAATTTGGAAAGTCGTGCCGCTTTATATGGCATTACTGGAATGGAGTTTAAGAAACGACTTGAGGAATTGGCGAAAATATTAGATTTTGAAAACTTATTGAAACGCACCGTTGGTAAATTATCAGGAGGACAACGCCGAAGAATTGATATTGCAAGGGCTTTGTTTCATAAGCCTAAAATCCTTATTCTTGATGAGCCGACAACAGGGCTTGATCCACAGACACGCCGACTTATTTGGAATGTTATATCAAGTTTTCGCAAAGATGAAAATATGACTGTATTTTTAACTACGCACTATATGGAAGAAGCTGCGGAAGCTGATTATGTTGTAATCATTGATGATGGGAAAATATCCGCAGAGGGTACTCCGCTTGAATTAAAAAATATTTATACTGGGGATTACATCACAATTTATGATGTAGATGAAAAGGATATTAAAGCACTTGATGTGGAATATGAGCAAATCCGAAACGGTTATCGCCTTTCTGTACCGAATACAAAGGCTGCAACTGAATTGATTATTCGTAATCCACAGTTGTTTAATGATTACGAAATAACAAAAGGAAAAATGGACGATGTTTTTCTTGCTGTTACAGGAAAAACATTAGTGGGAGGTGCTGAAAAATGAGTATGGCTTTCATTCTTATCAAAAGGAATATCAAATTGTTTTTCAAAGATAAGGGAATGTTCTTTACCTCTTTGATAACGCCTGCTATATTGCTTGTACTCTATGTAACTTTTCTTGGGAATGTGTATCGGGATAGTTTTACATCTAATTTACCTAATTCATTAAAACTATCAGAAAGTATAATAGAGGGACTGGTAGGCGGTCAACTTATCTCCTCTATTCTTGCTGTTTCGTGTGTAACGGTTGCTTTTTGTTCTAATTTTTTAATGGTGCAAGATAAAGCAAATGGTACGATAAGAGATTTAAGAATATCTCCTGTGAAGTCATCTACACTTTCGCTGAGTTATTATGTTGCAACCTTGCTTTCAACACTTATTATTTGCTTTGCTGCAACGGGTATCTGTCTTACTTATGTGGCTATTGTCGGTTGGTATATGTCACTCGCAGATATATTCTTTTTGTTTCTTGATATTTTACTCCTTGTTTTGTTTGGAACAGCATTATCTTCGATTATTAATTTTTTCTTATCAACACAAGGACAAATTTCAGCGGTAGGCACAATCATCAGTGCGGGATATGGTTTCATTTGTGGTGCATATATGCCTATTTCTTCATTTGGAGAAGGGCTGCAAAAAATAATCTCATTTTTGCCAGGCACTTATGGTACATCACTTATCCGAAATCATACAATGCAAGGGGCGCTTGCCGAAATGCAAAATCAAGGGATTCCAACAGAGGTTATTGAAAAACTAAAAGATTCCCTTGATTGCAATCTTTATTTTTTCGGAAGTCAAGTAAATATTGGAACGATGTATATGATACTTGGTATCACTATTTTGGTATTGATTGGAATTTATATTTTGTTAAACAAATCAAAAAAACCGGAATTTAACGGTTTCAGTATACAGCAGTAAGCATTAAAAAAACAGCATATTTTATAAAACTTCCCGATTCAGCGGCAAATTTTAGGGTTAAAAAAAGATAATGGAGCACGGACGTAACATTTCCCAAATAAAGCTGGAAGCTATTGACACAGGCCGGGCTTAGGAGTAAAATTACTGTTAACAACAGGGGAGCTTGCTGGGCAGGCTGAGAGGAAGCGGAAGGCTTCGACCCTTACACCTGATGCGGATAATGCCGACGTAGGAAGCCATATGCAGGAAACCATATGACTATTTTTAAGGAGATGCCGCATTTGGCGTCTCCTGTTTTTATGTCTCTTTGAAAGGAGGCGGCAGATCCCGGTAAGCCGGGCGGATGGGAGGGGAGCGCCTTTTGTCCTGTAATAACAGCGATGGGAAGCCGTGTTCCGGCGTGAGAGGGGCCCAGTAAGGTCCGACCGAATTTCTCAGCGCGGCTTTGCCGCGGATTTTATGAGAACGCCGCTGTTACCGCCGTTCTCTCATTTTAAAGGAGATGTAAAAATGAAATCGGAACAGATCAAAAAATTATGCATTGCGGGTCTTCTCTGCGCCGTAGCCGTTGTGGGGAGCATGTTTTCTTTCCCTGTGTTCGGCAGCCGCTGTGCCCCGGTACAGCACACGGTGAATATTCTCTGCGCCGTTGTTTTGGGCCCCTGGTACGGGGTGCTGACCGCGTTCTGCGCCAGCCTTATCCGCAACCTCATGGGGCTCGGAAGTCTGATGGCCTTTCCGGGCAGCATGATAGGCGCACTGCTCTGCGGTATTGCCTATTGGAAAACAAAGAACATACCCCTGACTCTGATAGCCGAGGTTCTGGGCACCGGTATTCTGGGCGGCCTCTGCGCATGGCCGGTGGCCATCCTCTTTATGGGCAAGGCCGCGGGAGACATCGCTTTCTACGCCTATATTGTACCTTTCCTGATCTCTACCGCCGGGGGCGCGATCATTTCCGCCTTTCTGCTGGCCGCCCTGAAAAAAACCGGGCTTATTAAAAAAGCCGCCTGATACAGGAGAAATTCATGCTTGGAGAAATGCTGGAGAGCGTCCGGAAAACAGGGCCCCTCGTCCACAACATCACAAATTATGTCACGGCGAACGACTGCGCCAATATCCTTCTTGCCTGCGGAGCCTCTCCGATAATGGCGGACGAGGAGGAAGAGGCGGAGGAGATAAGCGCCCTATGCCGGGCCACGAACATCAACCTCGGCACCCTGAACCGCCGAAGCATCCCCGCCATGCTTAAGGCGGGAAAAGCCGCCGCTGCTCTTGGCCATCCGGTATTGCTGGACCCTGTGGGCGCAGGGGCCTCGCAGCTCCGGACGGAGACGGCGGGGCGGCTTTTGGAGGAGATCCCGTTCAGCATTGTCCGGGCGAATATGTCCGAAATCCGCGCTCTGGCTCAGGGACAGGGGGAGAGCAGGGGCGTGGACGCCTGCGCGGAGGACCGGGTCAGCCGGGAAAATCTGCCTCAGGCCCTTGATTTTATAAGGAGTTTTGCCAAAAAAATCGGGGCTGTTGTCTCCGTCTCCGGGGAGATCGATATCATAACCGACGGGGAAAGGGCTTTCTGCGTATATAATGGGCGGCCGGAAATGAGCGCCGTGACCGGGACAGGCTGTATGCTCTCTGCCATGACCGGAGCCTACGCCGGGGCGAACCCCGGCAAGTTCCTTGAAGCCGCGGCGGCGGCTGTCTGCGCCATGGGCGTCTGCGGGGAGCTGGCCTTTGCGCGCATGGGGCCGCTGGACGGAAACGCCGGTTACAGAAATTATATAATTGACGCCGTGTATAATCTCAACGCCGAAACACTGGAGCGCCGGGCAAAAATAGAGCTTTGGTAAAGGACGAAAAACATTATGAAATGCGAAAAAAGGACCATGCGGCTCTATGCCGTCACCGACCGGGCCTGGACCGGGAAGCAGAGCCTTATGGAGCAGGTGGAGCTGGCGCTCAAAGGCGGGGCCACCTGCGTTCAGCTCCGGGAAAAAACGCTGAATCGGGAGGACTTTCTCCGGGAGGCGGTGGAGATGAAAGCACTCTGCGCCCGTTATGGAGTCCCCTTTATTGTCAATGACGATGTGGAGATCGCCATTGAATCCGGCGCAGATGGGGTCCATGTGGGCCAGTCGGACATGGAGGCCGGGCACGTGAGAGCGCTTGCCGGGTCGGGCATGATCATCGGTGTTTCCGCGCGGACGGTAGAGGAAGCGCTGGCGGCTCAGCGGGCCGGAGCGGACTACCTTGGTGTGGGCGCCATGTTCTCCACATCCACAAAGCTGGACGCCCACGTGCTTTCTCTTGAAACCCTGCGGGATATCTGTGCCGCCGTCAGCATCCCTGTCACCGCCATAGGCGGGATAAACCGGGAGAATATTGGAAGGCTCTCCGGCTCCGGGGCGAATGGGGTGGCGCTTGTGTCCGCCATCTTTGCCGCGGAGGATATTGAAAGCGAATGCCGGGCCCTGAGGGCGCTGGCGGAGGAAATGGCCGGGTGATAAAGGGCGCAATTTTTGATGTGGACGGGACTCTGCTGGATTCCATGCATATCTGGGACAGCATCGGCGAGGACTATCTCCGCTCCCTGGGCTATGAGCCGCGGGAAAAGCTCAACGAGAAGTTCAAGACCATGAGCCTTAGCCAGGCGGCGGCGTATTACCGCAGCGAGTACGGCGTTACTTTGAGCGTGGAGCGCATCTGCGCTGAGGTAAACGGCAGAATAGAAAATTTTTACCGCAATGAAGCCTCGCTCAAGCCCGGAGCGGCGGAATTTCTGAAAAGGCTCGTCCAAAAGGACATAAAGCTCGCCATAGCCACCGCTACCGATGATTATCTGGTGGAGGCGGCACTCCGGCGCTGCGGCGTACTGGGCCTGTTTTCCGGGCTTTTTACCTGCGCCATGACAGGCCGGGGCAAGACTGAGCCGGATATTTACCGCGCAGCCGCCGCAAGGCTTGGCACGCGGCCAAGGGAGACTCTCGTGTTTGAGGACGCGCTTTATGCCCTGAAAACCGCCAGGGCGGACGGCTTTCCGACCGCCGCCGTCTATGACCCCCACGAGCCGGGACAGAAAGAGCTCAGGGAACTGGCGGATTATTACATAGAGGATTTTTCCTCATTCATATTGTGAGAATTCCCCGGCTCGGACGGGGATTCCAGCGGCGGACCGGGGGCACCACTCTTCGCCGCTATATAAAAATAATGCAAAAGGAGAAAAGAAATGAAAACTGCATTATCAATCGCAGGCAGCGATTCCTGCGGAGGCGCCGGTATTCAGGCCGACATCAAGACGATGACCATGAATGGGGTCTATGCCATGAGCGCCGTAACCGCGCTGACGGCACAGAACACAACCGGCGTAAGAGACATTATGGAAGCAAGCCCCGATTTTCTGGCGGCGCAGCTGGATGCTGTATTTGAGGACATACGGCCCGACGCCGTAAAAATCGGTATGGTATCCTCCACGGCGCTTATCCGGGTAATCGCCGCGAAGCTCAGGCAGTACCGGGCGGAGAATGTGGTTGTGGACCCCGTAATGGTGGCCACCAGCGGCGCGCGGCTCATTCAGGACGCCGCCGTGGAGACGCTTACCAAAGAACTTCTGCCCCTTGCCGATCTCTGCACCCCCAATGTCCCTGAGGCGGAGCTGCTCTCCGGCATGGAGATAAAAAGCCGGGAGGACATGGAGCGGGCGGCGGCGCTGATAGGGGAGAGATTCGGATGCGCCGTGCTCCTGAAAGGCGGGCACAGCGTCAACGACGCCAACGACCTTCTGTATTCCGGGGGCTCTTTCCGCTGGTTTGAGGGAAAGCGCATCGACAATCCCAACACCCATGGCACCGGCTGCACCCTCTCCAGCGCCATCGCCGCAAATCTCGCCAAGGGCTTTGGTCTTGAAACGGCTGTCCGCCGGGCCAAGGGCTATATCTCCGGCGCGCTGGCCGCCATGCTGAATCTTGGTGCGGGCAGCGGGCCCATGGACCATGCCTTTGACCTTAGGGGCGAATACGCGAAGGAGGCGGACTGAAAATGAAAGAAAAACGCACGTCCGTTTTTGAGAACGGGCTTATCTGGTTTGGAGCGGCCGTCTCCATCGCGGAGATCCTCACCGGCACCTACTTTGCCCCCCTGGGCTTTGGCCGGGGTCTCGCGGCCATAATCATCGGCCATATCATCGGCTGCGCCCTGCTTTTTGCCGCCGGGCTCATAGGCGGCAAAGCCCGGCTCAGCGCAATGGAGACCGTGAAAATGAGCTTTGGCCACAAGGGTGGGCTGCTTTTTGCGGTGCTGAACATTGTGCAGCTTGTGGGCTGGACAGGGATAATGATATACGACGGAGCCCTGGCCGCAAACGGCGTTTTTGCCGCGGGGGAGTGGATCTGGTGCCTTGTGATCGGCGCCCTTATCGTCCTCTGGATCCTGATCGGAATTGAAAATCTCGGCCGGGTAAATACGCTTGCCATGGGCGCCTTGCTGGTGCTGACCGTGATTCTCAGCTTCGTTATCTTCGGCAGGGGGGCCGCCGCCTTCGCGGCGGGAGAGGCTATGAGCTTCGGCGCGGCGGTTGAGCTGTCCGTGGCGATGCCTCTGTCTTGGCTGCCCCTTATAAGCGACTATACCCGGGAGGCGGAAAAGCCCATGAAAGCCACGCTGACAAGCGCCCTTGTCTATGGCCTTGTGAGCTGCTGGATGTATGTGATCGGCATGGGCGCTGCTATCTTTACAGGCGAGAGCGATATTGCCCAGATCCTCCTCAAGGCCGGCCTGGGCGCCGCGGGCCTGCTGATCGTGGTCTTTTCCACAGTTACCACCACGTTTCTGGACGCTTGGTCCGCCGGAATTTCCAGCGAATCTATTTTCAGCAAATTAAAGGGCAAGTGGGTGGCTGTGGCAGCCACGGTAATCGGCACGCTGGGAGCAATCTTTCTGCCGCTCGGAAATATCACCAATTTTCTGTACTTTATCGGTTCTGTATTTGCACCCATGATCGCCATTCAGATTGCGGATTTCTTCATTCTCAGGCGGGACGAGTCGGGAAGCGCATTCAGCCTGAAAAATCTCATCGTCTGGCTTCTGGGCTTTGCGGCATATAGATACCTGATGCGCCTGGATCTTATCCTGGGCTGCACGCTGGCGGATATGATAATCACCATGCTGCTGTGCATTATCGCGGCGAAAATCCCCGCCGGGGAAAAGAAAGCCTGAGTTTTCCCGTAAGTAAAATAAAAGAGCGAATCCGTTTTCTCCCCGCCCTGTAAAAAGGCGGGGAGAAAATTTAAAAAATTATTTGCCGAAAATTCTTGACTAAATTTGTATAATATGCTAATATCATCAATTGCGTGGGCGTGTCTATGTCTAGGTGCGCCCATAGGTAAAATTCGATAAAAAACCATGGTTTTCCAAGGTTTTTTATATATTATCATCCAAAGAAAGGAGGAACACAATGCCTACTTTTAACCAGCTGGTGAGAAAAGGCAGAGAAAAGGTTACCTACAAGTCCACCTCTCCCGCAATGCAGAAGGGCCTGAACACCCTGAAGAACAAGGAGACCGACCTGAGCGCTCCTCAGAAGAGAGGCGTCTGCACCGCCGTGCGTACCTCTACTCCCAAGAAGCCCAATTCCGCTCTGCGTAAAATCGCCCGTGTCCGCCTGACGAATGGCTACGAAGTTACTGCGTACATCCCCGGCATCGGCCATAACCTGCAGGAGCACTCCGTGGTTATGATCCGCGGCGGCCGTGTCAAGGACCTTCCCGGTGTCCGTTACCACATCATCCGCGGCACGCTGGATGCTCAGGGTGTCAACAACCGTATGCAGGCCCGTTCCAAGTACGGCGCGAAGAAGCCCAAGGCTGCCAAAAAGAAGTAAATTCAACAGCAGCGGCAATTTTGCCCTGTCGTTTATCATACATTATATATAATGCGGATAAACCTCGGGGCGCAACGGACGCGCGCAGTCGCGTTCGAGTACCTGTGATCCCATTTTTTAATGAAGGAGGGAAGCAACGTGCCCAGAAGAGGTAATGTTCCCAAAAGAGAAATTTTGCCCGATCCCATGTATAACAGCGTTCTGGTGACCAAGCTCATCAACGGCGTTATGCTCGACGGCAAGAAGGGTGTTGCTCAGAAGGTCGTTTACGATGCCTTCGACATCATCAAGGAAAAAACCGGCAAGGAGCCCCTTGATGCATTCACCGAAGCCATGAACAACATCATGCCCGCGCTGGAGGTCAAGGCCCGCCGCGTGGGCGGCGCAACCTATCAGGTCCCCATTGAG
>OLPA01003318.1_pt1 | contig 11047 bp, 12 predicted proteins | sample 1672811 | NCBI WGS metagenome assembly OLPA01 (sample SAMEA3136726, study PRJEB25190) | human gut metagenome | biome: human gut; feature: human-associated habitat; material: faeces | place: Austria | collected 2013
AACGCTGGTGAGAGAAAACAGCAGGATATTCAGGTGCAGCTGAATATAATCTTTTGCCTTATTCAAAAACAAGTCCTCCTTCTTACTTTTCTTCCACGCGGAAAATGATATGCCCTTCTACTTCTCTTACCGGGATGCACCCCGCTGTTTCCACATAGGATACTGCCGCTGAACCGCTCGAAAGTACAATATACTCTGCATTCATTTCCCTAAGACTTCTGTAAAATTCTTTCTGATCCAGCGACAGATCCATCTGTGTGATAATCTGAAGGATCTTTGTTTCGTCTTCAATTTCCTGCTCGGTCAGTGCATCGGTTGATACCGTATTGGAGCCCTGATAGGTCAGAACCATATCGCGGTCCAGAACCAGTTCAAACGAAGCATCATACTGCCGCACGATCAGGTTGAAATCCGGTTCAAAGACAACTCTTACGGTTCCCTCTCCCGCTTCTTCGTGCAGCACCGTACAGACGGCCAGAAGATCATCTGGCATCTTGTACTGGTTATCCGGCAGCTTCGGGTAAGTTCCTATGTCCACGGGCCGCTGGGTGGAATAATAGCGGTAAACGCCCTCCGGTCCCAGCTCGGTATGCTTGACCGCCGCATGGTAAAGCTGCTGATAGTCGTCCACCCGGCGGTCAAAGTCCCTCTGCGCCCACGCCTGACTGGTTCCATAGCGGCCCCAGTAGTAATCCCGATGGCCGTTTTCCCCCTCGGTAAACTGCCAGGTCACAAAGGGGCTCGGCGCTCCCGGATTATGCCCCAGCGCAAAGCCGTGTCCGGTTTCAAAGGTGGCAGCTTTCAAAATCACATATCCTTGTACTGTCTCCAAGAGATCCCTCCTTTCTGTGCCTCGGGCCAACATGACCCGAAGTGCTGGATGTTACGAAATAAGAGGGCAGACCGGGGAGGAATGTAATAAGATATTCCCACCCCGGAAACACCCTCAAAAAAGCCCGGAATGTCAAGCCTTTGGAGGCGGCAAATCGTAACAGCCGCCCGGCCTTTTCTCCCGCATTTTCCTCATGCGTTCCCGGCTTTTCCGGCGGTTCCCTTCGGCCTTGCAGGCGTCGGAGCAGTAGGCTTGACGCCCCTCGGGCAAAAATGCCTTTCCGCAGACCGCACAGGCCCGCAGCTCCGGGGAGATGCCTTCCGTTGTCAGCGCCGCTTGAAGCTCCGGGTCAAGGGGCAGGACAGCCTCACGGAAGTAACGGCAGTACGCCCCTGTCCAGCACTTGTGCAGCATATAACAGGCACAGTCCAGAGGAAGGCACAGGCCGCTTTCCCTGTCATAGTTGGCACACATCCCCGTGACCAGAGAACGGATTTTCTTCTTCTCGTCACGGGTCAGCTCCCGGGCGTCCATTTAAGACTTCGGGCCACGATGGCCCGAAGGGCGGGGCTCCACGATCAGCGCCCGGAACTTCTTCCGGCACTGTTTTTTCTTTCCTTTGCACTCCTTGTAATAACGACATCCCTTACAAGGGTCGTCATTGTCCCAGCCGGGGTGCGGTACTTCCTTCATCATTCGTTCAAAAGGGCTGCTTGTAAAATTCATTCTCATTCCTCCGTATCTTCCTCCCACGGCGGGGTATCTTCGTCCTCGGGTTCCTCTGCGATCTCCTCCAGCTCCCCGTCCTCATATTCGCAGTAATCATCTTCCAAATCCGGGGCTTCATGCTTCGGCTTGTAAATCTTGAAATAGTAACCAATTCCACCGCCGGCCAGCACCACCGCACCGATCAGGAGCAGAGAGAGAAGGGGGCTGTCCTTTTTCTCCGGCTTGGGTTCCGGTACTTCCTCCACCGGTTCGGTGGGCTTTGGCTCTGGCTCCGGGGTCACTTCTTTGGGCGGTTCCTTACCCTGTTCAGCAAGAGGCAGAAGGTCGTCTGTGGTAACGGTATTGAGGAAATAGACGTTCTCGCTGGTTTTCTGTTTGTCGATCACCAGATAAAACACGCTCTCGTCTGCTGTGGTGATGGTGTAGAACTCTTTACCGTCCTTGTCGGTGGCGTTGTCCACCACGGTTCCCGTCCCGTCCGGGGTAAAGGGGTTCTGGGTTTCCGGCTCCGCTTCGGTTTCTGCCGGGGCGGGAGCTGTCTCCGGCTGCGGCTCGCTGCTCTGGGCGTAGGCCGGGACCGTAAAGATCAGGCAACACAAAAGGCTGGCAGCCATCGCCGCCAGCCTGCGAAATTTAGTTTTCTTCATGGGCTGTGTCCTCCTTTTCGGGTGCCTCCGGCTTCGGGTCAGTATGGCCCGAAGCGGTAAGGCTGTTTTTGGGGTCATTCAGAAATGCCATCAGCTGGGCGGGCGTCAGTTTAAGGGAGCGCACCGCCTGCACGATCTGGCTGTTTTCTTCCTCCTGTTTCTGCTTTTCCAGCTCCCGGATTTTGGCCTGCCACTCGGCAGCCTTCTCCCGGGCTTTTTCCAGTTCCTTATCGAGCTTGTCGATCTTGTTCATGCAAGGACTCCTTTCCTCTGGCTCACAAACGCCCGAAGGCATAGAAATGTGTCTGCCAGTAGCTTGAATTGATGTTTGCGTATTGGATGGGCGAACCACAATGAAGCATCATCCCGTCGCCCACATAAATCCCCACATGGGACACAGGGCCGGGGCTGTCATAGGTTCCCGTGAAAAAGATAATGTCGCCGGGCTTTGCCTCGGAGGGGGAAATGATAGCACACTGGTTGTAAATGCCCTGCGCCGTGGTACGGGGCAGGTTGTGGACGCCGCTGGCCGTGTACACCCAGCAGACAAAGCCCGAACAGTCAAAGGAGGTGGACGGGCTGGAGCCGCCCCACACATAGGGCCAGCCGATGTACTTTGTGGCTTCTTCCATGAGCGCCGCAAAAGCCGGGTCATCCAGCGCCTCGCCGGGTATCTCATAGCTGGGGCCGGTATCTTCGCCGCCGTTGTAAATCCCTTCCCACAGATAGGGTTTGTTGCCTTTGAGCTGCTGCATAACGGTGTAGATTTCCCGCTGCTGTTCGTTAAGCCTCGGCAGGATCACGGCAGGCAGCGTTTTGTTTGTGAGGGTCACATTGAGAATGTAATACTCATAGGGGACTTCCTCGGTGGTGGTTTCCCCGGTCTCCGGGTCGGTGCTGGTTTCGGTGCGGTAGCGTATCTCGACTTCCTCCGTCAAGGTCAGCTCATACTGTGCCTCAAAGATTTCTCGCAGTTCGTCCTGCACCTGTTCCCGGAAATACACATGGTACTTTGCCGAGAGATAGGACGCCAGCTCATAGGGGTTATGGCCGATCTCGTCCACGGAATAGCGGTACTCGTCATAGCCGGGATGGGTGCTTTCGATGTTTGCCACCGTCTGCGCCAGCTCGTTTTCCAACGCTGTGTAGTCCTCGTCCACCCCCAGCAGGTCCGTATCCTCCGAGGCGTAGGAGGTGCCGGATAACGCATTGGCAAGGCCGCTGCCAAGCGTGGGAAAGATGGAGCTTACCGCCGACACAAGAAAACAGAGCAGCAACAGCAGGAGCAGGACCAGCACCGCCACGGGATGACGGGTCACAAACTGCGCCGCCCGACGGGTCGCAGTTCCCGAAGCGGCAGCGGTTTTCTTTGCGGCCTTTGCGCCCTGTTTTGCAGCCGCCTTTGCTTCTTTGGAATACCGGCGTTTCAGTTTCCATTTCTGCTGCACACGGGAAAGCGGATTGCTGGCAAGTTCCGGGTGCTCGGAGGCCATCTTCTGAAAATCCACATTGGCCCGGGCTTTTATGTCCTTCCGTTCCCACTTTGCCACCTTCCGGGCTGGGTGTTCCCGCCAGCGGCGTTTGGCATAGCGGGTCAGTTTCCGGGCTCCGGCCTCTGCGGCCAGCTCGGATTTATGGGCTCCTTCCACACCCACATTTTCATGCTCAACCTCGTGTATCTTGTTGTGGACATAGAACCACGCTTCTGTACGGGCTCCCCGGACAGCTTTCTTCGCAAGCCCCGGCGGTTTCTTCGCTGCCCGTTTTGCCTCGGTCTTGTCCAGTTTCTCCCGAGCCTTTCCCAGCTTTTCCCCGGCGTGTTCCGCTTTTGCCTGTGCTTTCTGGTACTTGTCCTTTTTGCTCCCGGCCTTCTCGGCGGAGCCCTCCGGCTCCTGTGCCTTGCCGGTATCCTGCGGCCCGCCCGCTTCATCTTCCTGCCTCATGCGGTCAGAGGGACGGCTTTTCCGGCTGTCCTCTTGAAACTTGCCGCTTTTGGACTTCGGGCCATCATGGCCCGAAGGGCTGTCCTGTCCGGTATCCTCGTCCTCAAACCGCAGGCGTCGGGACGGTGCGGGGGAAGGCCCTTCCCGTTCAGCCGGTCCGGGGCGATTGCCCCCGGTATCCTCCGTCGGCCCCGGCCTTTGAAAATTCCGTTTGTCCGGTTTCTTTCCGATGATGTATCCCTCCTTTCCAAACCTCGGGCCATCATGGCCCGAAGTGTGTTATGCCCGGTTCATTTCCTGTTTTTTGTCCTCCGGGCGGGTTAATTCGACAAGTAACATTATTCGATAAGTCATAATACCTCCTTAAAAATAGTGCTTTTGCAATAATCTTCTTGAATAACAATAATCCTTTAGATGCCTGCTTTATAATTAAGTCGTGTCGAACCGACAACAAATACAGAGGAGGTTATCATGATGGATAATTGTACAAAATTTAGTGATTTGACAGCGCATTTACGTGAACTGTTCAAGTCAGCATCCTACAGTGAAAGTACTGTTAAGGACATGGATTTCATCCTTCAGGCATTTTCAGACTGCATGGATGCAAACGGCTTGGACGACTACTCACCGGAGATGGGAGAAATCCTGATCCGCTATTGCGAAGAAACTCTGAAAGTCTGTACTTCCAGAGTTACACGGGCGAAAATAATCGTATCTAAGCTAAACCGGCTGTTTCAGGGGCTTGACGGTGAAGAAGCTTTGTGGGCTGGTAAATCAACAACTGTTGAGCTTCCCGACAGCCTTTTGCATGTTTTGGATTCTTTTATTTCCCATTGCCGTAATAATGGGAATAAGGATACTACGCTCCGTTACAAACGGTGGATCTGCGGCCGTTTCCTGAAAAATTTGGAGAACCTTGGGTGTTCCACTCTTTCGGATTTGTCTGGTGAGCTGATCCAAACCGCCTTCCTGCAGCTTGGTTATTTACGCTATTGGGAGAGAATCGGTCCATTTCTGCGTTATCTTTTTGAAAGCGGGCAAGTCCAAAGAGATTTTTCCAAGCTGGTTATAAACCGGAAAAAATACTCACCCCATCCAACGGTATACACACAAGATGAAATTTCTCTTATTGAAGATTCCGTTGACCGCAGCACAGCGGCAGGCATCAGGAACTATGCGATCCTTTTGTTACTGTCCCGCTATGGTATCCGCTCCCGTGATATTTCAGCCCTGACTTTTGAGAACATTGATTTTACAAACAACCGGCTTCATTTTATCCAGCAGAAAACCGGAGATTTATGGGAAATGGAGTTGTTCCCGGAAGTAAAGGATGCGTTGCAGGATTATATCCTGACCGCAAGACCGCCCCTGCCTGACTGCCCAAATGTGTTTTTGACAGCCACTATTCCCTATAAGCCACTAGATAGCTTTGCGATCAATACCGCCATCTGGATGTTAGTTGCCAAATCGGAAGTTGATATCACAGACAAAAGACACGGCAGCCGTGCCTTCAGATCGTCCATTGCAAGCAACATGGTAAATGACGGGGTTTCAACCGAGGTGGTCCGCAAAGTGTTGGGGCATGGAACCAAACATGCAATCCGCCATTATGCCAGATTAGATATTCAAAATATGCGGCTGTGTCCACTTGCCACGCCAGAGCCAACCGGCATTTTTGCAGAAATGCTTTTGTGGAAAGGTGGTGAACACCATGTTTAACAGTTCTTTTGCCAGGGAGATGACAGATTATCTTGAACTGCGGACCGCTGTGCTTTCTGCATCCTCCGCTTCAAATGACCGCCGGGTGTTGCTGCTGTTAGATCAATATTTAGTCCTTTCAGGCTTTCAGGGGAAAGAGCTGACGGAAGATATTTTGTCTGCATGGTCAAAAACGCTTTCAGGAAAAAGCAAAACGGTAAAAGAAAAACTGGCAGTAGTGCGTGGCTTTGGAAAATATCTGAATACACTCGGGCACCAGTCTTTCCTGCCAACGCTCCCTAAGGTTAAGTCGGACTATATCCCTTATATTTTTTCGGATGAGGAAATAGTGAGTATTTTTCATTATGCGGATAACCTGACTCCCCAGAATCCACGGTCTTGCAGCAGTTTCTTTCAGTTAAAGATCCCAATGGCGTTACGCATTCTTTACAGTTGCGGAACCCGGCTCCAGGAGACAATGTCACTCCAGCGTAAAGATGTTGATTTCAAAAACAGAACCCTCTTCCTGAAAAAGACTAAATTTTCTAAGGAGCGTGTTATTCCGGTGCACGAATCCCTCATTGCGGTCATGGAGAGATACTGCCTGACATTGGGTATCATGCACGAACCGGAAGCATTTCTTTTTCCGGGACGTAAAGAGGGAAGCCACTATACGACTCGCCAGATGGATTCATGGTTTTCAGAAATCCTGAAACTGGCAGATATTGACCAGCGTGAGCGAGACTGCCATGAGCGTGGTGCCTGTCTGCACTGTTTCCGCCATCTGTTTGTCTTAAAATCCATGCAGCAGCTTGAGGCTGCCGGACATTCCGTTGATATGAATGATTTACTCCTTCCGACATACCTCGGGCATGAATGTCTGCTTGATACCGATAAATATATGCGGTTTTCAGGGGGGCAGGTTGCCGGGGCGATCGAAGCCTTCGAATCTTTTACCTCTGGTTTAATCCCGGATGTGGAGGTGCCTTATGAAGAAGAATGATTCTAAAAATGAATTTATCTCCTTGCTTGGGAGGTTCTTTACGGAGTATCTTCCGGTTTCCGTGAATGCAAGTCCGAATACTATTGCTTCTTATAAATGTGCATTCCGACTGCTGTTTCAATATCTGAATGAAGAAACTGACATCAAGATCGGGCATATCACATTTGAGGCATTGGATTTTGAACTGCTGACAAAATATTTTGACTGGCTGATAACCACGAGGAAAAACAGCAGGGCAACGGCAAAACAGCGTCTGGCTGCGCTCGCTTCTTTTGCAGATTATTCTGAAAGCAGAAATCTGGAAGCTGGTTATATTTTTAAGAACAGCCTCAAGAAGATTTACAAGAAAACATTCCGTAAGGTAAAAGGGAAGCAACGCTGTTCTTTCACCCGGAGAGAATTGGAAATCCTGTTTTCTCTTCCAGATACAACAGAAAAGCTCGGCTGGAGAGACCTTGTCCTTCTGTGTGTAATGTATTCCAGCGGAGCGCGTGCACAAGAAATTTGTGATCTTACCGTTAAGGACGTAACCCACGATGAGAGAGGCAATGCGATTCTTACACTTGTTGGTAAAGGTGAAAAAGCCAGACGGGTAAAGATAACTTCCAGTGCAACACAGCTTTTGGACAAATACATTGCATCACGCAAAATAAGCATAGAACTGAACAGGCATGTATTCCCCAGCCAGAGGAACGATCACCTGTCAGTAGCGGCAGTCGAGGAAATTTATGAAAAATATACCAAAAGAGCCAAAGCAGAACATCCTGAACTGTTTTGCCACGGTCCTTACACGCCTCATGTTATGAGGCATACAACGGCGACACATCTCATCGAATCCGGGGTGCCATTGGCAATTGTAAAAAATATCCTCGGACACACATCAATACAAACAACACAAATTTATCTGGATATATCCCAGCAGACAGTTGACCGTTCGATGGAAAAGTGGAACGAAAAATGGTTTTCAAAGAATAATCCAGATGAAACCGCACTGCCCCAGGAAGAAGAAAGTATTCCGGCTTTCCTGAAATAGCAGTGTATTATTATTCGAGGAGAATGGACGGTTTTCTTATATTTCAAGAGAATTGCCATTCTCCTTGAATAACATAACTCACTTAATTAACAAAATTATCTGACATGTCAGATAATTTTGTGGTCATAATGGCATACAGCTCTGTGTTCTGCGGGAAGCGGTCAACAAACGGGATGGTGGTGTTCCCGAAGAACAGCAGCCCTTCGCCGGAATTGGTATGGGTCACATAGGAAAGCTGGTGGGGGCTGATCCCAAGCTGTTTGGCTAAAATCTGCCGGTCCCCCTGCGCCTGCGAGAGCAGCACAAGGAAGTCCGAGTTTTCAAAGATGTTCTCGATCTCCGGGCTTGCCAGAAAATCCTTCACGTTCTGCGTTAAAGCACTGGGAACGCACCCTTTTTTTCGCAGCATTTTCCAGATCGCCACACAATAGCTTGCCGTCAGACGGTCACGGAGCAGCACATGAAATTCGTCGAAGTAACACCATGTAGCGATACCGCGGAGGAAATTCATGGACACCTGCGAGTTTACCAAGTCCTGCATAATGAGCATGGCAATCGTCCGAAGCCCGGCCCCCAGCTTTTTTAAGTCAAGGCATACCAGACGGCGGTTCAGGTCCACATTGGTTTCATGGTTGAACACGTTAAGGGAACCCGACACATAGATTTCAAGGGCAGTTGCCAGCCGTACCGCCTCGCCCTCCGGCTGGGAACAGAGCAGGTCATACAGGGTTTGGAGGGTCGGCATTTTGCTTGTTTCCGGGTCCTGCAAGTGTTCCCGGTACATCTGGCGCACACAGCGGTCAATGACGGTACGCTCCACCGGCTGCAAGCCGTCCTTGCCGCCAACGATCAGCTCCATCAGCGACAGGATAAAGTCGGCTTTCAGCGCCATCGGGTTTTCCTCGTCGAAACTCAAATCAATGTCCATCGGATTGATGTGGTGGGGGCTGTCCGGGGCGATCTCGATGACCTGTCCGCCCAGCCGCTTGATAAGGGGCGAGTATTCGCCCATCGGGTCCACCACAATGATCCGGTCACGGGTGGCAAGGAACACGTTCACAAGCTCCCGCTTTGCGGCAAAGGATTTGCCGGAGCCCGGCACGCCGAGGAACAGGCCGTTGGGGTTTTTGAGCTTTTTCCGGTTTGCCATGATGACGTTATGGGAAAGGGCGTCTAAATCCTGGCTATCTACAAACGCATCAATGTAGCGAACAGGATTATCCTGCTCGATGTACTCGTCCAGACAAGCCGGAAACAATACGTATTGTCTTCTATCTTCACCTTTAATGTACTTCATAAGCGATAAGTGTTTGATAGCTACAAAGTTACGAAAATATTTCGAGAAAACCAAAGATAAAGTGTTAACAATAAGAAATATTAGGAGACATTTTGGCTGCTATGGGTTTTCAGACAATCTCCCCCCAAAAAAAATCTTATACGTTACAGCCTTACTCTTTACAGGACTGATAAATCTCAAATAAAGATCACGTTGACAAATGTATGACTCTATTAAACGGGCATCTTGATTTGCCGTTTCAAACTCTGCAAACATTTTCAATACCATATTGTTTGTCGAGAGAAACTTAGCCAAGAAGCCTGTAATATTATTATCTGTCAAGACAAATTTATCTACGAGTAAAGCATATAATAAGAGTACATCTTCCAATGTATATTCTCCGAATAGATGAGAATCCTTTATCTTTTGGTAATCACCATATCTTCGCTCCATAAGGAGTAATCCATATGCAGTCAAGCCGTTGTAATTGAAACTGCCCCAATTACCCTGATAGAACTTATTAAACGCTTCGATTTCCTTTGCCCTAAACTGAGGTTTAGATTGAGATTGCCTATAACCATAAAGAGAGGAAAGATACGCATCATATTCATACCCTAATGGTGTATTTGGCATCAATACTACAACTTTCCAAAAGGGACCATAGTTCCTTGACAAATGAAGGAAGCTCTTAACAAAATAATTATCAGCATATTCTTTAGCCAAAAGACTATTAACAGTAAATATCCGTGACATGTATTTTACAAAAACACAGCGGTCATGATGTTTGTTAAGCTGCAATATTATCTCAGAATTATAACCTTGATTATTTTCTTCACCATTTTCCAAAAACTTTCGTGGTATAACTAAAGGGGAAAAATTCTGCGTTCTAAAAAAGAAGTCAATAAAAACATCATCAATATAGTTTTCTATAACTTCTTTTTTAGAATTACTAACGACAACATTTCGATTCTCACCATACAAATCATCACCAATAATCTCTAAATAATGATGGAAATGCAGGTCAGCTACCAATTTGTCTATAAGCTTATCAGAACGTATCATCCCCATTAAATTAAAAATAGACAAGACGTGTCGAAGAGACAGCATAAGTCCCTTAGAATTTGCTTGTCATAAACAATAGGATTCAGAAAACCATCATATCTTATGATGCCATTCTCTGTAACAACAAGACCATTTGTTGACAAACGGTGTAATCCTAGTTTTAACCCAAACTTAGAATACGTAATCTTTTCCGTATCAATAACAGCCTTTCCCACTAAACCATACTGTTTCTTAGCCAAAAAGATTAACTCCTGCAGACGAAGCATGGTTGCATCATTTGCAACTCCTTTCACACCATAAGTTTTTTCTATTGTAATCATACGAATCTTGGATAAATCAAATTATACAACTGAATATTATCTGGAACAGAAGGGGGCATAAGTCCCACATAATCTAAAGTTTTGTTCCAAAAAGAACACTTTAAGTTACTTCCATAACGATACACTATATTGCCATATTCCTTATAGAAATTTGGAAATATCAAACCAGACATTTCCATCAAATCAGGGTTATAAGATTTCCCAAAATCTATCTTGTCTTTACCGATCTTTATATATGGAGTTGGATTATCTGCCAAAACAATACCATTTTCCAAGATACTAGATAAGTGCATACATGCAGCAGAAGTTATATGTCTAACGGAAGCATCCAGCTCAATAACAATATCATTAAAATCTATATACATATCATTGACTAATTATTCTTCCAAAAAGTAATAGCTTCGCCAATATTCATCGCTGGTAAATTTGCTAATGTAGAAATCAACCTCCATAAAGAGACCTCGGAATCTGCGATTTCACCGTCTGCAGCCATAATTGTTGCCA
>OLPA01003326.1_pt1 | contig 11040 bp, 14 predicted proteins | sample 1672811 | NCBI WGS metagenome assembly OLPA01 (sample SAMEA3136726, study PRJEB25190) | human gut metagenome | biome: human gut; feature: human-associated habitat; material: faeces | place: Austria | collected 2013
GACAGAGTATCAGATCACAGAAGAAAAGAATAAATATGCGCCATCCTACAGGATTAACGCTGCAACGGTGAAAAAGGCCACAGACAAAGCTTCCGCAGATACAGACCTGTCCACTGAGACAGAGAATATTGACATGGGAGAAGATGATACAGTCACATTCACAAATGAATATCTGGAACAATTTGCTCTTCCGGATGCCGGAAGCAACACCCTGGAACTTTTGACAGGTGCGGCACTCTTCGCATTGTTGATTGGATATGCTAACCGAAAACAGTTCTTTTGCAAAAAAATGAAATAAAGGCAGTCCTGTTAAAATAAACACAGAAAGAGGTGCAAACATGGAAAAATATGGAAGAACCAGAAAAGAACAGAAAGTGGATCATGCACGAACATATAGCATAATGGAAACGAAAGTATCACAACAGGCCGTAGATGCATTTCACCATAAGCCTTTTTGCTGCTTTGAATCCACTCATAAAGAAAATAAGAATATTCAGCAAGGAGGAAAGAAATATGGTGATGTGTAATAGCCCTTGTGGATTTCAGAATATATGCGTAGCCAGTATGGACGGGCAGCAAAGTCACGGAGGAACAATCTGCTGCGATACCGCAGAGGATTTGGATTTCAACGAAAAAGATATATTGAGGCAGTGCAAATATGCGAAAAAAGAAGAAATCTATGATGTAGCAAAAGAGCACTCAATCAATAATGTTGAATTTGAAATACGTGCGCAAATGTATTCATTTAGCAGTGAAACGAGTGTAATTACTGTTAAAGAAATCGAAAATGCAACAAGACTTTTTACAGAAATGTGCAAAGAGTATGAAAATGTGCAGATGGTTAAGATAAAAAAGAATGTGAAATTAAATAAGCAGGAATTAATTCGTTTTGCTTTAGATGCTGAAAGTACCATTTTCTGCAATGGACGATTGGACTGTATAAACGGAAATTTTCATACGGAAGATGCAAAAGAATTCATGGATTACTACAAGATTACATATACGAAGTAACAGATATTACATCAAACTTATCAATTGATCAGAAAGGAGAAAAAATGTGTAAATATTGCGAACGAAGAACAGATATGAAATTAGGATGGAATCAGCCGGAGCTTCCATGGCATGATAATCAGGACATCACAAGGAACATATCTGGAAATATGATTCATACAAACGATACGGTCGGTGTGATCCATGACTATCAGACAGCTTCGCCGGTTTTGATATTGAAAGATAAGAGCTGTTTCGGTCCTGATGATGATGGCGTTGGTACGATCTACATTCCAATCAAATTCTGTCCGGAATGCGGAAGAAAACTTGGACGATAGTAGAGATTGTGGCAAATTGGCAAAAGAAAGAGAGTGACTATGAAGAAAAAATGTGCGGATATTTTCAAAAAACGATTGCGAATGGCTATGGGAACGATTTCTCAAAGAGACCTGGCAAAAATGTCCGGCCTAACGGAAGTGACCATATCACGATATCTAAAAGGCGAACGCATCCCAAACCTGACAGATGCAATTACATTGGCTAATGCCCTGCATGTTTCCCTGGATTACCTTTCCGGTCTTTCAGAGATTCCGAATAGGCATAATAACAAGGTAATTCCATTAGAAAAAGCTTTGGAATATTGCGATAAACAAAGACAAATGTGGCACGAATATAGTCTAAAAGCATTAAAAAATAATAACCGTATGGATTCGGTAGGCGCGGTTGCATTGGGGGATCGGAATGAGGTCATGTATGGGTATGAGATTCCGAATATCTTAAGATTCTTATGTGAAGATAAGGAGAATATATAGAAATGTATGACATTAACGAAAAATTTGAAAATCTGGTATTATTCATGGCCGAGAATTATAACAGCTACGATACAGAACTGAATGATGCTATTACTACTTTCGAAGAGGCAATCGAAACTTCTGGAAATGGGGAGGCAGCATTTGGTATAGCACGGGATGATTGGGAACGAATCGAGATCACTGAGCCTCCGTATAAGTGCAACAATGCTCAGTTCTACGCAGAATACAATGACGGATTCCAAGCTCCATTCCTGGTCTGCGCCTGGAACAGATCTTTCGACGAATTAGAAACTCTTTTGAAAGATACATCGGTGAAATTGTATGGAATGTACAGGAAGAATTCGATAACAGGGAAATAGGAGGACAAAAAAATGGAAGATATAAAATATGATTTCATGGGTTGGCTCACGATGATTCTAATGATTGTATTGTTTGTACTTGTAGCAATTTTGATCATCATATTTCTTGCAGCGGTAATATCCGAAATCATCGACAATAAGATAAGTTCAAAAGAATATGTCACTACGAACGTAGAATGCATTGCGCGTGAGAAAAGCACGGATTTATCTATGTTACCATTTTTGACCGGAGAAACAGCTTCTATGTTGCCACATTATTCCGATTCTTATAAAACGGTCTTCCAATATAAAGGCATGAAGCTGGAATCATGCAATGAGGATGTCTATGAAGCAGTAAAAAAGGGAGAAACATACACTGCTGAAATAGAAATTCGGACTTATCCGAACAGTGCAAAAAAGAAATACGACATTGTATCAATCAATACGAACAATCAACAGAAAAGGAAGTGATCTTATAGATGGATTGATCATCAAGAAGAAATGGCTGGATCTGATCTTATCAGGGAAAAAGACCTTGGAAATCCGAAGTAGCAGTACAAAGAAAACTAAGATTCCAATTTATCTTTTGGAAAGCGGTTCCAAACGTGTAAGGGGAACATGCATCATACAATCAGCATATCCGATCTCATGTTCAGACTGGTCAGAAGAGCAGGCAAATCATTGCGTTGATCTTTCTTATAAAGAACTAAAAGAACGATATAAGAACCCTCATGCATGGGTACTGGCGGATGTAAAGCCAGTCGAAGACGTGTGGTATTATAACCATCCGAGCGGGGCAGTCATCTGGGTGAAAGATGTTTTGCCTATCGATGAGATGCAGGATGGGCGGACCAGCATGAAGAATATTGGCGAATATGCTCATCAGCTCGGAGAAAAATTGAAATAAGGCTACCGCAATCCCACTGGCTTTAGACAATGGGTAGTTCACAGGAAAGGGATAATACGAAAGGGGGCATGATAATGAGAAACAAGACAGGAAAATTGTTTCAAAATATTCAAACAAGAAAAGTGTCGGCATATGAATACATTAAAAAAAATGAATATTTTGCATTTGTTGAGATGATACAAAAGCAAGGAAATAATCAGTGTATTTTTACATCTGATATTATGCTTAAATTTATGGAACATTTTTTATATGAGCATAATGCAAAAATCACAGCGATTAACTTTATGGTTGAGGATGAGTCATTACAGGAAGAGATTTTTGCGTTACTTAATAAAATGGATAAACAACCAGCTTTTTGGGATAGATTGAAACGAAAATTACTTTCTTTAAGTGAAGATAATTGTATAGAAATACAGAGTGTAGATTTTAAATGTTCAGATGATGGTTTTTTATTAAGTTTAATGGTAAATGGTTTGTTCACTGTTACAGATTCCTCATACTCTAAGGTGGCTGATGAATTGAGCAGCTTAATGGAGGTGCTCATAAAGTGAAGAAATCAATAATAGTTGTGGTAAACTGGTCTGCCAATAACTTGGCAGGTAGCAAGAATCCCCTGCCTTTAGGCATGGGGAGTGTCAAACCGCGGATTTTTTATATATGGAGGAAGATTTTATGGCAGGATTAGATACAAATATGCTCAACCTGATTAAATGTTTAGCACAGAACAAAATCCAAGATGCAAAAACTGCTGCTCTTGCATGTCTGGCGAATGATAATACCAAGAAAAACGAAGTGGAAGTGGAATATTACACGAAACTCATTATAAATGGAAATACAACGATGTTAGAGCTTCCGTCCAATGTGCAGGGACTCATGACCGTAGAGGATATGGGGCATTTCCAGGCAGACCGGTATTATACCGGAAAAGCTCAAAAGGAATTATTTGAGGATATTATTACCGGTGTGAAAGTCACAGAAAGATTGACTTATTACGGAATCCCGTTCCGCAATAGCACCCTGATCTATGGAGAGCCGGGAACCGGAAAAACGGAATTTGCCAAGTATGTTGCATATAAACTGGGACTCCCGTATGCCTATATTAATTTCACGTATCTGATCGAGTCATATATGGGAAACACATCAAAGAATCTGCAGAGGGTATTCGATTTTTGCAAAGGGCAGAAATGTGTTCTGATGCTGGATGAAATTGATTGCATTGGGCTGAAACGAGGAAATGATAAGGGATGCGACGGGGAATTGGCAAGAACGACCATCGCCTTAATGCAGTGTCTGGACAATCTGGTCGATGGACAAGTTGTTATTGCTGCAACGAACCGTGCTGACCGACTGGATCTTGCGTTGCTCCGCCGTTTCCATAACAAAAAGGAATTTAATCGATATGATATGGAAGAGGAGCTGGCAATGATCACACAGTTCGTAGACTGCATTGACATTCTTGAAATGGATCAGGAGCTGGTGGATTATTCTACAGAGGGACACACTCAGGCTGAGACTATGGATTTTCTTACAAATAAGATCGCTAAAACAGCGTTAGAAGAAATCAGAAAAAACAAATCGAATTCTTAGGAATTAAAAAAAAAGTAAAATCTGCAAAGAGATCTCTTTATGAGGTCTCTTTTTTTTAATTTTAGCTGCAAAAATTTAAAAAACTTACATATTTCACTATGAATTAACAAAATTCAGAAAGGAGTGAAGCAAATGGAAAAATGTGTTTATACCGTTGCAGATATTCAAGAAATTTTGGGATTAGGCCAAAGCAAAGCTTATAAATTTGTAAATGAATGTTACAAAACCCAAACTGAATTCCGCGTTATAAAGGTTGGAAATGAATACAAAATCCCAGTCAAGTCATTTGAAAAATGGATGAACGGGGATTAGTGACTTTGAAAAGAGAGAAATATCATATATAATTAATAATGAAGTATGTATTTCTCTCGTATTTAGAAAGAGAGGATGCAATGAACCCGTTTATTTATTTCAATAAGCAAAATCAAAATTGGAGCATAGTTATAAAGGAGGTCGATGAAAACAATTTTCAAATTACATACCAAACTATTCATGGATTCCAAACAAAAGCAGATGCTAAAGACTTATTTAATGCCAAAATGGAACAATTTGAAAAAGATATGGCAAAAATCAAAAAAATAGCAGGGGTAGAATTTACACTTTCTACATATTTGGAGTATTGGTTTAAAAATTCTTTTTCGAAAAGAACGACTTCTACCGGTTATTTGGAAGCGGTTGAATGGACAATATACAAGATAATTATTCCATGTATAGAAAAGGATCAATTTCTTCCTAATATCACGCCAATTTATATCAATCAGCTTTTAAAGAAATGCAACCAATTATCCTATAAAACATCTGCGTATATGGCTAAAAAAATTCTTTCCATCGCAATCAAGCAAGCTGTTTCCGAAAACAGGATTACAAGATTTGATATAAAAGAGTTAGATTCTTATCCAGAAACTCCACCTAAATATATTCAGTATTCTAAAGAAAATCTACAAATTTTATTAGAAGCTGCAAAAAAAAGTTATGTTAATTATCTGGAGATTCTGCTATGTCTGCTATCAGGACTTCGTATTGGAGAAGTACGTGGGTTGAATTATTCCAATGTTGATTTCGATAAATCAACGATTACTGTCTGCCAGCAAATTGTCGATGATACAAAACTTTTTCTTAATGGACGTAAGACAACTGTGAAAGATTATGTAAAGCCTCCAAAATCATCTGCCAGTTATAGAACGCTTTGCGTGCCACCAATTATAATGACAGAATTAGCCGAGCGCAAAAAACAAAATGAGTATTTCTTTAAAACACATCCAGAAGCAGACACAAAATGGAAGAATTACGTATGCATAGGAGTAGGAGGGCAGATCAAAAATTCAAACACAACATCAGGAGCATTAAAAAGAATCTGCAGATCAATGGGGCTTCCAGTAATATCACCACACGGTCTCAGACATATGTGCGCGACAATCATGTTAGAATCAGGGATCCCGTTGGAAACAATCAGCCATGCTTTGGGACACAGTTCTGTATCAACGACATATGACATTTATTGTGGAGAAATGGATGGAAGAGATAATATCCGTGATTTCTTAAATGAAAAAATGGATCCAGTAAATTATTACACCAAATAGGAGGCTACGTTATGCATGTAAAAAAGTATACAAGGCCACCGTTGGATCCACGTTTTCAAAATACAACTGTCGTTGACTGGGATATTCGAGATAAGATCATTTGCGATCACGGAAAATACTGTATCCGTTTTAATATAACTCTTCAGGATGGTAAAAAAAAGTTTTGCCAAAAAGGAGGGTTCTGCACAAAAAGAGAGGCTTCCATCGCAAAAAAGAGCCTAGTTCAGGATTTAGTAACACATAAGTACATTCCATATCAGTTTACAATCAAAGAGTTCTATGATTATTGGCTGTATTATTATATGATTGATGAGTACAAGATTGCTTATAACACATTGATCTCATATAGAAAAGCTGTTGAGCGGATCATAGATTCCGTTGGAGCGGATAAGAAAATAGCAGATATCAAGGAAGAAGAAATAAGATGTGCGGCATTGGGATGTCCAACAAAAGAAACAAGAAAGAATGTATTTGCAGTATTATCTAGTTCATTTTCTTATGCCAAAAGTCATAACATCATCAGAGTGAATCCGGCAGAAACTTCATTAAAAACAATAAAACTAATGCTAAAAGAGAAACAAACACGACCAAAAAGGTCAGCTTTTACGCTAGATGAATTACTTTTGCTATTTTACACTTGCAAAGAAGTTGAGCCATCCATCTATCTGCTCATGCTAATATCTGCAGCAACTGGTGTTCGAATTTCAGAAGCTATCGGACTCTGTTATAATGATATAGATTTCGTTAAAAAAGAAGTTATCATTTCGCATCAGCTTGGGCGGACACTTAATGGATTTAAAAACAGCACAACAGATACAGTAATGGAAAATACCAGAGTAAAGTCAGCAAATGGAATTCGTTCCATACCGCTTCCGGATTTTATTTTAGAAGAAATTATCATCAAAAAAAAGAACCATGATTATCAGAAATCACATGATCCTTGTTTTTATCAGTTGGCTGATTATATCATAACAAGGGAGCATGGCTTACCTATATCACGGGCGCAGAGTAAACGATTTAAGCATGTGTTAGAAGTAGCTGGTTTTGATCCAAACAAGCATACCTGGCATGATATTCGGCACAGCTATGCAACAATCCTGAAAGATAATGAAATAAATTTAAAAGCCATATCGAAAGTACTTGGTCATGGTTCCGAAGAATTTACAGACAGAGTTTATATTGATCATCATATAAAATATCCTGTTACTGACATATCCAACGTTATGGATCAGTTTTTTCAAAGCTTACAGATTCAAGAACAAGATCCTGTTTATGATATTTCAACTATCAATTTAGACTTTTTGTCTGGTGTGGAAGAAACGAATAGTTATGCAAAAAGCTATACAAAAAAGATGCTTACAAATAGGATTGACTCCTAACGGATTACCATATATTATTATATATTAGTAAACATTGCTGAACATTGGTAAACGTTAGTCAGTATTTAGTGTTTTGCAGGTTTTGTAGTAATTTGCGATTTTGACCCCAAAATGCGACGAAAAACAGAAAAAAAACAGGCAGAAAAAAAGCCCAAAAAAAAGAAAATAATTAAAGATTTACGAAAAAAACAATAAGAAAATTATTGTGCAACATGTACAAAAATACAAGGAGATTTAATGAGAAAGCTTGCGTTAAATGATGAAATATTACTAAAAATAGAGAAACCGGCACGTTATATCGGAAATGAAGTGAACTCGGTCATGAAAGACCATGAAAAGGTGTCTATTAGATTTGCCATGTGCTTCCCGGACGTCTACGAAATAGGAATGTCGCATCTGGGAATACAGATCCTTTATGACATGTTCAACCGCCGGGATGATGTGTGGTGTGAACGTGTCTATTCGCCGTGGACGGATCTCGATCAGATTATGCGAGAGAGAAAGATTCCGTTATTTGCACTGGAGTCCCAGGATCCGGTAAAGGAATTCGATTTTCTTGGAATCACGCTGCAGTATGAGATGTGTTATACCAATATCCTGCAGGTTTTGGATCTGAGCGGCATCCCACTGGCAGCAGAGGAAAGAACGGACGAAGATCCGATCGTGATCGGCGGCGGTCCGTGTACGTATAATCCGGAGCCGTTAGCGGAGTTCTTCGACCTGTTCTATATGGGAGAAGGCGAGACGGTCTATGATGAGCTTCTGGATGCCTATAAGGAGAATAAGAAGCGTGGCGGAACGAGGAAAGAATTTCTGGAGATGGCAGCAGAGATCGAAGGAATCTATGTTCCGGCATTCTATGATGTGACTTATAAAGAAGACGGTACGATTGAAAGCTTCCGTCCAAATAATCCGCATGCAAAAGAAAAGATCAAGAAACAGGTAGTCATGGATATGAGCAGTGCAACGTATCCGGAAAAGCCGGTCGTTCCGTTTATCAAGGCAACACAGGACCGTGTCGTGCTTGAGATTCAGAGAGGATGTATCCGCGGATGCCGTTTCTGCCAGGCGGGAATGTTATACCGCCCGACCCGTGAGAAGGATGTAGAAGTATTAAAAGAATATGCATACAAGATGCTGAAGAATACAGGACATGAAGAGATTTCTTTAAGCTCCTTAAGTTCCAGTGATTACAGCCACTTAAGAGAGCTTGTAATGTTCCTGATCGAGAACTTTAAGTCGCAGGGAATCAACATCAGTCTTCCGTCGCTTCGTATTGACGCATTTTCTCTGGATGTGATGGGACAGGTACAGGATATCAGAAAGAGCAGTCTGACATTTGCGCCTGAAGCCGGATCACAGCGTATGCGTAATGTGATCAATAAAGGGCTTACAGAGGATGATATCCTCGGAGGTGCCGGACAGGCGTTCGATGGCGGCTGGAATAAGGTAAAGCTTTATTTCATGCTTGGACTTCCGACAGAGACGGAAGAAGATATGAGAGCCATTCCGGAACTTGCTGACAGAATCGCCAGACGTTATTACGAGATTCCGAAGGATCAGCGGAATGGAAAGTGTCAGATTACAACGAGTACGTCGTTCTTTATTCCAAAACCATTCACCCCGTTCCAGTGGGCAAGAATGTATACGAATGAAGAATATATTTCAAGAGCAGCGATCGTAAAGCATGCATTTAATGAACAGCTTAACAGAAAGAGCCTGAGATATAACTGGCATGATGCAGAGGTTACTGTGCTGGAGGGTGTCTTTGCAAGAGGGGACAGAAAGACGGCAGCAGTAATTAAAGAAGCGTATCGTCTGGGATGTCTGTATGACTCCTGGAGCGATCAATTTGATAATGAGAAATGGATGCAGGCGTTTGAAAAAACAAGAAGAGATGTGAATCAATGGATCAGAACACAAAGTGTTTATGATGGATATTTTGATTTTGATGAGATATTAAAAAATGATACAGTTCCAAACATCTGCAAGGAGCTTGAGGGGAAGGTATTTGAGAAATCGATTAATGAATCCAAGATCCAAGAATTTGAACAAAAACGAATCATTTTATCCATGCGACAGGAATCAGAAAAAATGATGGTCCGATATTACAGTGAGGAAGAAGATAGTGCAAGGTCTTGTATGCCAAACCTTGAAGATGTATTTTTAGTCACTTACAGGGAGGAAAAATAACATGCGGATCATAATCAATGAATGTAAAAAAATATTGGATATTCGAATCATACTGTTATTATGTATGTTCTCTATTTTATACTATATGACATTTACACAAATATATCGATATCCAACTGGAGGACAGTTAACAAATACAAAGTATGACATTCCATTTACGGCAGAACTAGTGAAAGAATGGGGACCAAAATGGAAAGTAAAAGATGAAAAACAATACCAGGAGAAACATCAGGAATTAGAAAGAGGTTTTGCAAAGATCATAAAACAAGATCAAGAGCTTTCAAAAAGAGGGATTGTGGATTATGAAATTTTTAATAAAAAATATGAAGAACTTGGTCAAAAAACAACTTTATCAAAGCAGGAAAAAGAACTTGGTAAAATATTAGAAAATTATGTGTTTTATAATGATAAGACATCAAAAATTTTTTTGGATATACAAGCTTTAGAGCATATCAAAGAGTTTCAAGGATCTGAATATGGAGTTTCGGATAAAAAATATAAAGAATTAAAAGCAGATGGATTTTTTGATGGAACGAAGTTATATCAAAAGGCAATCGAAAAGAGGGTAAGAAGAGATTATATATCATTAGTACATGAGGGAGTGTTTTACATTTTGCAAGAAGATATGGTAACGATCGGTGGTTTGATCATGATCTGTTTTTTTGCATTGATCATTCCATATCAGGTAAAACAACGTTTAAGACAGATTATCCCGATTCTGGCAACGACGAAAACAGGAAGAAGGATTTATCAGATTCAATTGATAGCAAGTGCATTTGCTGCATTCTTTGTTGGAATTCTTCAAATGGCTGTATATGGGATCATCTGGCATTTGAAGGATACGCTGGATCTGTATTGGCTTGGCGAAAAAGAAGTGGACTATTCCAAAGATTTTCAAGATAAAAATATCATCGAAGGCGTAGATTATACCGTAGAACATCAAAATACGGGGAAAGATACAAAGGACACAAACACAGAAACGACAAAAGACGAGGAGTAAAAAGCAAAATGGAAAATAATACAATCGGCAAGGTTTTATTTACGGAAGAACAGATCAGACAAAGAGCCGCTGAGCTTGGCAAACAGATTTCCGAGGATTACGCGGGCGAGGAAATTTATCTGGTCGGCACGCTGAAGGGCGCGGTGATGTGGATGGGTGATCTGATGAAGCATATCACCAATGACACGCAGATTGATTTTGTGGTCGCGTCCAGCTACGGCAGCGGCACGACGTCCTCCGGCGTTGTCAAGGTC
>OLPA01003334.1_pt1 | contig 11018 bp, 7 predicted proteins | sample 1672811 | NCBI WGS metagenome assembly OLPA01 (sample SAMEA3136726, study PRJEB25190) | human gut metagenome | biome: human gut; feature: human-associated habitat; material: faeces | place: Austria | collected 2013
TTCCCTGGTCGTGGGGGTGAACAAGCCGGCGGGCATGAGCTCGCACGACGTGGTCAACCGGTGCCGCCGCATCTTCGGCGAGCGTCGCGTGGGGCATACGGGCACGCTCGACCCCATGGCGACGGGCGTGCTCCCCATCTGCGTGGGGCCGGCCACGCGCCTGGACGCCTACCTCGTGGGCCACGACAAGCACTACCGCGTGCGCATCGCGTTCGGCGCGGCCACCACCACCGACGACGCCGAGGGCGAAATCGTACGCACGGGCGACGTGCCCGCGCGCGTGCTGGACCCGGCGTTCGCCGCCTCGTTCGCGAAGGGCCTGGCAGGCGCCCGCAAGCAGCTGCCGCCTGCCTACTCGGCCATCAAGGTGAACGGGCGCAAGGCATGCGACGCCGCCCGCCAGGGCACCATCATCGACCTGGCGCCGCGCGACATCGAGGTGTACTCCGCCGAGCTTCTGGGCATCGGGGGCGCCGACGGCACGGAACTGGCCCGCTGGGACATCGCCTTCAAGGTGTCGAAGGGCACCTATATTCGCGCGCTCGCCCGCGACATCGGCAACAGCCTAGGGTGCCCCGCCCATGTGGGGGCGCTGCGCCGCACGGCGGCCGGTGCGATCGGCATCGCCGACTGCGTGACGCTGGAGGTCTTGGAGGAGATGGGGGAGCGCGCCGCCCTGGATCCGCTGAAGGTGCTCGGCATGCGCTTCATCTACCTCGACGATGCCGCCGCGGCGCGGGTGCGCAACGGCAACCCGCTGGACGGGCGCGCCGTGGAGCTCTTCGAGCGCCGCAGCGTCGATCCGGCGGCGGAGCTGTGCGCCTGCACGGCCGGGGTGCGCCCAAGCTGCGAGCCGCCGCAAAATGGCGAGGTCGTGGCCCTTGTGGCCGATAACCGCATCGTGGCATTATATGAGTATCATGTCGACAAGGGGCGTTTTGCCCCCCGATGCGTGTTTCCGATAGGAGTTTCCCGTGGCTGCAGTGATCTCTAGGAACGATCCCGCCTTCGACGAGGCCCTGCTCGATCGCGCCTCGGTGGCCTTCGGCGTCTTCGACGGCGTCCACGAGGGGCACCGCTTCATCATCGGCGAGGCGGTAAACACGGCCCGCGAAGAGGGGCGCGCGAGCGCCGTCATCACCTTCGACATCGATCCCGACGAGGTGTTCGCGGCTGATCGGCTGAAGAAGCTCATGACCAACGAGGCGCGCATCGCCAAGCTGGCCGAGCTGGATGTGGACGCGGTCGTGGTGCTGCCGTTCTCCCGCGAGTTCGCGGCCCAGAGCCCCGAGGACTTCCTCGACGCCTGCTTCGGCGGCGGCGTGCCGAGCCACATCCACATCGGCAGCGACTTCCATTTCGGTCGCAAGGCCGCGGGCAATGTGGAGAGCTTGCGTGTGTGGGGCGCCGAGCGCGGCATGGAGGTGCACGGCCATGAGCTGGTGGCCGAGGGCGGCCGACCCGTGACGGCCACGCGCATCCGCGGCCTTCTGTCCGAGGGCCGGGCCCGCGAGGCGGCCGACCTTCTGGGGCGCCCCTACGAGCTTTCGGGTCTCGTGCGCCCGGGCCGCGGCGAGGGCCGCGACTTCGGCTTCGCCACGGCGAATTTGGAGGTGCCTCCCATGCTTCTCGCCGTCGGCGAGGGGGTGTACGCCTGCTATGCCGTAGTGGAAGGCGCCCGCTACAAGGCGGCCGTGAACGTGGGCGTTCCCGCTACCTTCGCCGACACGGCCAAGGAGAACATCGAGGTGCACCTCCTCGATTTCGATGATAACATCTACGGCCAGGACATCGAGGTGGAGTTCATCGAATGGCTGCGCCCCATGCGCGCCTTCGAGAGCACCGACGAGCTCATCGCCACCGTCCAGTCCAACATAGCCTGGGTACGCGAGAATCTGTAGCGAAATCGGGTCGAGTCGGGGCGAACCTATCGGTTCGAGCGGTCTTTGAAGAGCTGGTCGTACTGGACGATGGCGTAGGACTTCAGGGCGTCCTCGGCCTTCTGCTGGGCGTCGGTTTCAACGGCCTCGCCGAACCAGTGCCACGTTCCCTCGGCATCCCGGTATCCGTTCAGGTTCACGGCGGGCAGCGCCTGGCGCAGAGCCGATCGGTACAGGGCGCGGGAGTCGCGGGGCAGCCCCGTCGCATCCAGAAGCAGGCTTGAAAGATAGTTCAAGCTCGTGACATCGGCGTTCTCGATGCGCGCGAGCGTACCCCCGTACTTCCCGCGGGCCGCAGCGTTCGCCCAGATGAAATAAGGCGTCCGGTAGCGCGCCTGCACCTCTTCCAAACTGGCGCTCTCCACGGGCTTGCCGAAGGTTTCCTCGAAGAGCCAGTCGGCGAAGCCGGGTTGGTGGTCGCCGAAGAACGCGACGATGGTGGGCTCGTTCCGCGCGTTCAGCTCGTCCACGAGCCAGCGCAGATCCTCATCCGAGCGCCGGATGGCCGCCAGAAACTCGTCCACCTCGGGGTTTTCCACCTCGTCCGATTCCAGATGCACGGCATCGGCGGCGGGAACGAGTCCCGTGTCGTAGCCGCCGTGGTTCTGAATGGTGACGTCGAAGACGAACTGGGGCCCCTCTCCCTCGTCGATCTTCTCCAGCACGCGCTCGTAGGTGGCGCGGTCCGTGACGAGGTCGCGGAAGGTGTCGGCGTCTTCCATGGTGGTGATGTCGTCGAACGTGTTGAATCCGAGCTGCTCGTAGATGCGGTCGCGCCGCCAGTTGGCCGCCTCGGCCGGGTGAATCGCGTGGGTGCCGTACCCCAGACCGCGGAAGTAGGAGGCGAGGTTGTCCACCCCTTCCAAATCGTAGAGCACATAGGGGTACACGCCGCCGCCCATGTTGCCCATGGAGGCGCCGGTGAGGAACTCGAACTCGCTGTTGCAGGTGCCCCCGCCCATGGCCGAGACGTACACGTCGCCCGCGGCCAGGGAATCGTCGGCCACCTCGTGGAAGAACGTCGGCGCGGCGTTTGTTCCCTCAAGGCCGGGGTATTCGGAGAGATCGGAGAACGTCTCGTTCATGATGGCGATGACGTTGGGCCCGTCGTAGGGGAGTGCTTCGGGCTGTTCCGGCGCTGCATCGCCAGTGGTGGGCGCCGCTGAGTTTTGGTTGCCCGTTGTGTCGGGCGAGGGGGACTCTGCCACCGTGCCGTCCGTTCCCGTCAGCGGATCCTCGGCGTAGGGGGCCAGGATGGCGTCCACGGCCTCGGCGGAGTAGCCCTCCGGAGGCTTGGGCGTCAGCTCTTGGGCCCGCGAGAGGAAGCAGAGCGCGGTGCCCTGGGTGGCGTAGGAGCCGCGCACATCCCATACGTCCACGGTTACGTCGCAGTCGCTCTTGATGTCGATGGCTTGGTACTGCATGGCGCCGAGGCACACCAGGAGGGCCGCCGCCAGCATGTTGGCGGCAATGTCCCAGCGGACGCGCTTTCGTTGGGGGCACAGCTTCGCCAGGGCGATGCAATAGGCGGCGAACAGCGCCCAGCAGAACATGAGGCGACCGGTGAGAAACAGGCTGTAACCACCGGCCACGGAGGCGGCGGTGCCGAGGGCGAACAGATCCGCCGGCACGATGGGCTGCCCCTTGAAGGTAATGATGAAGAAGTTGGCGGTGCCCCACAGCAGGCAAAAGCCCGTGAAGACGGCCAGCGATGCGCGGGTGCGCTGTCCTGCCAGAAACACGATGGCGCAGCCCAAACCCAAGATGAGCAGGTTGTCTACGACGTAGCGCTGTGGGATGGCGAAGACGCCGTCGTTCCACGGCAGCTCGAGGAGCAGGAAGCCTAAAACGACGGCGAGTGCGAAGAAGGCCCCGCGCCGCAGCGCATCCGTCGCTCGCGAACGGCCAGTGGCGTCCAAGCTGGTTTCAGTTCGTTCCCTATTCAAAAGACCCTCCGGTTCAAATGCAAAAAAACAACTTACCACGGTCGAGGCTGCTTTACTTTGGGCGTCGCGAAACGTCCCGCCTGTCTTGGGAAAATCTCCATGGCGATTTGAGCCATGATTTTCGAGTTGTTAGCATTGCGAATGGCGTTCTGTGGCTCAATCAGCTCCATGAGAAGGCAGAAATTATCGCTAAGCGAATAACTGATGAGGCGAATTCCTCCAGTGGCGGCCGAGGAACGCTGTAAGCGATCCCTTCGATGCTAACAACTCGAATTTTTTGGCGAAAACGTGGGTGAAGAATTGTCCGAGAAGACAAGGGGACGGCCCTGCGGGTATACTGCACCCATGAGTAAAGAACGAATTTCCTGGGAAAACGAATACCCCGACGAGTTGGAGCGCGAGGGCCGCATGAGGCCGACGCTCGCCCGTGCCGTGCGCGACCATGAAGCCGCGGGCAACGCTGTTGACGAGGCCGTCGCGGAGGCAGTCTGGGCGGACGGCGAAGGCGAGGCGGCCGCCATGGACGTCGTCGACGACGCGGCCGCCATGGGAGCGGTCGCGGAGGCAGCCGTCGCGGAAGCCGTGGGCGAAGGCGGTCGCGCCAAGCCCGGTCGCTCCCGCGAGACCCAGCAGCAGAAGCTCGCGCGCATCAAGCGCGAGCTGGAAGCAGTGCCCACCGAGCCCGGCGTGTACCTGTGGAAAGACGCCGCCGGCGAGGTCATCTACGTCGGCAAGGCCAAGCAGCTGCGGGCGCGCATGCGCCAGTACGTGAACTTCCAGGACGATCGCGCGAAGATTCCCTTGCTCGTGGAGGCCATCGACTCCTTCGACTACCTCGTCGTCGACAACGAGCACGAGGCGCTCGTGCTGGAGAAGAACCTCATCAACCAGTACAGCCCGTTTTTCAACGCGGACTTCAAGGACAACAAGAGCTACCCCTTCATCGCGCTCACCAAAGGCGATGTGTTCCCGGCCATCAAGTACACCCGCGAGAAACACAAGTCCGACACGAAGTACTTCGGTCCTTTCACCGACGCCCGCGCCGCCCGGGAGATGATCGACATCGCCCGGCGCGTGGTGCCCCTATGCGCCGCCACCTGCGCCGACTGGCGGGGGCTTACGCGCGCGCTGGAGAAGGACTCGCTTGCCTTCCTGAAGCGCGACGCCAGACCCTGCTTCGACTGCCACGTGGGGCTGGGCCCCGGCGCCTGCTGCGGGGCCGTCACGCCCGAGGAGTACGCCCAGAACGTGCGGCGCATCGAGCGCTTCCTGGCCGGCAACCACCGCGAGTTCGTCGACGAGCTGACGGCGGAAATGCAGGAGGCCGCCGCCGAGCTCGACTTCGAGCGGGCGGGACGGCTGAAGGCGCGCATCGACACCATCAACTCGCTTGCCGACAAGCAGCACGCCGTGTCCTCCCGCGACCTGTCCGCCGACGTCGTCGGGTTCTTCCGCGAGGAGACCGTGGCCGGGGTGAACGTGCTCGTCATCCGCGAGGGCCGCATCGTGAATGCCAACGAGTTCATCTTGAACCGCGGCACCGACGTGCCCGACCAGGACCTGCTGCGCAACTTCCTCATGCGCTACTACGACACCACCACCTCCATCCCGCGCGAGGTGATCGTGCGCGCGTTGCCCGAGGACGCAGAGGTCATGGGGGAGTGGCTCACGGGCAAGCTCGATTCGGCTCATGGCGCCAAGGTGCGCTTCACCGCGCCGCAGAAGGGGGAGAAGGCCGATCTTCTGACCATGGCCGAGACCAACGCGCGGCATACGCTCATGCGCTACAAGGTGCGCACGAACTACGATGACAAGCGCATCAACAACGCCCTTCTGCAGCTGGAGAGCGCCCTGGCCTTGGACGCGCCGCCCATGCGCATCGAGTGCTTCGACATCTCCACCATCCACGGCTCCTACACCGTGGCCTCCATGGTGGTGTTCACCGGTGGCAAGCCGGACAAGAACCAGTACCGCCGCTTCAAGATAAAGACGCCGCTCGACGAGGCCAACGACTTCCTCTCCATGCAGGAGGTGATGCGGCGCCGTTATGCTCCGGAGCGCTTGAACGACGAGCGCTTCGGCAGCAAGCCGGACCTCATCATCCTGGACGGCGGAAAGCCGCAGCTGACGGCGGCGCTCGCCATGTTCGAGGAGATGGGGATCGACGACATCGCCATTTGTGGTCTGGCCAAGCGCGACGAGGAGCTGTTCGTGCCCTGGCAGGACACGGGGCCGGTGGTGCTTCCCTCAGGCTCGGCGTCGCTGTACCTGGTGAAGCAGGTGCGCGACGAGGCCCACCGCTTCGCCATCACCTTCCACCGCGAGCTGCGCGGCAAGGGCATGACGGCCTCCATCCTCGACGACGTGACGGGCATGGGGCCGGTGCGCAAGAAGGCGCTGCTGAAGGCGTTCAAGTCGTTCAAGAACCTGAAGGCCGCGAGCCTCGAGGAAATCAAGGCCGCCAAGGTCATCCCCGAAGAGGTGGCCGAGGAGCTGGTGCGCGTTCTCGCGCAGTATAATGAGCGGAAAGAAGAGAAGGAAGAACAGCTGGCGGAAGACGCTTCTTAGGGAAAGGAGGCCTGTGTGGCCGAGGAGATAATGGAAGAGGCTCAGATGCCCGACTTCGTCATCGTGACGGGCATGTCCGGCGCCGGGCGCACGGAAGCCATGCACGTCTTCGAGGATTTGGGCTACTACTGCGTGGACAACTTGCCTTCGAGCCTGCTCGCCGAGCTCGTGCGCGTGAACGAGAGTACCGAGCACGAGGGCGGCCGGCGTCGTCTGGCCGTGGTCTGCGACTCGCGCAACGGCGACTTCTTCGGCGATCTGGAGGCCGAGCTTTCCTCCATGCGAGAGGCCGGCGTCTCCTACAAGACGCTGTTCCTCGATGCCGCCGACGACAAGCTCATCGCCCGTTACAAGTCGAGCCGCCGCCGGCATCCGCTGTGCACCGACGGCACCACCATCTGGCAGGGCATCCAGCGCGAGCGGCTCATGCTCATGGGCCTTCGCGACCGCGCCGACTACGTCATCGACACCACCGATATGCTGCCCCAGAAGCTGCGCAGCACCATCCGGGGGCTCTTCGCCACGGGCAGCGAGCGCAAGGGGCTTGCGGTCACCGTGTACTCCTTCGGCTTCAAGCACGGCGCCCCCTACGATGCGGATCTCGTCATGGACGTGCGCTTCCTGCCGAACCCCTATTACGATCCGGAACTGCGGCCGCTGACGGGGCTGGACGCCCCGGTGCGCGACTTCGTGCGCATGCGCGAGGAGACCATCGAGTTCGAGCAGAAGTGGCACGACCTTTTGGACGTCGTCATGCCGGGGTACGTCGCCGAGGGCAAGCAGCAGCTGGCCATCGGCGTGGGCTGCACCGGCGGCCAGCACCGGTCGGTGGCGCTTGCCGAGGCCACGGGCGATTACCTGAAGTCGAAGGGCTATCGGGTGAGCGTTGCCCATCGCGATCTGCGTCTGGCCGAGCGCGGTCACGACGTGCAGCGCGAGAGCGACAACGTGCTGGACGCCCGTGCCGGCGGCGGAAAGGAAGCGTAGAAGGTGGCCGGCATAAAGAAGAGCACCGAGGCCTTCCGCGTTGATCCGGCGGCCACGGCGGCGTTCTCGGCCCTGCGCAGCGCGCTTCCGAACCTGCGGCCTTTGGATGAGGACGCCCGCGCACTGAAGGCGGTGGTCATCGGCGGGGGCACCGGCGCTCCGGTCTCCATCCGGACGCTGCTCTCCTTAGGCGTGCAGACGAGCGCCGTCGTGGCCATGGCCGACGACGGCGGCAGCACCGGTGTTTTGCGCGAGGAGGCCGACGTCACGCCGCCCGGCGACATCCGCAAGTGCCTCGTGGCCTTTGCGAAGGATCCCGCCGACCCGCTTGTGCGGGCGCTCAAGTACCGCTTCGCCGTGGCCCGCGACCATGCTCTGGGCAACCTCCTTCTGGCCGCGCTGGAAGATGCGACGGGGTCGTTTCCCGAGGCCATCGCCATCTGCGAGAAGCTGGTGGACGCCCAGGGGCACGTGTATCCCTCGACGTTGGACCACGTGGTGTTGTCGGCCCAGACCCAGGACGGGCGCATTCTGGACGGTCAGGCCGTGGCCTGCCATTCCAAGACGGCGCTTGCGCAGGTGTGGCTCTCCGCCGAGGACGGCCGGCCGCCGCGCCCTTACGAGCCGGCGCTTCAGGCCATCCGCGAGGCCGACCTCATCGTGCTGGGCCCCGGCTCGCTCTTCACGTCCATCATTCCGAACCTGCTGGTGCCGGGCGTGGTCGACGCCATCCGCGCATCGCAGGCGAGCACGCTCTTCGTGTGCTCGCTCGCCGACATGCAGGGCGAGACCTGGGGCCTCACGGCCCGCGAGCACGTGGAGGCGCTCATGGACCACGGCCTGCGCGGCCTCGTTGACTACCTGCTGGTGCACACGCCGGTGCCGCTGCGCCCCGACAGCCCGGCCACGGGCGTGTTCGGCGCCATGACCGGCGCCGAGCCCGAGCACGCCTCCACGTCGGGCCTCGACGATGCGGAGCTCTCGGGCCGTATCCGCCCGGTGAGGATCAGCTACCATGACGTGCAGGCCATCCAGGCCCAGGGGCCGGTGGTCATCGCGCGCGACCTCGTGGACGGCAGCAGCCCCACGTGGCATGACCCGCAGGCCCTGCGCGACGCGTTCTCGGGGGTGTTGAAGCTATGTCGTTCACGGCAGAGGTAAAGGACGAGCTCGCGCGCGTGCCGCCCACTTGCTCGCACTGCGAGAAGGCCACGCTGGCCGCGCTCGTGCGCATCGAGGGCACGCTGTTCTTCAGCGGGCAGGGAACCTACCGCATCGAGATAGCCACGGACGTGCCCAGCGTGGCGCGCCTGATCATCAAGCTGCTCCACGAGCTGTACCACCTGAAGACCGAGCTCACCGTGCGCCGCAGCGTGCTGCACAAGACGCCGAACTACCTCATAGAGGTGCCGGCACAGCCCCATCTGGCCGACGCGTTGCGCGACATGGGCGTACTCTCGGAGGAGGGCGGCCTGGAGCTGGGCATCAAGGAGGGCCTCGTGGCGAAGGAGTGCTGCACGGCGGCCTACCTGCGCGGCGCTTTCCTGGGAAGCGGCTTCGTGTCCGACCCGCGCGGCGACTTCCACTTCGAGATCACCGTGGAATCCGAGGCGCTGGCCGAGGGACTCGTGGAGCTCATGGCCCGCAAGGACATCACGGCCCGCATCATGGCACGGCGCAGCTCGTACATGGTCTACCTGAAGAGCGGCAACGCCATCACGGAGTTCCTCGCCTTCGCCGGCGCCCACCAGGCGGCGCTTTCCATGGAGGAGGAGCGCGTCGTGAAGTCGGTGCGCAACGACGTGAACCGCCAGATCAACGCCGAGCTGGCCAACCAGCAGAAGGCCGCCAGCGCCGCCGTGGAGCAAATCTACGCCATCCGGCGCGTGGTGGAGCACTACGGCATGGAGGACCTGCCCCCCGCGCTACAGGAGTTCATCCGCCTGCGGGTCACCTACCCCGAGGCGTCGCTGAAGGAGCTCGGCGAGCGGGCGACGCCGCCTCTTTCCAAGAGCGCCGTCTACCACCGCGTCCGCCGCCTCGAGCAGCTGGCCGCCGAGCTGGACGCGGGGGAGTAGCGCCGGCAGCCCCATCGAGGTGGTAAACGGCTTCTCTAACTTCTCCCTTGTGCTGTATTTCCTCCAGTAAGTTGTGTCCGAGTCAATTTACTGGAGGAAATAGGCGGCAAGTTGTTGCGCTCGCTTTTGTGCAGGCGGGACGGTTTTCGGGGCCGTCGGCTTTATCGTGGTGGGAATCGCTTAGCTTCGTAGTAAACTTGTGAGAGGCCTAACAGCTGATACGTGCCCATCGGGCTTCGCGAGTATCTTGTGAAAGGAGATACGCATGACAACCAAGGTAGGCATCAACGGATTCGGTCGCATCGGACGCCTCGTCTTCCGCGCCATGGCCGACGATCCCGCGGTCGAGGTGATCGCCGTCAACGATTTGGGCGACAAAGCCACCGCTGCTCACCTGCTGAAGTACGACTCCATCCACGGCATCCGCAATTTTGATATCGAAGTGACGGATGACGGCTTGGTGGTGGATGGCAAGCACGTGACCATGCTTTCCGACCGCGATCCGGCGAACCTGCCCTGGGGCGAGCTGGGTGTGGATGTGGTCGTAGAGGCCACCGGCATCTTCAAGACCGGCGAGCTGGCGCAGAAGCACCTGGATGCCGGTGCCAAGAAGGTCGTCATTACCTGCCCGGCTAAGGACGAGGACATCACCATCGTCATGGGCGTCAACGACGACCAGTACGACCCCGAGGTGCACAACATCATCTCGAACGCCTCCTGCACCACCAACTGCCTGGCTCCCTTCGCCAAGGTGCTGTTGGAGAACTTCGGCATCAAGCGCGGCTACATGAACACCATCCATTCCTACACCAACGACCAGAAGATCCTCGATCTTCCCCATAAGGATCTGCGCCGCGCCCGCGCTGCCGCCGTGTCTATGATCCCCACCACCACCGGTGCCGCCCGTGCCGTGTCCCTCGTGCTCCCCGAGCTCAAGGGCCGTCTCGACGGCTTCGCCACCCGCGTTCCCACTCCCGACGGCTCTATGGTCGACCTCACGGTGGAGCTGGAGAAGTCCGTGACCGCCGAGGAGATCAACGCCGCCATGAAGGCCGCGGCCGAGGGTCCCTTGAAGGGCATCTTGGAGTACACCGAGGATCCCATCGTGTCCATCGACATCGTGGGCAACGACCACTCCTCCATCTTCGACTCGCAGCTGACCATGGTGCTCGGCGGCGAGGGCAACTTCGTCAAGTGCATCTCCTGGTACGACAACGAGTGGGGCTATTCCAACCGCGTGAAGGATCTTGTTAAAATTCTTCTTCCGGAGGAATAAGAATTTTAATCAAGATCGCCGACGCTGCGGTTCCGACAGGCACCTGGCCTTGCCCCTTGTTTGGGGCACGGCGTTGGCCTAAGCCAACTTGGCCCCAAGGCGGGGCAATTCCAGGCACCTGTCGCAACCTCGCTGACTCCCTTGGGCGAACCAGTGAGTCTATGAATTTAATAATGTGTCGGGATGAAAGATGACAATCGGCGTGTCTGAACAGACACGCCGT
>OLPA01003336.1_pt1 | contig 11015 bp, 6 predicted proteins | sample 1672811 | NCBI WGS metagenome assembly OLPA01 (sample SAMEA3136726, study PRJEB25190) | human gut metagenome | biome: human gut; feature: human-associated habitat; material: faeces | place: Austria | collected 2013
GAGCGACCGGGAAAAGCCGGGCGATACGAATTCACTTTGGAGGACCTGCGGGTCCCCCAAACCTCCCCAAATGGGTTATTTGACAGGCTGAGGCCGCCGTGGGCGGCCTTTTGACACGCCATGATCGATTTCGTCGTGTTCTCCTTCATGTTTTTTGAAATGGGTTTATTTTTCCTGATACTTCTGAAGCAGCTCCAAAAGCTCCAGATTTACGAAATCGTATCCATCATATTCTACAACCTCAGCATCAGCGATGCGGTTGGTCGACTCCTGTAAAATGAGCTCGTAATCGTTGCTAAGCCAGCTAAAGCCATATTTCTCGAATGTGGAAAGCACATCCTCATAGTAGCGGAGAATGGACCCCTGTGTCGTGCCAAGAGAGAAGCACGCATCCTCATAACGGACGATGCACTGAGGCGAAAAGTCGGAGATTTCGGCGCACCAGTGTTCAATGGTTTCGGCGTTAGCCTCGGCGAACACTTCGCCCGTGGTGAAGGTCACATCGTCACGGATCGTGATATGCCATGTTTCGCACCGCTCCGATGGACTGATCATTACGGTGGATGTGGCAAGCCACAGGAACCGTGCCTCGTCCTCAAAAAAATTGTCGCGGCCGCTGTTCATATACCACCGCTCTACGGCATATTCCTCCGGCAGAATCACATCCATACCACACCATTTGATGTCAGCGCCCCGAGCGGAGATCGCCACTTCATCTGTCGTTTCGGCCAGAGTTACGCTGATCTTTTTGTCGCTGGTAGCATAGGGATAGAAAGAGGAAAGCGGGCGACCCGGGCGATAGTCGCCAGAAGACAGCTCTTCATGGTAAAGCTCCGTTCCATCACCCGTTATGGTCAAGGCCGACTGTCCATCTGCGTATGCCAGATACAGGTCGATGACCGTGCCGGCGGGCAAAAAGCCGTCGATTGTCAATTCCCCGCCATCGGGAATCGTATCATTGACGCCATAATTGGTCACCGGGTATTCCGGCTTGAACATGCTGTAATTGTTGAGGTCCACATCCTCGCCGACAATGTCGGTGATCTCCGCAAAAACGTAGGCGTTCTGACAGAAGTTGTAGGAGATCATCAGATTATCGAACCGGCTTTTCAGCGGCTCGTAAAACAGGCTGCTTTCCTGTATGGTCGCCTCAGCCGCGATATGAGCCGTCGGCTCGTAAAAAATGAAGCGTTCTGGGTCTTGGGCGCGAACGGCTTCGATCAGCAGCGCCAGTGTATCGCAGGTGTCTTGCGGGGTATGCTCCCAGCCCTCTTCGCTGTTGATACCCAAATCGCCGTCCGGCTCCCAGAAGGGGGTGAAGGACAGATGGGCGCCTGAGACGTCCTGATATCGCGCTGCCAGAGTCGCCCAGACGCTGACGGCCTCCTTCTGGCGCTCGGGATTGATGAACAGATCCGTTTCGCCACCGGAGCTGACATCATTCAGGTCAACCCACTTTGTTCGTCCCGGCAGAGTGCACAGCAGAAGGTTCAGGTGGATATCCGCCTCGATGCAGGCTTCCACCAGCTCGTCCAGCCGTTCTGCCTGGGTCAGATCGATCTGGGAGCCATCCTGATTGAACAGCGTCTCGTAGGTGATCCGAAGGCGGACAGTATTGAACCCCCAGTCAGCAATCCGGCGAATATCGTCAACGGTCTTTACAATGGTATGGATGGAATAGTATCCGTCATTAGCCAGCACAAAACCGGTAAGGCGGGGCAGGGCGTCCAGCGTTTCGCTGCATCGCTCAGCCGTCTTTGCCAGCGCCTCGTCGCTCAAAGCGGGGCTTGTCGCCTCGGCGCTGTCCACGGACACATAGCGTTTGACCCCATAGCCCGTCCGCAGGCGCTCGATGGAAGTCTCGGCTTCTTCCATGGTGAGCATGTCATACATGCGCATGCTTTGCAGCTCTTCATCAAACTCAAAGACCTGCTTGCCGCTGACCGTATCGACATGCCATACATTCCAAAGCCCGGCGGCGGTAAATTCATTATCCCATGTATGGTTGGCCATGGTAACGGGGATGTTCTTGTAGACATCGGGACAGATCAGCTCCAGGAAGTTCCCTGCTTCCCCCATGCGGCCATCGGAATCGGCCAGATCGCTGCTGAAGCTGTAGCCATTATAGTCGTCGGCTCCGATGCATACGGCGGCATAGTAGGCCATTCGCACAGCGTCGCCACGGGTGATGGCGAGATTCACATCCTTGACCTTGCTGTCTATCAAGGTTCCGTCTTTGATACAATGTCCCTGTACATAAAAAGCCCGAAAACCCCTTGAAATAAGGCATTTTCGGGCTTTTGTGGTCTCCGTTCAGGAAGCTCATCCGCGCTCAAATGGACATAAAAAGACCGATATGGGAAAAGTGACCCCTCCCTACATATCGGCCTTGTGTTTCGTCGTATGGTTCGGTGTTTCGTCGCAAGGTTTCAAGTTTCGTCAGAAGGTTTCAGGGTTTCGTTAAATGGTTCTCCTGGGGGATTTCATCCTCGACCATCCGCATCAATTCGCTCATGCGCATGTCGAGTGCAGCGGCGATGCGCCAGAGGGTTTCGACGTTGGCGTTCTTGCTGCCGTTCTCGATCATCGCAAGATGGCTACGTGCGACACCTGCCAGTCCGGAGAGTACTTCCTGTGACATCCCTCGTTGTACCCGGATGCGTCCAATGATTCGGCCGGTTACCTTGTAGTCGTAGTTCATGCTTAAAGCCCCTTTCTGATTGGCGTTTGCAATTCATAAGAGGCTGTGTAATTTTTGCGAAAATAAAGTATATATTCAGGATTTCTTCAGGTACAACACCGAAAAGTGATAATTTAGAATATTGGGATGGAGATATACCTTGGGTTACTCCTGCAGATTATAAAACAGAAAATGAGTATATATATCATGGAAGGAAGTTCCTTTCTAAAGCAGGGCTAGAAGCAGCCAACCTTCAACTACTTCCTGTAAATAGCATAGTCTTGTCCAAAAGAGCTCCAATCGGAGCTGTTGCTATTACAGCAGCAGAATTAACTATAAATCAGGGTTGTATTGCTGGTATTCCCATTGATGATTGCAGCGTTAGATATTATTATTTTATTCTTAGTATCTGTACGGAGCAACTCAATCTTCTATTGCACCGAGCCGTCCACGGATGATGGAAACTGCCCGCTGCTTCGCCACACAGCAATGGGGATTGCAGGCGGGCGCTGCGCCGGCCAATGCAGCAGCCAGAGGTGCGACAGGATCGGGTTTCTCTTTACGGTACCGGTCAGGGCGGTGGCGGCTCCTTTCTATTGGGCCCGCTTTTGGGGGATCAGATACGCTGCATCTGTGCAGATCTGCCCTTTCCGACGGTGTTCCCCTGAACCCGGTTGCAGAGCAACGCCTCTGCAAATCTTAGGTGTCATCCGGCCTTGCCATCGGGATCTTTCGAAGCACGGCGTTTTGGAAATGATTCGCCGTGCCTTCTGCCGTAAGAAACAGGGAATCCCCCTCCAGGGTGAACATCACGTTTCCGGCGCGATGGATGGGCTGGACCGATTCGGTCCAGGCGTGCGTGAGCTGTCCTTGGGCATCATATATCAGCATGGAGAGGATGCCGGATGCGTTGCCCTTTTGCGACGCAATGTAGAAGTCCGTCCCCACCCGAATGGCGGACAGGAATTTCTGGTCGAGGGGATAGGGGTTTTCGGGATCGATGTACGCTTCGTGCCAGATCAGCTCTCCCGCCTGAATTTTGGCGATGACGGGAGACAGGGCGCTGTCTTTGGGAAGGGCGGGGTACGCGCTTCCCAAAACCACAACGGCATCATGGTCCTCCGCAAGATAGCCCTGATGGTATTGCTCGCTTTCTTCGCTCTCATACCGCCACAGCACGTTTCCCGCCTTGTCCAGCTTGATGACGACGCCCGAAGGATCATCCTCCAGGCCTTTTTGGTAGTTTCCCGTCAGATAAAAGCCGTCGCTTTCCTCGACCACATCTCGGACCCACGACATATGCGGCAGTTCCATTTGCCATAGCTTGTGCCCCTGGGCATCTCGCATCTCAACGGAACCGTTGCCTGCATTGGCCACAGTCGTGAACAGGTAGCCGTCTTCGACAGGGAAAACGCCCTTGGCCTTTCCCAGACCACGGATACGCTGTTTGACCTCTCCGTTTTCCATCACCACAGCTTCTGTCTGGCTGGTGGGACCATCTTCATTGCGCAGAAGAATCCAGCGTTCGGGCGACAGAGAGGCTGAAAAGAAAAAGGAGGAATCTGTTGCATTCTCTTCAAAACAACGCATTTCTCCTTCCGATGTGACTTGCAGGACCGCAGGCTTGCTGCTCATGGGCTCGCCTGTATAGCCTGCCAGCCAGGTTTGCCGCTCATCCGTCATAATGATTTGCAGGGTTTCGAATTCCACGGGCAGATTGATCTCAAGCTCCTGAGCGCCAGCCTGCGCCATGTGCCATCCCAGGCATGCGACGAATCCACAAAGCAGGTAGAACAAATGACGTCTCATGACCTAACCCCTCCTGTTCATTGCATTTGTCTCTTTGAGCGGACCGCGCAGGTGAAAAGACGCTCCCCCGGTCATTCGCACCGATTAAATCGGAGAATCCATATTTGAAGAAACCACAGCTCCCGAATAAGCATGAATTTCTACCTCAAAGGAGGAGACGTTTGTGATATCGCTTCTTTTTTCCTCTACGCTCATACCTTTTGCTCGCACGGAAGAAAACCAGAAAACCCAGACGGGATTTTCAGGATCGGTTGCGAAATAATTTGTTTTAACGGTGCGCGTATCTACCGTGGTGGCATCGGCACCCATTCTGATCACCTCCGCCTTGGCCAGCTTGATGGCCTCCTGCTCGGAAAGCGTATTTTCATCAGGAATGCCGTATTTTTCTTCCATTGTAATCGTATACTCAAAGCCGGGCTGATTCATGTAATAGGGATGATCTTTGATCCACTGCTCTACATAGGGTTTCCATCTTTCTGCGGTCTGTACCCTTTGCTCAAACGACAACGTTCCTTCAAACAGCGCTGCAAACGCCTGCAGCTCTGTCCAGCGATCCCATCCGGGATAGGTATTGTCCCAGAAATTTTCATTGGGCAACTGAAAGCACTCAAAATCCTGTTCATAAGGAACCAGCGACATGGGATAGCCATTGTATCCATACGCTGCCTTCCAGACAACAGCCCCTTCGTTGAGCATATAGACGATCCAAACCGGGATGGTTCCCTGGTTGAACTGCTCATGATAGAGAAAAAACGCCCGATATTCAAGGCTCGCCGCCTGCTGTGCGGTGCACAGTTGATCCTCAATGAGCCATTCCTGTGCGGCGGAAAGGACCTCTTCTTCCTGGATGTCGGTAGGAAGCGGCTCAGCAAGCACGGCATTTTGCAGGATATCCGGAATGTTTTGTACCGTTTCAGCAAACGCGGGAAGAAGGATCGCCATACAGAAGATAAGAATCAACCCACAAACAATAATTTCTTTTTTCATGTTACTTTTCCTTTCCGATTCAAATCAGGTGCGATCCGTGCTTGGGAATGCGTTTAGCCAGCTGCCACTTCAAGGTTAAAACCTGCGCCCTCGCTATCATTCCCATATCCGTTTTTGATCCTTCCCAATCCCTCGTCCAGGGAAAAAACATCAAGAACACTTCCATCTATAGCCGAGAGGTTCACCTGATACCTTTTTCTGCCCTCGCTTACAATGGTGATTTTCCAGACGTATTGCTCCCTTGTTTCCTCCGCCGATGAATTGAAAGAGAAGCCGTACAGGATTTGATCGACGGACAGATCGTCCGGGATCTCCTGCAAAGCGATACCGGCGGCCTGCTCCTGTTGAATCATCGTATCATCGGGAACGGCAGAGTCGCCATGCACGGTATATAGTTTATCGAACAGCGCTTTCATTTCCAGAGGCCAGGTATCGGCATCCCCCATTTTCTCCTGCCATCGGTCTCTTATGGTTTTGAAGTAACCAATATTCGTCGTCTGCACATCCAGGATTGCCCCGTCCGGTGAGGAAATCAATATGGAAATATCGGTAGGGTCCCGAAACGCGTCGTCAAAAAGCGTAACGACCCACGCGGTTTGCCCGTTATCCAGCAGGACAAAACCTGCTTTGATGGTTTCATCCGCCATATCCCTCACCGTTGTCTTTCGTTTCTCGCATGCAACGCTTTGAGCCATTTGAATCGCTTCGCTCATGGATAAATCATTCGATGTAAATGCGGTCAGCGCTTTGGGCAATGGCACTGCATCCGCATAAGCGATGGCGCCTGCGGCCAGCAGCACAAGCAGGACAACCCCCGCGATTGAAACCCGTCGTTTCAGTTTCATGATCTTCTCCCCCTTGCTCTTTTGCATTCCAGGTACGCTTTAACCATGGGGTTTCATTTTGACGAATAAGGATGTACCGGCACGTCAGCGTCATGGCATCGTCCATTGCCTGCCCCGCTTCGGCCATATCGATAAGGCCCTCATCCCTTCGGGACAATTCCATAGGATACGCTCTGGCGCCATATACTGGAGCATCGAACGTCATCAGCCAAACCGGCTCATAATCCCGTGCCTCACCCTTTTTCAAGGTTGATACCCCCGCATCGCAAATCAACCGTTACTAAAAAAACGCAATTCTCATACTTTTCCTTCCCTGTTTCTTTGAAGCTTCTAACAAGCCCTGCATCTGCCACCGAGATGCCCGGCATGCAGTTCTGCTTTTTTCATCCGCCATTCACCCTCTTTCATGGAATTAGACGGAACGGCTTTCACAAAATCCAACCATTTGAGAAAACCTTTCGGGATTCGCTGCCGCATGATCATGGCGGCTCTTCAGAGGGGTTATGGCAAAAGTCCATCATCGCTGCGCAGAATTCAGAGACGGGCAATGGAAAAATCGCCTGATATAGAACATGCGGGCATCGCAGGCTTGCCTGCGATGCCCGCTGATAAAAACCGGTCCATCTATGGGTTTATTGCAATTCACCGGCGGATTTGACCTTCACGCGGCAGGTATTGCCCGGATAGTAGGCGAGGGGAACGTCCTCCATCTCGATGATTTCGACGGTCTCGCGCTTCGCGCCCGCGCTTACGGCCATTTCGATCGCCTCCTGCTTTGCCTTTTCCAGAGCCTGCTCGCGGGGAAGCTCGTTGTAATCGATCAGGGCCTCGTAGGTGCCGCTAACCTTGGAAATGGCGGAGCCGATGGCGTTGGCGGTGCCGAAGAATTCCGGCTTGGTCACGCTGCGCGCGCCGGCGAGCGTTTCGGGCAGGAGAATGGAACCGCCGCCGACAAGGATGATGTCGATGTCGCCGCTGGAGACCTTCATGACGTCAATGCTTTCCTCCACCAGCTCCCGCATGGCGGCCATCGCCTTTTGGGCAAGCGACTGGCTGATGTGCGCGACCTTGGCCGGGTCGCCGATATCCGCCATGCCGAGGCGCACGGCGATGTCCGTCGCGGTCAGCGTATCGCCGCCAAAGACCAGCGCCTTTTCGGTCAGGCGGTAGCCGACGCTGTCCGGGCCGACGGTAACCGCGCCGTCCTCGTGCTGGCGGACGATGGAGCCGCCCCCCAGACCGATGGAATAGACGTCCGGCATGCGGAAGTTGGTGCGCACGCCGCCGATGGTCACCGCGACGCCGGATTCACGCGGGAAGCCCGACTGAATAACGCCCAGATCGGTGGTCGTTCCGCCCACGTCGATGACGATGGCGTTGTCCAGATGGCTCAGATAGCTCGCGCCGCGGATGGAGTTGGTGGGGCCGCAGGCGATGGTCAGAATCGGATAGCGGCGTGCATGCTCCATGGTCATGAGGGTGCCGTCGTTCTGGGAGAGGTAGACCTCCGCGTTGGTGATGCCCTCCTGCGCAAGGCTGTAGGCAAATCCCTCCGTGAAGCGCTCCGCCACCCGGCAGAGCGCGGCGTTGAGTATGGTGGCGTTTTCGCGTTCAATCAGGCCCATGGAGCCAATCTCGCTGGAGATGGAGATATGGACATCCTCCCCCATGACCTCGCGGCAGATTTCCGCCGCGCGCCGCTCATGGTCCGCCCGCACCGTGGAAAAGACGCAGGAGATGGCGACGGAGTGCACAACGCCCTTGAGCTGCGCAAAGAAATCGCGCGCGGCCGCCTCATCCAAAGGCGCAAGCTCCTTGCCGTCATATTCAAAGCCGCCGCCGATGATCGCGCTCTTTTCGCAGATGAAGCGGATGTCCTCCGGCCAGTCCACCATCGGCGGCACGCCCACGGTCGCCGGGGCGCCGATGCGCAAAAGTCCGATCTTCGCCAGGTTCTTGCGCTCGACGATGGCGTTGGTGCACTGCGTCGTGCCCAGCATCGCCTGGCGGATCTGGCTGCGGTCCACCTGCGTCTGCTTGAGCAGCTTCTGCACCGCGCCCATGATGCCCTCAAAGATATTTCCCGAAGTGGGATACTTGACCTCGGCGATAACCTTCAGATGTTCGTCGATAAGGACGGCGTCCGTGTTGGTGCCGCCCACGTCGATGCCCAGCTTATACATTTGCCGCACCTCCCTTCACGCGCTCCTCCACGGGGATATAGTCCGCGTCGATGCCGAAATACCGCGGGCCCACCAGTTCGATCCCCTTGGGCGTACGCCACATGGGATAGCACTTCAGGCCCACCACCAGCACGCGCTTGCCGTATTTCAGGCCGTCCGTGGTGACGGGAATAAAGGTTTCCGTATCCACCAGGCAGATCAGATCCGGCGCCGTGGCAAGGATCTTGCCGTCAACGCTGGCGCAGAGGTTCTCGTTCTGGAAGGTCACCTCGCCGCGATGCCCCTTGCAATCGCCGATGCCCTCCAGCTGCACCCTGCCAAGGTTGAATTTGCCGTTGGTGGTGCGCAGCACGTCCGATATTTTCCCCTTGAACAGCCGGATACCTTCGGAAAAAGCCAGAAAGTTTTCTTCCGGCGTGCCCTCTGTCGCGTTTTTCACATTGCGGATGGCCTTGCCGAGCTGTTCGCTGCGGGTGACGATGTCGTGCACGGAGTAGTCCTTCATCGTCTTGCCGTCCATGACATAGAGCGAGCAGGTCACGCTGCCGCCGCAGGGCATGGTGACGGCGCGCGCCAGCTCCTCCGTCCACTGGTTGGTGATGGTCTCGAAAATGACGCTGTTGCCCTTCTCGTCCGTCAGGGCCATGGGCGTGGCGGATACGCCGCCGATGGTGAAGGTAACCATTTGCAGTTCCGGAAAGGCGCGGCCCATGCCGTCGCAATCGACCATGGGCAGGCCGAGGCGCGCCGCCGCCGCGATGGGCAGCATGGAATTGACGCCGCCGGCTTCCATGGGCATCGTCGCGTAGACCTTGCGCCCAAAATAGCGCTCCACCATTTCAAAGATGCGCCTGTATTCCGTACCGCCGATGCCTTTTTCGCAAAGCACCGTCGGGGCGCCCATCATGGCGATGGGCATGATCAACGCATCATCGGGCACTTCTTCGGGCGAAACGAGCGTCACTTCGCCGCACTCTCGAATCGCGCCGATCGCCATGAGCTTGCCGATGTAGGGGTCCCCGCCGCCGCCCGCGCCCAGGAGCGACGCGCCCAGCGCGATGTCCTCAATCTGTTGAATACCGAGCTTTCTCAATGCTTTCACCTCATTTATGGCTTGCTGCCGCAGCGGAGCTCTCGCCGAAGTCCTTCTTCATCACTTTGGCGAGAACGACGTAAAGGATCAGCGATACGATGATACCGTTCACCGGGCCGACGAAGAAGGGTACGTTCAGCCAGGCCAGGAAGGAGAAGGAGGCGAACGTCCCGCCCGTCAGACAGGCGACGAAGGCGCCCGCCAGATAGGCGATCAGCCCCGGCGCAGAGACGCCGTCCCTTACCTTGAACGCCTCCCTGCGGCCCTTTGAGACAATCCAGTAGTTGGCGATGATAACGCCCGCCAGGGGCGGCAGGAGCGCGCTCATCAGGCTGAGGAAGGCCTCAAACCGGGACAGCAGCCCGAAGGCCGCCAAAAGCGTGCCGACGCCGCCCGCAATGCCCGTGGTGATCTTGAACTTGCTCTCGTCAAAGCCCAGCAGGTTGGACAGCGCCAGGCCGCCGGAATAGGCGTTGGTCACGTTGGTGGTCCATGTGGCGAACACCAGCGCCAGCAGGCCGAAGAAAGGAACGCCCAGGTTGGAAAGGATGATGGAGATATCGTACTGACCCGTGACGATGCTCATCACGCCGCCGGTCAGCAGCATGAACAGTCCCGCGGGAATCACGCCCACGATGGAGGACTTGACCACATCGCCGCGATTTTTGGCAAAGCGGCAATAGTCGGCGGAGATCAGCCCGCCCAGCGCGAAGGACGCCACCACCATGCTCATGCCGAACACCAGCCCACTGGAGACCGGCGGGTTATAGGCGGTGAGCACCGCAACGCCGTCGTTGCGCACCATGCTGGCAATGATGCCGTACAGGCACACCACCACCAGCGCGGGAACGGCGATGTAGTTGAGCCACTTGAGCCCCTTGAAGCCCAGGCAGGCCGTCAGCAGCATGATCGCGCCCCAGACCAGCGAACAGATCGTCACGGCCGTGGGGCTGGCCGATTCGTAGCCCAGCATGTTCGCGCCCATCGAGGCGAAGGCGCTGCCGCACACGCCCGACTGGATGCCAAACCAGCCGATGCAGGCGATGGCGAGAATGGTGGAAATAATGTAGCGCGCGCCTTTTTCCCCCAGCGCGCCCGAGGCCATCACCGACACCGGCAACCCGGTATCGCAGGCCTGCATGCCGATGAAGATCATGTAGACGCAGATCATGCCGTACCCCAGCAGGATGGATGCGATGATCTGTCCAAAGCCGAGTCCGCCGCTGACCAGCACGCCGCCGATCATCAGGCATGGCACGCAGATCATGCCGCCCGCCCACACCATGGCGATGCTCAGCCAGCTTTGCCGCTGTTCCGCCTTGATCTCGAAGCCGGAGCTCTTTTGTGACATAAACCCTTCCTCCTTGTAGATCCGCTCGCGCGGAAAAAGAATAAAAAGATTATAGCGCAGTCCTCCG
>OLPA01003337.1_pt1 | contig 11014 bp, 10 predicted proteins | sample 1672811 | NCBI WGS metagenome assembly OLPA01 (sample SAMEA3136726, study PRJEB25190) | human gut metagenome | biome: human gut; feature: human-associated habitat; material: faeces | place: Austria | collected 2013
AGCCCGTTTTCATAACGGGTTATCATGCGGCGATTGATTCCAAGAGCATCCGCCACCTCTTTTTGTGTCAAGTTCATTTTAAGCCTTTCGGTCTTAAACTTTTCTCCAAACTTCATTTTGGTATCCACTCCTGTTCTTAAAATGTGAAATTGAATTACTCATATCTATTGACAAGGGTACTTCAAATGCGTATAATTGGAAATAAGCAATCTAACTGCTCATAGTATATCTTTAACTGCTCATAATGTCAAGTGTTCTGCGTTGGTATCAACAGAAAAGTTACAGATGACAGGCAGTTTAAGTTAGCAGCGAGCTTTTTCAAAACTTAAATATTGGCGTATTGCTATTTTCTTATGCAAAGGAGAAATGAAGATGATTTTATCGCAAAAACAAATTGAAGAAATTGCCGCAGCCGTAACAAAGGACTTCAACGAGTTCTTCTTCGGTGCAGAGGATGGAATCCGTATGGCTCGTGCTACCCCAATAGATCAGTTTGCAGAGGACTATCTCGGATTGGAAGTTTCTTTTACCCGTCTTTCATCGGACGGCAGCATTTTAGGGCTGACTGCCTATGATGATACCGAGTACTTTGTCGAGGAAAAGGAGGCTCGTAGCATGATTTCGCTAAAAAGAAACCAGATTCTGCTGGATGAGAGCTTTATCCAACCGGGGCAGGTGCGGCAATTATGTGGCAAACGAAGATTCACCCTTGCCCATGAGTGTGCCCATCAGATTCTGTTCCATCTGGAAACGGACACGGTAAAGCAGAGCTTTCGGAAGAAGTACGCTGCCCGAACTGCCTATTCGCTCCGTGAATTGAAAACGCATGAGGATTGGAACGAATGGCAGGCAAATGCTTTGGGTGCCGCTATCCTTATGCCCCAAAGGGAGATCGACCTTGCCATGTGGTATTTCTCAGGAAGAAAGCCGCTTGTCTGCTACGAAGGGAAGTTCAGTTATCGAGACAGGCTTGCTCTTGATATGATCTGCCGGCAGCTTGGTGTTTCAAAGTCAGCCGCCATTATCCGATTGAGACAGCTTGGCTACATTGAAGACCGTCCGTATTCCGAATATGTCGATCCATTGGAGGTGTGGGAATGAAAAAGAATATCCGTGTTTCCGAGCCGTCTCCAGAGATGCTCGAAAAAATCGTTCGTGCCCGTACAGCAATCGCATCTCAAAGGGAGAGGAATCTGAAATGCCCCTATTGCCTGCATAATGCCATTACCGTCTATGAGGACACAAGAGGGCACGTTGAAGTGAAATGCAAAAAGTGTGGTCGTGTTACGGTTTTCAATGTTTTGAGCATGAGACGCCTGCGACATCCCGTATAAACCACTTGTTACAAACTGAATATGAATCATAGCTGAGCTGTGGAGCCGCCAGACAGGTGTAGTCATCCCAAGAGCCGCATGAAACAGAAATGCAAAGGTATTTCTGTTTTTACGGCATGGGAACTGTAACCACCGTCTTGCGGCTCTTTTTTTATCCTTTCTGCTGCTTTCGCCAGCGGAAAGGATTTTTTTATGCTTTATACCCTAAGAACGCACCGGCGTTGCCGTGGTCCTCCGAACTGAAATTTGACTTTATCCAAAATCAAATTTCAGAAAAATCGGAGGAACCAAAATGGTTAATAGAAACAGCATTTATGTACTCAACAAGAAAGACCCGGATGCCATTGTGTATCCAACCGCCGAGGGAAAACATATCCGCATCACCCGTGATGATTTCCCAAACGAAGGAGAATTTCTCGCATTCAAAAAGTGGTCGGACGAAAACTTCCACGAGGAAGAAAAACTCGACCACAGAGAATCCAACCATACTCTTGCTGCCGATGAATTGTCGGAAGCGGCACTCGCCGTTCCCGCCACGGACGTTATTTTGGAGCAACGACACAGCAGAGAAGAAAAACGCAGAACGGCATCCGAGATGGTTGTCAAACTCAAGGACAAGCTAACGGAAACGCAGTTCCGCAGATTGTGGATGCACGAGGTTGAGGGCAAGACCCTGGAAGAAATCGCTGCCCTTGAAAAAGTGGCTTTTCAAAGCGTACACGAGAGCATTGAAAGTGCTAAGAAAAAAATTTTGAAGATTTTTTGAAAAACACCCTGAAAAACAGTCCCCAAAACGGCGTTAGGTGAAAGGACATAAATCTGACGCTCCTTTCCCTGTATCGGATGGTAACAGTTTAAGCCCTGCCGATAGGAATGCTCCTTGAAAACAGAATAGCTTTATCAGACAACGAACTCTTTTGTATGAGCCGAGCCAGAGGATACGCCAGAACCACCGAAAGGTGCGAGCGAGAACTATCTGCTCTGGGAAAGTCGGGCAGCTCCCGATTGGCGATGAGGACAAAAGAGGTGCTACTCCCCACCAGGGATGGTCCGAGCGTGTTAACAACCGTCGCAGGCAATCCGGTGAGAGGCCGTGTAAGTGAATCACGGGCGTGAAAGCGAGTGCCAATAGCGAAAGGCAGTCTGGACGAAGCAGAAAGTATGAATCTAATAACAAACGGCAGAGGGCAGCTATGCTTGTCCTCTGTATGAAATAAGGAGGGCGATCTGCAGTTGTGCGGTTTGCTCTCTTACATAAAAGACAGGAGGATATTATGGAACTTAGAATTGACCCCGAATTTGAGGAAAAGATACCGCCCCTTACCGAAGAAGAATTTCAGCAGCTTGAGGATAACATCCTTGCCGATGGTATCGTAATCAATCCCATCATTGTGTGGAACGGCGTAATTGTGGATGGGCATAATCGCTACCGTATCGCAGCGAAACACCCTCATATTTCATTTACGACCTGTGAAAAAGAATTTGCTGACCGGTATGAGGCGATTGCCTGGATTTGTAAAAACCAGCTTGGTCGCAGAAATCTGACTAAGGAGCAGAAAAAATACCTTATCGGCAAACAGTATGAAGCGGAAAAAGCAAGTCATGGCGGAGAAAGAGGTTTACTCCACGACGAAAAAGGGCAGTTTACCTCAAGTTCCCAAAATGGGAACTTGAGGTGCAAAAGTAAAACCTGCGAACGCATTGCGGAGGAAAATGGCATCAGCAAAAACTCCGTGCTTCGTGCAGAAGCCTATTCAAAAGCGGTAGATATTGCGGATGAGATTGAACCGGGCATCCGTGATGAAATCCTCGCAGGCAGAATCAAACCGACAGAGAAAGAAATCCATGCTCTTGCAAGAGCTGACCCGGAGGAAAGACCAGAAAGGATAGCTGATCTTCGCAAACCTCCTGCGGAGAAAGCAAAATCAGCAAAATCGGAAAAGCCGCCCAATAAATCGCTTTCACAGCTGCAACAAATATCCGAGGATATGCTGTCAGCAAAAAGCAGAGGGACTCAGGCAGATATGCTTTACGAGCTGGAGGACGCTTTGGATTCCCTGATGTTCCGGTGGACGATGTGCATCGGAAACTATCGAGACTATTTTGCCGATGAAGCGTGTCGTTCCGAAATCAACCATCTTGTCCAAACAGGACTTGAATACCTACAACAAATTGAAAAAGGAGAATTACCGATATGAAGACAAAGCAGTTTACTTACAGAGAAATGGTCCTCTCCAGCTCCCAGGTGGAAGTTCCGAGACAGACCTATCAGCGTAACTTCAATGCAAAACGTGCCCAGAAGATTGCCGAGGAGTTCGATGAGCGTATTGCAAACGAACCCAAGGTCAGCTACCGTGACGGACGGTATTTTGTATTCGACGGTCAGCACACCATTGCCGCCCGTAAGCTGCTCAACAATGGAGAGGATGTTTCCATCAAGTGCAGGGTATATTTCGGGATGACCGAACAGGACGAAGCCCTGCTCTTTGCCCAGCAGTTCGGCGTGTCAGCTCCGCTGTCCGCCGGTGCCCGTCTTCGTGCTCAGATTTTCGGCGGCGACCCCATCGCAATCGCATTTATGGAAGCGAACAAGGACATCGGGATTCAGCTTGACTACGACCAGGAACGAGGTCTGAATCGCATCGGCTGTATCCAGACAGCGTTCGACGCCTATTTGAAAATTGGTGAGGAACGCTATAAAGAATCCATGAATATTCTGAAAACCGTTTGGAACGGTGAACCCGATTCCTTCCGTGCGGAAAATGTTCTCGGCATTACCCGTTTTGTAGACCTCTATCACGAGGAATACTGCCGCAGCCGCCTTATTGCCCAGCTTCGTCTTGTTGACCCTTTGACGGTTTACCGTGAGGGACGTGCGACGGGCATCAATCTCGCCGGCTACAAGAAATATTTGTTCCAGGTCTTCCGCATCTACAACGGAAACAGCAAAAAATACGCTCTCAAAATGAAATTTTGATACATCCCTCTCATGGCGACCGCAAAGAAAAAGGCGGTCGCTTTTACATATCCGCCATGGAATGTAGAAAGGAACTTAGCCTATGAAAGAAAACTGGAATTATCGCCGGGGCGATATTTACCTTGTTGACCTCGGCATGAATGTCGGCTCGGAACAGGGTGGCTGCCGTCCGGTATTGCTTTTGCAAAATGATGTGGGCAACCACTTTGGACCTACGCTGATCGTCGCTCCGGTTACTTCCCGTTACTGGAAGAAATCGAAGCAGCCGACCCATACGCTGCTTGAGGGCATACAGAATCTTAACAGCCCGTCGGTCGTTTTGGCTGAACAGCTTTTGACCATTGACAAGATGCGTGTGATGAAATATCTCGGCAAGGTGCCGGAGGAACAGATGCTGGCAGTTGATAGAGCCGTAAAGATCAGCCTTGGATTGGAGCCGCCCCATATTACAAGAATTTAAGCGAGAAAATTTGCATAGTTATGAACGAGACTGTAAAAAGGAGGGGCTGTATGCAATCTTCATCTATCGTAAATATGAAAAATATTGACCTTTCCACAGTAGACAGAGATGAGCTGGTGGATATCCGTGATGTGAAGGTCAATACGGCACTTCCCAAACGGGAACGTGCCATTGATTTTATCCGCCAGATTGGAAATCCCTACTGTTACAAGCACGGCAAATATGTCGTTAAGGTTGGTTTCTCCGATACAGAGGTATCCCTGGAAGAACGGCTTGCAGGGTACATTCGCTCTAAGTGCTGACATCCTCGACAGGACGGGACAGAAACCGTACAATATAGGCAGGACTAAAACGACGCTCTTTTGCTCGGTAGTTTTGCTGAATACTGAGATAAGGAGTGTACCATTATGCTGAATACGCAGAAAAAGATTTGGAACGCCACCCTTTATCTCCGTCTGTCCCGTGACGATGGCGATAAAGAGGAATCCAACAGCATCACCGGGCAGCGGGAGCTGCTCCGTGATTACATATCGCAGAGACCCGAACTTCGGGAATATGCGGTAAGAATTGACGACGGTTTTTCCGGTTCGACTTTTGATAGACCGAGTTTCCAGAAGATGATCGAGGATGTAAAGGCAGGACGAACGGACTGCATTATTGTAAAGGACCTCTCTCGCTTCGGTCGTAATTATCTGGATGCCGGCGAGTATATCGAAAAGATATTCCCGTTTCTGGGCGTCCGATTCATCGCCGTCAATGACAACTATGACAGTCTCGGAGATAAAAAAGCCTCCGATGACCTCATCATCCCATTTAAGAACCTCATAAACGAAGCCTATTGCCGGGATATTTCGGTAAAGATTCGTTCGCAGCTTGAAATCAAGCGGAAAAACGGACAGTTCCTTGGCTCCTTTGCTGCTTTCGGGTATCTGAAAGACGAGCAGGATAAAAACAAACTGGTGGTTGACCAGTACGCCGCTGATATTGTCCGTGACATTTTCAAATGGAAATTAGAGGGCGTAAGTCCCCAGGATATAGCGGATGCCCTGAACAGGCTCGGCGTCCTTTCTCCGATGGAATACAAACGCTCCCTTGGAATGAAGTTTACCACTTCTTTCAAAACCAATGCAAAAGCTGTATGGTCGGCAGGAACGGTCATCCGCATTCTGAAGAACCCCATCTATACCGGGGTTCTTGTACAGGGCAAGGAGACCACGCCGAGCTATAAGGTCCACAAGCGGATTATCAAAGATGAAAGCGAATGGACGGTCATAGAGGATAGCCATGAAGCGATTATTTCCAAGATTGACTTTGACAGCGTTCAAAAGGTGCTGAAGTGCGATACACGCCGCAGTCCGGGCGGTAAGGCTGTCGGACTGTTCAGCGGAATGATTTTCTGCGGTGATTGTGGTGCCAGCATGGTTCGCAAGACTGTTCCCGCAGGAGAAAAGAAATATGTGTATTATGTCTGCTCTGCACACAAGCAGGACAAGAGCTGCTCACCCCATCGGATGAGGGATGTTGCTTTAGAGGAAATCGTTTTGGACAGCGTAAAACAGCACATCAGAGAAGTAATTGATATGAGTGAGCTGCTTACGATTACCGATACAGCCCCACTCAGAACCGCACAGGCTCAAAAGGTACAAAGACAGCTTGATAAGAAACATGAGGAATACGAAAAGCTCCAAAAATTGCTGATGTCCTTATATGAAAATCTCACGGAAGGGATCATTGACCGTGAAGAATATACACGGCTCAAAGCCAGCTTTACAGCTCGTGCCGATGAAGCGGAAAAGCAGATGGACGCACTCAGGGAAAATCTGAAAGAGATACAGAACCACGGAACTGAAAACGCATGGATGAATGAGTTTACCAAACGGCAGGGGCTGACCTCTCTTGACCGTGCCGTAGTGGTTGCATTGATTGATAAGATACTGATCCACTCAAACGATGTGGTGGAAATCATGTATCGCTGGCAGGATGAATTCGCCTGGCAGCTTGATATTCTTCGCAGCAGCAGGTTGCAGGAGGTAGTGTAATGGCAAGGACAAAACGAAAGATAAATCCTCTTGTGCAGGAGGCGGAACTCGTTGCCCCTGCTCCGGCAACAAAAATCTACAAAACAGCCGCCTATGTCCGTTTGTCCGTAGAGGACAGCGGCAAGCCCGGTGCGGATACGATTGAGGGGCAGAAAGCTTTGCTGACTGCCTTTATTGAAAGCAAGTCCGATATGGAGTTTGTCTCCCTGTTTTGTGACAACGGGCGAACAGGTACGGATTTTGACAGACCTCAGTTTGAAAAGATGATGGAAGAAGTTAGGAAAGGTCGTGTCAACTGTATTGTGGTCAAAGACCTTTCACGCTTTGGTCGTAACTACAAGGAAACCGGCAATTATTTGGAACGCATTTTTCCATTCCTCGGAGTCCGGTTCATTGCCGTTAATGACAACTTTGATACGCTGACCGCAGAGAGGACACAGGACGGATATATTGTGCCGCTGAAAAATCTCATCAATGAGGTTTACAGCAAGGATATATCCAAGAAATCCGCATCCGCACTTCATGTTAAGCAGCAGCGTGGCGAGTTCATCGGAGCTTGGGCACCCTATGGGTATCGCAAAGACCCCGACGACAAGCATCATCTTATTATCAACGAAGAAACAGCTCCTACGGTTCGTCAGATATTCAAGTGGCGTTCCGAAGGTGTCAGCGTGGTGCAGATCGGGCGTAGGCTCAACGATGCCGGTATTCTTTCTCCGTCTGCTTATCTCTACGAGACGGGCGAAGTCAAGACAGAAAAATATAAAGGTGTACCGTGGCATACGCAGGTCTTGAAGAATCTGCTTTCGCACCCCGTTTACATAGGTCACATGGTTCAAGGAAGAAAAAAGCAATCCTTCTATGAGGGAAAGCGGCAGACCTATGTGGACGAAGCCGATTGGATTATCGTCCGTAATACCCATGAACCGATTGTTGACGGGGAAATCTTTGAGAAGGTTCAGCAGATTGCCCGGCAGAGAAAAAAGGAGTACCATGAAAAGCTTGGAAAGTTCTCTCACCTGGAACACACCGAGAATATTCTGCAGGGGCTTGTATGGTGTCCAAACTGCAACAGACCATTGGTTCGCTACAAGAATGTGAGCCACGGGACAAAGCTGTGGTATACCTATATCTGCCCAGGTCATGCCGACGATCCTGCCCGATGCCCGTTTGTGAGCATACGGGAGGAAGATTTGAGCAACGTCCTTTTCACGGCAATCCAATCTCAGATAGAGCTTGCCGCTGATTTAGAAGATGTGGTCAAACGACTGAACGCAGAGCCGGGATTTCGCCGCCAACGTTCCGATGCGGCTGCAAAACTTGAAGCCGCAAGGCGAACCTTGAAACGCAGTCAATCCCTTTATGACAGCCTCTATCAGAATTATGTGGAACAGCTTATGACCGAGCAGGAATATGTGACGCTCAAAGCAAGGTACAAAGCGGAGGCGGAAGAAGCCGAACGGCTGATCGCCGTGCTGGAGCAGAAACAGCGTGAAAGCAAGGTCTATACGGCTGAGAACCGTTTTCTCACGGAGTTCCGTTCTTTCATGGGAACGGACACGCTCACAAAAGAAATGGCTTTGGCACTTGTAGAACGCATCTATGTGGACGCCGACAGAAACATTGATATCCGCCTGCGTTATCGGGACGAATACATTGCATTGCTGAAATTTGTTGAAGGGAGGGCTGCTGTATGAGAGTGGCGATGTATCTCCGTCTGTCCAGTGAGGACGGCGACTTAAAGGATACGGGTAAAGCCGAATCCGAGAGTATATCCAATCAGCGGGGACTTTTGCAGAGCTTCATCAGCAGCCGCCCTGAGTTCAGCAGTTGGGAGATCTCCGAGTTTTGTGATGATGGCTGGAGTGGCAAGAACTTTGAAAGACCGGATTTTCTCAGAATGATGGAACAGGTAAAGCAGGGACAGATACATTGTATCGTAGTCAAAGACCTATCCCGTTTCGGGCGTGATTACCTTGTGGTCGGCAACTACATCAGCCGTGTATTTCCGTTCCTTGGCGTTCGGTTCATTGCCGTCAACGATGGTTTCGACAGTTCCAGACCGCAGGACATTGACAGCCTTGATACCTCTTTCAAGACGCTGATTTATGACCTGTACAGCCGTGAACTTTCCGGCAAGGTCAAAAACGCCAAGCGTATGCGGGCAGAAAAAGGCTTGTTTCTCAGTCCATTCGCTCCGTATGGCTATGTGAAAGACCCGGTCGATAAAAACCGCCTCCTTATAGATAAAGAAGCGGCAGAGATTGTTCGTAGAATTTTCGCATGGACGATTGATGGAGCAAGACCCACGGAAATCGCCGCCACTCTCAATCGAGAAGGCGTTCCCACACCGATGCTGTACAAACGGGTGGCGGGATGTTCCCGTGACCGTTGGCCGAGCATCCATGAGGAAAACTTCTGGACGCAGGGCAACATCTTCAAGATACTCCGAGACGAACGCTACATCGGGAAATGCGTCTATGGTAAGCGTGAGCGTGATATGGTGGGTAGCTGGCACACCGTTAAACGCAGCAAGGCGGATTGGATTGTAGTAGACGAGACCCACGAGGGCATTATTTCAAAGGAAGATTTTCAGAAGGTGCAAAGCCGTATGAAAGAGTACAAGGAATTTGTTCCAAGCGTATCTGAAAAAAATCCGCTTCGCAAAAAAGTAATTTGCGGAACCTGTGGATTTGCTATGGCACTCTCCAATACGAAGAACGCCAAATACCATTGCCGTACTTCACATCTGGAAACGGATTTTGACTGTGCCTCCGATGGTATTCTTCAAGCGGATATTCACGAAATGGTCGTAACCTTGATTCGCACCTATGCCGCTTATGCGGTCAGCTTGGAGCACCTGCTTCTGTTACAGAAAGAGCGTATCCAGGCTGAGAAAAAGCAAGCCCGGCGTGAGCTTGCCGTACTGCAGAGCCGTAAAAATCAGTTTGAAAAAGCTCTCCAGGATCTATACGAAAAACTGATTGATGGCACAATCGACAAGGAGACTTACCTATCCCATAAGGCAAACAACCAATCCAAGATGCAAGAACTTTCCGAGCAAATGGATCGTCTTGAAAGAACCACGCAGACCACAACTGAGCAAGGTGGAGCCTTTATTGAAAAATACAAGGAATATACCGAGCTTGAAACGCTGACTTCGGATATAGCAAACGATGTTGTAAAGCGTGTTACGGTTTACAAGGACGGCGGCATTGAAATTGAGCTTTCCTTGCGAGATGAACTGGAGAAGCTGCTGACTTGCCTTGAAACGGTGGATGCGGCTTCTTGAACCCCGAAACTGTAAACGAATTTCAAAATTATTTAGTCCTTACTTGACAGCGGCTGACAATGGTTTTACGGGAACGAATTTTAAGCGGCCTGCATTTACCCGCCTGATGAACGATGTGCGGCAGAAGAAAATCAAGTGCATTGTGGTGAAGGACCTCTCGCGCTTTGGTCGCAACTATCTGGAAGCAGGATACTATATCGAAACGGTGTTCCCATTTTTGGGGATTCGATTGATTGCTGTTACAGATAATTTTGACAGTACGCGCAAAGAGGACATGGAAAGTCTGGCTCTCCCGATTCGGAATATGGTCAACGCAATGTACGCGAAAGACATATCCAAAAAGATATGGACTTCTTTGCAGCGTAAGAAAGAAGCAGGCTATGCAGTCGGAAACGATGCTCCGTATGGCTATATTCGGAACCCCGTGACGAAGCGTAATGAAATTGACCCGGAAGCTGCATTTTATGTGCAGTTGATTTTCCAGTGGGAACTGATGGGTGTACCTATTTTTGAAATTGCTCGACGAATGACATTGCTGCAGGTTCCGACTCCACGGGAGTGGCATAGAAAAATGGTTGAGGGAAAAGAAGTACTTACCTGTAAAAAGTGGGGCGTAACCACGATCCGGCACATCTTGGAAAATCAAACCTATGTGGGCGATACCATCAACAATAAAAGTACACAGAAGTTATTCGCAGGACAGGACAAGCGCGACCTTCCGAAAGAACAGTGGTATGTGGCAAAGAACACACATCCGGCCATCATCGCAAGGGATGATTTTGAAAAGGTGCAAAAAATCTTGGACAAGAATCGAGCGGCATTCCATACCGTAAGAGCAAAGTCGGAGCAGATTCGGACAGAATATCAGAATGACCTTGCAGGAATGGTGTTCTGCGCAGATTGCGGCAGGCC
>OLPA01003339.1_pt1 | contig 11013 bp, 8 predicted proteins | sample 1672811 | NCBI WGS metagenome assembly OLPA01 (sample SAMEA3136726, study PRJEB25190) | human gut metagenome | biome: human gut; feature: human-associated habitat; material: faeces | place: Austria | collected 2013
TCGCCCATCAGTCCCAGCAAGTCGATCACTTGCTCCGTACTCGTGAGGCCGTACTTGTTTAAGACCTCAGGCACGCCCATGATCTCGTAATCGCCTCCGAATTTCGGACGATACATAAATATATGTTCGGACACCAATTGGCCGTAATCTTTATCCGGCGTCATCATGTACACCTCGAAGCCTTCCTTCTCCGCCTGTTTGGATACGGTGCCGATCACATCGTCCGCCTCGTAGCGGGGTACTTCCAGAATCGGAATATTGTAAGCCTCTATGATTTCTTTAATGATAGGGACGGATTGACGGATCACTTCCGGCGTCTCTTCCCGTTGTGCCTTGTATTGCTCGAAGGCCTCATGGCGGAAGGTCGGTCCCTTCGGGTCAAAGGCCACCGCTATATGAGTCGGGTTCTCACGTTTTAATACATCCTCCAGACTGTTGATAAAACCGAAAATGGCGGAGGTATTCACACCCTTGGAGTTGATACGCGGATTCTTGATGAAGGCGTAATAGGAGCGATAAATTAACGCATACGCATCTATAAGGAATAACTTCATTACTTTTAACACGTTTTAGTGGGACAAAATCTGGGTAAATGTACGAAAAAACTCGCTTACTCGATAGTTTTTGTTACTTTTGCGAATCTTTGCATGGAATTATGGATGAAAGAAGGAAAATAGAAGAACCGGTTTCCGCTGAATTTGAACGTTTCAATAAGGATTTCGAGGCATCTCTACGCAGCGAGACGACCCGGTTACAATCGGCTATCGACGTTATACTGAATTCTACCGGGAAGCATGTGCGTCCGTTATTGGTGCTCCTTACCGCCAAGGTCTGTGGACAGGTTACGGATAACACGATCAATTCCGCTGTCTTGCTGGAGCTTTTGCATACCGCCACGTTGATTCACGATGACGTGATCGATGAGACGAAGCAACGTCGTGGCGTTCCCTCATTGAACGCTATCTTCGATAACCGTATTTCCGTGTTGGTAGGTGATTATGTGCTTTCTACCGCTTTGATCCGTTCCATACAAACCGGCGATTTGCGGATTGTCGGGATTATCTCTAATTTAGGCAGAGACTTGTCCGAAGGTGAGATCAAGCAATTGGAGACCGCCGAGGAGAGTATCCTAGACGAGAATTGCTATCTGCAAGTGATCAAGAAGAAGACGGCTACCTTGCTTTCCGCTTGCACGGAGATTGGGGCCATTTCATCGGGCGCCTCTGCGGAGGTGATCGCTCTTTGCCGTGAGTTTGGCGAGTATCTGGGGTATTGCTTCCAGATCAAGGATGATATCTTTGATTATTTCAAGGAGGCGAATATCGGTAAGCCGACGGGAAATGACATTCGTGAGGGTAAGGTTACGCTTCCATTATTATATGCCTTGCGGCAGGGTAGGGAAGAGGAGGCCGCCCGTTATTTGGATATGATTTTACGGAAAGATTTCGCGGCGGAGAATGTCGATTCCTTGATCGAGTTCGCCAAGGCGAATGGTGGAATCGAATATGCCGAGGCCCGCATGAAGGAATATCATGATAAGGCGGTCGATGTTCTTTTGAGATTGCCAGAGTCTGAGGCACGGACATCCTTGATCCAGCTGGCCGATTATATCATGACTCGCTCCAAATAGAAATTCCTTTATCTATTAGTTGTAGAGAGATGGCTCTTGTTCGTAAAAAAGTAAGTATGCTTCAATAGCCAATGAAGTTAACTTACTTGACGAAGTCAGTTAACTTTGATGCCAAGGTAAGTTAACTGACTTTGAGAGTGCTTACCGGACACAGGATTCTAAGCCATCTGCGCCCGGTTTATTAGAATGGACTATTTCCCGAGTCGTTTTTCTATATCACCGACCAGACTGCTCGCTCCTATACGGAACAAATCTTTGTTAAGCCATTCATCGCCTAGTATCTCCTTTACGATCGTATAATATCGAACTGCGTCTTCCGCCGTGCGTACGCCTCCGGAGATCTTGATGCCAACCTTGTTTCCGGTGATGGAATGGTAGGTTTTGATGGCCTTGCACATGGTATAGGCGGCCTCGAAAGTGGCTCCCGGGTATCCTTTGCCGGTAGAGGTCTTGATGAAGTCCGCACCGGAATACATGGCTAGGATGGATGCTTTTTGGATGTTCTCCGTTGTGACTAAAGCTCCGGTCTCTAAGATTACCTTTAAATGGGCGTGGCGACAGCTCTCCTTGATCTCTTGCAATTCCTCGGTCAATTCCTCGAAATTGTCTTCCATGAAATAGCCTAGGTTCATGACAACGTCGATTTCATCGGCTCCTTGCATGACTGCCATGGCCGTTTCGGCGATCTTGACTTCCGTAAATGTCTGTGAGGAAGGAAAACCTCCGGCAACCGACGCAATCTTAACCTCTTGCGCAGTAAGTGCCTGCTTAACCGTTTCCACGAATAGGGGATAGACGCAAATAGCGGCTACGTTCGGGACATCCGGACGAGTTCCCTCGAAATCATTTACCGTGTCGACCATCTTCCAGATGTTTTCTTTGGTATCCAGACTGGTCAATGAGGTCAAGTCGATGCAGCCATGAATCGTTTTCAATACTTCCGGTGTAAAGTTTTCTTGGAAATGTTTCTCTAAAAGAGCGTTTACAGTCTCGGTGGTCTGGGTATCCGGCAGGGCCGGCTCAAACTTATTGAAAGCTTCATGATAACGGTCTATCTGTACGGAATTTGATTCGTGTTCATGTTCATGATGATGATCATGTCCACATTCGCAATCGTGATGATGTGCCATATGCTTATAGTTTTTGATTGTTTATATGTCGTTCTTTATCTCGGTCTGTTTTCTTTTGGAGATTCTTCTCGAAAGCGGCGGTAAGATCTACTCCGGTCTGGTTGGCGAGGCAAAGCAGTACCCATAAGACATCTGCCATTTCATCGCCTAAATCCCGGTGTTTGTCACTTTCCTTGAAAGACTGCTCACCGTAGGTACGTGCCATGATCCGGGCTAGCTCGCCCACTTCCTCGGTGAGGATGGTCATATTGGTAAGCTCATTGAAATAACGGACCCCATAGGTCTTGATCCAAGCGTCTACCATTTGCTGGGCTTGTTGTAAAGTTATATCTGCCATACTTATTCTTTATTTTGAGAGTCGATAATAATAGTAACCGGCCCGTCGTTTAAAAGTTCAATTTTCATATCAGCTCCGAATGTTCCGGTTTGTACAGGTTTTCCGAGTTGAAGCCCTACCTCTTCGCAAAAAGCTTTATACATCGGAATGGCGATATCCGGTTTAGACGCTTTTAAGTAGGAGGGGCGGTTCCCTTTTTTCGTAGAGGCGTGTAAGGTAAATTGGCTGACAACCATGATCTCGCCTCCCGCTTCGATAACCGAGCGGTTCATGACCCCGTTTTCATCGTCAAATATGCGTAGGTTGGTGATCTTTTTTGCCAACCATTCAATGTCTTCTTGCGTATCCTTGTCCTCGATACCGACTAATACCAATAGCCCCTTTCCAATTTTGGACTTAAGCTGTCCGTCTATCGTGACGGAAGCGTGCTGCACACGTTGTGTAACTGTTCTCATCTTGTTCGCTTTTGTTCTATTTTTGTTCGCTTTCTGTTCGCTTTCCATCCAGTCCCTCTTGTAGTGCCTTGGCTTTCGCCTCGCCAATCACGGACTTCAGTTCCTCGAAGCTTGCTTCCTTGATTCGTTTTACGCTTTTAAAGTGACGTAAAAGTAATACTTTTGTCTTTTCACCGATACCCTTAATGGTGTCTAATTCGGATTTTGTCTGGGTCTTACTTCGTTTATCCTTGTGGAAAGTGATGGCGAAACGGTGTACCTCGTCTTGTATCCGGGTAAGCAGATGGAATAGCGGACTGTCCAAACGCATGCCAACGGTTACGGGTGGGAACCCGAATAATAACTCCGAGGTCCGGTGCTTACCATCTTTCGCTAGTCCGGCGATTGGAATGGACAAGCCTAATTCATCTTCTACTACCGAGCGAACCACTTCCATTTGCCCCTTTCCACCGTCTGTTATAATCAAGTCGGGTAGGGGAGATCGCTCCTCGATTGCCCGCCCGTAACGCCTACGGACAACTTCTTTCATAGAGGCGTAATCATCCGGACCGACTACGGTCTTTATATTGTATTTACGATACTCCTGCTTGGACGGTTTTCCCATCTTGAATACCACGCAAGCCGCTACCGCATCGCTTCCCTGTATGTTTGAATTATCGAAACATTCGATATGAGCAGGCAATTTCTCCAGATGCAAGGCCTCTTGGATCTCTTTCAAGATACGGGTATTCCGTTGTTCCGGATTCAACTTTTCCGCTTGCTTCAAGCGGTCAACCTTAAACTGCTTGACGTTCATCTCGGATAAATCGAGCAGTTTCTTTTTATCCCCTCTTTGGGGAATGGTGAAAGTGACATTCTCTAGCTGCATGTCCAGCTTGAAGGGTACGATAATCTCCCGGGCGGTGCTTTTAAAACGATTCCGCATCTCGATAATGCCTAGGCTTAACAATTCCTCCTTGCTTTCGTCCAGTCGTTTTTTATACTCGAATGTATAGGCTTGTACGATCGCCCCGTTTCCGATATGCATAAAGTTCACATAAGCGGAATGGTCATTCTCTATGATCGTGAATACATCTATATTATGTAGCATCGGGGTTACGACCGTAGATTTAGAACGGTAGTTCTCGATGACTTCGTATTTTTCCTTGATCTTTTGCGCTTCCTCGAACTTGAGCTCGGCAGCGAGCGATTGCATCTCCTCATAGAGGTGTTTGCTGATTTGCGAGATGTTGCCTCGCAGAATCTCTTTGATCTCGGAAATATTTTGCTGGTATTCTTCCAATGATTGCAAGCCTTCACAAGGCCCTTTACAACGCTTGATATGGTATTCCAGACAAACCTTATAGCGTCCTTGTGCGATGGATTCGGGAGTGAGGGGATATTTACAAGTGCGTAAAGGGTAAAGTTCCTTTAGCATCTGTAGCATCACTTTCGCCGTGAACAAAGAGGGATAAGGACCGTAATATTGTGATCCGTCCCGAACGATGTTCCGGGTTTGGAAAACCCGGCGCTTTTCAGAAATTTGCTAAGAAAATTCTGCGTTTTGCTAATTCGATTTTTCGGATCACTTTGCCGGGGCTTGCGCTGCTATCAGGGCTGCGAGCGCACTTGCCAGTTCCGGCGACTTCTGAAGCTGCTCCACAAGGCTTTCAAGGTCCAGGGTCGCAGGCTCCGATTTTGCCGGTTCTTCCGGCGGACGGACATTGCGGAGATCAGGCTTGGCATAGAAGGCTGTCTCGAATTTCTGAGCATTGACCTTTCTATCCTCGTCCAGAATGTGCGCATAGATACTGGTTATCATGTCGATCTCGGCATGGCCTGTATCGCCCTGGGTGGCTTTCAGATCGCCGTGGTTCAGTTTCAGCTTGTAGGTGGTACTGGAATGACGGAGAGAATGAAAGACCACCTTCGGCAGCCCTGCGTCCTCACGGAGCTTTGCAAACTCTTTGAGGATGATCCGATCCTCGCAGGGGCGTCCATTGGGAAGTGCCACGACCAAATCGAAGTCCTGATACTCGTCGCCCAGGAAGCCTTTCAGCTCGTCCTGGGACTTCTTCCATTCCCGCAGGATGTAGGCAAGCGTTTTCGGCAGCCACACCTTACGGATACTGGAGTCGGTTTTCGGCTTTTTCAGAATAATTCTTGTGCTGGTGTTCGGCATGAGCGGAGTGAAGATGTAATAGATATCCTTCTCGCCCAGCGTTTCAATCGCCCGTTTGGATGCCCGTGTCAGCTCCTTGTCGATGTAGACATAGGCGTTATCCGCTGCAATATCTTCATTTGTCATTTCTTTCCATGCTGTCTGCAGCATAGTCTCGTTGAAATGCTTTCCATCAAGGATAATCTTCAAATCCTTTAGTGACTGTCTTGTTAATTCCTTTGGACGTGTAGCAACTATACTCAAAGCTGCTATCTCATTGATATTATTATCTATAAAATCTCTAAATTCTTTTAGATAGTCCTCTGGCCTTGTAGCATCACCATATCCTCTGGTATGACTACGAAGCTCGTCTGGCTCATCACTTATGAACTTTTCTCTTTCCTTTGGCATCCTCTTAACATATTCAAACGCCTGCCTGTTATTCTTTACAGTTTCAATTGCCTTATCGACCGGCATACTATGAATTTTCTCTATAAATTTCTCTGGCGTCAAACCTCCAGTCATCTGCTCAAATTGTGCTCTGTACTCATCACTCATCTGTGATTTATTCCTACGCATTTTGGCAACGATAAGGTCAATCTGGTTTTTCCTTGCCCTGTCGGTATCTAATGAATCAATACCATCAATTAAATCATCAAATGTAGTTGTTGGATTGGCTACTACTGGTTTCATTGTGGAAACAGGTTCTAACGCATTATAGACACCTACTGCATCATATATCTCAAAATGTGTCTTTCCTATTTCAGGACATAATCTGGTAGCTCTACCAAGCATCTGTTCAAACAAGATTCTTGAACGGATTCTTCTCATGAATACAAGATTCTCTATCTCCTCTACATCAATACCAGTTGTCAACAAGTCCACTGTAACAACGATATTAGGGTACGTTTCATTCTTAAATCTGCGGATTGCTTCCTTTATCTTTACAGGATTACCATTTTCAATTGATCCGGTAATCTTCATGACCGCTTCCTCAGAGATTCCAAGATTCGTGTAATAATCTTTTAATATCTGAGTAATCATATCTGCATGAGCATCGTCAACAGCAAAAATAAGTGTTTTCCCTTTTTCGTTGGGATCAATATCCTTTGCAATTTCCTGTAAGACAGTCTCATTAAAGCTTTTGTCAACCACGCGCCTATTGAAATCTTCAACCTCAAATTTCAGATCATCTTCCAATTCTGAACTGTTTGTAATTTCATTTGTAATCGGGTCATATATCGGTACTGTTGAGCCTTTTTCAAAGCTGATACCTTCCTCTGATAGCTTTGTTTTGATAATATGTGGTGCATCATGGTCAACCAGGAATCCATCAATGACTGCTGTACGATAATCATATGAATATACAGGCTTTCCAAATATCTCTGTTGTATGAAGAGCTGGCGTTGCTGTAAGTGCAATCTTTACTGCATCAAAATAATCAATTACCGCCCTGTACTTACTGCGGAAGTCATTCTGGTCACGATACAGTACCTCATCATCTCCCATTTCTTTGTCCAGAGTATAGCCCCTGTGCGCTTCATCTACGATGACCAGGTCATAATCTGATACTCCAAGACTCCTATCTGACTCATTGTACATAATACGTTTCACAAGGCTCTGAACAGTAGCAATATGCACTCTGGTGTCCTTCTCAAATTCTTTATCTTCTAAAGACTTCACATCATACATCTGATTCAAAGTAAGTAATTCTTTAAGCTTAACCTCTTTGAATGTATCCATAGTCTGATCACCGAGTGATGTTCTATCGACAAGATACAGGATTCTCTTAAATCTCCCGGCATCTAGGAATCTATAAATCATTCCAAGTACTGTTCTTGTCTTACCGGTTCCTGTAGCCATAGCAAGAAGTGCTGTCCGCTTATGTTCTGCTATTGCTTTTTCGGCAGCCTGAATCGCCTCAATCTGGTAATAACGAAGATTCAGGCCATCCGGGTCCTGCAATACTTCATATCCTGTAGCAGCTAACTTCTTATCAGCCTCTACAATATCTTTTTCGAGTGCCTGCTCAATACCTTCTGGTGTTGACCATCCAGATAACGCTTTTGGTGCGTTAAATGGTTCTCTGACATCCAAGCACCATATTCCTGACATCTGTTCATACTGCTTAATATATGGTCTGCCATTGGTGGCATAAAGAAACGGAACCATATATGCACCAAATCTATTGATTACATACTTCTGATGTTCTGACTTAATCATCTTTGCATAATCCTTGCACTGACCATCTAACACTGATGATATATTTGTATGCTTCTTCTTTGCTTCCACTATACCTACAAGCTTTTCCCCTATAAATAAAGCATAGTCTGCATAGCCATTATTTCCTGTATTGGAATCGGTAGGCCATTCTGCAATAGCAAGATTCTTTCCCTTAGTTGGTCTTGTCCCCTTAGAATATCGAAGTTCCGTTGTATTAGCTTCCCATCCGACCTTTCGGAGCTGCTCATCAATAAGTTCTCTTGTCTGTGCTTCTGACAAATGCACGTTAAGTGCCTTCTGGTACGCTACAGTTCTACGTTTACTGTCCGCCCCACCATTTTTCTGTATTTGCTCAATTTCAATCAATAATTGTTGGTTGCGTTCTTCCAGTTCTGCATTTTCTTTTTCAAGGTCAGCTAAACATACAGTCATATCAACTGGCTGTACATACCCTGTCGGCTCATAATTATAATCACCATATGTCTGCATATACCATACGCATAATTCATACATTAACTGCAAATTATTAAGAGCTTTTTCACCTTCATCCGCAGCATTATGAGCGGCATCATTTCTGGCTTTTCTAAGAATATACAAAGTGTTATCAATCTCTCTTGGTAACAAATCATTATTCTTAAGTATTCTGATTCTGTTGGCATGTGTATTATCATATGCCGGCTCTGCTATGCCGTCATATGCAAGCATATACTTTACCATTACTTCTGATAACATTCCCTGCTTGATAATGGATGTATTAGGATCAGAATATACATACTTTTCTGATAAATCGCCAAGTTTGGCAAGGTCTGTCCAATGTGATTCCAAGAATTGAAAATTACTCATAATCAAGCCTCCTTTACAAATCGACTACGTACTTCATCAAGCTCCTTATCAATATTTCTCAGTTTCTGTAGTAGTTCCTCATAGTTTTCAATAAACTTTCTGTTATCTTCTACAACAATTCCTTCACTTGCTTTAAGTGTAACATACTGCGTTGTACATAAGTTATATCCATTTTCTGCTGCGATTTCTTTCGTGATAGTATTTGATACTCCCTCAATAACTTCACGATTTCGATATATTTCATTAATGCGTTGAACATTTTCGTCTGTTATGGTAAAACCCTTTATTATCTTCATAAAAAAATCTTTGGAATTTATCATTATAATATCGTCATTCACTTTATTTTTCTTCAATATAACCAAAGCTGTTGCAACAGATGCGTATGGGAACAGCATATTTTTAGGAAATTCAATAATAGCTTCAATATAATTATCATCTACCAGTTTTTGTCTGATACTACCTGTACTGCCTGAACTAAATAATGCTCCCATTGGAACAAGTATAGCAGCAATTCCATCATCCTTTAATGAAGCTAATGCATGTCTGATAAAAAGGTATCGTGAATCGCTAGTATGTTCATACATGCAATTATCAGATGGTATATTCATTATATACTCTTTACTATATCTTCCACCAAAAGGGGGCTCAAGTATAATTCTATCATACTTTTCATTCTGCTCTATCGGATTATATAAGGAATCCGCACATTTAACGGCTCCAATTTTATTACCACTTAGAATTGTCATAATAGCAGCAATTCCTATAATTGAAACATTAATATCTTGAGCAAAAACCCTTCCTTTACCATTTGCTACAGAATTTACTAAAATACCCGTTCCGCAGCATGCATCATATACTGACATATCATCTTCTACTTCAATAAGTGTTTCTGCAATCTTGGGTAATGATTCAGCTCTACAATACTCTCTGCTTCCTCGTCCTCCACCACTTGCAATCATTCTATCCAATATTATTTTTGCAATATTATAGATTTCTGTCTCATCTTCAAAATTCAAATTATTAACTTCTTCAAAAATAATTCTCACATTTTCAGCATCCGCCTTCTCAATAGCTGAATCAAAAGATTCTCTCAACACACCTTCTTCTATTCTAAACTCTTTTTCAACCGCATTTACATATTCTAATAAGCCTTTAGAGTCTATAAGTTTTCCATAAGTCAGTGATAAATATCCAAGAGAAAACTTTTCATCATAAGAACTGAATTTTTCCTTCTTCAACTCAAGATATTTAAACAACAATCCATAAAGCATTACTTTATATAATTCTGTAATCTCAAATGCTCCACGTAATTTATTTGCAGCAACCCATAGATTTTCTATCTTTTTAATCTTCATTGCCAATACCCTCCTTTATGCTTGCTAATACAACATTTTCCATCAATTTTGTTTCATTATCTATCATTTCCTGAAGAGTAGCTTTCTTTAATCCACTAAGTACAAATGCTTTTCCTATATCCTGCATATCCTTCATATTAAGTTCAGGTACTTCCAATGCCCTAATATCAGTAATCTTAATCATTGGTCTTGCTGAACCTACAACCTTTGCAGTAAGCTCTGATGCATTTGATTCAAGCCATTTTGGTGAGTTTGCATAAGCGCCCTCTTCTTTAACAAGTTTGAATCTGCCGTTATCTTTGCTGTTTTCAGCAACAGCGATAACATCTCCAACCTTTACAAGATAAGACGGAATATTTACTCTTTTGCCGTTTACTGTGAAGTGACCGTGTGTAACAGCCTGTCTTGCTTCACGGCGAGTCTTACAAAAGCCTGTTCTGAAAGCAACATTGTCAAGGCGTGTTTCGATCATTGTAAGAAGTACAATACCGGTTTGACCTTCCATTTTAGCTGCTTTCTCATAATAGGTGTGAAATTGCTTTTCAAGAATACCGTAGATGAACTTAACCTTTTGCTTTTCGTTAAGTTGCATAGCATACTCGCTCTTTTTACGGCGGTTTTTATTGTAGGAATTTCTGAATGTTTCCTTATTTGTATAACCCATAACTGCCGGTGAAATACCGAGAGCCTTGCAGCGCTTTGCGATGGGTTCCATATTCTTTGCCATATACTACACCTCCGTTAAATTATACACGACGTCTCTTAGGCGGACGACATCCGTTATGTGGGATAGGAGTAACATCTTTAATAAGACTTACATCAAGTCCGGCAGACTGAAGTGCTCTAATAGCAGCCTCACGACCTGCACCCGGTCCCTTAACATAAACTTCTACTGTTTTC
>OLPA01003348.1_pt1 | contig 10987 bp, 9 predicted proteins | sample 1672811 | NCBI WGS metagenome assembly OLPA01 (sample SAMEA3136726, study PRJEB25190) | human gut metagenome | biome: human gut; feature: human-associated habitat; material: faeces | place: Austria | collected 2013
CTGGCGCCAACATCGCCGGCTTCAAGAAGGTCGCCGAGGCTATGATGGAGCAGGGCTGCTTCTAAGCCGAACGCCATCCAACGTACCAAAGTACATAAAAAGTTCCGGTGCATTGCACCGGAACTTTTTTATTCAGATACGAAAAAAGGCGGCCAAGGCCGCCTTTTTCATATGTAAGCTTCACCAGTCGCAGTTGTCGGCGCGGGAGATGCCGCCCAGCATGCCGCAGGCCAGCGGGATATCGTTGATAAGGATGCTGATCTCCATCTTGTTCTCGCCGGTGATCTCCGCCAGCTTGTCGGTCAGCGCCGTCATGATGGCGTTTTTCGCCGCTTAAGTGCGATCCGGGATGGTGGTCCAGTCGATGCGCACGATGGGTGCGGTCTTGCGGACGTTCTCAGGATCCATTTCGTGAATGTAAACGTACACATTTTTCAGCGGTGTGCTGGTGTTGGCGTGGATGGTGGCAACGGCGAAATCCATCAGATCCTGCTTCCATTCCTTGGTGCGCTTTCCGGTAACGGTAACATGAACATGGGGCATCGTAACATCCTTCTATTTTCCTTTCCACGGCGCATATGTGCCGGCATTTACCCTTCGATGGCCTGACGTACCTTGGCGATCTTCTCCGCCAGCTCCGCAAAGGCCGTGCAGCTGAGGGACTGGGCCGCGTCACTGAGGGCGACGGCAGGCCGGTCATGCACCTCGATCATCAGGCCGTCGGCCCCTGCCGCCACAGCGGCCAGCGCCAGCGGCGCCACCAGTTCGCTGCTGCCTGCCGCGTGGCTGGGATCTACGATCACCGGCAGATGGGTCATCTGCTTCAGCACCGGGATGGCGCTGATGTCCAGCGCCGCCCGGCTGGTCTTGGAAAAGCTGCGGATCCCCCGCTCGCACAGCACCACATTGGGATTGCCGCCCGCCAGAATGTACTCCGCCGATTGCAGCAGTTCCTCCACCGTGGCCCCAACGGCTCGCTTCAGCAGCACCGGCTTGGGCTGTCCGCCCAAGGCCCGCAGCAACTCATAGTTCTGCATATTCCGCGCGCCCACCTGCAGCATGTCCACATGCTGGAACTGGGGCAGCTGCGCCGCGTCGGTGATCTCCGACACGGTGGGCAGGCCCATCTCCTTTCCGGTCTGGGCCAGCAGCTCCAGCGCCGGAGCGCCGAAGCCCTGAAAGGCGTAGGGCGAGGTGCGGGGCTTGTACGCGCCGCCCCGCAGCATCGACGCACCGGCGGCCTTCACGGAGCGGGCCACCGACTGCATCTGAAACGCCGACTCCATGGCGCAGGGTCCGGCCATCAGGCAGAAGCCCTCTCCGATCCGGGTCTCCCCTACCGTCACCACCGTGTTCTCCGGATGGTTCCTGCAATCCGCCAGCCGCCACACCGGCGTCAGGCGCTTCACCTCATCCACATAGGACAGCGCCAGCAGCCGCTGCTCGTCCAGCGTCCATGTCGGCCCCACCAGCGTCAGCAGCACGCGGCCGGCGCTCTCCGCCCGGGCCGCGCCGATGCCCTCACGGCTCAGCTGGATCACCAGCGAGCGTATCGCCGCCTCCGGCGTATCATGTTTCATAAATACCAGCATATAATGCCTCCGAAAATCAGCCCGAACGGGCAAATTGTATTCTTAATCTATTTAATATAGCATACTTTTCACCGCTTGGCAACATATCCCTCCTAATACGCCATATCACATTTCTTCGACTTGGGCATTATTGACATTGTCCGGGAATTTGTTATAATATTGTTGAGGAGAAAGGAGAATCACTATGTCTTGTAACTTTACATTGAGCTGCTGCTCTACCGTGGATGTGCCGTACAGTTATCTGGAAAGCCGCCATATCCCGGTTCTGTTTTACACCTATGTAGTGGACGACGTGACCTATGTGGACGACATGGGCCGCGATCCCAATGCCCTGCCCCATTTTTATGAGATGCTGGCGGCGGGCAAGCTGCCCCAGACCAGCCAGATCAACGTAGCGGGGTATATGGACTTCTTCGAGCGCCTGCTGCAGAAGGGCGGCGACGTGCTGCACATCGCATTCACATCCGGGCAGTCCTGCTCGGTGAACAACGCCTATCTGGAGCGGAAGCAGCTGCAGGTGGTGACGCTGGGTCGGGAATACACCTGGTTTGACACCGGCAATGCCGACAGCCTTTATGAAGCGGCAGGCGCCATTCAGGCGGCACAGCGCAGCGGCAAGATGATCGGCTGCCTGGAGGAAACGGCGCTGCGGAATGCCTGGATCACCATTGACCAGGTGATGGCTGCGGCAAAGAGCATGGAAAAGACGAAATACGGTCAGTATCTGCTGGAGATTGCAGCGGAGATGGAGCAGGATTGAGGAATATGCCATGAAACGCTATGATTATCTGGTGGTAGGCGCGGGGCTCTATGGCGCGGTATTTGCCCAAAAGGCACATGCTGCGGGAAAATCCGTGCTGGTGGTGGACAAGCGCCCAAATATTGCCGGCAATGTCTACACTGAGCCGGTGGAGGGCATTCAGGTCCACAAATATGGCGCGCATATTTTCCATACCAACAACAAAAAAGTATGGGACTATGTGACATCTTTTGCGGAATTTAACCGCTTTACGAATTCCCCGGTGGCAAATTACAAGGGTGAGCTGTACAGCCTGCCGTTTAATATGTATACCTTCAATAAGATGTGGGGGGTTGTGACTCCGGAGGAGGCTGCTGAGAAAATCGAGGAGCAGCGTAAGGCAGCTGGTATCACAGAACCGAAGAACCTTGAGGAGCAGGCAATCAGCCTGGTTGGTACAGATATCTATGAGAAGCTGATCAAGGGTTATACAGAGAAGCAGTGGGGACGTCCATGCACAGAGCTTCCTTCCTTTATCATCAAGAGACTTCCGGTCCGTCTGACTTTTGATAACAACTATTTCAATGCTCTTTATCAGGGAATCCCGGTTGGCGGATATACGAAGATGGTAGCGAACCTCCTGGACGGCATTGAGGTTCGTCTGAATGAGGATTACCTTGAGAAGAAGGCTGAGTATGATGCTATGGCTGAGAAGGTTATCTACACAGGTGCCATTGACGCATACTTTGATTATAAGCTTGGAACACTGGAGTATCGTTCTGTCCGTTTTGAGAATGAGACTCTTGATAAGCCGAATTTCCAGGGTAATGCAGCTGTGAACTACACAGATGTTGAGACACCGTGGACACGTATCATTGAGCATAAATGGTTTGAGTTCGGCAAGGATGAGGAAGGCAACGATCTTCCGAAGACTGTGATCAGCCGTGAGTACAGTTCTGAGTGGAAACCGGGCGATGAGCCATATTATCCGGTTAATGATGAGAAGAACGGACAGCTTTACGCACAGTATAAAGAACTTGCACAGAAGGAATCCAAGGTAATCTTTGGCGGACGTCTTGGCGAGTACAAGTATTATGATATGGATGCGGTAATCGCGTCTGCACTGGATATGTGCGAGAGAGAACTGGCATAAAACATATACACCAGACAGGAAACGCTGGCAGTACCACTACTAATGATAAGATCCTCTTATATTTCGGAGCAGAAGAGAAATATAAGAGGATTTTGCGTATACGGGAAACGAAGATGCGGGTACGGATGGAGGAGACAGAATGAAAAGAATAAAAGGTGTGCTGCTGGCGGCTTTGCTGACAGTGACGGTAAGTATGCCGGTTTATGCGGACAGATCAGAGAAAGTGGAACTTCCGCAGAGCAGCACGGATTATTATATGACCGTGGATTCCGGTGAGGACGGAGTGGATATTTATCCGTCAACAGATAAAAAAAGTGGAAAATTTAACGGAACTGAAATTAAAGACGGAACAGTTCTGCATATTGAAGGGGAAACGGAGAAAGACGGCGAGAACTGGGGTTATACCGAGTATCAGGGAAGACATGGATATGTGCCTCTTGATGAACTCCGGCCATCGAAGGATGAAGAGCTGGCAGCAGCCGGAATAACGAAAGGAACCGGTGCAGATTCAGCAGGAACCGGAATTGAACAGGGTCTGAATGACCAGACGGGATCATCCGAAACCCGGCAGGAACCGAATGATGGTATTGCCGTATCAGGAACGCCACGGGAATCAGATGACAGTACGGATGTCTCCGGAACAGAGAAAGAAGTATCTTCCGGCGGAACTGGGGAAGTATATGGTCCGGCAGTACAGATATCTCCGGTTTCCACAGAAGAACAGGAAGAGACAGATGCGAAACCGGTCAATGGTTCCGTTGCGAAATCCTTCAAAGAAACAAAAGTATGGTACAGGAATCCTTTTATCTGGATCGGGACAGCGACAGCGCTTGCAGTGATCGGGATTTTCGGTTATCATTTGAAAAAAAGAGGATAATCATACAGTTAAAGCAAAAGAGGAGAATCATGTGAAAAGATCAAAACTGTTCAGGAAAAAATTGCTTCCATTATTTCTGAGTGTGGCTGTCGCGGGTAGTCAGGTGCCGGTTATGGCTGCGGATTTCGGTGATACGGCAGTCGTGTCAGCGGATGCGGATGAGACAGAGAGAAGTCAGAGCATACGAAATCAGGGTCAAACCGGGGAATCATCTGAAGCAGGGGCTGAAGATGGTGGAACTACGCAGAACGATACGGATGGAGTATCTGTGGCAGGAACCTCAGATACAGAAACGGAAGAGATCTCGCAGGGAAGTGACGACAATATTTCGGAGGAGCTGGATCAGGATGACAGAACAGACTGGACTTCGCCGGATAGTGAGGAGAATGTTTTTTCTGATTCTACAGAGAACACATTTGGAGATGGAACCGGTGATGGGGAAGACTCCCAAATAGAATATATCAAAGGACGTCCGCTGACAGAAGAGGAAGAAAAAGAACAGCTGGCTCCGTTTGATTCCCTTACCAGTTACACGACAGCTGAGCCTATCGGAAATGATACAGAGGATGTTCCAGGGGCACGGGCAGCGGCGTATCCGTCCTACTATAATGCAGCGGATCTGGGATACGTAACTTCTGTGAAAAATCAGGAACCCTACGGAATGTGCTGGGCATTTGGAATGGCATCACTTCTGGAGACTTCACTCCTTTCACAGGGCCTTGGAACATATGATCTTTCTGAAGAACATCTGGCGTATTTTTTTGCAAACCGGAATAACGATCCTCTTGGAAATACTGCCGGTGATATTAATTACCATTATGGAACAGATGACTATGGAAATCAGGATTATCATGAATCCGGAAATGACATGCTCGCATCATTTTTTCTGAGCACCTGGTCAGGGATGACAACAGAAGAAGATGTTCCGATGGCAACAGATGAGACACATACGAAGAAAACCGGAGTAATCCCGGATGCGTCCAAGGAATACGATGCGGTGGCATATCTGAAGAATGCATATTTTTCCGATTATTCAGTAAGTGCAATGAAAAAAATGGTGCTTGCGAATAATGCAGTGACCCTTATGTACAATGCACAGAACCGATATTACAATGCGGATACAGCCGCATACTCCTATCCGTCCAGTACCAAAAGCATCAACCATCTGGTTACAGTAGTGGGATGGGATGACAATTATTCTGCAAAAAATTTTAAGACAGCGTCGAATGTAACTGCAGATGGTGCATGGATCGTCAAGAACAGCTGGGGAGAAAACTGGGGAAAAAATGGATATTTCTACTTATCTTATCAGGATGGTTCCATTAACAACCTGGTGGCAGCTTCAGCAACGAATCAGCCAAAGTATACCAATAATTATTTTTATGACGGAACCTGCGGGCTGAGTGCCCTGGCGATGTATGCCGGAGATAAGATTGCCAGTGTTTTCCGTGCTTCTGCAGGAAACGGTAAGGCGGAGAAGCTTGGCGAAGTGACGCTTGCAGCTCTGACGACCAACAATACCTATAAAGTGCAGGTGTATACAAACCTTAAAAACGCAAAAGATCCCACAAGTGGAACGCCGGCATATGCCACACCGGTAACTTTAAGACAGCCGATGGCCGGAATTATGACATTTCAGATCCCGGAGGTACTGATCAGCCAGGGAAGTTCTTACTCTATTGTGGTAACGAATGCGGGAAATGCAACTATTAAGTATTATGTGGAAGCAGAAGTTTCTTATGGCTGGTGCGAATTCGAACCCTCGATTCTGTCAGGTCAGAGTTTCCGTTATCTGAATTCGCAGAAAGAATGGGAAGATGGTGCGGATCTTGTGTTAAGTACCAAAACGAGGGATATTTATGGAATTACCTATCGGATCAAAGCCCATACAAAAACACTGGACAGCCCGGCAAAAATGCAGATTTCCAATACATCTCTGTCCATGTATGCCGGTGAGAAAAAATCTCTGAGTGCTTCTGCAACAAGAACGGAGATGACAACGTCCGGAATCAGCTGGGAGAGTTCGGATACGAATATTGCCACAGTCAGCAGTAATGGTCTGGTAACTGCGAAGCATCCCGGAACAGTGACGATTTCCTGCTATGGAAATAACGCGAAAGGAATCAGGGCATCCTGTAAAGTAACCGTGAAATTAAAACAGCCTGCCGGGCTGAAGATCACTTCCAAAGCCTACAATAAGATCAACCTGGCCTGGTCAGCAGTAACGGGATGCAACTATTATGTGATCTACCGAAGCGAAAACGGTGGAAAAGAAAGCAAACTGACGAGTATGAAATCCAGTATACAAAGCTGGAGTGATACGACTGTAAAAACAGGAAATACCTACAGTTACCGTGTCAGGGCAGCATATGTATGTACAGGAAAAACAACGCTCTATGGAACTGCTTCCACTGCCGTGTCCGCAAAGACAGAACTTGCAAAAGCAGCAGCCAGTGCGACTGCGGTTTCTGGTCCGAAAAATACAGTTTCCTGGGGAAAAGTTCCGGGAGCAAGCGGCTATCGTGTATATCGCAGAACAGGGAACAGTGACTGGGAGAGGATCGCTGAAGTGAAAAGTAATGTTTCCAGCTATCAGGATTCCCAGATCCGGGGAATTACGTCTTATACGTATTCTGTACGTGCATACCGTAACGTAGACGGAAAGAAAGTTTTTGGCAGTTATAAGGAGAGCAGAGCTGTTTTATCCTATCCGGATATCCAGAAAATTTCTGCTGTGAAGAAAACATCCAGTGGACTTAAACTTTACTGGAGGGCACAGAGCCGTGCAACATTCTATGATGTTTACCGGAAGACCAAAAACAGCACCTGGAAAAAAATAGGCACTGTCTCAGGCAGAAGTACTACAGTATCTTATGAGGATAAGACGGCGAAGAAGGGGACAACCTACTATTATGCGGTCCGTGCCGGTGTAAAAACATCCGAAGGGAAAACGCTCTGCGGAAGTTACGCTGCAAAATCAGGAAAAAGATAAAAACAAAAAGTCAAAACTCCCGTTTCCATTCCTCTGAAAAGAGTATGGAAACGGGAGTTTCTGGTTGAATATGTGTGTATATATGATATATCAGGCAGTTCAGAAGAAAGATCAGTCGTTGTTGATCACAACACCTTTCTGAAGCATTACATTGGCATAAAGTGCTTTCTCACTTGTGGAGATGATGCAGTATGCAGTTTTTGCTTCATCATAGAATGCGAAACGCTCGATATTTCCGATGGCTTTCTCGCCACGCTCGTCATGTTTGGAAACGATCTCTTTATATGTATCCCAGATTGGTGTCTCCACGTCATCACCAGGCATTACTTCCATCAGGTTTACCGGATGTTCTACATAGGTATCCAGCGGGAAGAGTTTCAGGATGGCATCCAGGATCTCCGGAACACCATGTCCGTCACAGCGGATGGTAATGGCATTTTTTCCCATGGATTCTACAGGGAAGTTTCCGTCAGCGATTACAAGACGGTCACTGTGTCCCATCTCACATAAAACTTTCAGTAATTCTGGTGATAAGATTTCTGGAATTCCTTTTAACATTGTTCATATCCTCCTAAGATCATTGTGTACTTATAACATTTCCGGAAAATGCTGCATCCGTTTCTGGTATTCAGAACGGGATACAGCGCTTCCTGAAATTGTTATGCTGCCGGTAGTATCAGACGGACCTGCCCGGCCACAGGTTTGTATTACTTTTAATTATTAATCTAACGGTATTTTGTCTTCTTTTCAAGGTAATATTTTCCTGTAAATGATGAAAATTTTATAGTTGACAGAAACGTTTCGGTGCGTTAAGATGAACTCAAACAGAAACGTTTCGGTTTCTAGATCAAATGAAGAAATAATATAAAAAATAAACACAATAATTCCAAGGAGGAAAAGATTATGCCACTGGTTACATCTAAAGAAATGCTGTTAAAAGCACAGAAGGGCGGATATGCGGTAGGAGCTTTCAACGCAGAGAATATGGAAATGGTGAAAGCGATCATCCAGGCAGCTGAGGAGCTGAAAGCACCGGTTATGATCCAGACAACACCATCTACGATCAAATATGGTACTGTTGAGACTTACGCAGCAATCGTGGCAGCAGAGGCAGCCAAGGCTTCTGTTCCGGTATGCCTTCATCTTGACCACGGCAGCAGTTTTGAACTTGCAATGCAGGCAATGCATGCAGGCTACACATCTGTGATGATCGACGGTTCCAAACTGGATTTTGAGGACAATATCAAAGAGACCAAGAGAGTTGCGGACGTAGCAGCAGCCCTGAACATTCCATGTGAGGCTGAGCTTGGTAAGGTAGGCGGTAAAGAGGACGACCTTGAGGCTGAGGCAGACACCAACACAGATCCGCAGGAAGCAAAAGAATTCGTAGAGCGCACAGGTGTTACTTCTCTGGCAGTTGCCATCGGAACCGCACATGGCTTCTATGTAGGAACACCGGTTCTTGACAAAGAGCGCTTAAGTGAGATCCGCGAAGTTGTAGATATCCCGCTTGTTCTTCACGGAGCATCCGGACTCAGCGATGAGGATGTCAGTGATTGTGTAAAACGTGGTATCTGTAAAGTAAATTTTGCAACAGAGCTTCGTGCAGCATACTCCAAAGCAGTAAAAGAGACATTTGCAGAGAATGAGAACACCATCGACCCGAAGGCATACGGAAAGAAAGCCATCCAGGCAGTGAAAGAGCTGGTTGAGGCACGTATGAAAGTCTGCGGCTGCGATGGAAAGGCAGAATAAGGAATTTCTGTAAAAAGCAGAAACGGAGTGATCAGTATGGCAGCAACCATGAAAGATATTGCCAAGCGGACGGGACTTGGGCTTGCGACGATTTCTTCTTATTTTAATGGCGGAAACGTAAGAGAAAAAAACAGAGTAAAGATCGAGGAAGCCATCGAGGAACTGCACTATGAGGTCAATGAGGTGGCAAGAGGCCTGAAGACCAATGCCACCAAGACCATCGGGGTAGTGATCCCGGAGCTTAATAATACCTTTTGTGCGGAGATCATCACAGGAATGGAGGATGTGCTGCGAAGCCACGGATACGCCACCATTGTCTGTGACTGCCGTACCGATAAGAAACTGGAGCGGGACGCAGTGGAATTTTTAAGCCGGAAACGTGTGGATGGGATCATCAGCATGCCGGTGGATGCTGAAGGCAATCATCTGAAAAAATTCCAGAAAACCGGGAAGCCCATTGTACTCATTGACAGAAGAATACAGGAGCTTTCCTGCGACAGTGTTCTTGTGGACAATGAGAAGGCGGCCGAGGATGCCATGAGAGTTTTTTTTAAGGCAGGACACCGTAAGATCGGGATTATCGGCGGCCCGGAGGAAATTTCCACGGCGCAGGAACGTCTCCAGGGATACCGAAGCGCATATGAAAAAGAAAATCTTCCGGTACGGGAATCTCTGATCTATCACGGCGACTATACCATTCAGGGTGGCGTGAGAGGAATCGAGAAACTTGTGGCGGACAATCCGGATATGACAGCCGTATTCGTTACCAACTATGAGATGACCATGGGGGCGGTGATCGGAATGAATGAGCTGGATCTGAAAATTCCGGAACAGCTTTCCATGATCGGTTTTGATAATCTGCAGTTTGCCAGAGCCTGCAGCCCCAAGCTTACCATCGTGGCACAGCCTACATCGGGCATTGCCAGGGAAGTGGCGAGCATTATGCTGAAACGGCTGGGAGAGGCAGAGAGCGAAGAAACGGAGCCGATCACAGAGAAGCTTGGCGCGGAAATTATTATGGGGAAATCCGTGCGTGTGCTAAAGGAGAAGGAGAATTCATAATGAAACCATATTTACTTGGTATTGATATCGGCACCAGTGCCTGCAAGGTTGCGGTTTTTGAAAAGTCAGGAACCGTAGTGGCAGCAGCCAATGGTGATTATCCGGTATATTATCCGAAAGAAGGCTGGGCAGAGCAGAATCCGGAAGAATGGTGGAGTGCTGTCTGTCAGGCAGTAAAAAAAGTGATCGAAAAAGCCGGGATCCAGCCGGAGGAGATCGCAGGTATCGGCATTGACGGCCAGAGCTGGTCCGCCATTGCCATGGACAAGGACGGAAATGTTCTTACAAACACTCCGATCTGGATGGATACCAGAGCACAGTCCATCTGCGACAGACTGAACGAAGAAATCGGAGCGGACAAGATTTTTGAAGTATCCGGTAATTCTCTTCAGCCATCCTACACAACCGCAAAGATCCTCTGGTACAAAGAAAATCTCCCGGAAGTTTACGCAAAGATCGACAAGATCCTGCAGTCCAACAGCTACATTGCCTACAAACTGACCGGTGTGATGAGTCAGGATGTTTCACAGGGATACGGCCTGCACTGCTTTGACATGAGAAAAGCAGCCTGGGATGAGGAAATGTGCAAAAAACTTGGAATCCCCATGGGATTTCTTCCTGAGATCTGCGACTGTGACCATGTTGTGGGAACGGTTACAGAGAAAGCAGCAGAAGAATCCGGCCTTGCTGTGGGAACACCGGTTGTTGCCGGCGGTCTGGATGCGGCATGTGGAACGCTGGGGGCCGGAGTGATCCATCCGGGAGAAACACAGGAACAGGGCGGACAGGCCGGCGGAATGAGCATCTGCACAGACAG
>OLPA01003349.1_pt1 | contig 10983 bp, 8 predicted proteins | sample 1672811 | NCBI WGS metagenome assembly OLPA01 (sample SAMEA3136726, study PRJEB25190) | human gut metagenome | biome: human gut; feature: human-associated habitat; material: faeces | place: Austria | collected 2013
CATCTGCGATTCTTGTGTATCAGTCTATTGTGAACAAGGACTGGGATGAGTCCATTGGCAAACAGTTCTACAGCAAGGTATACAGCTGCCTTGGTGCGGCATATGGCAAGATGTTTCTGTATGAAGAAGCGGCACATATGTATGAGAGAGCTTATGAGGTGAATCCGGATGCTTCTATTTTAAAGCCGTATCTTTATTGCTGCTACAAATATCTGCCGGAGGATGCTTATGGGAAAATGCTGTCCAAAGAGCAGACATATCTGAATCTGAACAGTGAATTGAAAGAAGATATGAAAGAAGCCTTGCAGCAGGCAGATCTGGATATTGAAGCGCAGGTTTTGGAAAAGTGGAAGCGTGAGTATCGGAGAACTGATAATTGATAATTGATTTTCCGAATACGCTATATTATAATCATGTATGTCATTGAGTGTTGAACTATGAATATTAATATGACATAAGGAGACGAACATTCATGAATAAATTTGAGAAGATTACAACAGGTCTTGGAGAAGAGTGCGGTGTATTTGGAGCCTATGATATGAGTGGAGGCGATGTTGCCCCCACAATATATTATGGGCTTTTTGCGTTGCAGCACAGAGGACAGGAGAGCTGTGGTATCGCGGTAACGGATACAAACGGAGAACGGAAGGTACACTTCAAGAAGGGATTGGGGCTTGTGAATGAAGTGTTCGACAGCGAATCTCTGCATGCGTTAAATGGCAATCTGGGGGTTGGCCATGTGCGGTATTCAACAGCAGGAGCATCAAAGGCAGAGAATGCGATGCCTCTGGTTATCAATTATGTGAAAGGGATCCTTGCAATTGCACATAACGGCAATCTGACAAATGCCATTGAACTTCGCCATGAACTGGAGTACACAGGCGCTATTTTCCAGACAACGATTGACTCGGAGGTGATCGCATATCATATCGCCAGAGAACGTCTGAATGTAGAGAAGGCAGAAGATGCGGTAAAAAATGCGATGAAGAAGATACAGGGAGCGTATGCACTGGTTGTCAGTTCGCCGAGAAAGATGATCGGTGCCAGAGATCCATTTGGATTGAAACCTCTTTGTATTGGAAAAAGAGATAATACTTATTTCCTGGCTTCGGAGAGCTGTGCGATTGCTGCCGTCGGAGGAGAATTTGTAAGAGACGTAGAGCCTGGAGAGATTGTAAGTTTTACAAAACATGGAATGAAATCAGATAAAACTATGGCAATCGATCCCAAAAAGCAGGCAAGATGTATTTTTGAATATATATATTTCGCAAGAATGGACAGCGTGATCGATGATGTGAATGTATATCATGCGAGAATTGTTGCAGGGAAAGCTCTGGCAGAATCTTATCCGGTTGATGCGGATTTGGTTGTCGGAGTACCGGATTCCGGGCTGGTTGCGGCGAAAGGATATTCGGAACAGTCGGGAATTCCGTATGGCATGGCATTCCACAAGAACAGTTATGTCGGAAGAACATTTATCAAGCCAAAACAGAGTCAGCGGGAAAGCAGTGTGAAGATCAAGCTGAATGTGATCGAAGAGGTTGTAAAGGGAAAACGTATTGTTATGGTAGATGATTCTATTGTACGAGGAACAACCTGTGCGAACATTATCAAGATGCTCAAAAAGGCCGGAGCGAAAGAGGTACATGTAAGGATCAGTTCACCACCGTTCCTGCATCCATGCTATTTCGGAACAGATGTGCCTTCGAATGAACAACTGATCGCACATTCCCATACAACAGAGCAGATCCGTGAGATGATCGGGGCAGATTCGCTTGGCTATATGGAAGTTGATAAATTAAAAAACATGGTCGGTGATCTGGCATATTGTGACGCATGCTTCACCGGTAATTATCCGATGGAAGTACCTGGAAGAGATGTTTCGCTGGCATTTGAATAGAAAACAGGTTAAAATAGTCGGGTGGAAGAATTGACGAAGGAGATTATTAGTATGAGTAATGACAGATATACAAGTCCACTTTCAGAAAGATATGCAAGCAAAGAGATGCAGTATATTTTCTCGCCGGATAAGAAGTTCCGTACATGGAGAAAACTCTGGATCGCACTTGCTGAAACGGAAAAAGAACTGGGACTGGATATTACAGAAGAACAGATTGAAGAATTAAAAGCACATGCAGATGATATCAATTATGATGTGGCAAAAGAAAGAGAAAAGGTAGTCCGTCATGATGTTATGTCTCATGTGTATGCATATGGAAAACAGTGTCCGAATGCAAAAGGAATCATTCATCTTGGTGCGACTTCATGCTATGTAGGCGATAATACAGATATCATTCTGATGTCGGAAGCGTTGGAGATTGTCAGAAAGAAACTGATCAATGTGATTGCCGAACTCGCAAAGTTTGCGGATGCACATAAGAGTCTTCCGACACTTGCATTTACACATTTCCAGCCTGCACAGCCTACAACAGTAGGTAAGAGAGCAACACTCTGGATGCAGGAATTCATGATGGATCTGGAAGATCTGGAATATGTAAAAGGAAGTTTAAAGCTTCTCGGATCAAAAGGAACGACCGGAACACAGGCAAGCTTTCTGGAACTCTTTGACGGAGATCAGGAGACAATTGATAAGATCGATCCGATGATCGCCAAAAAGATGGGATTTGAGACATGTTATCCGGTATCAGGTCAGACCTATTCACGTAAGGTAGATACCAGAGTGGTAAATGTACTTGCAGGTATTGCAGCAAGCGCACACAAAATGTCCAATGACATCCGTCTCCTTCAGCATCTGAAAGAGATTGAAGAACCATTTGAAAAGAGTCAGATCGGATCTTCGGCAATGGCATATAAGAGAAACCCTATGAGAAGTGAAAGAATTGCTTCACTTTCTAGATATGTGATGGTAGATGCCATGAATCCGGCAATCACATCTGCAACACAATGGTTTGAGAGAACGCTTGACGATTCTGCTAACAAACGTCTCAGTGTCCCGGAAGGATTTCTGGCAATTGATGGTATCCTGGATCTGTGTCTGAATGTTGTAGACGGACTGGTAGTATACCCGAAAGTTATCGAAAAGAGACTGATGTCAGAACTTCCGTTCATGGCAACAGAAAATATCATGATGGATGCTGTAAAAGCAGGTGGAGACAGACAGGAACTTCATGAGAGAATCCGTGAGCTGTCTATGGAAGCCGGACGCAATGTCAAAGAAAAAGGATTAGACAACAACCTTCTTGAACTGATCGCTGCAGATCCTGCATTCAATCTTTCGCTGGAAGAACTGCAGAAGACGATGGATCCTGCAAAATATGTGGGACGTGCGCCGATTCAGGTTGATGTATATCTGAAGAACGTCGTGAATCCTGTGCTGGAAGCAAATAAGGATATTCTTGGAGTAACAGCAGAGATCAATGTATAAGATTCTGTAACAAATAAAAACATGAAAAAGAAAGTGGAGTTTCAGTGAGCAATGGAACATCACTTTCTTTTCTTGTATATATGATTTATAATAAATCCATATGGAAGTATAAGGGGGAAGAAAGCGGATATATGGAAAAGGCTATGGAAAAGATTAAGAATATGAAGAATGGTACAGCGTCAGAAAAACAATACCGGGTCAGAAGGTGCAGATATACGGATCTGGCAATGGTACTTGTGATCGCAGTTTCCATACAGTGTTTCACGAGGCTGGAATATGCAGGGGAAAGATATATGCAAAGCCGGAACGGGTATAAGATAGCCGGCGGCATAACGGAAGGCTGCGGACGGAAAAATGTAAAAGGATATGTGGAAATAAAAGCATCGTGTGTTTCGAATGCGAAGAATATAATCGAAAATTTGTGCGCTCAGGCAGCGGCACCGAATCGAACAATTATGAATGTGACCACATCAACAGCTGATGCCGGAAAAGATGACAGCCGAATTACAAAGCTGCCTGCTGCAGAAGAGATGAACACGTCTGCTTCGGAAGATGGAACTGAGATTTTGAAAGCTGAAAAGAATGCGGACGCTGCACTTGTTGCGGCAGATACAACAACTGCGGAAGCAGCGGTTGAGAGCGCTGAAGAGGACAAGAGCAGCACAGAAGAACAGCAGAGTGGTATGCTGAATCTTGATGGATTTATCATAGGAGAAAATGGCATGATCGAACGTTGTGAGAACCCGTCTCTGGCTGCCGAGGATGGAATTATTATATTGCCGTCAGACGACAGATGTAAGGGGATCGGAGCAGAAGCATTAACTGGAATTACGGGAGTGGAAGAAATCTATATTCCGGCCAATATTACATGGATTGAACCCGGAGCCCTGGAAAAACTGGAAAATCTTATGTATATAGAGGTTGCACCGGACAATCCGGCATATCAAAGCATAGATGGAGTTCTTTACAGCAAAAAGGAGCAGAAAGAAAAGGCATGAATATTCGACAGATAACAGACGGCAAAGAAGATTATATAGAATTGCTTCGTATGGGAGATCCGGATGAATCCAGAATCCGTAAAGTATTGGAAGAAGGTGAACTCTTTTTACTTGAAGAGCATGGAAAACTCCGTACATTGTGCGTGGTTATATTTTCGGAAGAAAAGAAATGTGAGATAAAAAATATTGTAACCATAGAAAAAGACCGTGGCAAGGGGTATGGCCGGTATATGATCCATTATATCTGTGAACATTACTGCTCACAGTATGACTGGGGATATATGAAAAAAGACCGATGCCGGGACATCATGGAATTCTGTGAAAAATGTGGATTCACAGATGAAGATGAGGTATATCTGAAAAAGGAACTGATGTCGGAAATCGACACAAAACGTGTAATTAATCTTGCAATGGAAGCAGGAAGAATGCTTTTGAAAAACGGAGGCGAGATCTTTCGTGTAGAAGAGACGATGATGAGAATCTGTCGTAGATTCGGGGTGAAATATGTGGAGCTGTTTACTTTGAGTCATGGATTGTTTATCTGTGCAGGAACGGATAAAGAAAAGTTGTATACAAAAGTAAAACAGGTACCGCTTTCCTCTACACATCTTGGAATCGTAGCAGAAGTAAATGATCTGTCCCGGGAAATTGCAGCAGGACATGTCGGAATTGAAGAAGCAATAAAGAAGTTAAAGAAGATCGACAAGATGCCGGTCAAGCGTATTCCTTATCAGATAGCGGCGGCGGGATTAAGCGCCGGTGGATTGGGTTATCTGCTTGGCGGAACATCAAGGGAAGCATTTGTGGCATTTTTTGTCGGCTGTGTTGTGTTTTCATGGTCACTTTTTGCCGGAAAACACGGTGTTTCAAAGATTCTGATTCACATTGTAGGCGGGATCATTATTGCCTCTATGGCTTTGGCAGCAATGCAGATTCCGTTTTTAGGGGAACTTAGGATGGAAGGAATCGTGACCGGCGGGATTATGCCGCTGGTGCCCGGACTTGCATTTGTGAATGCGATCCGTGATCTGGCGGACAGTGATTATCTTGCAGGTACAGTTAAAATGATTGATGCGGTTATGGTATTTGTTTATATTGCAATCGGTGTGGGAACGGCGTTGTCGGTATATCATCATGTGTTAGGAGGCATTTTATAATGATCATAAAAATTATAGCAAATCTGGCATGTTCATTTATCGGGACGATTGCATATGCGGTTATGTTTCAGGTGCCGAGAAGGTTCTATATCGGATGCGGAATCACCGGATCGGTGGGATGGATGATGTACAAGTTTGCGTCTGTATATTGTTCGGTTGCAGCTGCGTCCTTTGTAGGAACGGTATGTGCTGTATTGGTTGCGAGAATGCTGACGGTCCGCCTGAAATGTCCGATCACTATCTTTATGATTTCGGGTATCATTACACTGGTGCCGGGAGCTGGCATCTATTTTACAGCGTATTATCTGGTGACAAATCAGTTTGCAATGGCTGCTGCGAAAGGGATCGGAGCAATAAAAGTAGCTTTTGGGATTGTGCTTGGAATTGTCTGCATTGTATCTGTCCCGAGAGAAGTGTTCCAGAAAGAATACTGGGTTGAAAGAAAGATTGCAAAACAACAGAAAAATGGAAAGAGGGATCCGGTAAATCTTCCGGGTGAAAGACACAGATGAAAGATCTGATATAAAAGGTTGCTGTCCGCCTTGGATTTGTGCTACAATGTAGAGACGGATAGTGTTCTAATGTATGTAGTAATACATAGATTTCATACATTTAAAAACAATAAGAAACAGGAGATAATGATAGTTATGAGTAAGGTAAGAACAAGATTTGCACCAAGTCCTACAGGAAGAATGCATGTAGGAAACTTAAGGACAGCGCTGTATACTTATTTGATCGCAAAACATGAAGATGGAGATTTTATCCTCCGGATTGAAGATACAGACCAGGAACGTTTTGTAGAGGGCGCACTGGATATCATTTATCGTACATTGAAAGAGACCGGGCTGGTTCATGATGAGGGCCCGGATAAAGATGGCGGGGTAGGACCGTATGTGCAGAGTGAACGGAATGCACAGGGACTTTATTTGAAATATGCAGAACAGCTGATCGAACAGGGGGATGCTTACTACTGCTTTTGTGACAAAGAACGTCTGGAATCTTTGAAAAGCAAAGTGTCTGACGAGGATGGCGGAACAGAGATTGTTGTATATGACAAGCATTGTCTGCATTTAAGTAAAGAAGAGATTGAAGCGAACCTTGCAGCAGGAAAACCGCATGTAATCCGTTTTAACATGCCAACAGAAGGAACTACAACTTTTGTTGATGAATTATATGGTGAGATTACTGTTGAAAACAAAGAACTCGACGATATGATTTTGATTAAGTCAGACGGATATCCAACATACAATTTTGCTAACGTTGTTGACGATCATCTTCAGCAGATTACTCACGTTGTAAGAGGTAATGAATATATTTCTTCATCACCTAAATATCAGAGATTATATGAAGCTTTTGGTTGGAAACCACCTAAATACGTTCATTTACCTTTGATTACAGATGAAAATCACAAGAAGTTAAGCAAGCGTTCAGGTCACGCTTCATATGAAGATTTAATTGAACAGGGATTTTTACCTGAAGCAGTTGTTAACTATTTGGCACTTTTAGGATGGAGCCCTGAAGACGATAGAGAAATCTTTTCACTTGATGAGTTGATTAAGGAATTTGATTATCACAAGGTAAACAAGAGCCCATCAGTATTTGACATTCAGAAGCTTAAATGGATGAATGGGGAATACATTAAGGCTATGGACAATGAAAAATTCTATGAAAAAGCTATGCCATACATCAAGAAAGTTATTACTAAGGATTTGGATTTAGAGAAGATTCTTGATATGGTTAAGACTAGAATTGAAACATTCCCAGAGCTTATGGATATGGTTGATTTCTTTGAAGAATTACCTGAATATGATGTGGCTATGTACACTCATAAGAAGATGAAAACTAATTCAGAAAATTCATTAGAAGTGTTAACAGAATTACTTCCAATTCTTGAAGCAACAGATGATTATTCAGTTGACGGACTTCACGATACAGTATTTGAATATATTGGAAAGAAGGGTTGCAAGAATGGTCAGGCTTTATGGCCACTTCGTACTGCAGTATCAGGTAAGCAGATGACACCGGCAGGAGCAACTGAGATCATGGAGATCATCGGCAAAGAAGAAACACTGAAACGTGTCAAAGCAGCTATCGAAAAACTCAGCTGATCACAGATATATGAAACGTAATCCATCTCAACAACGGGCAATCGCCCACCTGTCAGGACCCATGATGGTTCTGGCAGGCCCCGGTTCGGGGAAAACTTCCGTAATTGTAGAAAGAACAGCATATATGACAACCGAGGGCGGGATTTCTCCTTCCAATATCCTTGTCGTGACTTTTTCAAGGGCAGCGGCGAAGGAAATGAAAGAACGATTTCTGAATTTTACCGGTCAGGAGTATACACCGATCACATTCGGGACTTTCCATGGCGTTTTTTATGGAATTCTGAAGCAGGCGTATGGATTTACTGCGGCGAATATTCTGTCAGAGGAGGAGAAGTCTGCAATTCTCCGGGAACTTGCACTGAACCATGGCGGGGAACTGGCAGAGGAAGGTGATTTTTCGGAAGAAGTTGCCAAGGAGATCAGTGTTGTCAAGGGAAACAGGATTTCGCTGGAATATTATTATTCTTCGTGCTGTCCGGATGAGGTTTTCCGTCAGATCTACCGGGAATATGTCAAAACCTGTCAGGCGAGACGGAAACTGGATTTTGATGACATGATCCTCTACTGTTATGACCTTTTTGATAAGCGGAAGGATATTCTGGCAGCGTGGCAGAATAAATTTCAGTATATCCTGGTCGATGAGTTTCAGGATATCAACCAGCTTCAGTATGACATCGTGAAGCTTCTTGCGAAGCCGCAGGATAATCTGTTTATCGTGGGGGATGATGATCAGTCCATCTATCATTTCCGTGGAGCAAGACCGGAGATCATGCTGAATTTCACAAAGGATTATCCAGAGGCAGAGACGGTGACACTGGATGTGAATTACCGATGTAGCAAGAGGATCCTTTCTTCTGCAATGCAGGTGATCGGAACGAACAAGAAAAGATTCCAGAAGCATCTGCAGACTCCCAATCCGGAAGGTGATCCGGTAAAGATCCGTGAATTTGAAAATCCGAGAGAAGAATATCTCGAAGTTGTATCAGAACTCCGGGCGCGTCTGGAACAGGGCGACAAGCTGGAAGACACAGCAATCCTTCTTCGCACGAACCAGGAGGCGGAAGGTCTGGTCGGTGCGCTGATGGAACGTCAGGTTCCATTTAACATGAAAGAAAAACTTCCGAACCTGTTCCACCACTGGATCTGCCGGAACATTCTGGCATATCTGAGATTTGCGGCGGGCGATGAGAGCCGGAAGAATTTTGTTGAATTTATGAACCGCCCGAACCGTTATATAGCCAGAGATGCGGTATCACTTTCCCCTGTGATCTCCTTCGACCAGCTCAAGGATTTTTACAAGGATAAGGACTGGATGTGTGACCGGCTGACAACACTTGAGACGCATCTGCGTATCCTTCGGGGTCTGACACCTTTTGCGGCGATAAATTTCATCCGAAAGGGCATGGGATACGAAGAATACTTGCGGGAATACGCGGAATATCGTAAAATAAAACCAGAAGAATTAAGTGAGATCCTGGATCGGCTGACCGACAGCACGAAGGGAATGGACAGCCTCGGAGACTGGGAAGCCTACATAGAAGATTACACCAGGAAACTGGAAGAACAGGCGAAGAAACAGGAGCAGGAAAGAGAGGGTGTACTGATCTCAACACTCCATGGAGTCAAAGGTCTGGAATATGACAAGGTATATATCCTGAATGTAAATGAAGGCAGCATGCCGTACAAGAAAGCAGTCCTGGAACCGGCGATCGAAGAAGAACGGAGGCTTTTTTATGTAGGGATGACCCGTGCCAGGAAGGAACTTGATCTGTGTTACGTGAGGCAGCAGCATGAGAAGAAACGGGAGCCTTCCCGCTTTCTGGAGGAGGTGCACATATGAAGGCAGTGATTTATTTTACAGAGGTCCCGGAGAAATATCTCCACAAGAATATGGAGCATATGATCGGAGAGAAACTACTTGCGACAGGACTTTACAAGGAATATGGACTGAAGCTTGCATTTGAGCCGCGGGCAGCAGGAGAGCACGGCAAACCATTCCTGACCCTGCAGCCAAAGATCCACTACAACATCAGCCATTCCGGCAAATATGTAATGTGCATCATCGCCGGAGAAGAAGTCGGCATCGATGTCCAGGAACACAAGAAAGTCAACTACGAACGAATGCTCACCAGAATGGTCCCGGCAGACATGGTACGCGAGATTCTTGAGAGCGAGCAGATGGAGAAAGCCTTTTTTACCCAGTGGGTGCTCAGAGAAGCCTACATCAAATGGACGGGAGAAGGTCTTTCCAAAGACCTCCGCAAGATCTCCCTGGACAAAGGCAGCTACCTGATGCTTGAAATGGAACCAGGCTACAGCGGAGCCGTCTGGTCCCGCGACCCGTTGGAACTGCGGTGGGTGCATGAGGAGATACAGCTGCCGTAATCGTGCGTAAAAATTAAAGTGAAACAATGAATAACAGACTGGACAAATAAAAATACCCTCCTTATACTGAATGTAACTACTTTTGGTACAGGGAGGGCATTTTTATGAATTCTGTCCGGTATCGTCAGATGAGGGAGATTCTCTGACAATCTATGATGAAGACAGGAACAGAATTCCTGCATACTGGGACATGGATCAGCAATGTTTTGTCGCGCAGGATGACGCGCTGAAAGAACTGAAATTTGACAGCTACATGGATTCAGGTACGCAGAATCTTCTGATGCAGTATCAGGATATCACCTGGGAATTTGTCAAGGCAAATGGATCACCACAGTTTGTATATGTTAACTTTTATAAACGCGGAGACGAGATCCGGACAGCCGACAGCGTTCTGAAAGGCTATGAAAAGCTTTTTACCGGACGAGGCTATATCTGGGGCAGGGCGATTCCACTTCTGAAAGAGCATATTCTGGTCGGAAGCGGACCGGATACTTTCGTAGAAGAATTTCCACAGCAGGATTATGTTATGAAAGCAAACACAGGACGCTGGATGCTGGAGCAGATTCCGTCCAAGGCGCACAGTCTGTATTTGCAGAATGCACTTCAGACAGGCATTCTGTCGCTGCTCTGTCTTCTGATATTCTGGGGAAGTTATGCAGTTTCGTCTGTTCGAAGCCTGAAACAGAAAAAAGACAGCAGTTTTTTTGCGGTGGATGCTGTGATTCTGCTGAGTGTGACTGCTTTTCTTTTCATGGGGCTTATGAATGATTCCAACCTGGCAGTATCCCCGTTGTTCTGGGGAATGCTCGGACTTGGCTGTGCCATGAAAAAACGGATTTTTCCCGGTAATAAAAACAGATTGTCCACATATATTAACTGTAAAGAGGTGAGGACGATCGACAGGGAGAGTATTCAGAATCTGTTTGCAGGAAATATCCGCAAACTTCTCA
>OLPA01003350.1_pt1 | contig 10982 bp, 9 predicted proteins | sample 1672811 | NCBI WGS metagenome assembly OLPA01 (sample SAMEA3136726, study PRJEB25190) | human gut metagenome | biome: human gut; feature: human-associated habitat; material: faeces | place: Austria | collected 2013
TGCCATTTCCTCGCCCCTTCGGGGCAACCGGAAATGATGCGCGAAAACTTCATGCGCATGGCTTTGCCCATTTTCGTGGTGTGCTGTCTGTTCATGAAGTTTTATGCGTATATCCTGTTGATCAGGGCCAGAAGCCAGGTATGGACGGGATAATAGATATAGAAAAACCATTTCATGCCCGCACCCCTTTCGCCGTTGTAGAGCAGAAGGAGAGGGACAGCCCCGATCATTCCCCATTGTATGCCGCTGAACATAGTCAGCGCCCGGTTATAGCCCCAGGGCTGGAACCAGCTCATCAGGGCCAGCAGGAGCAGCAGCGCGCAGCGCCAACGCCTGTCCCCCATGAAATACCAAACCGCCCCCAGCGCGATCAGCCCAAGGGAGTATTCCACATCCATGGGCGGGCATATAAAAGCCAGCAGCGCCCCCGGCGCAAAAAGGCCCATGAAGTCCGGCAGCTCCGACAGCGGGCCCGCCAGTGCCCCAAAGCCCTCAGAAAGGCCCAGAAAAAACAGAAACAAAAGCGGGTATCCGGCAATTTTTTTCCATTTTCGCTCTCTTATGCCCTCCGCCGCGCTCTCTGTTACGAGCACAAGGCCGATGAGCCAGGCAAAGGACTGGAAAATATTCCCAAATCTGCAGCCAAGCAGCGCGCCCAGAAAGGCGTTGAGCAGGCCGAAACAGAGGGAGGCCAGATACATTCTCTTTAAATACAGCCTTTTGTCTCTGGTATGGCGCAGCCCTTCGGCCACAAAAAACAGGAAAACAGGCGCGGCAATGCGCCCCACAAGGCGCAGGGGGTACATGTGCCCGGCCACCCAGGCAAAGCTCCCGCAGAAAGCGCCCACATGGTCTATGGTCATAAAAAGCACCGCGATCAGCTTCAGCGCCGTTGCGTCCAGCCCCCTGAAGCCCCTGCGCTCCCCTATTCTCTCCACAGGCTCTCCCCCCTTTTCTTTTATTTTACAGGAAAGAGCCATCCTTTTCAATATCCGCGCCGCGCTTTTGCCCCCGGCCTCTTTCCCTCCGAAAAAGCCAATACATGGCGCGAAAAGGCCCGGAACACAAGGTTCCGGGCTTTACAAGCTATACTTTTATCATTCTCCTCAGCCGCATGAGGGTGAGCCTGTTGCGCACGAAGGGGGAATAGTCCAGCAGATCCGGCAGTCTGGACGCAGGAATTCCAATATCCTCCGGGCCGCGCTTGGCGCACAGGCCCTCAAGGATCCGGCTCAGTTCCTCCGCCGGGGGAATTTCCGCGACCATACTCCGTATCTCCGGCCAGCACTTGATGAGCCTCCGGCGGCTGACGGCGCGAAGACAGTCTGCGCTGTTTTCCCGCAGTATGGCTTCCGCCAGTTCTCCGCCGAAGAAGCGGCGGATTTCCTCCGGGGGCAGGGGGCTGTACTCACCGGTCAGGGCCGAAATATCCTGCACCTCCGCCAGTCTGTGATACTCCGCCGCCGCCAATACTGCGCCCACGCCGGCTTTTTCCCCATGCATGGCAGGAAAGGCGGCTTTCAGCATAGCCGGTTCTTCCTCTATCAGATGGGAGATATGGTGCTCTGCGCCGGAGGCAGGGCGGCTGCTGCCGTGAAGCTGCATGGCAAGGCCGCTGAGCAGCAGGGCATACATTACATTTTCATAGGCTCCGCGCTCCCCCGCGATTATTCCGGGCACGCCGGCCACAGCCGCATCCGCGGCCGCTTTCACCATGTCATAAATTTTTGGACAGAGCGCCTCCCCCGTCAGCAGGCTTGAAATTTTCCAGTCCGCCAGAGCCGTATATTTGGCCAAAATGTCGCCTATCCCGCTTTTTACCAGACGGGCGGGCGCTTTTTTTATAATATCCGTATCTGCCACAACAAGCGCCGGCGCCGCGGCAGGTATGGTCTTTTTGAAACCGCGCCAGGTCATTGCGGCCACCTTGCTGCAGAATCCGTCCACACTTGCCGCCGTAGGCACGGATACAAAAGCAATTCCACGCTCACAGGCGCAGAAGCGGGCGATATCATGAATGGTCCCACCGCCCGCGGCGATAAGGATTTCAGTCTGCGGTTCCATGCGGCTCAGCACCGCCGCCGTGGCCTTTTCATCCGCATGGAGCCCCTTCGGATTCAGAATGATCTCCTGCTCCGCCTTCGGGCGCTTTCCCGCCGCAGCCTCGTAGGAATTGCCGCCGTACAGGGCACAGCGCCTTCCGGCAGGGCCGTACGCGCTCATGTACTCCTCAAATTGATCCAGCGCGCCCCGTTCGATCACCGCCGCCCGGGTTTCCATAGCGTGCTCCCTGCCGCAGGCGCATTTTCCGCCGTACATCGCTCCGTCGATCAGCATTTTTTCACCCCTGTCCGTAATAAGCGTTTTTCCCGTGCTTACGCAGATAGTGCCTGTCCAGCAGCTCCTGCTGCATGGCGGGGGCCGCAGGCACCAGCATGGCCGCGTGGAAGTTCATAAAAGCCACTTCCTCCATAACCACCGCGTTGTGCACCGCGTTCACAGGGTCTGCTCCCCAGGCGAATGGGCCGTGACTGTGGACCAGCACGCCGGGAACTTCGTCCGGGTCCAGAGTGGAAAAAGTCTCGGCTATCACCTTGCCCGTCTCCTTCTCATATGCCCCGGCGATCTCAGCCGCCGTCATCGGGCGGGTGCAGGGTATCCGGCCGTAAAAATAGTCCGCGTGTGTGGTGCCCATGGGGGCAATGCCCCGACCGGCCTGGGCAAAAGAGGTAGCCCACTTGCTGTGGGTATGGACCACGCCGCCGATATTGGGAAAAGCCCTGTACAGCACAATATGGGTGGCGGTGTCGCTGGATGGTTTGTAATGGCCTTCCACGACCTTACCCTCCATGTCCACGATCACCATGTCCTCCGCCTGCATCCCGCCGTATTCCACGCCGGAGGGCTTGATGGCCACAAGTCCTCTTTCCCGGTCTATGCCGGAAACATTGCCCCAGGTAAAGGTCACAAGGCCGTATTCGGGCAAAAGCAGGTTCGCCCGCCAGACCCGTTCTCTCAGTTCTTCAAGCATATTATCTCAGCTTCCACACAAGGTCTTTTATCCGCAGCTCCTCCTCCAGCTTTTCCGGGCTGCTGTCTTTGCCGATATGCACAAATTCAATGTCCATGATTCTGGCCCAGTCCCGGAGCTGCTCCGCCGTCACATCGTAGGAGAGCACGGTATGATGGGCTCCGCCCGCGGTAATCCAGCACTCAAGCCCGGTGGTCAGATCCGGCATGGCCCGCCACATGATCCGGGCCACCGGCAGATTGGGCATGGGCATAATGGGCTTTACGCACTTGATATCCTGCACCACCAGCCGCAGCCTGCCCCCCATGTCAATTAAGCTCGCCACAAGGGCCTTGCCCGCTTTTCCCTCGAAAACCAGCCGGGCCGGGTCCTTTTCATTCATGCCGATGCCCAGCGGGTGCGTCTCTATTCTGGGCTTCCCGGCGGCCAGGGAGGGGCAGACCTCCAGCATGTGAGCGCCCAGGGAATACTCCCGGCCCTCTTCCAGATGGTAGGTATAGTCCTCCATGAAGCCGGAGGCGCCGCTGCCGTTTTCTCCCATGGCCTTCATTACCGCCGTCAGCGCTGCCGTCTTCCAGTCGCCCTCACCGCCGTAGCCGTAGCCCTGGGCCATAAGGTGCTGAGCGGCAAGCCCGGGAAGCTGTTCCATGCCGTAGAGGTCCTGGAAGGTGTTGGAAAAGGCCATGCAGCCCTCCGCGTCCAGCATCTTCTTTATGGCGATTTCTTCCCGGGCCTGATAGCGGACAGCGTCAAGCTTTTCTGTGGCAAGGTCATATTTTTCGGTATACTCGGCCATAAGCGCGTCGATTTCCGCCCCGGTGACGGCGCTCATCTCCCGCACCAGGTCGCCTACGGCCCAGGTATTCACCTGCCAGCCCAGCTTGATCTGGGCCTCCACCTTATCGCCCTCGGTGACAGCCACCTCCCGCATATTGTCCCCAAAGCGCATGACCCGCATCTGCCGGGAGACGGCCGCGCCCACCGCAGCCCGCATCCAGTCGCCCAGGCGCTTATGTACCCTTTCATCCCGCCAGTAGCCGGCGATGACCTTCCGGCGGCTGCGAAGCCTGGCTCCGATGAAACCGTGCTCACGGTCACCGTGGGCCGCCTGATTCAGGTTCATGAAGTCCATGTCTATCTCGTTGTTTGGGATGTGCCGGTTATACTGGGTGGCCAGATGACACCAGGGCTTCTGCAGGAAGGCCAGGCCGTCTATCCACATTTTGCTGGGAGAGAAGGTGTGGCACCAGGTGATGATTCCCGCGCAGCCGTCGCTGTAATTGGCCTCTTTTATTATTTGGCTTATTTCACTGTTGGATTTTGCCGTCAGCTTATATATAAGGGGGAAGGGCAGCGCGCCGCTCAGTTCCGCCGCCATTTCTTCCGCCCGCTTTGCTACCGTTTCCAGCACCTCCGGCCCGTACAGGGACTGACTGCCCACCACGAACCAGAATTCGTATTTCTTCATCAACTTCTCCTTAGAATGCCTTTATGGCTTCTCTCTCAACGCGCAGGCAGGCTTCAAAGTTTTTTATGTACTCCTCAACGCCCCGGGCGCACTCGATTTCCGGTACCGTCACCGTGGATTCCACCCCGGCAAACACCTTTTTGTCCAAATAATCCTCCAGGCTCTCGCCCCGCTCCTTCCGCACCATATATGCCGCCAGCAGGGCCATTCCGTAGGGGCCGCCCTCCCCCGCCGTTTTCATGCAGGTGACGGGTACGCCGCAGGCAGAGGCCAGATAGCGCTGCCCCACAAGGGGTGTTTTGAACAGGCCGCCGTGTCCGGTAAGGGAATCTATCCTGACCCCCTCCTCCCGCAGCAGCCTCATGCCTATGCTCAGGGTGGCAACGGCGGAATAGAGCTGGGCCCGGAGGAAATTTGCAAGACTGAAGTCGGCGCCTGGCTTTCGGAGCACCATAGGCCGGCCCTCATTGGTATGGGTCACGCTCTCGCCGGAGAGATAATTGCAGACCATCACCCCGCCGCAGTCCGCCGCCCCCTGAAGGCTGAGCCTGTACAGGCGGGAGAAAAACTCGTCCCTGTCCGGCTCCGCGCCGAAGAGCGCCAGCGTCTCCCGGAACAGGCCCAGCCAGGCGTTCATATCCCCGGTGCAGTTGGCGCAGTGGACCATGGCCACGGGACGGCCTGTGGGCGTTGTGACTATGCCGATCTCCGGATAGACTTTTTTTAGGGGCCGCTCCAGCACCACCATGGAAAAGATGCTGGTCCCGGCGGAAACATTGCCTGTCCTGGGGGCAACGGCGTTTGTGGCGGTCATGCCCGTCTCCGCGTCTCCCTCAGGCGGGCAGAAAGGCGTACCCGGGCGCAGCAGGCCGCCCAGCCGCTTTGCCCCCTCCTCCGTCAGTGTGCCGCAGGGTTCCCCCGCCAGACGCAGCGCCGGCAGCAGATCCCGGATTTTCCATGGCAGGCCACGACCGGAGAGGAGATACTGGAATTTCTCCAGCATCTCCCCGTCGTAGCACAGCTTTTCGCTGTCCACCGGGAAGATGCCGCTGCCCTCCCCGATGCCCACGGCGTTTACCCCCGTGAGCATATAGTGCACATAGCCCGCCAGCGTCGTGATGTGGGCGATTTTATTCACATGGGGCTCCTTGCTGCGCACGGCCTGATACAGATGGGCAATGCTCCAGCGCTGGGGAATGTTGAAGCCGAACAGCGACGACAGTTCCGCCGCCGCCTCCCCGGTCATGGTATTCTGCCAGGTCCGGAAAGGGACCAGCAGATTCCAGTCCTTGTCAAAGGGCAGATAGCCGTGCATCATAGCGGAAACGCCTGCGGCGGCAATGCTCTCCCGGTTTTCCACCCCGGCGATTGCCGCTTTCAGGCCCGCCCAGACTTCGTCCATGGGGTAGGTCCATACTCCGTCGGCAAAGCTGCTTTTCCAGGTGAAATCACCGGCGGATACCGGTTTGTGCTCTCTGTCAACGGCCACTGCTTTTATACGGGTAGAACCGAATTCAATGCCAAGCACAGTGTTTTTTTGTTTAATCATACTGTACCTCACTTAACAGAATCCAAGTGTGCAAAGCAAGACCGAAACAGATATTATATTGTTTCGGTCTTGCTTATTTCACAGTAAAGGTAATAACACTGCCGTCAGTTTTATCCTATTCTTTCGATGTAAGCGGGGGCACTTGCATAACTTCCGACTTTGTCAGTCTTGGAAGCGTTTGGATTTTCACATGCGCTGAGCATAACCATAACGGACAGGGCAACGAGAAACATTATTATCTTCTTTTTCATGGTAAATTCTCCTGATAAGTTATATGTATTTTTAATTTACTTCTGAGCTTAGAAGGGTCTTAAACCCCAGAATGCAGCCAACTCGTTGTTTCCGACCCACATAAAACGGTGGGAAATGTAGCCTGCGGCTCTCCAAGCCATGAATAAGGCTACCAGTACTGCACCTGCCCACACGCTGCCGGTGATCTTGTACATCTTGCGGTATATGTAGTTGCAGTAGGGAGTGATGAAAATCATAGACAGCATTGCGTGTATTCTAAATATCTCAGCCTGACCGGGAGTGCTGTAAGTAACGGCAAAGCCGATGACCATAAACACTACCATACCAAGCGAGGTGACTATAACGTTGATAACAGTGTCTTTGGTATCGCTGACCCCCTTGATGGTGACCATATTGTTGAGAGTACTGACAACAACGCAGAAGGGAAGGTAAATAATAAAGTAGCGAATCATTCTGCCGAAACTGTAGCCGGGCATAAGCTCATATGCGCCATCAACATGCAAAAAGCGGGTATCAAAGAAAGTGTTAATGAATCCAGCGCAGATGTATGCGGTAGCGAAGAGTATAATACCCACAAGCAGGGTCTTCAGGACGCGTTTCCAGCCGGCCTTGAGTTTCAGCTCTGCTATGCTTGCAAGACTAGCTTCCGTACCGTCCTTCTTCTTGAGGAGCTTTGAGAGCAGAAAGAACATAACTATGCCTGCGGTTGCGGTTCCGGCAACATTAAAGAGCATACGGATCTGAGCAGGTTCCCACGGCATAAAGAAGGACATTGTTGCAATGGAAGTTTTGAAACTCAGGTCATTCTGTGAGCAGCACCAGGTGCCAACAAAACCGACGAATGTTGTAACAAGAATCCAAATGAGCATATCTTTGCTCTTGTGCTTCATCTTGGGCTCGTAGCAGGGAGATGCACATATTTCAAAGTAAGGCGCCTTAACAAGGATGGAGGCAAGTGCCATCAACGCACCAATAAGGGAGAAAAATGCCAGCGTGGTACAAACCAGAGCAGAGTAGCCAACTGTCAGATCCTTGCAGCTAATGGGCTGGGTGGCAGGATCACTAAGCTCGCCGTTGTTGTAGCCAAGGCACTGAGTGAACCACTCAATAGAGCTGGAAACAGCCTGATAGCCCCACAGCCAGCCATTATGTATGGTTTTGGGAATGTTGAGGAAGCGTGCAGAGTCATTTACAATAGCCTCTGCAAGTGCGGGGTTGTTGTTGATATTGATTTCAAAAATGTCACCCAGATATTCGCCTGTTGCTTCGGGGTTGACAGAAGTATCCGCAACAGCATATATGCCGTTGATAACGGGGGTCTCTTCGCTGCGAACGGTATCCTTATATTTCTCAAGGGACTCGGGAGACCATGTACCCTTGCTCTCGTGAGAACCAACACTAGGCATCATGTTCATCTGAGCATCCCTTAACACTTCATGTCCTGCCACCATAACCTTTGTATTCGCAGCGGCGCAGCGGGCTACAACCAGATAATTGTCAACAATTTTCTGCTGCTCCTGTTTATGAACAAGGTATTCGCCGAACTGCTGCTCTGTGAGAACTTCCTTCGCAATGTCATCCGCATTCTCAGTAAGCTGATCTTCGGTGATCTCAATTCCGTAGGTTTCGTACAGAACATTCAGCATACGGTCATTGAGGGTGTAGTATTGACCGTCAAGGCGGACAGCTGTCCCCATGGTACCGTTACCCTGCGAGTGCCCCCACATGCCGATTCTGGTAGAGTCAACATAAACGAGGGAGCGGGCATAGTTAAGAACATCCAGATGACCGGCGGTACCCACGCGGGTGTAGGAGCCGTAGGTATTGCCGGCTTCGTCCATATTGCCCATTCCAGACATTGCGGCACCATCCATATTTTCATTGATGACGACATAACCGCGGCGAGCGAATTCCCAGGCATAGAGGCTGGTGCAGCCCAAGCTTTCAGATCCACCGTGGCTGATGATAATACAGGGGAGCTGCGTGTTGTTGTCTACATTGACGGGGCGCCAAAGTTCAAAGGTTCTGTCGTAGCCACGAACGTCGATGGAAACATCGGTACACTGCACTTTGTAGAAGTTTGTGGTGATCGCGGTTGAGAGGAAACTGAACAGAAGCATTATCGCAATGAATAGTGCAAAAACTCTCCAACTGCCGACCTTAGTCTTAAGCGTAAACTTTTTTTCCTTCACTTTTCTAATCGCTCCTTTTCTCTAATAATAACTTACCGACCAAGTGGGTTCCTAAATAGAACACATTAGCCATTCCCCCTTGTTTAAAATGTCAAATTTCGACGAGATATACACCTCTTGTTGCCCATATTATATTAAAATTGCCCAACGCATAAAAGACATCCTTTGTCCGTTTTTAGACATTTATTGACATGTACTCTTGACAAAGACACTTGTCTGTGCTAAAAGCAGATTGAGGTGATGCTTGTGCCGGCAAAATATGAAAACAGAAATTACGGAATCGATGCCCACGTCTGGGTAGGAAAATACAGAAATCTGCATAATATTTCCCACTGGCATCTTGAATATGAACTGGTGGCCTGCCAGGCCGGTATGGTTCAGTTGATGATAAACGGGCATTGCTTTCCCCTGTGCGCCGGGGACGCCGCTCTTTGCCCCGGCGGCAGCGTCCATTATATCAACTCAGGGAATGACGCCATTGCCCTTGTGGCACAGTTTGGAGGGAAACTGACGGAGAGCATTACCGGGCAGTATCAGTTGAAAAGCATCCGCTTTGCCGACAGATACGGCATATCAGAACGGCTGGATAAAATATATTTCGAGCTTAAGGAGGGCGGCGCATTCTGCAATGAGCTGGCAAACGCAAGGATTATACAGCTTATTGCCGAAATATTCAGGGGAGAGGATATTGTTCCTTTTGCCTCCGAAAGTTCGGCAGCGCTTATCAGATATAAAAATTTGCTTGGAAAAATCAGCGAAAGTTTCGAGTTCATTACTTTTTCCGAAGCCGCCGGCGCCATGCACATGACGGAAGCATACTTCTCCCGCTTTTTCAAGAAAATTTCCGGCATGACCTTTTCCAGCTACCTGAACATTGTAAAGATTGACCGGGCCATTGAACTTCTGCGGGAAAATCCGGATATTTCTACATCCAGCCTGATGATTGAATGCGGATTTAACACGCTCCGGCACTTTAACCGCATCTTTAAGGAAGTAACAGGTTATCCCCCGAAAAAACTCCCGGCGGGCTACAATCTCAGCATTAAAACCATATCCGACGCCTCTGCCGGCTTTGATCCTACACTTCCCTCGTCCATCCTGCTTTAGGGAGGAACTGAAAATGTATGATGTAGTTGCTCTCGGCGAGCTTTTGATAGACTTCACCTGCAAGGCTCTGGACAAGGATGGCTACCCCACGATGGAGGCCCATCCCGGCGGGGCGCCCGCCAATTATCTGGCGGCCCTGGCCAAATTCGGCGCAAAAACCGCCCTTCTGGGCAAGGTGGGGGACGACGCTTTCGGGCGCCTTCTCCGGAGCAGTCTGGGCCGGGCCGGCATTGACGACGGCGGCCTTGTCACAGCCGGCGATGTTTTTACCACCCTTGCCTTCGTCACGCTCGACGAAAGCGGCGACCGGGAGTTTTCCTTTGCCCGCAAGCCGGGAGCCGACGCCCGGCTCAGCCCCGAGGAGCTGCGGCTGGATTACATTGAACAAGCACGGGTTTTTCATTTCGGCACCCTGTCTCTGACAGAGGAACCTGTGAGAAGCAGCACGGAAAAAGCCCTTGCCTGCGCGAAGCGCCTGAACAAGCTCATCAGCTTCGACCCGAACCTGCGCCTCCCCCTCTGGAGGACCCCGGATGAAGCGCGCAAGCAGATGCTGTGGGGCCTTGCCCAGGCCGACGTTGTCAAGCTGAGCGCCGAGGAGGCGGCATTTCTCTTTTTCACCGGCCCGGAGAACGCGGCAGAGAAAATTCTGAACGAATTTGGCGCCGCTCTGGTCTATGTCACCTGCGGCGCCGAGGGCTGCGTTTACCAAAACAAAAAAGCCCGGGGCCGTGTTCCGGCCCTGAGCGGACTGAATATTGTCGACACCACCGGGGCCGGGGACATTTTCGCAGGCGCAGCCATGTTCCGGCTTCTGCGCTCCGGTAAGGCTCCCGGTGAGCTTGACGGCGCGGAACTTGCCGATATCGTCCGCTTTGCCTGCGCTGCCGCCGGCCTCTCCGCCACTCGGCCCGGAGGCATCTCCTCCGTTCCGGAATATGAGGAAATCTCTGCTTTGGCATAGGCCGCAGCTTTTTTCGCAAGCAGCAGTGCTTTCTCTCAGCCGGTCTGCTCTGCCATATGTGCTTTTCCCGCCTTTCCGTTGGATATTCAGCAGAGCGCTGCATGTCCGAAATACGGTCGCTATAGACAGCAAAAAGGCTTCCAAACCTACGGTTGGAAGCCTTTTTGTTATTCAAATATATTTCTCAGCCCTTCATGGCCTCGGCGGTGGCGACTGCAACAGCGACAGTTGCGCCGACCATGGGGTTGTTGCCCATGCCAAGGAAGCCCATCATTTCCACATGGGCAGGCACGGAGGAGGAGCCGGCAAACTGGGCATCGGAGTGCATGCGGCCCATGGTATCGGTCATGCCGTAGGAGGCGGGGCCGGCGGCCATGTTGTCCGGGTGCAGCGTGCGGCCGGTGCCGCCGCCGGAGGCC
>OLPA01003365.1_pt1 | contig 10954 bp, 8 predicted proteins | sample 1672811 | NCBI WGS metagenome assembly OLPA01 (sample SAMEA3136726, study PRJEB25190) | human gut metagenome | biome: human gut; feature: human-associated habitat; material: faeces | place: Austria | collected 2013
GTAGCAATCCGGGTATCAAATGAGTGTCAAAAGACCTTTTGACACTCATATCATTCGATAATAAATGAAAGTCATCTGTTTTATGCTATTGGCTAAGCAGGTTGCGGCAGTGATTACAGGGCTGTGGCTGACCAGAGCTTTGGAATTGCTGTGGAGGACTTTCGTAGTAGAATAAGGAAAATAAGATTATGTATTTAGTTGTTGGACTGGGAAACCCCGGGAAGCAGTATGAGGCGACCCGCCACAATATGGGTTTTGATACGATCGATGTGCTTGTGGAACGTCATAAGATTCCGCAGGGCGGCGTAAAATTTAATGCTATGTACGGTTCCGGATTCATCGGAGGAGAGAAGGTAATCTTTATGAAACCTTTGTCCTTTATGAATTTAAGCGGTGGTCCGGTACAGGAGATGGCTGCTTATTTCAAAATCGATCCGGAGAGTGAGTTGATCATTATTCAGGACGATATTGATCTGGAGCCGGGACAGCTTCGTATCCGGAAGCAGGGCAGTGCAGGCGGCCATAATGGTCTGAAGGACATTATTGGCAGACTTGGCACACAGAAATTCATGCGTGTAAAAATTGGTGTAGGAGCCAAACCAAAAGGATGGGATCTGGCAGACCATGTGCTTGGCCGTTTTTCATCCGGGGACCGCAAGCTCGTGGATGAAGCAATTGAGTTTGCAGCAGACGCTGTAGAAAAAATCATAACAGATGGTCCGGATGCGGCGATGAATGAATACAACCGAAAGAGGGTTACTGAGTAACAAAGGAAGTCCAGCAACAAGCTGGGCTTCTTTTGCCCCTGGAGCGTCCCCCAAAAGCTTTGTGAAAATTATGACGTGCAGATAGCTTGCAGGAATGGTTTCATGTTTTGGGGGGGCTCTGAGGTGAGGCTTTTGAGAAAAGGAGGAAAGCCATGCTTTCATTTACCCAGCCCCTGAAGGGGATGGCAGAATTTGAAGAAATAGAGAAAAGCCTTGAGAAAAATCAGGGCATTGTGCAGATCACAGGCTGCCTGGAATCCCAGAAGGCACATCTGATCCATGGGCTTTCCGGCAAAACACCTATGCGCCTTGTGATCGCAGGAGATGAGCGCCAGGCTAAGGAAATCTTCGAGGACTTGCGCTTTTATGACAAAAATACCATGTTTTACCCGGCGAAGGATCTTCTCTTTTTCCAGGCAGATATTCAGGGAAATCTGTTGATCCGCCAGAGAATGTGTGTGATAAAGGCACTTCTGGAGCAGAAGGAACTGACTGTGGTTACCAGCATTGACGGCTGTATGGACTATCTGATGCCCCTGGAAGAAATCGGGAAAAAGGTGCTTCATTTCTATTCTGACAGCGTGATCAACATGGATGTACTGAAAAATACCCTTGTGCAGCTTGGATATGAACGCGTAGGACAGGTGGAAATGCCGGGACAGTTTTCTGTGCGCGGTGGTATTGTAGATATTTATTCCCTTACAGAAGAGAATCCATGGAGAATTGAGCTGTGGGGAGATGAAGTGGATTCTATCCGAAGCTTTGACGCAGAGAGTCAGCGCTCTCTGGAAAATCTGGATGAGATTGCCATTTATCCAGCTGTGGAGTGGAATGACGGCAAAAAGATGGTATCTTTTGTGGATTATTTTCCCAGGGAAAAAATGCTTCTGTTTCTGGATGAACCCAACCGTATTTTGGAAAACGGACTGGGCGTGGAGGAAGAGTATGCCGCCAGCCGCACACATCGTGAAGAAAAAGGAGAAAAGAACCTTCCGGTTCAGTGGCTTTGTGAATTTTCCAAGGTTCAGAAAGAGCTGAATAAACTTCGTGCAGTGTCGTTGTCGGCATTGGAGCCAAGAGGCGTGGAGTGGAATTTTGCCCCGGAGAAATACAATCTGACGGTGCAGAGCGTAACTTCTTATAACAGCAGCTTTGAGCTTCTGGTGGAGGATCTGAAAAAGTATAAGAAAAAAGGCTACCAGATTGCCTTGCTTTCCGGTTCCAGGACAAGGGCGGAGCGTCTGGCAAAGGATTTGCAGGAGCATGAGCTGAATGCTTTTTACGGTTCAGATTATGACCGCGTGATCAATCCAGGGGAAATTATGGTTCTCTATGGACACGCCCGGAAAGGCTTTGAGTATCCACTGATCAAATTTGCGGTGATCACAGAGTCCGATATTTTCGGTCAGGAGCAGAAAAAAAAGAAAAAGAAAAAAGTCTACAACGGCAAGCGGATCCAGGATTTTGCAGAGCTGTCTATCGGGGATTATGTGGTCCATGAAAAGCATGGACTGGGAATTTACCGTGGAATTGAGAAAGTTGAAGTAGATAAGGTCTTAAAAGACTATATCAAGATTGAATACCGTGACGGAAGCAATCTGTATATTCTGGCGACGCAGCTGGATGCGCTGCAGAAATATTCCGGCGCAGATACAGCCAGGGCACCGAAGCTGAACAAGCTGGGAACCCAGGAGTGGAATCGCACGAAGTCCAAGGTAAAGGGCGCTGTCAAAAATATCGCCAAAGAGCTGGTGGAGCTTTACGCTGTGCGTCAGGAAAAAGAGGGGTATGTGTGTGGCCCGGATACAGTGTGGCAAAAGGAATTTGAGGAAATGTTCCCATATGAGGAGACAGAGGATCAGCTGAACGCCATTGAGGATACCAAGCGGGATATGGAGAGCACCAAGATCATGGATCGTCTGGTGTGCGGAGATGTTGGATATGGTAAGACGGAGGTTGCTCTTCGCGCAGCGTTTAAAGAGGTGCAGGAGAGCCGGCAGGTTGTTTACCTTGCACCAACTACCATTCTGGCGCAGCAGGTGTACAACACCTTTGTCCAGAGAATGAAGGAGTTTCCGGTGCGCGTGGATCTGCTTTGCCGATTCCGTACACCTGCCCAGCAGAAAAAGACTTTGCAGGATCTGAAAAAAGGACAGGTAGACGTTGTGATCGGTACTCACAGAGTTCTTTCTAAGGATGTGGAGTATAAGAATCTGGGGCTTCTGATCGTTGACGAGGAACAGCGTTTCGGTGTTACCCATAAGGAGAAAATCAAGCAGCTGAAAAAGGATATTGATGTTCTGACTCTGACTGCGACTCCCATTCCACGAACCCTTCATATGAGTATGATCGGAATCCGTGACATGAGTGTGCTGGAGGAGCCGCCTATGGATCGTATGCCGATCCAGACTTATGTAATGGAGTATGATGAGGAGACTGTCAGGGAAGCTATCGGAAGAGAGCTGCGAAGAGGCGGCCAGGTTTATTATGTTTATAACCGGGTTACAGATATTGATGAGGTTGCCCTGCGGATTTCCAAACTGGTGCCGGACGCAAGGGTGGATTTTGCCCATGGACAGATGAGCGAGAGAGAACTGGAACGGGTTATGTACGATTTTATCAATGGGGACATTGATGTGCTGGTTTCCACTACTATTATCGAGACAGGACTGGATATTTCCAATGTAAATACCATGATCATCCATGATTCTGACAAGTACGGACTTTCCCAGCTTTATCAGCTGCGAGGCAGGATCGGACGTTCCAACAGGACAGCGTATGCGTTTCTGATGTACCGAAGGAACACCATGCTTCGGGAGGTGGCGGAAAAACGACTTTCTGCTATCCGTGAGTTTACAGATCTGGGAAGTGGATTCAAGATCGCCATGCGTGACCTGGAGCTTCGGGGGGCTGGAAATCTGCTGGGAGCACAGCAGCATGGGCATATGAACGCAGTGGGCTATGATCTTTACTGTAAAATGCTTAGCGAGGCGGTCAAAGAGGCAAAGGGTATTCATACTATGGAAGACTTCGAGACTACCATTGATCTGAATATGGATGCTTTTATTCCGGATACCTACATCAGCAATGAATTCCAGAAGCTGGATATTTATAAGCGCATTGCAGGGATTGAGTCCCAGCAGGAGTATGATGATATGCTGGAAGAACTGATCGACCGGTTTGGGGAGCCGCCGAAAGCAGTGCTGAATCTGCTGGCTATTGCAAGACTGAAAGCACTGGCACATCAGGGCTACATTACGGAAATCAAGCAGATGCAGCGTGAGATCAGGATCACCCTTTACGAAAATGCACATCTGAACCCGGAAGGAATTCCGCCGCTGGTTGCCAAGTACCGCAGACAGCTGCAGTTTAAACCGGATAAAGAACCGAAGTTCCTGTTTGCACCGGTGGGGGATATTGTGCAGGCGCTGACGGTGTTTGCAAAGGAACTGATGGAATTGGTGGAAGAGGAAGGAAAGAGCGAAAAGTAGTAGACGGCTGGGCTGTTGAATGCTTTCGGATATTTTGATTTAAAGTAGTCTCTGGGTGGGGAAGATCCGATGGAAATTCGCGAAAATTGTGTGAATTCTATCAGATTTTCCCCTTTCTACTTGCCCTCATGGGAAAAAAGTTTTATACTCTTATTAGCGTGTCCGCATTGGGAAATCATGCTGGCTGTGCGTGGTGACTAAGCGGCACATCAGTGAAAGGGTAATTGGTGATCAATATGAAGAAAATCGTGAAGAACACAACCGTAGTGGCATTAAGTGGCGTAATGGCAATTGGAATGCTTTCCGGATGTGGAAGTAAGTCTATAGATGGAGAGAAGACCGTTGCAACTGTAGATGGCACAGACATTCCTATGGGTGTTGTAAGTCTGTATGCACGTGAGTCACAGGCACAGACGGTTGCTATGTATAAGAGCTTTATGGGAAGTGCAGGAAATATCTGGAGCCAGGTAGTAGATGAGGATGCTGGTACTACATACGGTGAGCAGGCTGTAGGACAGTTCCTGGAGCAGGTTGAGCTGATGTACATCATGAAGGAGAAGGCAGCTGATTACGGTGTTGAGGTTACTTCTGATGATGAGACTGCTATTGCAGATGCAGCAGCACAGTTTATGCAGGACAATGACGAGGACACTCTGAAGGAGCTTGCTGTTTCCGAAGATCAGGTTAAGACTCTTCTGGAGCTTGAGACTTATCGTCAGAGAATTTACGATCCGATCCGCAATGAGGCTGAGGTTAACATAACGGATGAGGAGGCACAGCAGTCTTCTTTCAGCTATGTAAGTATTTCCATCAGTGGAGATGACCTTACCGATGATGATATTGCTACCCGCAAGGAGCAGGCACAGGAGATCCTGGATAAGATGAAAGAGGATCCGACAGCAGACATGGGCGAGACAGCCAAGGCTGTTGATGATACTTACAGCGGACTGACCGGAACTATTTTCACAAATGACAGTGATGATGAGGATATTTCCAATTCTTATGATGACGCTGTTGTAGAAGCGCTGAGAACTCTGAAGGACGGCGAAGTTTACGGCGAGCTGGTTGAGACTGATAGCAGCGTATATGTGCTTCGGATGGACAAAGTAAAAGACGAGGATGCAACCGCTTCCAAGAAAGAGTCCCTTGAGAACACCAAGCGCAGCGAATACTATTCCGAGACAACTCAGAAATGGCTGGATGATGCTGATATTACTGTAAATGATAAGGTGCTTTCTACTTTGACAATTACAGATGAGCACAGTTTCACAATTAAAGAGACTACAGCGGATACAAGTGAAGATGCAGCAGATACAACAGATGCTACTGAGGATACTGCTTCTGAGGATGTCGAGGCAGCAGATGAGAGCGATGATGCTGATACTGCTGAGACAGATGCTGCAAAGAGCGACAGCGCAGAGGAAGCTGATACTACAGACAGCGCTGACAGTACAGACGAGACTGCAGAAGCGAACAGTGCAGACAGCAAGGCCGAGGACAGCAGCGAGAGCGCTGATTCTGAGGAGAACGCAGAGGATACTGCAGAAGAGACAACTGAGGAGAACTAAAAGTGAGATAAAGACCGAAACTTGTTATATCGTATGTATTGCAAAATGTTTTCTGAAAGAATTGAGATTATATAAAGTGGAGAAAATGATAAAAGAGCCTGCCTGGGGTGATTCGGGCGGGCCCTTTGTCTATACAAAGTAAAATACTTATGAAAAAAGCTTTTCGCTACAAAGTAAGGTTTGAGAAAATGCAGGTACAGCAGATTGAACATGTGGATAACAATTACACAGGGGGACAACATGAAAAAGATACTTCTTATTGCAACCGGGGGGACCATTGCTTCCAAATATACAGCAGAGGGGCTGGCACCGCAGATTTCTGCAGATGAGCTGTTGGAATATATTCCTGAAGCCCGGGAATTCTGCACCATTGATACCGTTCAGCCTTTTGCCCTGGACAGTACCAATGTGTGCGCAGACCATTGGCTGAAGCTGGCCAGACTGATCGAATCCAAATATGAATTTTATGATGGCTTTGTGCTTTGCCATGGAACGGACACTATGGCATATACGGCTGCTGCTTTGTCTTATCTGATCCAGAATAACCGCAGACCTATCGTGATTACCGGTGCACAGAAACCTATTGACCTGGCAATTACAGATGCACGTTCCAATCTTCTGGACAGTCTCCGCTTTGCCTCTCACGACCGCGCTCATGGAATTTCCATTGTGTTTGGGGGAAAAGTGATCGCAGGAACCAGAGCAAAGAAGGAATTTTCCAAAAGCTACAATGCCTTTTCCAGCATTAATTATCCGGATATTGCATCCATTCACGATCAGAAGATCATTTTTTATATTGATGACAAAGACCAGTCCACCAAGCCACTGGTGTTTTATCATGAGATGAATCAGAAAATTTTTCTGCTCAAACTGATTCCGGGGATTGACGGGAAAGTATTGGATGCTCTTTTTCCATCTTATTCCGGACTGATCATTGAATCCTTCGGTGTAGGCGGTCTGCCTCATTACGAAAATGATAATTTTATAGATGCGATCGCGCATTGGATTGAAGCAGGCAAGCCTGTGTGTATGGCGACCCAGGTTACCCATGAGGGAAGTGACATGGAAGTTTACCAGGTTGGAAAAGTCATCAAGGAACGGTTCCCGGTGCTGGAGTCTTATGATATGACGCTGGAGGCGTCTGTGACGAAAATGATGTGGGCGCTGGGACAGACACGGGATATGGAGAAGTTTAAGGAGTTATTTTATACGACCATTAATCATGATTTATTGTTTCTGTAAGTAAGTCTTGAAATTTTCTGGAGTGTTAAGCTAAAATAAAAAAGCTGAAATTATGGAGCTGATAATACTTTCAGAGAATCTTTATGAATGGAGAGCAAGGCAACAGACTCAAATTCATATCAGAGATGGGATATCGGTTTTGAAAACATATTTTCTGGAATACTGGAGGACATATATAAATGAACAAAAAAGAAATTTCTGAAATCAAGAAACAGCTGACACCAGCCAATTGCAACATTACCAGAATTTGTGGATGCTATGTGGATGCTGAAAAGAATAAAAAAACAGAACTGAAAGAAGCGTTCCTTTCCCTCTCCGAGGAAGAAATGTTCAAATATTTTGAAATATTCAAGAAAACCCTTTCTGGTACTCTTGGAAAGAACCTGATGAATATGGAATTCCCACTGGCAGAGGAAAAAGAGGGCGGCAAACACGAATTTCTCATGAAGCTCCGCGCCAGCAAACTGAAGGATGACGCTTTAATCGAGAGCTTTTATGACAAAATTATTGAAAATTACGATTATCCGGAAAATTACTACATAATCCTGGTACACGCTGTGTACGATATCCCGGGAAGAACTTCAGATGGAATCGATATGGATGATGCTTCTGAAGAGATTTATGAGCACCTTCTTTGCAGTATCTGTCCAGTGAAGCTGTCTAAAGCAGGTCTTTGCTACAATGCGGAGGCAAATCTGATCCAGGACCGTATCCGTGACTGGATCGTGGAAATGCCAGAGAACGGCTTCCTTTTCCCGTTATTTAATGACAGAAGCACAGACATCCACGGCATGCTCTACTATTCCAAGAATGCAGAGCAGCTTCATGACATTTTCGTGGACGAAGTGTTTGGATGTACAGCACCGCTTTCCGCAGGTGGACAGCGTGATTCTTTCAACATGCTGGTGGAGGAAACCCTTGGTGACGACTGCCAGTATGACACCGTTATTGGAATCCATGAGAAATTGAACGAGATCATTGAAGCACAGAAAGATTCCCCAGACCCGGTTGTGCTCACTCAGTCTGAGGTGAAACGTCTCTTTGAGGACTGCGGTGTAGAAGACGAGAAACTGGAAACTTTTGATAACCAGTATGAGGCTGTAGCCGGTGAAAAAGCCACCATGGTAGCCTCTAATATTACCAATACCCGTAAATTCGAGATCAAAACTCCGGATGTAGTGATCCATGTTGAACCAGATAAAGTGGAACTGGTGGAGACCAGGATCATTGACGGCCGCAAGTGTCTGGTGATTCCTATGGAAGACGTAGAAATCAACGGAATCCGTGTGCGGATGGGCGGGGAGAGCAGTGAGGAATCCGAGGAAGAGTTTGAGTAATATTCTTGGTTGTGATAAAATTTTTTTGCCGAATATGAAGTATAAAAGGCTTGTTGTAAGAAAAATAGTTGTAAAACAAATAGTTTTAAAACAGGAAGGATGCAATTCTTGGCGAGTTGCATCCTTCCTGTTTTTGCCTGGATGAGGGTTTCATAATGGGGGCATGCAAATTGTGGGAATGATTTTGGGGCGTAATCTGGAATTAAGAATATCAGAAGTAAAATCTAAATAATTCTACGATTGTAGAAAAAGTGATTGACATTTAATTTCTACAGATGTAGTATATAACCGACTTCTACAAAAGTAGAAAATGAAAGGGGATTTTACTATGAAAATGAAACTGGTTAAAATGATAGCACTTATGGCGGCGGTGACATTAAGTGGTTGTTCAGCTGGAACTTTAGAAAATACCGGAAATTCCGCCTCTAATTCTGCTGCAAATATGGTATCTTCAAATAAAAAGGCTTCTTCATCCACGAAGGGATCAAATACTGCAAGTTCCACTGGTACGGCAAGTAATACTACAAGTGGTGCAGCAGGTAATACCGCAAATAGCACAGCAAGTAATACCACAGCTGGCACAGCAGGTAATGCCACAGCTGGCGCAGCAGGTAATACCACAGCTGGCACAGCAGGTAATACCACAGCTAGTACAGCAGGTAATGCCACAGCTGGTACGACAAGTAATACCACAACTGCCCCAACAGATGATGCATCCGATATTCTTTCCACCACAACAATCACCCTGTATGATAGTGATGGAAATACAGTTTCTGTGGAAAGAACAATTTACAAAAATTATGACTGCGAATATGTAGATGCTGATGGTATGGAATACAGCACCGATGATGATGTCTATTTTACAGATGAAAATGGAAAGACCTATCAGTCCTTAAATGACAGTACCCATTATTTTGGTGCCGAGTTAGAGCAGCATGTATTACAGGATGCCAATGGAAACAGTGTGACAGTTACAGAAACAACTAATGGAGATTATTACTATATGGATGATAATGGCACTGGTTATATTGACAACGGCGACGGAAGCTGGAGTGATGAGAACGGCAATAGTTATACAGAATAAGAGGAGGGATGCGGCTGAAAGCTTTTTTCAAAAAGGTGTCAGGCTGTATACCATTCTCGGACTGTAGAAATGTGGTGTTTGGCTTTTTTAGTCAGACACCTTTTTTCGTATTAAAGACTGGCAAAAATCCTCAGTGGAATAAATCGCAGTGCTGTGTTAATATAGAAGAAAATTGTTATTGTTCATTGGTAACGCAAAATCGCAGAAAGGACGGCTGGCTTATGGGAATCTACCTGAATCCGGGGAATAATAAATTCAAAAGAGCGGTGAATTCGGATATTTACGTGGATAAAACAGGATTAATAAAATATACAAATAGTATTGTCGATACGCTGCAGTCCTGTGTATGTGTCAGCAGACCAAGGCGTTTTGGAAAGTCTATGGCAGCAGATATGCTTACGGCTTATTACAGTAAGGGCTGTGATTCCAGAGAACTCTTTTCCAGTTTGGAAATTGCCAAGGATGAAAACTTTGAGGAACATTTGAATAAATACGATACCATTTTTCTGAATATGCAGGAATTTTTGAGCAGAAGTTCAAATGTGAAGGAATTGTTGGAGAGAGTAGAAGGCAAAGTAATCCGCGAATTGAAGAAACAGTACCCTGATGTGGAATTATATGACGAAAATGATCTGGCGGAAACTATGCAGGATATTTTTGCAGAAAGTGAGTGCCCTTTTATAGTTATCATTGACGAGTGGGATTGTATTTTCCGGGAGTTCAAACATGATAAGGCTGCGCAGGAGATTTACCTTGATTTTCTGCGTGATCTGCTTAAGGATAAAGAATACATTTATCTTGCCTATATGACGGGAATTTTGCCAATAAAGAAATACGGAACCCACAGTGCACTGAATATGTTCGATGAATTTTCCATGATTGATCCAGGCCCATTGGCTGAATATGTAGGTTTTACAGAAAAAGAAGTAGAAGCACTTTGCCAGAAGTATCAGATGGATATTAATGAGATCAAAAACTGGTATGATGGTTATTCTTTTGAAGAAGTGGAATCTGTATACAGCCCGAAGTCGGTTGTGAGCTGCATGCGCCTAGGAAAACTGGGAAATTATTGGAATCAGACAGAGACTTTTGAGGCATTGCAGATTTATATTGATATGAATTTTGAAGGACTCCGGGATGATGTTCTGAGAATGATTGCAGGAGAAGCAGTACCAGTAAATACAGGAATTTTTACCAACGATATGATAACTTTCAGAATTAAAGATGATGTGTTGACATTGTTGATTCATTTGGGGTATCTGGGGTATCATTATGCAGAAAAGACTGTTTTCATTCCAAATAATGATATTCGCTTAAAATTTATCTGTGCATTTTTAGATATATATGTAAAAGCTAGTTTGAAAATACAATACAGAAAAGAGGAACCCATATGACCCTGGCACAACTTCGTTATGCGATTACGGTGGCGAATTCCAATTCTATGAATGAAGCTGCCCGGAATCTT